>Ga0213835_100856_pt1 | contig 23540 bp, 16 predicted proteins | sample SWPATP01_FD_160576 | JGI IMG/M metagenome (GOLD analysis project Ga0213835, IMG submission 160576) | Coastal seawater microbial communities from Marineland, Florida, United States - SWPA TP0 #1 | ecosystem: Environmental > Aquatic > Marine > Coastal | place: USA: Florida | collected 2016-08-05 | reverse complement strand
TGAGCCCGCTGGTTTCGGACAGCACGCTTCGGAAAGAGATCCAGATTTACAAGGCGGTGTACCAGCAGGTGTGGGGGAACAGCGCGCCGATGAGCCGGGGGTTCTTCCCGAGCGAGATGGCGTTCAGCACGCGGATGATCCCGGTGCTCGAAGAAGAAGGCATCGATTGGGTGTTCGTGAGTTCGGAGAAGATCAGCCGGGCGACGCCGGATTACCCGGTGGTGCTGGGCTCGGGCGGGATGAACTGCGACCCGCCGAACCGCGCGGACCAGGTGAACCCGCCGGGGAACGTGTTTTACAGGAAATACATCGATCGCGGCGTGAGCCCGGCCGAGGCGGTCCCGCTCAGCTACACCCCGGCTTATGCGCAGGGCGTCAACCCGTCGACGGGGCAGATCCACCGCGTGATCGTGATCCCGTGCTCGCAGAGCCTGGGGTGGGACGACGGGTACTCGCCGATGGGGACGGGGCAGTTCGCGACGATCCAGTCGCTCGCCGGTCCGGTCGCCCGCCCGATGCTCATCACGCTCGCGCACGACGGGGACAACGCGTGGGGCGGGGGGTACAGCTATTACATGCAGGCGACGCCGGACCTGGTCGCCACCGCGCACGCACAGGGGTACCGCCCGACGGTTGTGGAGCAGTACCTCGCGGATCACCCGGTGCCGATCGATGCGGTGGTGCACGTCGAGGACGGCGCGTGGGTGAACGCCGACAGCGACTTCGGCTCCCCGCAGTTCTGGAACTGGAACTGGCCGCCGCTGAACGCGCAGGGGCAGATCGACGTGGAGAACGGGTGGCACGCGGACATCCGCAACTGGGCGGTCATCACCGCGGCCCAGAGCTACGTCGACACCGCGGAGCAGATCCATCAAACGCTCGGCGGGACGATCAATCCGATCCGCATCGTCTACCCGGAGCAGGGCGCCAACGCTGCCGAGCGTGCGTGGCACTACTTCCTCGGGTCGCTCAACTCGGGGTACATGTATTACGGCACGTCGATCGACATGGAGGTCAAGCCGACCGTCGCGTGCAACGAGGCGATCCGGCTTGCGCTCCCGCTCATCACCACGAACCCCACGCTGGACAACACCGGGCCGGCGGTCTGGCTCCCGCAGCGCCAGCCGTGGAACCCGGGCTCCTTGAACTTCGGCGCGCCCTACGGGTACCAGCCCTACATCAACAACGGGGACTTCCACATCTGGACCTTCGCCTACGACACCAGCGGTGTGCAGTCGGTCACGCTGAAGTACCGGATCGACCTCGACGGTGTCAACCCGCTCGATTGCATCCAGAACGAGACCTACGCCGGCGGGCCGGACGTGGGCCCGTGGGAGAGCGTGGCGATGACCCAGCGCGTGTTCCCGGCCGGGAACGTCTACAACGACCCGGAGATCGACTTCTTCGTGATGCCCGACGCGATCGCCGATCAGTACTACGCGAAGCTCGTCGGGCTCCGCGACGTGCTGATCGATTACTACGTCGAAGCGGTGGACACCCGCGGGAACATCACGCGCAGCGCGATCCAGCACGTTTACATCGGCGACGGATCCGGGAGCCAGGGCCCCGGCGGCCCGGGGGGCTCGGTCGTCACCGCGTCGCCCGAGCCGCTCATCGCCGGCGAACTCGCGACGATCACTTACAACCCCAGCGGGCGGCCGCTGCAGGGCGCGGCGCAGGTCTTCGCGCACGTCGGGTTCAACGGCTGGAACGACGTGCTGAGCCCGGACGTTGCGATGAGCTTCGACGCCGTTGAATCGCGATGGACCATGACGATCCCGCTCCCCGTGTCTGCCGAGCAGATCAACCTCGCGTTCAACAACGGCTCGGGCACTTGGGACAACAACAGCGGCATGGACTGGGCATTCACCGTCGTCGGCGGCGCGCCCGCGGACACGTGGACCATCGACGGGCAGCTTGACGCGGACGCCGTGCTGCTGGCGACGAACAACGGCGTGCCGCTGTACGCGGGGCTGAAGGGGGACGTGCTCTACCTTGCGACCGCGCCGGCTCAGGGGAGTTCGCGCGACCGGTTCGTCTTCCTCGCCCAGGCGCCGGGTGCGATGCAGGCGGCGCCGTGGGCGAAAGCCGGACAGGTCGCCGCGTGGTCGGCGTTCATCGGGAACGAGGAATCCAACGGCTGGTCGGGCTGGTTCAACGCCAACGCTCCGGCGCAGGTCGCGCAAGGCTCGGTGCTGGAGGGCACGATCAACCTGCGCGCCCAGTTCGGGATCGCGCCCGGCGAGCCGTTGCCGACGACCGTATATGCCGCGGTCGGCAGCTACATGAGCCCCGACGGCGGGGCGCTCGACCCTTCGCGTCAGACGCCGCCGAGCCTCGACAACGACGGGAACATCCAGGCGAATGAGTATCTCGCGATCGATCTCTGCTCGATCGGGCTCGCCTGCTGCCCCGCGGACCTGACCGGGCCTGCGTTCGACGGTGTGCCCGACGGGGTCGTCAACGCGTTCGATCTGAACTATTACATCACGCTCTGGATCGCGCAGAACCCCGATGCCGACCTCACCGGCCCGGCGCTCGACGGCGTGCCTGACGGCGCGATCAACGCGTTTGATCTCAACTACTACATCGCGCTCTGGCTGGACGGCGCTGGCGCATGCAATTGATGTTCGCGGATACGCGATCCTGAAGGCATCGACCAAGGCCCGGCGCACTGTCGGGCCTTTCTTTTCTCGGGAGCTGTGGCTAGCGGTTCAGTCGTCGCTCTGCGCTGCGCGCGTGGGCTTCCAGCCCTTCGAGGCGCGCCATGGCGACGGCATCCCGAACGGGCTCTTGCGCGCTGGCCGCGTCGTCGATGCGGAGCCACGTGCGGACGCGGAGGAAGTCGAAGACGCTGAGCCCGCCGCTGGAACGTGCGGTGCCGCCGGTCGGGAGGGTGTGGTTCGGCCCGATGCCGTAATCGCCGAGCACTTCTGCTGCCGACGCGCCGACGAACAGCCCGCCGTAGTGGCGTAAACGCGGGCGCAGCGCGTCGGCGTCCTCGACCAGCAGTTCCAGGTGCTCGGGCGCGAGACGGTTGCAGATCTCCACGCCCTCGTCGAGGTCATTCACGACGACGCAGAAGCCGTTGCGGAGCGCGCGTTCGGCCGTCGCTCGCGTTGGGAGTGATTCGAGCTGCTCGCGGAGCTCGCCGTCCACGCGATCGGCGAGCGCTGCGTCGGTCGTGACGAGGATCGCCGAGGCGTCGTCGTCGTGCTCGGCCTGGGCGAGCAGGTCGGCGGCGATGGTCGGCGCCTCGGCTTGGGCGTCGGCGAGCACGACGAGTTCGCTCGGGCCGGCGAGCATGTCGATGCGGACGATGCCCGCGACGAGTTGCTTGGCGGCGGTCACCCAGCGGTTGCCGGGGCCTGCGATCGCGTCGCACGGTTCGATCACGCCCGGCACACCGAACGCCATCGCCGCGATCGCGTGCGCGCCGCCGACGCGGAGCAGACGATCCGCCCCGGCGACCGCGGCCGCCGCCAGCGTGATGCTCCCGGCGCGGGGTGAGGCAACGAGCACGTCGTTCACGCCGGCCGCGCGAGCCGTCGACGCCGTCATCAACACGCTCGATGGCAGCGGGTACCGCCCGCCCGGCGCGTAGCACCCCGCGCGTTCGACCGGCGCGACCGACTGCCCGCCGACGCCGCCGGGCAGCGGGATCTCGACCTCGCGCACGCTCGCGCGCTGCGCCTCGGCGAACGCGCGGATGCGTGCGTTCGTGCGTTCCAGGACCGCGCGCGTGTCGGCGTCCAGTTCGTGCAGTGCGCGTTCCAGCTCGTCGCGCTCCGCGATCAGCGGTGCGCCTGGCTCGAGATCGCCGAACCGCTCGGCATACTCGCGCAGCGCCGGCTCGCCCATGGTGCGGACGCGCTCGACGATCGCCGCCGCTTGCGCGAGCGTCTGGGCATCCACCGGCGATCGGCGCACCGCGGGGATGTCCGAAGCCGGGACCATGCGCAGCAGACGCGCCCCGCTCACGCCTTCGCCTCGCCGCTGCGCCGGCTCACGCGCCGCCCGCGCTTGGCAAGCTCGCGTTCGATGTCTTCCAGCCCCGCGCCGCGTGCAGCGGCCGCGACGAGCGCGAAGTAGATGACGTCCGCTGCCTCCCAAGCTGCCGCCTCGCATCCCTCGGCTTGCACCAGCTCGTTCGCCTCTTCGAGCAGCTTGGCTTGCTGGAGCTCGCGATCCTCCAGCAATCGGCGGGTGTACGAGCCTTCGGGCGCATCTTCCAGACGCCCCGCGATCGTGCGCGCCAGCGTGCCGATCCCGGCTTCATCGCCCCAGCACGTGCGCGTGCCCTCGTGGCAGAAGCCTCGCCCGCGCTGTCGCACGGTGAAGCGGAGCGCGTCGCGGTCGCAGTCCAGATCGATGCGCAGGAGTTCCTGCGTGTCGCCGCTGGTTTCGCCCTTGATCCAGAGCCCGCGCGTGCGCGACCAGTAGACACCGCGGCGTTGTTCGACGGCTTCGCGCACGCTCTCGGCGTTGGAGTAGCAGAGCCCGAGCGCCACGCCGCGCTCGTCACAGACAACCGTCGCCCAGAGCCCGTCGTCGCGATCGCTGCGCATGGGCGCACAGATCGCGTCGCCGAGATCCAGCGAGCCGTTGTAGATCGCCATGCCGACCTGCGCGTCGCACCCGAGCTGGTCGAGCAGGCGCACGTCCTCGCCCGAGCGCACGCCGCCGGCGATGGTGACGGGCACACCCTGCGCACGGGCGACAATCTCCCCCACCGCCGCGGCGTCGATGCCCGCCATGCGTCCTTCGCGTTCGACAAAGGTGACGAGGAACCCGCCGACGTGCTCGCGGATTTCGTCGATGCGGTCGAGCACGGTGCGTCCGGTCGCTTCGCGCCAGCCCTTGACGACGACCTCGCCGTGCACGGCGTCCAGCGCGGCGATCACCCGATCGCGCGGGAGTTCCTGGAGCACGTTCGCCGTTGCCGCGGTGCCGAGGACGACTTTGGTCGCCCCGGCGTCGAGCCATTCGATCGCCGAGCGCACGTCGCGGATGCCGCCGCCGACGCGGCAGTCGGCGATCGCGCACAGCTCGCGCATCAGTGCCGTGTTGCTGCCCTCGCCCGTCGCGGCGTCGAGGTCGACCACCGCGAGTTCGCCCGCGACACGGAACCGCTCGGCGATCGGGCGCGGATCCCCCGCGTCGATCACCAGTTCCTGACCGCCGCGGAGCTGCACCGCCCTGCCGCCCTGCAGATCAATGCTCGGCACAATCACGCGCTCACCCCTTCGTCCGAATCCAGCCGCACCGCGACACCCGCGGCCGCGAGCGCGCGCTTGACGTCGTGCACGCTCGAATCCCCGTCGTGAAAGATGGAAGCCGCGAGGATCGCCTCCGCCCCGGCTTGCACCGCTTCGACCATATGCGCCGGCGAATCCGCGCCGCCGGACGCGATCACCGGCACATCCACTGAACCGCACACCGCGCGCAACAATTCCAGATCGTACCCCGTGCGCGTGCCGTCGCGGTCCCAGCTTGTGAGCAGGATCTCGCCCGCGCCCCGCGCGACGGCTTCCCGCGCCCACGCCGCCGCGTCGATGCCCGTGCGTTGCGTGCCCGAACGCACCACGACTTCCCACCCGGCGACACCGTCCTCGCGCGCGGCCGCGTCGATCGCGATCACGGTGCACTGCGAGCCAAACCGTGTCGCGAGTTCGTTGATCAGCTCCGGGCGATCCACGCCCGCGGTGTTGACCGAGACCTTGTCGGCTCCCGCGCCGAGCAGGCGGGCCGCGTCCGCCGGCGTGCGCACGCCGCCGCCGACGGTGAGTGGGATGCCCAGCACCGCGCGCACACGTTCGACCGTCTCCGCCGCGCTGGCTCGACCCTCGGGCGTCGCGGAAACATCGAGCATCACAAGCTCGTCTGCGCCCTCGCGCTCGTAGCGGGCCGCGAGTTCGGGCGGGTCGCCCGCGTCGCGCAGGCTTTGAAAGCGCACGCCTTTGACCACACGCCCATCGCGCACGTCCAGACACGGGATGAGCCTTCGGGTCAGCATGGCTTCACCCCCGATCGGCTCGCGAGCACCCATCGCTCCAGCACGCCACGCCCCCACGCGCCGCTCAACTCCGGATGCCCCTGGCAGGCAACCACCCTCCCGGAAAAGCCCTCGATACCAGCGAGAAACGTCTCGCCGTGCGTCGCGGTCGCTGCTTGCCAGGCATCGCCGAGCATCGCGTTCGCCCGCACGCGGTACGCGTTGGCGAAGTACGCCGAGCCGCTTCGCAGCACGACGCAGCCTTCGGACGCTTCGACGCGGTTCCACCCCATCTGCGGCACGCGCACGCCGCCGCCCGGTGTGAACCGGCGGACCGCTTCTTCGAACACGCCCAGCCCGGGTACGCCCGGCGATTCTTCGCTCCACGCGAATAGAACCTGGAACCCGAGGCAGATGCCGAACGTCGGGCGACCGTCGAGCACACGGGATCGAATGATCGCGGCGAGCCCTCGCGCATCGAGCGCGTCGCGCGCTGCGCCGAACGAGCCGACGCCGGGCAGGACGACGAGCGGCGCGCGCTCGACCGCGTCCGGATCATCATCGACCACCGGCTCCACGCCTGCGCGAACGAGAGCCGCACAGACGGACGCGATGTTTGCTGTCCCCGTGCGCACGACGACGCACGTTGTTCCGGGCGTATTCGGATCGCTCACAGGGCGCCTTTCGTGCTCGGGATTTCGTTTGTGCCGTCGAGCGCGATCGCGTCGCGCAGCGCCAGAGCGAGGGCTTTGAACGCGGCTTCGGCCTTGTGATGGTCGTTGCTGCCGCGGAGCACGTCGACGTGCACCGTCGCGCGGGCCGCGGTTGCGAGCGATGCGATGACGTGCGGGATCATCTCGCAGCTCAGCTCGCCGACACACTCGCGGACGAGGCGGAGATCGGCGTGGGCGAACGGTCGGCCGGAAAGATCGATCACGGCTCGCGCGAGCGATTCGTCCAAGGGCGCATAGGCGCTGCCGAACCGGCGGATGCCGCGGCGTTCGCCGAGGGCGCGGTCGATCGCGGAGCCGAGCGTGAGCGCGCAATCCTCGGCCGTATGGTGATCGTCGATGTGCAGGTCGCCTTCGCAGCGAAGCTCGAGATCCAATCGCGCGTGCTTGGCGAGCGCGGTGAAAAGATGATCGAGAAAGCCGATGCCGGTGCGGATCGACGCGAGCCCGCTGCCGTCGAGGGCGCAGCGCACGCGGACGTGCGTCTCGCTCGTTTGGCGTTCGATGGTTGCGGTTCGTACCTGTGCCGTCGTTGGTGTCGTTGGCTCGGTCATGGGAGCAACCTTTCAAGATCGTGAACGCTTGTGAGCACACGCGCGGCGCCCGCGTTCTCGAGCGTGCGCACGGTCTGGTCGTTTTGTTCGCCGGGTGGGCAGACGCCGATCGGGACGACGGCGGCGGCGCGTGCGGCGCGCACATCGTCGACGGTGTCGCCGATCATCCACGCCGCGGTGATGCCGAGGCGCTCGAGCGCCGTGCGCACGACCGCGGGGTTGGGCTTGGCGGGCCCGTCTTCCATCGCGACGAGTTCGCGGAAGCAGGCGCGGATGTTGTGCTGATCGAGAAAAATCTCCGCGTCTCGGCGTGGGCGGCCGGTGACGATCGCGAGCGGCAATCGCGACGCAAGATGTTCGAGCCACGCGCGATCGCAGAGCAGGGTTTCGGTCGTGCGCAGCCCGGGTTTCGTCGCGTCGCCCTGATACAGATGCTCGAAACGCGCGGTGACGTCGTCGAGCGTCGCGCGCACGCCAGCGGCTTCGATCAGGCGGTGGGTCAGCACCCAGTCGTTGTTCGCGTCGCCGCGGTGCTTGGCGGCGCGAACGTCGTCGGGTGTGACGGTGATGCCGAAGGCTCCCGCGGTCTGCACGATCGCGGCTCGGTAGGATCGGCTGACGTCCGCGAGCACGCCGTCGAGATCGAAGAGGATCGCGCTGGGGTTCAGCGCGGCTTGGGCTGCGCGTTCCACGCGCTCGGCATCCTGATCGGTCAGTGGCGCGGTGATGCGGACGAGGTTCTCGCACGCGGGGCGCTGCGGCCAGGCGCGGACGCTGATCCCGAGCCCCGCGAGTGCGTCGCGGAACCAGCCGGCGTCAGGAACTTCTGCCGCGATGAAGTTCGCTTGCGATGGGAGCACGCGCGCGCCGAGTGACTCGCACGCACGTTCAAGGCGACCGCGCGTGCGTTTGACGGCTTCGATATTCGTGCGCACGACTGACTCGCCGACATCCAGCCAGCGTGCGGCGATCGCGGCCGCGGGCGCGCTGACGGGAAACGGGCCGCCTGCGGCACGGAGCCAGTCGATCATGTGTTTTGGGCCGAACGCATACCCGACACGCAGCCCGGCGAGCCCCCACGCTTTGCTGAGCGTGCGCACGCCGATCGCGTTCGGCAGCTCGCGCACGACTTCGGTCAGCGGTTCGTCCGCGAACTCCTCGTACGCGAGGTCCACCAGCAGCACCGCGCCGGGTGCCGAGGCAGACAAACGGCGAAGATCGGACGCGGTCGCGACGGCGCCCGTCGGGTTGTTCGGCGTCACCACCGCGATCATCGCTGTCTCGCGCGTGACCGCGCCCAGCATCGCGTCCACAGGCAACGCGCCCGAAGCCCACGGCACGCGGTCGATCGACGCGCCCGCGAGATCGGCCCAACGCTCGATCATCTCGAACGTCGGCACGGGCAACACAAGACGACGCCCCGGCGCAAGCACCGCTCGGCACGCGCGGTCCAGCGCGTCGTCGCCGCCCGCGGTCACGATGATCTGCTCCGGCAAGACGCCCACACGCTCGGCGAGCAACGCCTCGAGCGCGCGCACGCTCGGGTAGCGGCGGAGCAGTTCTGGAAGCTCGTGGACCAGCGCGTCGAGCACGCGTGCGTCCGGGAGCGGGCCCTCGTTCGCGTCCAGGTGCAGATCGATCGGCGCCCTTGGCGCGTGGGCGGCGTACGCGCGCGTCCGCTCCAGAAGCGGGATCGGGCGCGGCTCGCGCACGCTGGGCGTGTTGGATGGCGCCGTGCTCATCGGACGATCTGGCTCGGCTGGGTGACCACCAGATCCGTCGCGCCCGCCTGCTTCAGCAAGGGGATCACACGCGCCAGATCCTCGCGAGGCACCGCGGAGCTCACGGCGTACCCCGCGTCGTGGCTCAGCGGGCTCACCGTCGGCTCGCGCATGCACGGGAGCGCCCCGAGCACGCGCTCCAGCGCGTCCCGCGTCACGTTCAGCGCCAGCATCACCCGGCTTCGCGCTTCCAGCACCGAGCCGAGCAGCAGGGCGAGCTGCTCGATGCGCGCGCTCTTTGACGGGCTTTCCATCGCGCCGGGGCTCGCGTAGAGGCGCGTCGAGCTGGTCAGCAGCGTATCGATGATCGTCAGACGGTTGGCTTCCAGCGTCGCGCCGGTCTGGGTGATGTCCACGATGCAGTCGGCGTCCTCCGGCGGGAAGACTTCCGTCGCGCCGTAGGTGCGCACGAAGACCGCGTTCAGCCCGCGGCGCTCGATCCACGCGCGCGTCAGACGCTCCATCTCACTCGCGACGACCAGTCGCCGATCCGTCGGCAGCTCGCCGCGGGCGTTCAGCAGATCCGACGGGGCGGCGGCGACGAGGCGGACCGGGTCGAGCCCAAGGTCCAAGACCTCGATGAGTTCGGTTGCGCCCAACTCGGCGACCCAGTCCGCGCCGGCGAAGCCGACGTCGCGGCTGCCGGTCTGGAGCATCTGGATCACCGATTGCGGCTTGAGGATCTTCGCGTCGAAGCCCTCGAGCCCGACCCGCGGGCGGTAGCCGCGGCTGGACTCGGTGACGCGGACGCCGGCGTCGCGCATGAGCGTGAACAGGCTGTCTTTCATCCGCCCTTTGGGAAGGGCGAGGCGGACGGTGTTCTCGGGCGTGGGGGCGGGGGTCACGGCTTGTCTCCTGGGGCGGGGCGGGGTGAGGGGGTGCGGTTGGCGGCTGGGGTTTTGAAGGCCGGCGCGTCCCGATCAACGAACAACGCCGACCTCTCGCGGGGTCGGCGTCGGTGTCATCCGGTGGGGATGGATCGCTGGGAAGATGCGATCAGACCGCGTGCCGACCCGCTTGATGCGGGTGGTGATGAGCGCGGTGATGGATCGCGTGAATGGTCATGGCGTGGCTTTCGGACGCATCGTGGGCTCTGGATGCGTCCCGGTCAAGTGAATTTGCAGGAATCCCGCGCGCCCGGGGGAGATTGGGGTGTATGGGTGCGGGGTTGGTGTATGCTGGTTTGGTCGCGGGGTGGTCCGCGGCTGATGGGGCCGAGCGTCGGCCTTGGGATTTGAGCGAGACGAGCTGTTTGGAGAGTCGGACAATGAGCGAGCATCCCTCGGCGGCCGCGCTGCCGTACTGGTCCGAGTACCTGCAGCAGGTGCTCCGCCCGCGGGTGGAGTCGGTGCTGCGGGAGCACATGGGGACGTGGAACGACCTGGTGTGGGACGTGGTCGCCCGCGCGGTGGTCGAGGATCAGGACGGCTCGCACAAAATGACGGCCGAGCAGATCCGCTCGCTCCTTCAGGATCAACTCGGCATGCAGCTTGAGGTGGACGTGAGCGTCCGCTTCGGCGGGGGGTCGGCGACGGGCGGCGCGAGCCCGGGCGCCGGGGCGGCTGCGGCGCCCGAAGCCGGGGCTTCCCGCGTGGAAGCGGGCGGGCACCGGGACGTGATCGACCCGGGCGAGCACGACGTTCGTCGTCGGGTGAACATCAGCCCGCTGGCGAAAGCCGTGGGCGGGATGCGCCGGGACTGAGCCGAGCGGTTTGACGCGGGCTCAGACCAAACGCAGGCGTTCGGCGAACCAGCGATCATCCGCGAGCGGGTCCCACGCGAGGCGGATGGGCTCGCCGGTGGTGTCGTGGGTAAAGAGGTTGAGCACGCCTCGGGGCGTGGTGTGGGCGTGGAGCGCGGGCGCGAGCGGGGCTTCGAGGTCGCCGAGCCCTTCGGGCTCGAGGGTGCTGACGACCCACTCGCCGCCGAAGCCGGGCACCCACCAGTAGACGTGGAGTTCGCCAGCCTCGCTGAAGCCGGCGATGTTGAGCCCGCCCCAGGGCGTGACGTACCCGGCGAGGGTGGTCGGCTGGAGGGCGGGGGCGTCGAAGAGCTCGGTGAGGTTGCTGACGACCCATGCGCCGGCGAAGCTGGGCACCCACCAGGTGACCTGGACGTTGCCGAGCGCATCGACGCCGGCGATATTGATGCCGTCCCATTCGGTGAGGTAGACAGTGAGCCCGCCGACGTAGGGCGGGGCGCCGGTGATCTCGGTGAGGTCGCTCGCGGTCCAGTGCGCCATGCCGGGCGCCCACCAGACGCTGTGGAGGCGTCCGTCTTCGTCGAGCCCGGCGACGTGGAGCGCGCCCCATCGGGTGCTGTAGGCGATCAAATCGCCCGTGAACGCGGGGTGATCCTGACCCTGGAACGCGAGGTGATCCTCGGCGATGTTGGTGAACGCCCAGGCGTGCCCGGCTTGGCTCGGCTGGGTGTAGGCGATCAGCCGCCCATCCGCGTCGAGCCCGGTGAGGGTGACGCGCCCGTCGGGGTCGCGCAGGATCAGGAGCTGGTCCGCAATCGTCGACACGCCGGACTCGGCCGAGAGGTTGCGCACGCGCCAGACGCCCGGCTCGTCCTCGGTGTAGAGCAAGAGCCCGAGCGCGGTGGGCACGACCAGGTGCGCGCGCGCGGTGGCGGTGTCGATGAACGCCTCGGCTCGGGCGATCGCCGGCGCGCCACCGACGGTGTCGAGCAGGTCGATCTCGGTCCACGAGTCTCCGCCCTGCTGCACGATCGCGACGGGGCGTCCCTGCGAGCCAACGCGGACGGTGACGATGCGGTCGTCGGCATCCGACGCGGCGCGGAGGGTCGGGTCGGCGGGGTCGCGCCCGGGGTCGCCGGGGTGGGCGAGGCTGGAGGCGGGCGGGGCTTCGACTTCGAGCGTGTACTCGACAGGCGCGAGGGTCGCGGCGTCGTCGGCGTGCGCGACGAGCAGGTAGTACGCCTGCCCGGGGATGACGCCGAACGCGAGCGCGCCGTGCCCGTGGTCGTCGATCGCGGCGTGCGCGAGCGGGCGGCCGTCGGGCCCGAGCAGGGTGAGGCTCGCGCCGGCGTGGGCGGGCGAGGCGATCGTGACGGTGAGCACGCCGACGCCGGGGGATGTGAAGCGGAACAGGTCCGTGTCGGCTTGGAACTCGAGCGTGCCGAGCGCGTCGCCGAGCCCGGTGTCGGGGTCGATCGCGATCCATGTGGCGTGCTCGAAGTCGCCCGCGTCGGCGTGGTCGTCGGTGCGCTGGGTGAACTGGGCGGTTTGCGCGTCGAGCACGGCGTTGAAAGCGTCCACGGTGACGAAGCCCTCGACGCCGTAGCCGGTGGTCAGGTCGGTGAAGACAACGCGGTAGTCGCCGGCGGTGGCGTCGAGGTGGTAGTACCCGGCCGAGCCCGTGGTGGTCGAGGCGATCAGCGTGTGCGGATCGTCCACTCGGAAGAGCTCGACACGGATGTCGCCCGCGCCCTCGCCGATGGAGTAGAAGCTGTCCCCGTCGTGATCGGTGTAGACGACGCCGAGGATGCGCGTGGTCGGTGTGGGCCCGTCGAAGCCGAAGAGCTGGGTGTAGTAGTCGTAGTAGGGCGCGATGTCGGTGTAGGCGAAGCCGGCGCCGAAGTCGTGGTAGTAGAAGGTATCGCTGAAGACCTCGTGCAGGCTGAGCACGTTGCGCCGGTGCCCGACGGAGTCGAGCCACGCGAGGTGGACGGCATCGACGGAGATCTGCCCGGCGGCGATGTTCTCGCCCGCGACACCCGCGTAGCCCTGCGCCTGGGCGCGCTGGCTCGGGTCGAGCCCGTCGGGGTTGACGTGGTCGAAGAAGCTGCGGACCGCCAGGTCGAGGCTGTGGGCGCGCGACGTGAGCGTGAGCGCGGCGTTCAGCGCGAGCGGGGGCTGGGGCACGAGGCGTGCCAGCTCGCCGGGCGTCAGGTCCGCCGCGATGTCGATCCCCAGGCGCACGCCCTCGGCGAAGGGGTCCAGACGCGCCCGGTTGACCAGAGCGAGCATGTAGACCTCGTCCGGCGTGAACTCGAAGCTCGACAGGACCAGTCGCGGCTCCAACGCCTCGAACCGGCACAAACCCGGGCCCTGGGCACGGCAGAGCGATCGGCGGGATCGGCGCGGGCGTGCGGGGTCGGCCTCCGGGCGGCTCCGGTCGGACATGGGCTTCCTCTCCCACGCCCGGATCCCCCGGGCGTCCCGAGGCATCGGCGAGGGCGTCGGCCCCGATGCGGGGGATGCCCAACGCGCCCGCCACGCGCGAACCCCGACCCCCGCACGACCGTGCTACTTTCTCCCCACACACCCGTGGGGGGCTCCGAGAACTGAACCCGGGGAGGGTGGGCAAGATGGGGTGTTCGACCCCGAACGCCGAGAACCGTGGAACACCTCCCGGGCGAAGCCGAAGGGCAGCGGGTCCGGGATGGGTTACACTGCAAGACGCGTCCGAAGCGTCTGAGCGGTGTTCCACGGGGTGATGGTGCGCGGGCGATCGGGGGATTGCCCTTGGCGATGGATCGCTGCGGGCGTCTTGCCTTGTCTCATCGTTGCGATCGGAAGGCCTTGACTGGCCGGAGGATACGGCGCGATGGGGAGATGGGCCAAGTTTCCATAGTTGCCCTGTTTCGGGTGTATAGGAAACTGAGTCCAGGACAGGAGGGCCGAGCACCATGACGACCCCACGGAAGTCTTCTTCGATGCAGTTGATGGGCGGCGCGGCTGCGCTGACCTTGTTTCTTGCCAGCGGCGGCGCGATCGCGGCCGAGGACACCACGCCGCAGAATGAGCCGGCCCCCACAGCTTCGAGCGAAACCACGCGGGTGAGCGACCTGGAGCGTGTGGTGATCTCGCGCCCGGATGGGACGCGGGAGGTGCGCTGGGTGCGTCGGAGCACGCCGGCTTCCTCGCGTGTCGGCGTGATCGGGCAACGGGTGCAGAACCCCGGGCAGGCCGGGCTCCCGGGCGTGCGGATCTCGACCCCCGGCGGGGACGGCTCGGCTCGGACGGCGCCGCCGCTGCGGGTCGTCGGCGGTCGCGTGGTTTCCGTCGTCGAGAGCGAGCGTCCGACGGAAGTCGCGGACGGGCTACCGAGCGATATGCCGCGTGCGGGACTCGGGGATCGCGTGGACGCGAGCGAGCCGGTGGGGCCCTCGGCTCCGACCGGCGGCCCGACGATCCGCCCCAACCGACCGCCGCAGGATGGGCTGGTCGTGCCGAACTACGGCGGGGGTGGCGGCGGCGGAAACCCCGATCCTGATCCGGGACCTGACCCGGATCCCGGCCCGGATGACAGCGGCTCGGGTGGCGGTTCCGGTGGTGGTGGTTCCGGTGGTGGGCCGACGAACGATGGCTCGGGTGGTGGCGACGATCCCGGCTCGGAAAACCCGGGCAGCGACGATCCTGGGAATGATCCGAACAACGACGAAGGGCGCGTGACGTACGTGGGCACGGTCCCGCCGCCGCCCCCGCCGCCTCCTCCGCCGCCCCCCCCTCCTCCGCCTCCTCCTCCGCCGGCTCCTGAGCCTGAACCGGAGCCAAAGCCGGATCCGGACCCTGGAGCGGGTCCGAGCGATCCGCCGCCGAGCGGCGGGGCGAACCATGACGGGAACTTCCCGGTGCTGCTACCGGGGGGTGGGTGGCAGCATGCCGAGCTGCAGCCCGCGCCTGTCGGTTCACCTTCGATGTTTGCGTATGACGCACGCGTGATTGCGCGTTGGGACGTGGTGCCGTTCCAGTTGGTGGACGAGCCACTGCACATCGGCGTTGTGGCATTCCACATCAACGGGATCGACCGTGTGGAATTCAGCCTGGAAGGTGGTCCTTGGATCGCGGTGCGCGAAAAGCAACTCAATCCACACTCGGGTGTCAAGGAATACACGGTTACTTTAGATCCATCACTCCTCGACGATGGCCCCGTAGAAATCCGAGCGATTGCTTACCCATCTGGAGCGGGCGAGCCCCGGGTGCTCGCGGGTGACTATCTATGGACCGGAGGCTACGAGACGTCTCGACGGACCGGTGAGCATTCGCTATTTATGACGGTAAACGCGGGCGGTTCGATTCCTGAACAGGTGATTGAGTTGCCTGCGGGACAGCACGCATGGGGCAATGGCCTTCTGCACATACGCGAACAGGCGGATCCGGACATATGGCTTACAATTCGCCCCGCGCCCGGAGTGCGCCGAGAAGACGTCACAATCGTTCAAGGCGGAACGATTGGCTGGCCGTTCAAGCCGCAGAGTGTCCACTTCCAGAACGTGACGTTCCGCGCCCCGAGCAATGGCATTTTCCGGATGTTCAACAACGATGACCACACGCTCTGGCTTGACAACTGCGTCTACATCGGCCCGGGAATGCATAACAACAGTGTGCAGGAGCGAGTTGGACACACATGGTGCACGGACACCGAGTTCCGCGATCTTCAGGTAGGCCCCTTCACCGGATTTTTCCGCAATGTACACTTTGAGAACATCGGCGAAGATGTCATGCGTGTCGCATACTTTGTTGTGAACGTCACGGTTGTTAATAATGCACGCGGACCACGCACCGAGTGGCACCCGGCGGTCATCGCTAACCCAATTTTCGACTCGAATCGTATTTACTACAATCTAAGGGCCTACGATGTTCCAGGCGCTATATGGGCTTTCTACGAAGGCGTGCGCGGCCTCAACGAGCATCTCGATGTTGCGGTGATTGATTGTGATACGACCCATACCGACCCGCCGCCACTCACGTACAATATTTTCATCGGTGGTGTTGTTAATAACATGCTGATCCAGGACAGTCGATTTGTTGGAAAGCTTGTTTACCGACTATCACAATCGATTCCTGAACATCTGCTATTCGACCCGCACAATGTCGTCTTCCGGCGTGTCAACCTAGACGACAATCCAAATCGCCAGCCTCCTGAAATGGATGGGGTCCACATCTTCCAGGACTGATCCAACCGCCCGAAACAACCGATGAAAAATCCTACACGTCGCGGAGTATGCTTCGCGACGTGTTCAATCAATGGGGCATTGGTAAGGCGAGGATGGCATGCGTAGGCAATGGGTTGTTTCAACCGATACCGAACGGGCGTGCCCGCCCGGATGGACCCGGGAGAACATCGGCCCCCCAGCAATTCTCGATTTTCATCCCGATCTGCTCGTGCACCGCTTCGCCAATGAACACTGGCGTGCATGGCTTGTCGGCCATGGATTGCTGGAGCCCGAATCGCGGCTGCCGACCGATGACGATCTGCCCATCGACTCTTCCGAGCCAACTATTGTGCGTTTTGCAAATCGGCTCGCGGGGGTGTACGCGCTTGTGATCTCGCACCGATCCGGCGTAGACGTTTATACGGATCCGGCCGGGCTCATGACGACCTACTTCAGCGACAGGTCGGCCGCGTCAAGCCCGTCGCTGCTCCTGACCGGTGACGAGGATGCTGGTCGCTTGCAAATGATTGATCCGGTTGCGGGATGGATCCCGGGCGACCGGACGCCGTTCCCCGGCGTGCGTTACCTTCAAGGGAACCACCGGCTGCGTCTCGGGGGGAATCCGGTCCGTGTCTGGCCTGCGCCTGATGGCGCACCTCTCGCGTGTCGCAATCACGACGAGATCGACGCGCTGGTTCGCGAGGCGGGCGAGCAAATCGCGAGTCAAGCGTCGGCTGTGCTGGCGAGATCCGATCGGGTTCGAGTCTCGCTTTCGGGCGGGTACGACAGCCGCGTCGTCGCGGGCGCGTTTGGAGCTGCACTCGGGCGTGCCCCGGACGCTGACATCGAGTGCTTTACGATCGCGACGTCTGCGTCCAATCCCGATCTGCAGATCGCGCAGCGCGTTGCCTCTGCATGTGGTCTTGCTCACAAGCACATGCTCACACCTTCCGCAGATGCCGACAATCCCTACTCGGACGAGTATGGGCGGATTACCGGGGATCTGGTGTTTCGCAACCGGTCGTCCGTGCTACCCGCTCTTGCCGAGTACGCGGCGGGTTCAACCACGCACGCAAACGGGAATCTCGGCGCGATCGGTAAGCGGTTTTATACATGGCCCGCAACGACGACACATGCCGTTCATCGAGCGATCCAGAGCGGGTTTTCCCGAAGGATCAGCCGGGAGACGCGGGACGCGCTCTCGCGCTGGACCCACGGGCTTCCCATGAGCCTGCCCGAGCTGCATCAGGTGCTTCTTTACGCCGAGCACCGCGGGGGGCGGTGGATGGGCCCTGGCGATCAGGGCACCGCTTTGTTGATGCACGCGTGGACACCGTTTTGTTCTCGGCGGCTCATCCTCGACGCGGTGACGTTCCGATTATCCACCGATGCGGAGCACCGTGATTTTCTGGAAGAGCTTGCCGTGACGATCCAGCCGAGTCTCGCGGGTGTGCCTTACTACAGCGGGCGTAAATCCGTCCTGAGCATGTGGACCCCCTGGTATCTGAAAAGCATTCCCCGCAAGATCAAGGGGATGATGCACAATCTTCGAAGCTGAGTCGCTTATGAAAAATTTTTCGCATCAGGTTGTCCCCCAGCACTACCCACGAGTGTCTTGGCTGACGCGTGCCTCTCGGAAGCTGCGGAGCCATGTCGCGAGAGCCACAGCCGCGCGCTTGCTGCAGGAAGCCGGACCCAAGCTCACGATTATGCCGGGGTGTCAGATCACGGGCGGCTCGCGTATCGCGATCGGTCCCGAGTGCACGCTGTTTCGCGGGGTTCGCCTTGAGGCGATTGGCGCTGCGGCACAGACTCAGCTTCGTCTTGGAAAACGCGTATCTCTGCAGGCACTGAGCCACATCGGCGCTTGCCTTTCGGTGGAGATTCTGGATGGGACGGTGCTGGCGAGCGGGGTGTATGTGACCGATCACGACCACGACTACCGGGATCCGCGGAAGGGGTACTTCGGGACGGGCGAGCTGCTGGCGGCGCCGGTCCGGATCGGGCCGCGGGCCTGGCTGGGGGAACGGGCGATCGTGCTCAAGGGCGTGACCATCGGCGAGGGGGCGATCATCGGGGCGGGTGCGGTGGTGAACCGGGACGTGCCGGCGTATTGCATCGCGGTCGGTGTGCCAGCGCGGGTGATCCGACGGTTCGACTTCGAACGAGGGGCGTGGGTGGCGGCTTGAACGCGGGACGACGGGTCATCGTGGTCTCGTACTACTTCCCGCCGGCGGGCGGGGCGGGGACGCAGCGCGCGGCCAAGCTGTGCAAGTACCTCGGCGGGTTCGGGTGGACGCCGAGCGTGATCTGCGATCAGCCCAAGGCTCAGGGGCTCGCGACGCCCTCATTGGACGCGCAGATGGCGGCGGCCGACCTGCCCGAAGGGCTCCGCGTCGAGCACGTCTCGGGCGAGACGCCCGGCGCCTGGGTGCGCGAGGCGCTCGAGCGCCTGCAGGCGATGGCTCGTGAGGGCCCGATCGACGCGGTGCTGATCACGATGTCGCCGTTCTGGTTGAGCGAGCTGCTGCCGCGGGCGATGTCGGTCGCGCCAACGGTTGTGGACCTGCGCGACCCTTGGGCGTTCGACGGCGTGCCGACCTACCGCGACTGGTTCGAGTGGCGCGGGGATCTGCACCGGATGCGCGCGACGCTCGGGCGTGCGTCGGCGGTGGTGATGAACACGCCGGAGGCGCGGGCGACGGTGCTCGGCGCGTTCCCGGAGCTGGACGGCGCGCGGGTGCACGCGATCCCGAACGGGTTTGACCCGGCGGATTTTGAGGAAGCGGCCGAGCCGAGCGATGTGCCGGAGGCTTCGTTCCGGCTCGTGCACACGGGCACGTTTCTAACCAAGCAGGTTGCGCGGCCGAGGAACATCAAGGAAGCCGTGCGCCGCGTGGTGCGGTACCGCCCGGAGCCGATCGTGCCGATGGGTCGGAGCATCGGTCCGGTGCTCGGGGCGCTGGAATTGATCCGTCGTGAGACGCCGGCGGCGCTGGATGGGTTCCGGTTCGTGCACGTCGGGGCGCTCGACGAGGCGACGAAGTCGTGGATCGAGCGTTCGCCGGCACGGGACGTCGTGGTGACGCGTGGGTATGTGCCGCACGCGGAATCGGTCGGGTGGCTTCTGGCGGCGGACGCGTTGTTCCTGCACCTGCACGGGGTTCGCGGGCGTCATCGCGCGCGGATCGTGCCGGGCAAGACGTATGAGTACCTCGCGAGCGGTCGCCCGGTGCTGGCGGCTCTGCCTGCGGGGGATGCGCGGGATCTGGCGGCGGCCCGGGAGCGGTGTGCGCTGGCCGACCCGTGCGACCCGGGCTCGATCGCGCGCGCGCTGCGCACGCTGATGGAACGCCGGGGCGCTGGGGCGGTCGCGCCCAACGCGGACGAGGGGCTTGCGCCCTATCGGCGGGAGGCGATCGCGGGGCGGATGGCGGGCGTGCTGGATTCGGTGGCTTTTGATGAGAGCGCCGGCGGATCGCCCGCGCAGGCGGGGGCCGGGGCGGGGGTGCCGTGAGCTTGACGCTTGCCCAGCTCGCGGGGGATGCGCTCGATTACACCGGGCAAACCAGCGTGCACCCGGTGGGGTTCGCGGTGCTGCTGGTGCTGGCGGGGTGCGTGTTCGTGCTGCCGCGGGCGTGGTCGCTGGCGCCGCTGCTGATCCTGGCGTGCTTCGTGCCGGCGGGTCAGCGGATCGTGCTCGCGGGGACGCTGGACTTCAGCTTTCTTCGGATCCTGGTGATCGCGTACTGGGTTCGGATCTTTCTGTTTCAGGATTGGCGCGGGCTGCGGGTGATCGCGCTGGACTACGCGGTGATCGCGTGGGTGCTGGTGGGCTCGTTCGTGTACGTGCTGCTGCGGATGGACTTCCCGGCGGTGGTGAACCGCCTGGGGTTTACGTACGAGTCGCTGGGGCTCTACGTGACGATGCGGTGCATGCTGGGGAACTGGGCGCGGGTGGAGCGGGCGATCGCGGTGCTCGCGGTGCTGGCGCTGCCGGTTGCGGTGTTCTTCCTGGTGGAGCAGGCGACGGGTCGGAACCTGTTCTCGGTGATGGGCGGCGTGCCGGAGCAGACGCTGGTGCGCGAGGGGCGTGTGCGCGCGCAGGGGGCGTTCAGTCATCCGATTATCGCCGGGTGCTTCTGGGCGAACGTGGTGGTGCTGTGCGCGGGGATGTTCATGGCCCGTCGTCGGGCGGCGCTGATGGTCTGCGGGTTCGCCGGGGCGTGCCTGATCGTGGTCGCGTGCGCGTCGAGCACGCCGGTGCTCGCGGTGCTCGTGGGCGGGCTGGGTATGGCGCTGGCGTACGTTCGCGGGTGGATCGGGTATCTGCGCCTGGGCTTTGCCGGGATGCTGGTCTTCCTGCATTTTGTGATGGAAGCGCCGATCTGGCACCTGATCTCGCGCATCAGCGCCGTCGGTGGCTCGACGGGGTGGCACCGATACCACCTCATCGACGCGGCGATCCGCAACTTCGGCGAGTGGGCCGTGCTGGGTGTCGAGACGACGATGCACTGGGGGCACGGGCTGCGCGACGTGACGAACCAGTACGTGCTCGAGGGCGTCCGCGGCGGGGTGTGGACGCTGGCGCTGTTCCTGCTCGTGCTCGTGCTGGCGTTCCGCGCGGTGGGCAAGGGGCTCCGGCGCAGCCCGTCGCGGCGCGGCGTGTTCTGGGTGCAGTGGGCGGTCGGGGTCTCGCTGCTGGTGCACGCGACAAACTTTGTCGCGGTGTCGTACTTCGGGCAGGGGCTGGTGGCGTTCTATCTCTCGCTCGCGCTGGCCGGAAGCGTGCAGCAGCTGTCGGGATCGGGCAACACTCGGGGAGCAAGCGATGTCGGACGGACCGATCGCCAGCGTGGTCGTGGTCAGCTACAACACCCGGGAATTGACGCTCGAAGCCCTGGCGTCGGCCCACGCCGAGACCACACGCCCGGTCGAGTTCCTCGTGGTGGATAACGCCTCGACCGATGGCTCGGCGGACGCGATCGAACAAGCCTGCCCCTGGGCGACGCTGATCCGTTCCGAGAAGAACCTGGGTTTCGCCGCGGCGAACAACCTTGCCGCCGAGCGCGCGCGCGGGAAGTACCTGCTCCTGCTCAACCCCGATACCGTCGTGCTCGACCGCGCGATCGACGAGCTGATCGGCTTCGCTGAGCGTCGCCCGGGGGCGCGCATCTGGGGCGGGCGCACGCTCTACGGCGACCGCTCGCTCAACCCGACCTCCTGCTGGGGGCGGCAGACGCTCTGGTCGCTGTGCTGCAAGGCGTCGGGGCTCAGCAACGTGCTCTCGAACAGCGCGGTGTTCAACCCCGAGGGCTACGGCGGGTGGGCGCGGGACAGCGAACGGGAGGTCGATATCGTCACCGGGTGCTTCTTCCTCATCGAAACAAGCCTTTGGCGGACGCTCGGCGGGTTTGACCTGCGGTTTTTCATGTACGGCGAAGAGGCCGACCTTTGTCTGCGAGCCGCGCGGGAGCACGGGGCGCGCCCGGCGATCACGCCGCGAGCGACGATCGTGCACTACGGCGGCGCGAGCGAGAAGGTGCGTGCCGACAAGCTGGTGCGGGTGCTGCGCGCACGGGTGCAGCTGCTCCGCAAATTCTGGTCGGCGCCGGGGGCGCGGATCGGGACGGAGCTGACGTACCTTTGGACGGTGCGGAACGCGTTGGCGCACCGGGCGCTCGGGCTGCTGGGGCGGGCGTCTTCGCGCGAGGCGGCTTCGGCGTGGGGCGAGGTCGTGCGTCGGCGGGCGGAGTGGGCGGTTCGCTCGGTGGATGCCGGCACGCCGGTCGTAAGCGGTTCTGGTTCTGGGACGGGCATGAACGCGGGGGCGGCGCATTGAGTCTGAGCCCGATCGCCAACCCGGCAGAGACCCGTGCCGAGCGGTTCGCGCGGGAGATGAGCACGGCTCATCTCTCGAAGAACCTGCACCAGCGGACGGTGCGCGGCGGGATGGTGACCATCGCGGCTCAGGCGGCGCGGTTCGTGCTCCAGATCGGCTCGACGATGATCCTGGCGCGCCTGCTGACGCCGGGTGATTTCGGGCTGGTCGCGATGGTCGGCACGGTGACGGGCTTCGCGCTGATTTTCAAGGACGCCGGGCTGAGCATGGCGACCGTGCAGCGCGCGGACGTGACGCACGAGCAGGTTTCGAACCTGTTCTGGGTCAACGTGGCGCTCTCAGCGGGGCTGATGCTGCTGCTGATGGCGTGCTCGCCGCTGGTCGCGTGGTTTTATGGGCCTGGCGAGTTGGTCTGGATCACGGTCGCGCTCTCGACGGCGTTCCTGTTCGGCGGGCTGACGGTGCAGCACGAGGCGCTGCTGACGCGCCAGATGAAGTTCAAGCTGCTGGGGATCATCGGGATCGGCTCGATGGCGTTCGGCGTCACGCTCGCGGTCGCGATGGCGATGCTCGGGCTCAACTACTGGGCGCTGGTCGGGCTCACCGTCGGGCAGGCGGCGGCGAACTGCGTGCTCGCGTGGGTGTTCTGCAAGTGGCGCCCGGGGCTCCTGAGCCGCGGCGCGGGCACGCTCTCGATGCTCCGCTTCGGGGGGTATCTGACGGCGTTCAACGTGCTGAACTACTTCACACGCAACGCGGACAACGTGATGCTCGGGTTCGCGTGGGGCGCGGGCCCGCTGGGGATCTACAGCAAGGCGTACGGGCTGCTGCTGCTCCCGCTGAGACAGATCAACGCGCCGATCGCGGCCGTCGCGATCCCGGCGCTCAGCCGACTTCAGGACAAGCCCGACGAGTTCCGGACGTTCTACCGCTCGATGCTGCGCCTGATCGCGTACGTCACGATGCCGCTGGTGGTTGTGCTCGGCGTGCTGGCCGAGGAGGTCACGCTGCTGGTGCTCGGGCCCAACTGGGGCGAGGCGGCACCGGTCTTCCGCGTGCTCGCGTTCTTCGGCGTCGTGCAGTCGGTCAGCTCGACCACGGGCTGGGTGCTGACCGCCTTGGGACGAACGCGGCGCATGCTGGAATGGAACTTCATCGGCACGCCGGTGATCGTCGCCGCGTTCGCGATCGGGCTGAGCGGAGGTGCGTACGGCGTGGCGATGGGCGCGACGATCGGCGCGCTCGTGCTCGTCCCGCCGCAGGTCTGGTACGCGTTCCGCGGGCTGGCGGTGCGTCCGCGGGACGTGGTCGTAGCGGCGTCGCCCCCGCTGCTGCTCGCCGCAGGGATGTTCCTCGCCGGCGAGGGCACGCGGCGAGCGATCCAAGCACCGATCATGTCATGGATCACCCAGCAGCTCAGCGGCTCCGAACAGTGGGCGAGGTTCTCCGGCGCGGCTTCGGCGATGACGATCTGCCTGCTCGTCGGCGCGCTCTCGGGGCTGATGCTCGTGCTCTGGTTCGCGCTGCTCCCCTCGGCTCGGCGCGAGCTGGTGCAGGGCTACCGCATGTTCCGCAAACGCGGATAAACCACCCGACGGGAGGCGGCGCGCATGGCACGGGACGGGATCGGGCAACTGCTGCGGGCGTGCGCGCCCTCGGGCGTTCGACGCGCGCTCGCGATCCGGCGACTCGAACGCGAGCACGGCGTCACCTTCACCGGCGTCGATGGAC
>Ga0213835_100855_pt1 | contig 23560 bp, 24 predicted proteins | sample SWPATP01_FD_160576 | JGI IMG/M metagenome (GOLD analysis project Ga0213835, IMG submission 160576) | Coastal seawater microbial communities from Marineland, Florida, United States - SWPA TP0 #1 | ecosystem: Environmental > Aquatic > Marine > Coastal | place: USA: Florida | collected 2016-08-05 | reverse complement strand
CCAGCACCTGGCGGATCCAGATCAGGCGCGCCGGAAACACGCTGTCGAGCAGATCGACGCTGACGTGCTCCTCGCGCCAGCACACCACCGGCAGCGACAGGAACACCAGCGCGGCCAGCATCAGCTGAGTCAGCTCGACGGTGCCGAGAATCGGCGAGTTGAAGAAGTAGCGTCCGGTCACGTCCGCCGTGGTCAGCAGCATCATGGCGAAGAGGGTGGCACCGGCCACCCCCTCCAGCGTCAGCTGCATGACACGACCGACCCGCAACCAGAGCGTGGACGAGGTCGGCATGGTTGCACTCTGCAGGACTTGGCTCAAAGGAACTCCTGCGGCACCAGCGAAGCCACGCTCTCTTCTTCGGCAGCCGCAGCCAGCTGTTCATGGAAATACCGCATGGCTTCCATACCGTCGACGCCTCGACTATCGGCAACCGAAGCCGCCCACTCCTCGACCAAGGTATCGCTGATGCTGCGCAAAGCCTCCAGGTCATTGCCATTGAGTTCGGTAAAGGTGTGACCACGCTCCTCGGCGAACTCTACGCCGCGTACATCAACGGTATCCATCATATACCCGAACAGCCGCGACAACCGTTCGCCGGAAACGGCCTCGATCGCCTCGCGATCTTCGGGCGAGACCTGATCCCACACCGTGGGATTGACCACGATGGTGAAGCTGCCGCGATAGAAACCGCCATCCACTTTGAGGGTGTAGGGGAAGACCTCCGCAACACGGAAACTGCGCAGCCCCTCCGGCACCAGCATGGCCCCGTCGATGACGCCTTGCGAGCCCGCCTCGTAGACGCTGGTGGGCGGTAGCGCCACACCGGTCAGCTCGAGAGCATTGGAAAGTTCCCCCATCACCCCGCCACCGACACGAATTCGCTTGCTCATCAGATCATCGAGAGTGGCGTACTTGTCACGACTGAAGATCCAGCCCGGGCCGTGCACGCCGGCGGCCACCACCTCGACGCCACGATGCTCACCGGCCTGGGCGAGGTACTCCTGATGCGTACGCCAGTAGGCGGCGGAAGCATGCTCGGAGGAGAAGTCCTCGAAGGTGGGGAATTCCGGCAGCTTGGTCAGCTCGAAGCGGCCGGTATTGTATCCATGGAAGACCCAGGTGGCATCGGCGATGCCGTCGGCAACGATCTCCATCTGCGAGGCTGGTGGCCCCATGTCGTGCACCACCTCGACGGTCACGCGACCCTCGGTGGCCTCCTCGATCCAGGCCTTCCAGGTCGGCCAGACGATGGTGTTGATACCGTGGTTCGGACCTGCCCAGGTGCTGACGGTAATGGTTGTCTGGGCTTGTGCAGAGACACTCAGGGTTGCGGTAACCAAAGCGCCGAGCAGCAGCATTCTATTGTTCTTGCGCACGTTTCTTCCCTCCTTTCGCCATGGGCGGCAGTTCTTGACGTTATAGGAATGAGCCGAAAGGTCTCGTAGTGATACAACAAAATTTGGAAAAAGGATATTTGTGAAACACTCAATACGTACGATGCTACCTCATGGCGTCGAGTGCAACGGCTTTCACCGCGAACGGCATCAGACATAAGTCGAATGCCGACAACCCGCCAATCAAGGAGCCAGAGCCTAAAATGAACCACATGCCGCCATCATTGCTGGCGAATAGAGGATGCGAGGAATAAAGACACGCGACCTATGTCTTTCCTCTTCCTTTAGGTATCAAATTCTTCGAGGCAGACAGAGTCTGCAAAGTGTTTCAAGACAAGACGCTACTGTTGCAGCTTGACGTACCCGGCCGATCTCAAAAGCGACGGGGACGTCTCAAAGAAGCACATAACATTTTAATTTTAAGGAGTTTTCTCTCGACGGGCGCGGCACGTGCAGAGTGAATGACACAGGCGTTACGACACCTCGACCTTGGCGCTGCCGCAACGACGGCTGTGCACACCAGGACAACAACGCGAGGAGCACTCGCTTCGGCCAGACGGTAAGCATGGACGGCCCCAAGGCAATCCATGACAAGAATCGCATCGCCGTCAACGGCCAGGATACCTACGACCTGGTGGCCCGGCGCATCGCGCCGCTGCTGGCCGGCTATCGATCGCGACCGGTGGGCGCCCGTGTCACCTGATCCGCGGCGCCACCGACGTGATCGGCATCCACCATCACCTGGTCAACGAGCTGGGCTTCGCCCCGGCCACCTCTGACATAGCCGCCTAAGGGCGGCTACGGCGGACGCCTGGTGCAGGCCAACGGCGGCACTCTGTTGCTCGATGAGATCGGCGACATGCCCCTGGCGCTGCAGGCCCGACTGCTACGGGTGTTGCAGGAACGTGTGATTACCCCGCTAGGAGATCATCGTGAAGTGCCGATAGAGTGCCAGGTGATCGCTGCCAGTCACCGAGATCTTGAGGAACTGGTCGCCGCTGGCGACTTCCGTGAAGACCTTTTCTATCGTCTGGCGGCGGTGGTCGTGGAACTTCCCACCCTGAGCGAGCACGCCGACCTCGCAGCCCGGATCCGGAAGCGCTGGGCGGCACTGTGCCAAGATCATGGACGCGATCTGGCCTTGGACGACCCTCTGGTCAAGCGCCTTGCCGGCTATCCCTGGCCTGGCAACTGGCGGGAGTTGGAACACTGTCTGGAAGCGGCACTGATGGGTACCGATCCGGAGTGCCGAAAAGTCACTCTGGCAGATCTCTCGCCGCGCTGGCAGCGCAAACTCGGCGCAGGCGGTATCGCCACCTGCACCGACACGCCGGCCTCAACCGAGTTCCCCCAGCAACTGCGCGAACTGGAGCGCCTCCACATGCTGCGCACACTCGACGCTCATGGCGGCAACATGACCAGCGCCGCCCGGGCGCTGGGCATCAGCCGCTCGACGCTCTATCGGCGGCTGGGATAGGCCGTATCGAGTCGTGACGACTCCGTAGCCGGCGCCATCACGCCATCTCGGCCAGCCTTTCGAAGGCTGCCGCATTGGGGCAGAAGGCGCGGCACTCGTCGACCCCGGCGTCGCGGCGCATGGCGCCCCAGCAGTGGCCGGCCACCGGGCAGGCGTTGCAGTTGCCACGCAGGCTGGGGTAGCTGACATGCTCGGTGGCGGTCACCTGCTCGATACCGAAGCGTGCGAGCATGGCCGGCATCAGGGTATCGGCGGGCACGAAGGCGCGGTAGCCGCCGCGGTCGAGATGTCTGGCGACTTCACGCTCGAAGGCGGGCTCCAGAGGAGTGTTCAGATCCTGCAGCATTTCGCTGTAGACGCCGGGCGATTCCGCCTCGATCTCGCGGACCAGGCGCCGCGTGGAAGCGCGATAGCTGCCTTCGCAGAGGCGGTTCCACCAGGAGGTTTGCGGTGTCTTGCTCATGATGCTTCTCCCCAAGGGTACGTTTGCCTCAGTATCGGCCCTCGCCCTGCTGGCAGCATTGACCGGGATCAAAATAGTTTCATTTGAAACTTAGGACGAACATCCCATAACGCAGCGAGCGCGGCCGGGGCCGCGCTCGCAGAATGGAGAGGTGGCGTGAGCTCAGGCTTCGGGGTCGATCACCTCGTCGGCGGAGAGCCCCTCTTCTCCCTGAGCGGCATCGAGTTGCTCGAAGAAGTAGGCATGGGCGGCCTGGCCATCGATGCCCTTGGCGCCGGCCGCTTCCATCCACTCGCCGGGCAGCTCGGTGGCCATCTGCTGGAAGCGCTCGATCTCCTCGGCGGGCAGCTCGACGAAGATGTTGCCGCGCTGCTCGGCGAACTCGATGCCGCGCACGTCGACCACGTCCATCATGTAGCCGAACAGGCGTGAGAGCTTCTCGCCGGAGACGCTCTCGATCGCCTCACGGTCTTCTTCGGAGAGCGAGGCCCAGGTGTCGGGGTTCATCACCAGCGAGAAGCTGCCGCGATAGAAGCCGCCCGGCATCTGTACCGTGTAGGGCAGCACCTCGGCCAGGCGGAAGCTCCTGAGGCCCTCGAGCGTGAGCATGGCACCGTCGATCACGCCCTGGGTGGCCGCCTCATAGGTGCTGGCCGGGGGCAGCGCCACGCCCGTCAGCGCCAGCGCACTGGAGATATCGCCCATCACCCCGCCGCCGATACGCACCCGCTTGCCGCGCAGATCGTCGAGGCTGTCGATGGACTGGTTGAGGAACAGCGACCCCGGGCCGTGCACGCCCACGCCGATCACTTCGACCCCGCGATGCTCACCGGCGTCGGCGAAGTACTCGTTGTGGGTGCGCCAGTAGGCCACCGAGGCGGCTTCCGAGGAGAAGTCCTCGAAGGTGGGCAGCTCGGGCAGCTTGGTCAGCTCGAAGCGCCCCGGCATCAGGCCGTGGAACAGCCAGGTGACGTCGGCCACGCCATCGGCGATCAGCTCCATCTGGGCGTTGGGCGGGCCCATGTCGTGTACCACGTTGACGCTCACACGCCCTTCGGTGGCCTCCTCGACCCAACTGGCCCAGGTCGGCCAGACGATGGTGTTGACGCCGTGGTTGGGGCCCGCCCAGGTACTCACCGTGAGTTCGGTGGCCGCGGCGCTGTGGAAGGCCCCCAGGGAGAGCGCGGTAAGCGTGGTCAGTGTCGCGAGCTTGTGCATTTTCATTGTCGTTCCTCGTGAGTCCCGGTTGTCAGGGTTGGCGTAGGTCTTGCGTGTTGTTGGTTGTGTTGGGATTAGAGGGCCAGCACCAGTTTCTTCCCCTTGGCACGTGAGCAACAGCTCATCAGCCGATCCTGGCCGGCACGCTCGGCGGCGGTGAGCACCTTGTCGCGATGATCGATTTCGCCCTCGATCACTTCGACCTGGCAGGAGCCACACAGCCCCTCTTCGCAGTCGCTGGGCACGTCGACACCGGCGGCGCGCAGCGTCTGCAGCAGGGTGCGGTCCGCCGCCACCTCGACCACCAGCTCGGAGTCGGCGAGCTCGACTTCGAAGGCATGCTCGTTCTGCGGATCCAGCAGCGCGCCTTCGGCGGTGAAATGCTCCACGTGCAGGCTGCCTTGCGGCCAGTGGGCGGTGCCGGCCTCCAGCGCGGCGAGCAGGCGCTCGGGGCCGCAGGCGTAGAGCAGCGTGCCTGCATCAGGCTCGGCAAGCAGCGAGGCGAGATCGAGCCGTGCGCCCTCATCCTTGGGGTAGAGCCGCAGCGCTTCACCGTGGTCGCGCTCGAGCCGCTCGACGAAGGCCATGCTGGCGCGCGCGCGACCGGCATAGTGCAGTTCGAAGGGCTTGCCCAGCCGCTTGAGGCGGTCGGCCATGGCGATGATCGGGGTGATACCGATACCGCCGGCGATCAGCACGTAGCGCTCGGCCGTCTCGTCGAGGCGGAAGTGGTTCTTGGGCCCGCGCACGCGCAGCTCGAGCCCCTCGCGCACCGTGTCGTGGACCCAGCGCGAGCCGCCGCGACCGGCTTCTTCGCGCAGCACCGCGATCTGCCAGTCCCCCGATGTCGGCGGGCCGCACAGCGAGTACTTGCGCGCCTCGCCGCCGGGCAGCACCACGTCGAGGTGCGAGCCCGACGTCCAGGCGGGCAGGTCACGCCCGGCCGGATCGGCCAGGGTCACGCCGAGCACCCCTTCGGCCTCGGGCTCGGCGCGGGTCACGCGGACGCGGCGCACGATGGTGCGTGCCTCCGGGGCGCCGACGGGAAAGTCGCGCTGGGCACTGCGTACCGCCGGGTCGCGGCGCTCCGGGTTCTGCGCCGGGTCCCAGCGCACCCACAGCGCCTCGGGACCGCGAAACGAGGTGTTGGGCAGGAAGGTGAACTCCTGCTCCTCGAGCTCGAGGTGCGGCAGGCGCCGGGTGAACTCCTCGAGGAAGATGCGCATCTCCATGCGCCCCAGGTTCTTGCCCATGCACTGGTGGCTGCCGTAGCCGAAGGTGAGGTGGTCGACGGCATTGTCGCGGTAGATGTCGAGCTCGTCGGGGTTCTCGAAGTGGGCCGGGTCGTGGTTGGCCGAGGCGGTGACCATCAGGATCTTGCCGCCCTCGGGGATGGTCACGCCGCCCACTTCCACCTCGCGAGTGGCGATGCGCCGCCAGGCCACCACCGAACCGGAGTGGCGCAGGCACTCCTCGGCCGCGGCGGGAATCAGCTCGGGATTGGCGCACAGCTCGGCCCACACCGCGGGGCGCGAGAGCAGCTGGCGAAAGGCGTTGGCGGTGGCCAGCGCCGTGGTCTCGTGGGCAGCGACGATGATCGCCATCATCATCGAGTGCAGGTAGTTGTCGGTGACGACATCCGGCTTCTGCCGGTTCTTCTCGATCATGTCGTACATCCAGCCGTGGCCATGCGGCTGCTCCTGCATCTTCTTGAGTACCTGCCCGGAGTACTGCCAGAACTTGCCGACCCCCTCGGCCACCTCGACCTGCTGCTCCGGCGAGGGGCGGCCCCAGGTGTTGAGCGTGTGGGCCACCGAGAAGCGGCGCAGCTGCTCCATGTCCTCCTCGGGCACGCCGAGGAAGTGCAGCGCCACGGTGAGCGGCACTTCCCAGAACATCTCGGCCACCAGGTCGGCGCGGCCGCGCTCGACGATGGCATCGAGCTTCTCGCGCACCAGACGGCGCACCATCGGCGCATGGGCTTCCAGCGCCTCGGGAGTGAAGGCCTCCAGCAGCTCGCGGCGCCGCGCCATGTGGGCCGGCTCGTCCTCGTTCACCAGGGTACGGTTCATGCCGTAGTCGTAGCGCTCCAGCACCGCCTGGGCCTCGCGGCTGGCCGGGGTGATCTTCTCCAGCGCGATCGACGGCGAGAAGGTGAGGTTGTCGCGGAAGATCGTCTTGATGTCGGCATAGCGGCTCACCACCCAATAGCCGAGCCTGGGGCTGTAGAACACCGGCTCCTGCTCGCGGGACCAGCGCAGCGCCTCGGCGGGGTCGAGCTGGTAGGGCGAGTCGAAGGGATCGAAGGCCGCCGCCTGCGCTGACACGGGGCAGCCGTTGGGCGCCATCGGCGATTCAGCGGCGGCGTGGAAGGGGCAGCCGCCTGCACCGTTGGTGGTCCGCTGTGTTGCTGATGTCATCAGGCCTCCCCAGGCTGTCGTCCGAGTCGTTCGAAGTCATTGCTGTGTTCGAAGTCATTGCTGGCATGCATGGTGGCGCTTTGCCATTCATGATTTACTTTTATCGCACACTTGATATCGTTTAACGAACACATGAGGGAACATAGGCAGTTTGTGTGGGGGCGTCAATCCCCGCCGGCTGCGCTACCATGCTCTGCCACCATCCACCGAGGGACGTCGTTCGATGGCCACTACGTTGCAAACCCTGGATCGCGGCCTGCGCGCGCTCGAGATCGTCGCCGAGCACGCCGAGGGCATCAGCGTTGCCGAGCTGGCCGAGCGGCTCGACGTGCATCGCGCCATCGCCTATCGCATCGTCACCACCCTGGAACAGCACGGGCTGGTGGCACGCTCCGCCGAGGGTCCGCTGCGCCTGGGGGCGGGTATTTCCCTGCTGGCGGCACGCTTCGAGCCGCAGCTGCGCGCGGTGGCCCAGCCGCTGCTGCAGGCGCTGGCCAAGGCCACCCGGGCCACCGCTTTCGTCTCGGTGGCCCAGGGCGAGGAGTGCGTGGTGATCCTGGTGGCGGAGCCCGACGAGGGGCTGCTGCGGGTGGGCTACCGGGTCGGCAGCCGCCATCCGCTGTCGCTGGGCGCGGCGGGTATCGCCATTCTGGCCGGACGCCCGCCGCGCGCAGACGACAGCGAGGCGGTGCGTCAGGCCCGCAGCGACGGCTACAGTCTGACCCGCGGCCAGCTGCAACTCGGCGCAGTGGGAGTGGCCAGCCCCGTGGCCACGCCGCAGTTCCGCCCTGGGGTGGAGGCCTGCGTGGGCGTGGTGGCGATGGACGATCTCGACACCGAACGGGCCATACGCGAAGTGAAGGCTCACGCCCACCAGCTGGCCGAACTGCTCGGTCGCTGAGCGGCACGCCGTCGCGGCCCGTGAAGCCCGGCTCCGGTAGCGTTACACTACGGACCATCCTCCGCCGCCACCTTCGAGGCCCTCGATGAGTCGCCACCTGCTCTCCGTCGATTCCCTGACCCGCGATAGCGTCAACCACCTGATGCATGTCGCCGCCCGCATGGAACCCATCGCCCAGCGCCGCCAGGTCACCCGGGTGCTGGAGGGCGCCGTGCTCGGCAACCTCTTCTTCGAGGCCAGCACCCGTACCCGGGTCAGCTTCCACACAGCCTTCTGTCGCCTGGGCGGCAGCGTGTGCGACACCACCGGCTTCACCTTCTCTTCCATGGCCAAGGGCGAGTCGCTCTACGACACCAGCCGGGTGATGAGCGGCTACTGCGACGCCATCGTCATGCGCCACCCCGACCAGGGCTCGGTGGCCGAGTTCGCTGCCGCCACCCACGTGCCGGTGATCAACGGCGGCGACGGCCCCGGCGAGCACCCCAGCCAGGCGCTGCTCGACTTCTACACCATCGACAAGGAGTTCACCCGGCTGGGCAAGAAGCTGGCCGGCGCCCACGTGCTGCTCACCGGCGACCTCAAGTACGGGCGTACCGTGCACTCGCTGATCAAGCTGCTGTCGCTCTACGACCCCATGCGCATCACCCTGGTGGCGCCGCCGGGACTGGAGATGCCCGATTACCTCATCGACCTGGTCGCCTCCCGCGGCCACCGCATCGAGCAGCGCACCAGCCTGGCCGACGACTACGCGGACGTGGACGTGGTCTACACCACGCGCATCCAGAAGGAGCGCTTCACCGCCGAGATGAGCGAGGGCTTCAGCCTGTCGCGGGACTTCACCGTCGACCGTGCCTTCTTAAACAAGCGCTGCGGCCGCGACACCATCGTCATGCACCCGCTGCCCCGCGACAGCCGACCGGAGGCCAACGACCTCGACGTGGATCTCAACGGCGACCCGCGCCTGGCGATCTTCCGCCAGACCGACAACGGCATCCCGGTGCGCATGGCGATCTTCGCCACCCTGCTGCAGGTGGACGAGCTGATCGAGAAGGACCTGCGTCCGGTACGCTGGTTCGTGCCCGAGCGGGTGGGGGTGGACGACAGCGCACTCTGACGATGCTGCAACCAACGCTGGGCATCGCTATGCTGTTCAGTAACGAGTAATGTAAGAGAGAGCACGAATAACAACGGCGTTGCCGCCCACGGCAACCGTAGAGAGGAGATGTGACGCATGACTCTGGAACGCGCTTACATATTGTTGGCGGTCTTCTACAGCGCCCTGGTGGCGATCGGCGCCATCGCCCTGCTGGTGGGTGGCGGCCCGGTCTGGGGCGTGGCGATACTGCTGCTCGGCGCCCTGGTGGCTGCCGGCCTGTGGGGCCAGACCCTGGGCAAGCCGGTGATGAACCCACGCATGTGGCGCCCGCTGGCGGGCATTCTGGCCGTCGGCTTCGTGCTGCAGTTGTTCGCCGTGTTCTCGCTCTCGCTCTCCGGGGCCGAGCTCACCTGGCTGCTCACCGGTGCCATCTTCTCCGTTCTGCCGGCCATCATGCTGTTCCAGTACGGCAAGCGGGACCAGGAAGTGTGGGCCACGCCCGAGGAGTGCGAGGGCGGCAAGATGCTGCGTGAGCTACTGGCCAGGCAGCGCGAGCTGGTACTGGAAAAGCAGGAGGCCGACCGCCAGGCCACGGTCAAGTTGACCAAGGAGGGCGACACCTACCGCGCCAGCGTCACTCGCGGCAACGGCGTCGAGGTGGAGCGTTTCGAAGAGCGGTTCGCCTGCCCCGCCACCCTGGCCTTCTTCGTCATCAAATACACCTGCATCTCGGTGAACGACATCGCCGCCCAGTATGCCGAGGAGCGCGCGCTGGCGACCTGATCGGCTCGTTCGCCCGCTTGCATTCGTCTCGTTTCGAACGGACCCCGATGGGGTCCGTTCTGCGTTTGTCCGTCACCCACCCCGGCCTCTCGACCACGGACACTTGTGGTTTTCGGATATCCAGACGTGTTCTGCGACCATGGCGCCGCCTGCTCCCCGGGTCAACACTGAAGCCGACGGGTTGACGACGAGACGCCCGTCGCCTCGATACCGACAACAACAATCGCGGAGCGCACGATGGCGGAGGCAATCATCGAGACCCGACAGCTGACCAAGAGCTTCCGGGGCTTCAAGGCGGTCAATGACATCTCCATCCGGGTCGAGCCCGGCACCATTCACGCCCTGATCGGCGCCAACGGCGCCGGCAAGACCACCTGTTTCAACCTGCTCACCAAGTTCCTCGAGCCCAGCGCGGGCAGCATCTTCTTCAAGGGCCGAGACATCACCCGACTCAAGCCGGACCAGGTGGCCCGGCTGGGCATGGTGCGCTCGTTCCAGATCTCGGCGGTCTTCAGCCAGCTGACGGTGCTCGAAAACGTCAAGCTGGCGTTGCAGCGTCGGCGCGGCGAGTCCTACGACTTCTGGGCCACCCAGCGTCGGCTCGACGAATACCGCGAGCGTGTCATGGACCTGCTGGAGGAGGTGGGCTTGAGCGAGTGGGCCGATACCCCGGCCGCCGAACTGCCCTACGGCCGCAAGCGCGCCCTGGAGCTCGCCACCACCCTGGCCCTGGACCCCGAGCTGATGCTGCTCGACGAGCCGCTGGCCGGCATGGGAACCGAAGACGTGGGCCGTACCGCCGAGCTGATCCGGCGTGTGGCCGCACAGCGCACGGTGCTGATGGTGGAACACAACCTGGGAGTGGTGGCCGAGCTCTGCGACCGCATTACCGTGCTGGCGCGGGGCGAGGTGCTGGTGGAGGGCGATTACGCCACGGTCTCGCGGGACGAGCGGGTGATCGAGTCCTATATCGGGGGAGCGCAGCATGACTGAAGCCGCCATCGCCCACCACGCCGAACCCATGCTGGCCATTCGCGATCTTCACGCCTGGTACGGCGAGAGCCACGTGCTGCACGGCATCGACCTGGAGGTGCTGCCGGGCCAGGTGGTGACGCTACTGGGCCGCAACGGCGCCGGCAAGTCGACCACGCTGAAGTCGATCATGGGCATCGTGCCGCGCCGCCAGGGCCACATTCGCCTCCAGGGCAGCGAAACCATCGCCATGCGCCCCTTCCAGATCGCTCGCCAAGGCGTGGCGTACTGCCCGGAGGATCGCGGCATCTACGCCACCCTCGATGTCCGCGAGCACCTCGAGCTGCCGCCCCTGGTCGACGACAGCGGCTTGAGCACCGAGCAGGTGTTGAGCCTGTTTCCCAATCTGCGCGAGCGGCTGCACAGCCCCGGCAGCAAGCTTTCCGGCGGCGAGCAGCAGATGCTGGCCATCGGCCGCACCCTGCGCACCGGTGCCAGGCTGCTGCTGCTCGATGAGCCCACCGAGGGGCTCGCGCCCAGCATCGTGGAGCAGATCGGTCGCACCATCCACCAGCTCAAGGAGCAGGGCTACACGATCCTGCTGGTGGAACAGAACCTGCGCTTTGCCTTGAGCGTGGCCGATCACTTCTACCTCATCGATCACGGTCGGGTGGCCGCCCGCTACGACCGCAAGGGCATCGAGCAGGATGCCGACGAGCTGATGGCACGGCTGGGCGTCTAGCCGGGTCAGCTACGGGAACGATGGCGAAAATGCGAGGGCGAGATGCCGTTCATGCGCTTGAAGGTCTTGGAAAAGGCGAAGGCGCTGCGATAGCCCACCCGCTCGGCGATCTCCTCGATCGGCAGGTCGCTGGTCGCCAGCAGGTGCGTGGCATGCTGCATGCGCAGCTGGGTGAGCTGCTGCATCGGGCTGCGCCCGAAGACCTTGCGGCTGATGCGTCGCAGGTGCTCGGTGCTGACATGGGCGATCTCGGCCATCTCCTCGATGGTCCAGTGCCGCTCCAGCGTCGGGATCACGGCATCGAAGACCGCCACGATGCGGGCATCCCGCCGCCAGGGGTCGGCAAAGCGCGCGATGTAGTTCTCGATGGTGTCGATCCACATCACGCAGCTGGCCGGGTCGGCCTGACCGTGGAACACCTCGCTGTAAAGCCCCATCACGGCGTGCTTCATCAGCTCGGGGTCGAAGTGCTGCATGATCGGGGCGATGGTGCCGACCACCGAGCGCGGGGCGCTGGGCAGGTAGCGCAGCCAGCAGTACTGCCAGCGTTTCCCGGGTACGGCATGAAAGGCATGCAGCGCATGAGCCGGAGCGAAGGACATCATGCTGCCGCGCATGGTGCACCAGCGTCCGTCGAGCAGCATGCGCCCCTCGCCGCCGAGGGAGCCGTGGATGTAGGCGCCGCTCAGCCGGGTACGCACGATGCGGTAGGGCACCGCGGCATCTCCCACGCCGACGTGGGAGATATGCCGCTGCTCGAGCGCAGCGCAATCCTCGGCGCGCACGATCCACTGCCGGGTGTCGTCGCCGACGATGTGGGTTTCGGATAGCTGTTCGTGTTCTGCGGCCATGGCGCGTTCGCCCATGTTGGCTCTAACTGATAAAGGCCCAACGGTACCTACCGTTCGAAACAACGCAAAACCAAAACAATAGCGAGTCGAGAAACAGGAGACATAACAATGCCAGCCAAACACTCCTTCAAGACCCTGGCCCTTTCCTCCGCGCTGCTGGGCCTCGGCGGCTTCGCCAGCGCCATGGCCAGCGAGGGCTATTCCGACGGCGTGGTGCGAATCGGCGTGCTGACGGACATGTCGGGGATCTACACCGACCTGTCCGGCGAGGCGGCGGTGGAAGCCGTGCGCATGGCCGTCGAGGACTTCGGCGGTGAGGTCGGCGGCGTGCCCATCGAGGTCATCCATGGCGACCACCGCAATCGTGCCGACACCGGCGCCAGCCGTGCCCGGGAATGGTACAACAACGACGGCGTCGACATGATCAACGATCTCTCCAACTCCGGCGTCGCGCTGGCGGTGGCTGCCGTGGCCGACGAGCTGCAGCGCCACGCCATCGTCAATTCGTCATCCAACATCGGCCTGACCAACGACTACTGCTCGCCCTTCGTGACCCACTACACCTACGACGCCTACTCCCTGGCACAGGGCACCGGCCAGTCGATCGTCGAGGATGGCGGCGACACCTGGTTCTTCCTCACGGTGGACTTCGCCTTCGGCATCGGGCTCGAGGAGCAGGTGTCCCAGGTGGTGCGCAACGCCGGCGGCCAGGTCGTCGGGGCTGCACGTCATCCGCTCGACACCACCGACTTCTCCTCCTACGCGCTGCAGGCCCAGGCCTCGGGCGCGGAGATCATCGGCATCGCTTCGACCGGCGCCGACGCCATCAACGCCATCAATGCCCTGGCCGAATTCGGTGTCACGCCCGACCAGCGCCCGGCCGCCCTGCTGCTGTGGTACGACGACATCGTCAGCCTGGGGCTGGAGACCGCCCAAGGCCTGATGCTGACCAACGCCTTCTACTGGGACGCCAACGACCAGACCCGCGAGTTCTCGCAGCGTTTCTACGAGCGCACCGGCCGCATGCCCAACATGGCGCACGCCGGCAACTACTCCTCCACCATGCACTACCTGAGAGCGGTCGAAGCCGCCGGCACCGACGATGCGACGGCGGTCTCCGAGAAGATGCGGGAGCTGGAGATCAACGATTTCTTCGCCTCGGGCGGCTACATCCGTCCCAATGGCCGCATGGTCCACGACCAGTATCTGTGGGAGGTGAAGACGCCCGAGGAGTCGGAGTACGACTACGACTTCCTGCGCCTGCTGGCCACCATTCCCGGTGAAGACGCCTTTCAGCCGCTCGAAGAGAGCACCTGTCACCTGCTCAACGGCAACTGATGACTTACCGCGCATGCCGGCCCGCGGCCCGGCATGCGCCCCCTACTTCGTTGATCTTGTGAGCAAGTGATCATGGACATTTTCGGCATTCCCATTCAGGCCCTGCTGGGGCAGCTCATGCTGGGCATCGTCAACGGCTCCTTCTACGCGGTGCTCAGCCTCGGGCTGGCGATCATCTTCGGGGTACTCAAGATCGTCAATTTCGCCCATGGCGCCTTCTTCATGCTGGGGGCCTTCACCGCCTTTCTGCTCGCCCAGTACATGGGGCTCGACTATTGGGTCACGCTGCTGGTGGCCCCGCTGCTGGTGGCCGCCTTCGGCATGGTGTTCGAGTTCCTGTTCCTGCGCCGGCTCTACGGGCTCGACCCGATCTACGGCCTGCTGCTGACCTTCAGCCTGGTGCTGGTGCTGGAGGGGGGCTTCCGCGTCGCCTTCGGCTCCTCCGGCCAGCCCTTCGCCACCCCGGAGCAGCTGCGCGGCACCATCAACCTGGGCTTCATGATCCTGCCGCTCTATCGCGGCTTCGTGATCGTCTCGGCGCTGCTGGTGTGCCTGGCCACCTGGTTCGTCATCGAACGCACCTCGCTGGGTGCCAGCCTGCGCGCCGCCACGGAGCGCTCGGAGCTGACCCAGGCCTTCGGCATCAACGTGCCGCGCCTGATCACCCTGACCTACGGCGTCGGTGTCGGCCTGGCGGCCTTCGCCGGGGTGCTGGCCGCGCCCATCTTCCACGTCAATCCTTCCATGGGCTCCAGTCTGGTCATCATCATCTTCGCCGTGGTGGTGATCGGCGGGCTGGGCTCGATCATGGGTGCCATCGTCACCGGCCTGGGCTTGGGCGTGGTAGAGGGCTTCACCCGGGTGTTCTACTCCGAGTTCTCCTCCACCATCGTCTTCCTGGTCATGGTGCTGGTGCTGCTGCTGCGCCCGGCCGGCCTCTTCGGCAGGGAGGAGGGCTGACATGCGCACCCTGTCCTACACGGCCCTCGCCCTGCTGGTGCTGGCACTGCTGGTCATTCCCTTCGTGCCGCAGCTGATCTACATCGTCTTCGTCATGAAGACGCTGTGCTTCGTGCTCTTCGCCTGCTCCTTCAACCTGCTGCTGGGCCATACCGGCATCCTCTCCTTCGGTCACGCCGCCTTCTTCGGTACGGGGGCCTACGTGACCGGACAGCTGGTCAAGGCGTACGGCGTCCCCACCGATCTGGGCATCCTGGCCGGCGGCCTGGTGGCGGCCGTCCTGGGGGCGATAGTCGGCAGTCTGGCCATCCGCCGCAGCGGCATCTACCTGGCCATGATCACCCTGGCGCTGTCGCAGCTGGTCTATTTCTTCTTCCTGCAGGCCCCGTTCACCGGCGCCGAGGACGGCCTGCAGCGGATCCCCCGCGGCACCTTCCTGGGGGTGATCGATCTGCGCAGCGACACGGCGCTCTACTACGTGGTGCTGGGTATCGTCGCTGCCGGGCTATGGCTGGTATGGCGTACCGTCCATTCGCCGTTCGGCAATGTGCTGCGGGCCATCCGCGAGCATGAGCCGAGAGCGATCTCGCTGGGCTACCCCGTGGCGCGCTACAAGGTCCTGGTGTTCACCATCTCCGCCGGCCTGGCCGGTATCGCCGGCTCGCTCAAGGCCATCGTGTTCCAGTTGGCCGCCCTCTACGACGTGCACTGGCACACCTCGGGCGACGTGATCCTGATGACCTTGCTGGGCGGCATGAACACGGTATTCGGCCCCGCGGTAGGCGCTGCCCTGGTCTCCGCGCTCAACCACTACATGGACCCTTTCGGCGCCTGGGTCACGGTCATCACCGGGCTGGTCTTCATGACCTGCGTGCTGACCTTCCGCCAGGGCGTGGTCGGCCAGCTCGGCCAATGGCTCCGCACACGCCGCACCCCGGCACCTTCCGCCAAGGTTCAGCACCGCTCACACGCTCAGCAGCAGCACTGACAAGGAGTACTTACATGCCCGTTTTCGACCGCAACACTCTCATGACCCGCTTCCAGGAGATGGTCGCCCGCGGCCAGCCGATCATCGGCGGCGGCGCCGGCACCGGCATCTCGGCCAAGTGCGAGGAGGCCGGCGGAATCGACTTGATCGTCATCTACAACTCCGGCCGCTACCGCATGGCGGGCCGCGCCTCCTCCGCCGGCCTGCTGGCCTACGGCAATGCCAACCAGATCGTCCAGGAGATGGCGCTGGAGGTGCTGCCGGTGGTCAAGCGCACCCCGGTACTGGCCGGAGTCAACGGTACCGACCCCTTCGTGATCATGCCCAAGCTGCTGCGCGAGCTGAAGGAGCTGGGCTTCTCCGGGGTGCAGAACTTCCCCACCGTGGGCCTGATCGACGGGACCTTTCGCGTCAGTCTGGAGGAGACGGGGATCTCCTACGGCAGCGAAGTGGACATGATTCGCCTGGCCCATGAAATGGACATGCTCACCACGCCCTACGTGTTTTCGGCCGACGAGGCCGTGGCCATGGCGGAGGCGGGCGCCGACATCATCGTGGCGCACATGGGCGTCACCGTGGGCGGCACCATCGGCGCCGAGTCGGCCAAGAGCCTCGCCGAGTCGGTACGCCTCATCGATGACTGGGCCGAAGCAGCCAGGCGGGTGCGGCGGGACGTGATCATCCTGTGCCACGGCGGCCCTATCGCCACCCCGGAAGATGCCGCCTACGTGATGCGCGAGAGCGAACATTGCAACGGCTTCTACGGTGCCAGCAGCATGGAGCGACTGCCCACGGAGATCGCGCTCACCGAGCAGATTCGCCGTTTCAAGGCCATCGCCTGATCATCCCAGGAGGACACCATGACCCGAGTCTATGTCAGCGCCGTCATGCCCATCACGCTGGAGCAGGCCTGGAGCGTGCTGCGCGATTTCAACGGCCTGCCGAACTACCATCCCTTCTTCGCCAGGAGCGAGATCGAGGAGGGCAAGCCGGCCGACCAGGTCGGCTGCGTGCGTCATTTCCACGACCACGACGGCAACTTCATCCGCGAGGAGCTGCTCACGCTCTCGGACCGCGAACACCGCTGCTGCTACCGCATTCTCGAGGCCCCGGCGCTGCCGGTGCGGGACTACGTGGCGGAAATGTGCCTCAAGCCGATCACCACCAGCGGGCATTGCTTCGGCGAATGGTGGGCGGAGTTCGAGGTGGCCGAGGCCGATCGCGAGGATGTCGTGCAGCGGGTCTCGGATACCTTCCGCCTCGCCTTCGAGGGCGCCGCCGAGAACCTTGCCAAGGCCTGACGGCCCAGGGCACTCATCCACAACAACGAGGCCGGCGCGATGAACGCCGGCCAGGAGGCACCATGGCAAAGCAAGCCTTCGTCATCGGCACCTGCGACACCAAGGCCGAGGAGTTGCGCTACCTCCGCGAGCTGTTGCGGTCGGCCGGGATCGACGCCCTGATCGTCGACGTAGGCACCAGCGGCGACGCTGCTCCCGATGCCGATATTTCCGCGAGCCAGGTAGCCGCCTGCCATCCCCAAGGCAGCCGGGCGGTCTTCGTCGACGACCGGGGCAAGGCCGTGGCGAACATGGCCGAAGCGTTGCGCCAGCTGCTGGCAGGCCGCGACGACGTGGACGGCGTCATCGGCATCGGCGGCTCCGGCGGCACCGCGCTGATCACCCCGGCCATGCGCGACCTGGACATCGGCGTGCCCAAGGTGATGGTCTCGACCATCGCCTCGGGCAACGTGGCGCCTTACGTCGGCGCCAGCGACATCGCCATGATCTACTCCGTGACCGACGTGGCGGGACTCAACCGTATATCGCGCCGGGTGCTGGGCAATGCCGCCCATGCGCTGCTCGGCATGCTCGCAAGGCAGGTGCCCGAGGCCGCCGACGACAAGCCGGCCATCGGCTTGAGCATGTTCGGCGTGACCACGGCCTGCGTCAACGGGATCACCGATGCATTGGCCGCGGACTACGACTGCCTGGTGTTCCACGCCACCGGCACGGGCGGCATCTCGATGGAGAAACTGGCAACCAGCGGTATGCTCAAGGGCCTGCTGGACATCACCACCACCGAGATCTGCGATCTGCTGATGGGCGGCATCTTCAGCGCCGGTGACACACGGCTGGACGTTCTGGCGCATACCGAGCTGCCCTACGTAGGCTCCTGCGGCGCTCTCGACATGGTCAATTTCGCCGGGCGGGAAACCTTGCCGGCGTACTATCGGCAGCGCCTCGTCTACGAGCACAATCCCCAGATCACCCTGATGCGCACCACCGCCGAGGAGAATGCGTGGATGGGGCAGTGGATCGGGGAGAAGCTGAATCGCAGCCGGGGGCCGGTGCGCTTCCTGCTGCCCGAAGGCGGGGTCTCGGCGCTGGATGCCCCCGGCCAGCCCTTCCATGACCCGGCGGCCGACGCGGCGCTGTTCGCAGCCTTGGAGGCGACGGTGCGGCAAACGTCCGAGCGGCGGCTGATCCGCTACCCCTGGCATATCAACGACCCGGAATTCGCGGCGGCGGCCGTGGCGGAGTTCCACGCGCTGATGGGCACCGGCCAGCCTCGCTGAGGTGAGCCAGGGGCTCCGGTGACGCTCAACGCGCTGGCGGCAGCCCCTCCTGACGGGCGAACCAGCTCTCGAGGATCAAGACGGCGGCAATGCCGTCGACGCCGTCGTCACGGTAGCTCTTGGCGGGATTGCGCAACAGCCCGGACTCCCGCGCGATGGCCTTGGCCTCTCGGGTGGAGCCGCGCTCGTCGACCATCTCGCAGGGCTTGCCGTAGCGGCCGTAGAGCCGCTTGCCGAACTTGCGCGCCCTGGCACTCATCGCCGATTCGCTGCCGTCCATGTTGAGCGGCAGCCCGACCACGAACAGGTCCGGCTGCCACTCATCGATCAGCCGCGTGACGACGCTCCAGTCGGGGATGCCGTCGCGGGCCGGCAGCGGCTCGAGCTGGCGGGCGCTGGCCAGCAGCTCGTTGCCCACGGCCACCCCGATCCGGCGGGTGCCGAAGTCGAAGGCGAGAATCAGGCGCTTTCCCGCGGCGGTCATCAGGAGTGCCCGGCTTCCCGCGACATCAGATTGAGATCCACCCCGAGGATGCCGGCGGCGGCGCTCAGGCGCTGCTCGGCCGGTATCTTGAACAGGATGTCGCCCTCCGCCTCGACGGTGAGCCAAGCGTTGTCCTTGAGCTCCTGCTCGAGCTGGCCCGCCTCCCAGCCGGCACAGCCCAGACACACCAGGAACTCCTCGGGCCCTCGGCCGGCGGCCAGCGCCAGCAGGATGTCCATGGAGGTGGTCAGGGCGATGTCGTCCTCCACCTGGATGCTGGAATCCCACGGGGTGCTGGAGCCGCGATGCAGGATGAAGCCGCGGTCCTTGTGGGTCGGGCCGCCGTAGTAGACCGGCGCGTTGCGATGCGGGCTCTCCTCGCCGTCGAGCTCGAGCTGCTCGAACAGCGCGTCCAGCGTGATCTCCAGCGGGCGGTTGACGATCACGCCCATGGTGCCGTTCTCATCGTGATCGCACAGATAGCTGAGGCTGCCGGCGAAGTTGGGATCTTCCAGGTGCGGCATCGCCAGCAGGAAATGACCTCTCAAGCCTAGGTTTTGCACGGATTGCATGGGACTCCCGGGCGGTGGGCAGTCGTCCTAGCGCACGCCACCGAAATGATTGCCTTGCCCGAACCGCCAGACGCGGGTGATGGAGAGACTGTCGAGTTCCCCCATGGTGCTGTCGAAGGGCCGATAGGGCCCGGCACCGTGCACGGTATTCAGCGCCGCCTGATCGAGTTCGGTATGTCCTGAGGATTGTACCACCTCCGCCTGACGAAGCTGACCATCTCGACCGATCACCACGCGAATGCGCAGCTGGCCGTGCAGGTGGCTCGGCGCAGGATGCACCCGGTTGCCGTAGTCCTCGACGCGGCGGGTCCAGTCGTCGATGTAGCGTGCCTCGGCGGCCCGCTGGGCCGCGCTGCGCGGCGCGTCGTCGGCCGGCCCGGCCAGGTGCTGGTCGAGCCCCTGCTGACGAATGCTGCTGGTGGCCTGGGCCAGCAGATCGCGCCCCGACGCCGAGGGTGCCGCCACGGCCGGCTCCGACGGCGACTCCGTGGCCTGAGGGGCGCTCTCGCGCGGCTCCGCCGCAGGCTGGGCCGGGCGCTCCTGCGCGGCGTCGGCGGGCACCTCGTCGACCGCCTCGGGCTCGGTGGCGGAGCGTTCCGCCGGCTCGGCCTCGGCCGGGGTGGTGGGGTCCACGGCGCTCTCCGCCGCCTCGAGCACCGGCAGCTCGTCGAGTGGTGCCGCACGCTGCTCGGCCGGCACCTCCTCGGCCTGCTCGCCGGCGGCCTGCTGGTCGGCCTCGGCAATGGCCTGCGCCGCCTCGGGCGCCTCGGCCGGGCGGGTCACCAGTATCACGTCCAGGCTGGAGCGCTCCGCCGGTGCCGGGGCGAACTGCCAGCTCGCCACCAGCCCGATCAGCAGCAGATGCAACAGCAGCGCGACCGACAGCGCCAGCCAGCGGCGATAGGGCCGCGTGACCGGAGCATAGTGGATCGGGTCGCTGATCGGGGCCACCATGGGTGGGAGGGGTCCTCTTGGTATTACATGAAAAGCCTAGCTGGAGCGTGACAGGCGCCGCTCGATGGCGTCCATCAGCAGGCCGGCGATGTCGGTACCGCGCTGGTCGTCGATCTCACGCACGCAGGTGGGGCTGGTCACGTTGATCTCGGTGATGTAGTCGCCGATCACGTCGAGGCCGACGAACATCAGCCCCTTCTCACGGATCATCGGCTGTACCTGCTCGATCAGCCAGTGATCACGGGCGGTCAGCTCGCGGCTGACACCGGTGCCGCCGGCCGCCAGGTTGCCACGGGTCTCGCCGGCCATGGGCACCCGGGCCAGGCCGTAGGGTACCGGCTCGCCGTCCACCAGCAGAATGCGCGTATCGCCATCCTTGATCTCGGGGATGTAGCGCTGGGCCATGATCTGGCGACGGCCACGCTCGGTGAGCGTCTCGATGATGGCGCCCAGATTGCGCCCCTCGGGCTGCACGTGGAAGATCCCGCTGCCGCCCATGCCGTCCAGCGGCTTGAAGATCACGTCGCGGTGCTCGGCGTGGAAGGCGCGCAGTACCGCTTCGCTGCACGACACCACGGTGGGCGTGCAGCACTGCGGGAACTGCTGGGCAAACAGCTTCTCGTTGCACTCCAGCAGCGCCCGTGTGGGATTGACCACCAGCACGCCCTCGCGTTCCGCAAAGCCCAGCAGATGCACGGCATTGAGGAAGTGTGCGTCGACCGGCGGATCCTTGCGCATCAGGATCACGTCGAGTTCGGCCAGCGGGCGCTCCTCCGGAGCCCCCAGCGCATACCAGTCGTCCGGATTGCGAAAGGCGGCGAGGTCGCGCATGCGCGCGTGGGCGCGGCCATCGCGCAGGTAGAGGTCCTCCTGCTCCATGTAGTGCAGCGACCAGCCACGCTGCTGGGCCGCCCACAGCATGGCCAGGGTGGTGTCCTTCTTGTAGGTGAGATGGGCGATGGAGTCCATCACCACCCCCACCCGCAGGGATCGTGCGCTCGTCTGTCGGCTCATCGGCAGCGTTCCATCATGATCGGGGAAATGAGCGCAGTATGACGCAGGCTTCCCGGCAACACCAAGGCGGCTTGACACGGCACGGGGGCGCCTCTATTTTTAGTTTCAAATGAAACTAAAAAGACAAGAGCAGGCCCTGACGTTCCCCAGCCCACCACCGCGAGCCCCGTCATGATCCAGATCCAGCAGATTCACCACGTCGCCTATCGTTGCCGCGACGCCAAGGAAACCGTCGAGTGGTACCAGGACAAGCTCAACATGGCGTTCCTGGTCGCCATCGCCGAGGACCGCGTGCCCTCCACCAAGGCCCCCGACCCCTACATGCACCTGTTCCTGGATGCCGGCAACGGCAACATCCTGGCCTTCTTCGAGCTGCCCAACTCCCCCGAGATGGGTCGCGACCCCAACACCCCGGAGTGGGTGCAGCACATCGCCTTCCGCGTCGCCGACGAAGCGGCCCTGCTGGCGGCCAAGGCGGAGCTGGAAAGCAAGGGCGTGGAAGTGATCGGCCCCACCGAACACGGCATCATCCGCTCGATCTACTTCTTCGACCCCAACGGTCATCGCCTGGAGCTGACCTACGTGAAGGGCACGCCGGAGCAGATGCGCCAGCTCAAGGAGGTGGCGCCGGCCATGATCGAGGAGTGGTCGAAGACCAAGCGCGCCCCCAAGCATGCCGCCTGGCTGCACGAGGAGGAGTTCAAGGCGCTCGGCTGAGCGCCTCATTCCTGCCCGGGCTCAGCCCGGCTCGGCGGTGGCCCCCGGCACCAGGCGGATGCCGTGGGCCTCGATGACGATCAGGCGCCGCTTGTAGAGCCGCCCGATGGCCTGTTTGAAGGCGTTCTTGCTCACCCCCAGGCGGGACTTGATCGCAGCAGCGTCGCTGTTGTCGGAGAGCGGCAGATAGCCGCCGCTCTCGCGCAGCGCCTTGAGCACCTGCTCACCCACCACGTCGAGGCGCGCTGGCCCCGGCGGCAACAGCGAGAGGTCCAGGCGCCCATCGTCGCGCACCCGCTTGACGTAGCCCCGGGTGCGCTGCCCCCGCCGCAGCGGACGAGTGACGTCGTCGCGGTAGAGCAGCCCCCAGAAGCGATGATTGACCACCGTCTTGTAGCCCAGGTCGGTGGCGTCGGCGACGATCAGTTCGACCTCGTCGCCCGGCGCCAGCCCCGTTGCCTCGTCCTGCACGAAGCGGTCGAGCTTCTGCGAGGCTACCGGCCGCCCCTGCTGATCCTCGTAGAGCCGCACCAGCACCCGCTTGCCCGGCGTGGGCCTAAAGCGCTGCTCGCCGAAAGGCAGCAGCACGTCGCGCGGGTGGCCCCAGTCGAGAAAGGCGCCGGTCTCGTTGACCGTGACCACCTCCAGATAAGCCACCTCGCCAATCTGGGCCTTGGGCACACGTGAGGCACGCTCGCGCGTGCCGGACGCGGTGGGCCGAGAAGAAGTCGGGCGACCCTGGCGGCGATCGTTGGGGGAAGAGGCCATGCACAGCTCCACAGGTGGGTAGGGAGCCATTATGGCAAATGCGGGAGAAAAAAGGCGGCCCGAAGGCCGCCAAAGGTTCCAGGGAGAATAGGAGAGAGGGAAACGCTACGGCTCGCGCTTGCCGTCTACGAGCCGGCTCACGCCCCAAGGGTTGCCGTCGCGCAGCGGTTCGGGCAGCAGCCCCTGCGGCAGCGCCTGGTAGCACACCGGGCGCAGGAAGCGGAAGATCGCCGCGCTGCCCACCGAGGTGGTGCGGGAATCCGAGGTGGCCGGGAAGGGTCCGCCGTGGACCATGGCGTGGCATACCTCGACCCCGGTGGGCCAGCCGTTGGCGAGGATCCGCCCCGCCTTGCGCTCGAGGATCGGCAGCAGCTGCCTGGCGGCGTCGAGATCGCCGTCGTCCATCTGCAGGGTGGCGGTGAGCTGGCCTTCCAGGTGGGCCGCGACGCGTTGCATCTCGCTCGTGTCGGCGCACTCGATCACCAGCGAGGTGGCGCCGAACACTTCTTCCTGCAGTTCGGGCTCGGCGAGGAAGTCCTGGGCGGTGGTGACGAACAGTCCGGCCTGACAGGCATGGGCGGTTTCGCCGACCTGGCCGCGGGCTACTTCTTTGACTTTCGAATTCGATGCCAGCCGGGCCACGCCCTGCTCGTAGGCGTCGTGGATGCCCGGGGTGAGCATGGTCTGGCCGGAGCTCTGCGTGACGGCACCCCCTGCCGCCTCGACGAAGGCGCCGAGCTCGGCGCCCTTCACGCCGATCACCAGCCCGGGGTTGGTGCAGAACTGCCCGGCGCCCATGTTGAGCGAGGCGACGAAGCCTTCGGCGAGCTGGGCGCCGCGTGCCTTGAGCGCCTCGGGCAGCAGGAACA
>Ga0213835_100854_pt1 | contig 23593 bp, 20 predicted proteins | sample SWPATP01_FD_160576 | JGI IMG/M metagenome (GOLD analysis project Ga0213835, IMG submission 160576) | Coastal seawater microbial communities from Marineland, Florida, United States - SWPA TP0 #1 | ecosystem: Environmental > Aquatic > Marine > Coastal | place: USA: Florida | collected 2016-08-05 | reverse complement strand
CGTGCTTCCTGGGCATTGACCCAGGCTAAATTTGCCTGATTTAAGTTTGCCTGGCATAGGTTCACCCGGGCGAGATTCGCGCCACACAAATTAGCCCGCCGGAGGTTCCCGCCCCGTAAATTGGTATGGTCTAGGCTGGCCCCACACAAACGCGCTTCGATCAGTTGAGCGTTGACCATAAAGGCCCCGTCTAAGGTCGCTTTCGTTAAATCTGCACCAACAAGCTGGGCATCGTTTAGTTTGGCATGGGCGAGGTTTGCCCAATTTAATGCCGCCCCAGACAAATCGGCTTTCAGTAAAAATGTTCGACTCAGATTCGCACCCATGAGGTTGGCCCCCTGGAAGTTAACGCCAATTAATGCCTCACCCCGGAGATCGGCTCCCTGCAGGTTGATTCCGGCAAAGTTTCGTTCCCCATGTTCGTAGGCGCGTAGTAATTGTTGAACATTCATGGATTTCGACCCACAAAACAAAAAAATAGCACTAATTCCATGCCATGACTGGACAGAATCACGGTGACGGGCTGCTATTTCAATTCACGTTTATTCTATATCTTAAAAAATTCTTAAAAGGGAATCTCCGGGACGATCGCCAAAAAAATTCACGAATATTTTGGGAAACTTAATAACTTTCTCTGGGGTTGGAAATGCCGGAGAAACTGAGATCTAGCGTTACATTTCTTCTTAAAGAAATATCAACTTTTCACTAGGTAAAAGTCATCAACAAGCCTTGAAAAATCGTTTTTTAGCTGGGTTTAACTGTAAAGAGATAAAGCCTTTTATGATTTCTGGGAGAAGAATTAATCGCCCCGCCATCGGAACGTCACGCAGCATTTTTCTGAGAAAATAAATGGCAAGCGTAATATATCGCAACGGCGACTAACGCACCATTGCGATCCTGACTAGAGTTGATTTAATTAATTACGAGAAAGAGTCTAGGCTTTTAAAAAGACACCCTTGACGCTTCATCCCAAAAAATCTAAGGAAGAGCAGGCTCAAATTCAATGCGTTCGGCATGGCCCCAGAAGGCTTCGAGATTATAAAATTCCCGTTCCTGCGGCAGAAAGATGTGTACAATCACTTCGCCATAATCTTGGAGAATCCACATCCCTTCGCTTTTGCCCTCCATCCGTAGGGGCACTTTGCCATATTTTGTTTCTAATCTTTCTTCGATGGCATCGGCGATCGCCCGCACCTGAGTCCGCGAGAATCCTGTCGCCACAACGAAAAAATCCGCCAGATAGGAAATTTGATCTACCTTCAAAATCGCAATATCTTCGGCTTTCCGGTCATCGGCTGCAGCCGCGATATCCCAGACTAAACGTCCATTTTCATGGGTTTCAAGGGTTTTCGGTAGAGTCATTAACGGTTCTGTTGTGAATATCAATAGAGCAAAAATAGTTGTTCTTCTAGCTTACCGTGGAATCTCCCCCACAGCACCCCAGGGAAAACAAAGGCATTCTGCCGCAATTCGACAAAATATCTTGTCTTTGATCGATCAAACTAAATATTCCTATGTTATGATGCAGCAGTTGAGAATAGTTCTTAATTAATTGGCGATCGCCTCTGGGAATTGTCTCAAGGCCCTGCCATTAGAGTCACCGTTAAACCCCCATGAATGATTCCCCCATCCTACGCGTCGAAAGTCTTTGTAAACGTTTCAGTGCCCAAGATCTACCAGCGGTCAAAGATATTCAGTTTCAACTCAAACAGGGGGAAATTCTCGGACTTTTAGGGCCTTCCGGTTGCGGTAAAACGACGTTACTGCGCTTAATCGCCGGGTTCGAGCAGCCCAGCGCAGGACAAATTATTCTCAATGGTGTACCCGTCAGTACCCCAGAAAATTGCCTTCCCCCGGAGCGACGGAATACAGGGATGGTTTTCCAGGATTACGCTTTGTTTCCCCACCTCACCATCGCCGATAACATTGCCTTTGGGTTGCGCCACCGCGAACGTAAGTTTTCCCGCCAGGAAATTCGCCAACGAATTCAGGAAATTTTGCATTTAGTGGGACTTGCGGGCCTAGAAAAGCGCTATCCCCACGAGCTATCTGGGGGGCAACAGCAACGGATCGCCCTCGCCCGCGCCCTGGCACCCCGTCCTTCGTTAATTTTGTTAGATGAACCCCTGAGTAATTTGGATGTGCAGGTGCGCCATCACCTCCGGCATGAGATTCGCCAAATTATTAAAGCGGCGGGCATTTCGGCGATTTTTGTAACCCACGACCAAGAGGAAGCGTTGGCCATTTCGGATCGGATTGCGGTGATGCGCCAGGGAAATTTAGAGCAGTTGGGCACACCAGAGGAAATTTATACCCGCCCGGCCTCTCGGTTTGTGGCAGAATTTGTCACCCATGCGAATTTTCTACCAGCCCAGTGGATTGGTGGGGTTTGGCGCACGGAGATCGGTGAATTTAAAGTGGCGATCGCCCCCCCAGAACAGGCCGCTGAGGGAGAATTAATGGTGCGGGAGGAGGAATTGGAATTGATTCCCCAGCCAGAATCCCCAGTAATTGTGAAGGAGCGGCAATTTTTGGGCCGGGAATACCGCTATTGTCTCCAGACAGATTCGGGGAAATGTCTCCATGCCCGCATGGGAGTTAATCAATTGGTTCCCGTCGGGTCGCGGGTCGAAATTAAGATCCAATCGGCAACCCCCCAAGTGTTTGCCGCATCCTAGAAAGTTGGGCTAGAGCTTAAAAGAATAAAGAATTTCCCCATCAGGCGATCGTCGGGTCGTGCCATTAAATTCCTTGGCTCTGGCGTCGAGATATTTTTGTGCTTCTTTGCCGGAAAGTTGGGTACTTTGGGCGAAACGAAGCACCGTCACTTCGCCATTGGTCTCACTGAGGGTTTGGTAGAAATTTTGCCGCAGCCAGTCGGAGTCAAATTTTTCCTTCCGTACTTGGCGATTTAACCGCCACAGCATAAATGAGCCTGTTCCAGTAAAGGGAACCCCGAAAATAATAAAAGCGGCGATCGCCCCTTCGCGGTCCTCCTGGGAGACATTTTCATTGACCCCTTCCACGAGACCGTAGATGGCGATCGGCAGCCCCATAATTAGCAAAGACACCCCGATAAACCGTTGCACGGCACGGAATAGAAACTTCGCCCAGTGGGTTTTGGGGGGAGCGGCGAGGGGCGCTTGTCCTTGAATGTTTTGACCCAAGCCACCACTCACCACCGTTGCGGGCACTGCTGCTTCCTGCAAATTCGTTTTTTGGAGATTAATGGCTGGCTTGGCGACGGGTTGGGCAGCCCCCGTCAGGGATTGGAGAGCAGCTTTTACGGCCATGGCCGATGGGTAACGACTGCGAAAATCGAAACAAATCATTCGGTCTAGGATCGCCGCAAATTCTGGACTCACCTGGGCATCCTGACGCCAAAGAATCTCTGCAGTTTGGGGATCTTCGTAGAGCTCGTCGCCACTGCGATAACCCATGGGGGGGCAGTTTCCCAGTGAGGGCCTGGATAATAATCAAGCCTGTGGCGTAAATATCACTACTGAGTTTAGGTTTGCCCCGGCCTTGCTCGTTGGCCATATAGCCAGGGGTGCCAATGATGGTGCCGACACGGGTTTGACCCTGGGCATTAATTTGGGTGCCTGCCAGTTCTTTCACAGCGCCGAAGTCGATCAGAACAATTTTTCCGTCCTGTTTCCGCCGAATCAGGTTTGCGGGTTTAATATCCCGGTGAATCACGTTTTGGCTATGGATAAAACTGAGCGGTTCGAGGATACTTTTTAACAGGGCGATCGCATAGGCTTCACTAAGTTTTTTGCCGACGGTGATTTCCCGTTCGAGGCTATGGCCTTCAACAAAATCCTGAACCAGGAAAAATTCTTGATTGATTTCAAAATAGGCGAGCAAGTGGGGAATTTGATCATGGTCTCCCAGACGATTGAGCAGTTGGGCTTCCACTTCAAAAAGCCGCCGCGCCACCTTCAGGGCTTCGGGATCAGAAAAACTGGGTTTAAACTGCTTAACGACACAGGGCTTGTTGAACTGTTTGATGTCCTCGGCGATAAAGGTTTGCCCAAAGCCTCCCGCCGCCAAGGATTTGACGATGCGATAGCGGCCATCGAGTAACTGCCCAATCATAATCTCTGTAACGCTTGGCTCACACCTAAACTGATGTTCCCATTATGGAACAGGTTCGGCGAAAACATTTAGCCAATCAGGAATTGGGCGTGATGTCGGACATGGTCAAGCATAAAAGTGGCAATGAAAAAATAGCTGTGGTCATAGCCGTCTTGGTAGCGGAGGGTGAGGGGTTGACCGACTTTTTCACAGGCGATCGCCAATTTTTCTGTCAGTAATTGTTTCTCCAAAAAACCATCGGCGCTGCCTTGATCCACCAGGATTGGGTACTTTAAAGGGCCATTTTTTTGTAAGAGAGCCGTCGCATCATAATTTTCCCAGAGGGTTTTATCCGTGCCCAGATAAGCAGTAAACGCTTTTTCTCCCCAGGGGCACTGGCTCGGCGCAACAATCGGCGCAAAGGCAGACACCGACTGGTAGAAATCAGGCTGCCGGAGGGCACAAATTAAAGCTCCATGACCCCCCATGGAATGGCCAAAAATCCCCCGTTTCGCCGTCACGGAAAAGTTCGCTTCGATGAGTTTGGGCAGTTCCTCGGTGATGTAACTGTACATTTGATAATGGTTGGCCCAGGGCTGTTGGGTTGCATCCACATAGAAACCGGCGCCACTGCCAAGATCCCAATCTTTATCCTCGTCGGCGATGCCCGTATTGCGAGGGCTAGTATCGGGGGCGACGAGCATTAAGCCATAGTCTGCGGCATATTTTTGAGCGCCCGCCTTCGTGGTGAAATTTTCCTCAGTACAGGTCAAACCTGATAAATAATAGAGGGTTGGTACGGGTCGAGTTTCGGCTTGGGGCGGCACAAATACCGAAAAATTCATCGGTACACCGCACGCCTCAGAATCGTGCTGGTAATACTGCACTTTGCCGCCAAAACAGAGGGTTTCTTTCGTTAAAACAAGGTTTGTCATCGTTAATTTGATCGTGCTATGGGGGCTTACCATGGTAAACCCCTACCAATTTTGAGGATCTAAAAGGTGACCACGCTGCGGATAGATTCTCCGGCGTGCATCAAATCGAAGGCTTCGTTAATCTTCTCAATGGGCATGGTGTGGGTAATCAGATCATCGATGTTGATTTTGCCTTCCATGTACCAATCGACAATTTTCGGCACATCGGTACGGCCCCTCGCGCCCCCGAAGGCGGTTCCTTTCCAGACGCGACCCGTTACCAACTGGAAGGGTCGGGTACTAATCTCTTGACCTGCGCCTGCTACCCCAACAATAGTAGAAACACCCCAACCCTTATGGCAACTTTCCAGCGCTTGGCGCATCACGTTGACATTGCCAATACATTCAAAGGTGTAGTCCGCACCGCCTTTTGTTAAATCCACTAAATAGGGCACGAGATCACCCTCAACTTCCTTGGGATTGACGAAATGGGTCATACCAAATTTTTCGGCGATCGCCTTTTTATCGTCGTTAATATCGACGCCGACAATCATATCTGCCCCCACCATGCGACAGCCTTGGATCACGTTTAGGCCAATGCCCCCCAAGCCGAAGACAATTACCTTTGACCCCACTTCAACTTTCGCCGTATTGATCACCGCCCCGATCCCCGTGGTGACACCGCAGCCGATGTAGCAGACCTTATCAAAGGGGGCATCTTCGCGGATTTTTGCCAGGGAAATTTCTGGCACCACGGTGTAGTTAGCAAAGGTGGAGGTGCCCATGTAGTGAAACAGCGGCTTACCATTAATCGAAAAACGTCCGGTACCATCGGGCATCACGCCCCGGCCTTGGGTAAGTCGGATTGCCTGACAGAGATTTGTTTTAAAACTGAGGCAATATTCGCACTCGCGGCATTCTGGCACATAGAGGGGAATAACGTGATCGCCCGGTTTCAGACTTTTAACATCCGGCCCCACTTCAACCACAACCCCAGCCCCCTCATGGCCTAGGATCGCCGGGAATAGCCCCTCTGGATCGGCCCCAGATAAAGTGTAGGCATCGGTATGACAAACCCCCGTCGCCTTGATTTCTACCAGCACTTCTCCAGCTTTGGGGGGTTCGAGTTGGACGGTTTCTACCTTGAGGGGTTCTTTTGCTGCATAGGCGATCGCCGCTTTCACATCCATGGGGTCAATCCTTAAATTTTGGTTTTAGTCGTTACTATTCTAAAGACAAATACTGGGGGGACAGATTTTTGCTAAATCTAGGGGTTCATCGGCAAACACAAGGCTTTTAAAATACGAGGCGACAACATTGTGATCGCCACAGGGCCTGTACCAACAAATCCAACCGCACAGGCTTGGTAATGTAATCATCCATCCCAACCTCCAAACAAGCCAATCGATCATGCTGCATAGCATTGGCCGTCAGCGCAATAACATAGGGATGTGGCTCCAAATTCAGTTTAAGTAATGCTTTGGTGGCGTCTAAGCCGTCCATTTCAGGCATCTGAATATCCATCAAAATCACATCATAAATTTGCTGTTCAACTGCCTCTAGGACTTCTAAACCATTACTCACAATGTCCACCTGATAACCTAAATTCTTTAGGATCTTTGCGACAACCTTTTGATTCGTTAAATTATCTTCCGCTAAGAGGATCTTCAGGGGCAGTTTCGTCGCCAACTCTCGATCAAAAACAAACAAAGGATTTTGCTTTTTTTCAAGGGAGTCACTAGGCTTATTGACAATTTGAGTACAGATCATAAACTCGAATTTACTGCCGATGCCCGGCTGACTCGTCACTGAAATTTTGCCGCCCATCATCCGGACAATTTCTTGACTAATGGCGAGACCTAAACCAGTTCCTTGGGTTTTAAATTTGGCTTTACCAGTTTGTTCAAAAGGCAGAAAAATCAAGTTGAGCTTATCAGGCTCGATGCCAATCCCAGAGTCTTCAACTTCAAAATTGAGCAATGTATAGGTCTCACTCAAATCGGGAAAAGAATGAAGTTTTAAGCGAAAAATAATCTGGCCTTTCTCTGTAAATTTCGCTGCATTATGCAAGAGATTTAACAATACTTGCTTAAGCTTTTTTTCATCAATGCTCACCACTGCTGGCAACTTGGGGGGGAATTCACAAATGAATTCAATGGCATCGGTATTGATTTGCGCTTGAATAATGCCCTTAATCCCTTGGAGAAATTTGGGAAAATCTACTTCTTGAAAATGAAGTTCGACTCTTCCCGCTTCAATGCGAGAAATATCTAAAATATCTTCAATGAGATGGAGTAGGTGAATCCCTGAGTCACTGATGGTTTGTAAATCTCCCCGTTCGTATTCGTCTAAATTATCAGAATCCTTGAGCAGTTCTACTAACCCTAAAATAGCGTTTAAAGGGGTGCGCAACTCATGGCTCATACTAGACAAAAACCGCGTTTTGGTGCGATTCGCATTTTCTGCTGCTTGTTTGGCTTCGATGAGCTCTAAGTTTTGTTGCTCTAATAAAAAGGCATTTTCTTTCAGGATTATCTTGCTTTGTTCAAGTTGTGATGATTTTTCTTGGAGGTGGAGTTTAGATTGGCGCAAGTTGTTAAAGGCTTCTTTTTTTTCTCTTAAAGTCGCCATTAAGCTCAAATTAGTCACCACGATGACCACGGTGAATAACTGCAAGCGTAGTAAAGATTCGTTAATATCTTCACTGGCAAAGGAACCCAGTCCCCGCACAGTGCCGAGTGCCGCTAACATTGTCACGAGGGAAATAAGATTTGTCGCGCCAAATTGACCAAAACGAATCACGGCCCACACCAGACAGGGAATGAGCATATATTCCAAATGGAGATCTTGAGAAAAGGAAATATAACTAATCAACAAAATAATTGTAAGTAGGCTCAGGGCCTCAACAAATCTTGTTTCAAGCAATAATTTCCAGGCAAGTTTAGCGGGCTTTTTAGAATGTTTATTAAAAGTGAAAATTGCTTTTTGAACGAGACGATTTAAGGTTTGTGGTTGAAATAGCTCATACCAACTAATTAGGGCCGGGGTAAAAATGTAAATTCCAGAAACGTTAGAAATCCACCAAGTTAACCAAGATTCTCCAAAGTTTGCCCAAGTAACTGTATTGCCGATGGCAAGGGCAAAAACTCCGGCTGTGGCATTGATTGCCGGGGTTAAAATACCGATAAATAGAAGAAACTTGCAGAGATCGTCAAGTTTTTTGAGGGGATTTTTGCGCTGAATTTTGGTATCTAGTAAGTATTTTCCCAAGCCCATACCGCTTGTGGTGCCTAGGGCGATCGCCAATACCTGCACAATTGAAGTGAGGACTTGATTGAGATTTCCCCCATGAAAAAAAGCCCAAATATTCGCCAAAAAAGAGCCAAGAAATACCCCTGGTAATACTTGATAGCCATAGATAAATGTTGCTGCCAGGGCAATGCCATCGGGGGGCCATATAGGGGTAACGGATTGGGGGGTCGAAGCAACCTGGCGAGAAATTTCTGCGGTCCCGTAATAGGCTAAGGCAAGCAAAATAATGAGGATAAACCGTCGGGATAGTTTCAAGGGCGGTTGCGGGAAATGGAACATGACGATCCTGATGGAGCTTGGACAGATTCTGGCAGGTGAATCACAATGGGTAGCTGTAACTTAAATTGGGAAATGTCAACTGGCACAAAGAGCTCTAAGGAACTAAGTCCTACTATTCTATTATTGTCGAAAAACCACAACTACCCAAGCATACAATTTTGCTTGAGCGTGCCCTAGCTCCCTAAATTTTCTCGGACACCGTTTGCTTGTAGGCCAGGGGCAAACCTGTAACAATAAGTAGGCAATTTGGCTGCATTTGTTGAAATCCCCTATGTATCCTTCCTTTTTACCGCCTCTGGTTAATCAGCTTACGGAACTTGATGCGATTCGCCTCGCCCAGCAGCTCCAACAGGTGGCGATCGCCACTCCGCTTCAGACAAATCCCATCTTGACGAACTTTGTCCAACAGGGCAGCGGCGACCAAGACATTCTCCTCATCCATGGCTTTGATAGCTCAGTTTTAGAATACCGCTATCTTTTGCCCAAATTAGCCCAGCAGCATCCTGTTTGGGCCGTGGATTTGCTCAGTTTCGGTTTTACGGAGCGACCAGAACAGCTTCCCTTTACCCCAGAAACCATCAAAACCCACCTCTGCCAGTTTTGGCAACAGCAAATTAATCGCCCGGTAGTGATTGTTGGTGCCTCTATGGGTGGGGCGGTGGCCCTCGAGTTTGCCCTGAGCTACCCCGACGCGGTCAAGCAAATTGTCCTCTTAGATAGTGCTGGTCTGGCCCCAAAACCCCTCAGCCGCTTTGCGATGGTACCGCCTTTGGATCGGTGGGCTACACAATTTTTAGGGAGTATGAATATCCGCCGAAAGATTTGCCAGAGTGCCTATTTCGATAAAACAAAAGTCACAACAGATGCGGTACTCTGTGGCGCGATGCATGTCCAGTGCGATCGCTGGCAGGAAGCCTTGATTCAATTTACGAAAGGCGGTGGCTATGGCTCTTTTTATCCCAAATTGAAGCAGATCCAGCAACCTACCTTAATTCTCTGGGGTGAACAAGACCGAATCCTTGGCACAAAAGCAGCCCATCGCTTTCAACAGGGCTTACCCAATAGCACCCTCCACTGGATTCCCAATTGTGGCCACCTCCCCCATGTGGAGCAAACAACCCTCGTCGCCGAACACATTCTTCGCTTTTGCCAAACTTTAATCCCAATCACATCTAATCATTAGCTTGAATCCTTGAGTTGATAGGAAATATTTTTTAATAAACTCAAGATGATATTTTTTGATTTTAATTAACTGGTGGAAGCCGAAATATTGTTTTTACTGTTATTGAACATTGGCAATCTCACAGTAAAAGTCGTTCCTTTATTGATTCGGCTGGACACATGAATATTGCCTCCAAGGAGATCCACAAACTGTTTAACGATACTTAGCCCTAGTCCTGTACCAGGAATATTACTGGTATTACAACCCCGATGAAACGGTTCAAAAAGATATTTTCGATCTTTTAAGGCAATGCCAATCCCTTCATCTTGGACTTTGATAATTAGTATTTGTTTCCACTTTCTTAAGCTCAAAGTAATTGCGCCACTCGCGTGGGTATAGCGAATCGCATTGGCAAGTAAATTTCCTAAAATTGAATAGAGTAAGCGTTCGTCAAGCTCAGTGATAATCGAATGGCTGGGGCAAATCAATTTAATGGGATCAGACTGACGAATAAATTCTCCTTCCTCTAATAACCGACGGCAAAATGCCACTACATCAACTTTTGTTCGGTTAACTTCTAGAACTTTGGCTTCAATCCTACCAATCACTAAAATATCGTCAATGATTTGAGTCATGCGCTCAACATTCGCATTAATACTGGAAAGATAACCTGCTTTTTCTGCTAAGGAAAGATGGGTGTCATAACGTTTCAGGGAAGAAACAGACAGGGTGATGTTATTAAGGGGATTACGAAATTCATGACAAACCATGGTGATGAAGCGTGAACGCATTTCGCTAAGTTCCCTTAGCTGTTGATTGGCTCGTTGCAACTTTTGGGTCCGCTCTTGAATTTTTTGCTCTAAATCTTCATTGGCCTGTTCAAGAATTTTTTCTGCCCAACGCCGCTGACTAATATCTTGAAATGTGACAACAGCCCCAATTAAAGTGCCGTCTTCATCTTTCATGGGGGTGCTGATATATTCCACCGGAAAACTGGTGCCATCTTTGCGCCAAAATACATCGGAAATCACGCGATGGGTACTACCATCTTTGAGGGCGGCATAAATTGGGCAATCTTCACGGGGATAGGGCGAACCATCCACATGGGAATGGTGCAATACCGTATGCATTGACTTGCCGACCAACTCTGTCACTGGCCAGTCAATCATCTTGGCGGCAGCGGGATTAATAAAGGTCACATTGCCATCTAAATCAAGGCCATAAACCCCTTCGCCAACGGCATTTAAAATGAGTTGGTGCTGGCGACGGAGCTGTTTTAATTCTTGGGCAAATGGTTTAGACAAGAAACGTTATTATCCTCGACATCAGTACAGTAGAAAGTATTATGACTGACTCTATCACTCGGCTGCCGTTACCCATTGAGTCAACTCAGACTGATGTGAATCAATGGGCTAATTACCGCTTGCAGATGATGGGAACGCTGAAAATTTTGTATTTATTCAGGGGAATTAATCAATCCGGGATGATCGAGGGGGCGATCGCCAGGGGCATCCCAAAAAAAGCGGCGCTCAGATTCGGCAATGGGTTTGTCGTTAATACTGGCTTCTCGGCGACGCATTAAACCATTTTCGTCAAACTCCCAATTTTCATTGCCATAGGCGCGATACCATTGCCCTGCATCATCCTGCCATTCGTATTGAAAGCGTACCGCAATCCGGTTTTCGTCGAAGGCCCACATTTCTTTGACGAGACGATAATTTAGCTCTTTATCCCACTTGCGGCGCAGAAATTCACGGATATTTTCCCGACCTTGAAAAATTTCAGCACGGTTGCGCCAAAAACTATCTTCTGTATAGGCCATGCACACTTTATCCGGATCGCGACCATTCCACGCATTTTCCGCCATCCGCACTTTGGCGATCGCCGTTTCTCGATCAAAAGGAGGGACTAACTTTTTTGGAGTCGATGTCATATTTCAAAGCCTCAACACAAATTCTGTTTAAAAAAGAGGCTGCCAGCCAATCACTAACAGCCCCGATCCATGCAAACGCCATTAATTCATAGCAGGAGCTCTACTTACCATTTCTTGTAGGGCAAGAACTTACCGCACATGATCACCTTAACGCGATCGCCTTTGGGATCTTCTTCGCACTCAACATCAATGGAAAAATCAATCGCACTCATGATGCCATCGCCGAATTTTTCATGGACAACCGCTTTAATGGGCATACCGTAAACCTGCATGATTTCGTAGAAACGATAGATGAGAGGATCCGTCGGAATAACAGGCTCAAGCGAACCTTTTAAAGGACATTCTGTCAACGGCTCAATTAGAGACTCATCCGCCCCAATCGCTTGCACAATCTTGGTTGCTTCTTCTAAAGAGGCACTGGCCTGACGGTAAACCACGGAAGCAATCCAAACCTCATCACAACCAACTTTCACTTCCAAATCTGCAAAGGAAATACCAGCAGCCTTTTTCGCAGCTAAAAGCTTTTCTGTAACCTCAGAAATTGCCATTCTTTAAATCCTCTAAAAAATCAAAATTTACAACGTAACCAAATCGAATCATGTCGCTTAACGACTAATTCTTGCCGCCTCAACCGCGCGGGTTTCGCGAGAAAGATGACTCTCCATTTCAACCTTCAGATCGTGATATTCCGGATACTGATCCAGCTCCTCACGATTACGAGGACGAGGGAAAGGCACATCCAAAATTTCATCCACACCAGCAGCCGGGCCACGGGTCATCATAATGATGCGATCAGAAAGCAATAAAGCCTCATCAATACTGTGGGTAATCATGATTACCGTTTTCCGTTCCCGCTCCCAGATGCGTTCAATCTCATCCTGCAAGAACCCACGCGTTAGTGCATCCAATGCTCCGAACGGCTCATCCATCAATAAAATTTGGGGATTAATCGCCAGAGCACGGGCAATACCGACCCGCTGTTTCATGCCACCAGAAATCTGATGGGGATGCTTTTTCTCCGCACCCGTTAGACCCACAAGCTGAATATGCTCTTTAATCGTGCGCTTAATTTGCTTTTTCGGCATATCCGGATAAACCGTTTCCACCGCAAAGTAGAGATTTTCCTCCACTGTCATCCAAGGCATCAGCGCATAACTTTGAAACACCATGCCGCGATCAGGCCCTGGCCCAGTAATCGGTACGCCATTAAGACGAATCTCACCAGAAGTGACAGGCGACAAACCCGCGATCATATCCAACAACGTGGACTTACCACAGCCCGAAGGCCCAATAATCGACACAAAAGTGTTCGGTTCAATATCGAGGCTAATATCCTCGATCGCCACATAATCTCTCGATTTTTTACCAGTAACCTTACCCAATAAACTTTGTTTACCGTGAAAGACTTTGGTCAAATTACGAATTGAAAGTTGAGCCGTATCCGAAAAAGTATCTTCCGGCGTTAGGGGAGTTGCGTAATTCACAGGAGTAACACTCATTATTTTCGACCAAATGCAACAAATTTTTCGACAGCCGCAAAGCAACTATCCAGAATGAGACCAACTAAACCGATGATCAGAATCGCCACCAAAATGTTCGGAATATAAAGGTTATTCCACTCATTCCAGATGAAGTAGCCTAAACCTGTACCCAACAACATTTCTGCCGCCACAATGACCAGCCAAGCAATCCCCATACTGATCCTTAAACCCGACAAGATGTTGGGCAGAGCAGCAGGAATAATCACTTTGAAAATAGTGCGGAAACTCGAAGCACCAAGGGTTTTTGCCACATCCAAATATTCTTTACTAACATTTGCCACACCGAAAGACGTGTTGATCAAAGTCGGCCAAATACTGGAAATGAAGATGATAAAAACACCTGTTTGCTCAGAATCGCGCAAGACATATAAACCAAGAGGTAACCACGCTAGGGGAGATACGGGTTTTAACAACTGAATGAATGGGTTAAAACCTTTTCTGGCGATCGGTGAAATACCAATCAAGATTCCGAGGGGAACAGCGACACAAGAAGCCGCAAGGTAGCCGATCGCCACCCGTCGCAAACTGATTAACAAATTCCAGCCAATGCCCAGGTCGTTAGGCCCATTGTCGAAAAAAGGATTGGTTGTCCACCACCACAACTCCTTGAGAGTCAAAGAAGCAGTAGGCATATTCGCAAGGATTCCTATGCGAGCACTGATTTCCCATCCTCCTAAAAAGACAATAAGGGAAGCAACAAATAGTGCAAATGCGAGAAAATTCTCATTTTGCCAAAGGGACTCTTTCGGCCTAGCGTAAGCTGATGTTGGTAGTCGTTTACTTGTGACTGCCATAATAAAAAACCTCCTAAAAATTACACGCCATATTCATCGATTTGCTGTTGCACATAAGCCGCAGGATCAGCGGGATCGAAGGTGTCAAATTTGAGGGTCTCCTCGCGATAGATCTCAGTGGGCGGTGTCTGACCAAGCTCAGTTGCCAGTTCTCTTGCTAAATCAGTGAGGAAGACATCTGTACCAACAGTGTCATAGCCAGTCTCAGGAATAATTGTGGGAGCCAATCCGTCACCCTGAAGATCCCAACGCACAAGCTGGGAAGAAATCCAGTTTGCAAAACTCTGCCAAGGATAGGGATCAAAGCCGATTCGGTCAGGAATATCAAGGCTATTGCCATTACCATCGTCAAACTTGCCAGTGAGAACTGCTTCGACAACTTCCACAGGCTGGTTAAGGAAGGCCCGCTCGGAAATCGCTCTGGCAATTTCTGGACGATTTTCAGGGACTTGAGCGTAAGCAGCCGCTTCGATAATGGACTTGTTAAGGGCACGGAAGGTATTGGGGTTGGCGTCAATCCACTGATCACTCGCGGCAAAAGCGCAACAAGGATGACCTGGCCAAATTTCTTTAGTCAACATGTGGATAAAGCCTGCACCTTCGTACACGGCCCGCTGGTTAAACGGATCAGGCATCAAGTATGCGTCGATATCACCCGCTACCAACTGAGCAATACTATCTGGCGGGGGAACAGGACGAATTTGAACATCCACATCAGGATCAATGCCGCCCGTCGCCAGGTAGTAACGCAACAGGAGATTGTGCATTGAGTAAGGGAAGGGAACCCCAATGGTAAAGCCCCTAAAGTCGGCAGGTCCATTTACCTGCCCCTTATATTTTTCAGCAACTGTGATTGCTTGACCATTGATATTTTCAATACTTGCCAACTTCACGCCAAATGCCTCGGAACCAAGACCTAGAGTCATCGCAATGGGCATCGGAGCCAGCATGTGATAGGCATCCAATTCGCCGGCGATCGCCGAATCTCTGACGGCCCCCCAGCTCGGCATTTTGACGACCTTGGCATTAAAACCATACTTTTCGTAAAAGCCCAAAGGCTCAGACATAATAATGGGCGTCGCACAGGTAATGGGAATAAAACCAATCTGTAAATCAGTTTTCTCCAAATTACCCACTGGCGCATCTGCCGGAGTGTCTGCCGCAGGGGGCGTTGTATCCTGACCACAACTTGCTAAACTCACAAGGGCAGCACCAACGGCCATATTCCGCAGAAATTCTCGACGGGTCTGTTGACTACTACGAATTGAGTCCGCAAAAAATAGACCAGCTTGGGGCCCAAAGGCCGCCGCAAAAGCATTTTCCATCCCGCCAGCCTGCTTACAGAGGGCCAAGATCAGCTTCTCTCGCTTTGGATCACTGCGACCAATGCGCTTCAAAAATAAAGTTTTTCTCAGTTCGTAGGCATTTACTCCTTCTGCAGCCCGCAACTGATTCTCTTTATAAATCCCCATTTTTACGAGGTCATCAACCATTTCTACAGGATCTTGGGGCATCGTCTGCATAAACTGCCAGTGATCACTCGCGCCATGGTATTTTCCACAAACATGACACAAAGACTGTAAGTTCGAGCGCCTGCCACCGAAAGAGTCGGAACCCCCTAGTCCCTGTAAAGCCTGCTGTGCTGAAATCAGAGTCATAATTTATATCTACCCAAAAATAACAACTTAAACTTTCAAAACCGCAGAATTTTGAAAGAGCCCTAAAACTCAGAAAAGTACTTTTATTTATTAAGAGTTGCGGTCTATAGTAGCAGCCACTTTCGTAATAAACATTAGATTTTTTTTTGAAAAAATGTCATTTTTTTAGGCTGTTTTTTCAACTCCCTTGATATCCTGCTTTTTTTGTTAAATCAATTACAGAAAAGTCTTTTCCGAAGATGTTATTCTCAGTTGGTTTTTGTGAAAAACTGTCCTGGCAGCCCACAAGAAGACAGGCTATATTTGCTCAGAACGCCAATTTAATGGTGTTTTTCCATGGAATCGCCGGAATTGGTTGGTAAAGTAGCCCGCATCATGGTAGCCACATAATTCTGCAATTTTATGGATTGGCTTGTTTGTATTTTTCAATAGTTTGCGAGCCTGCAGCATGCGCCTTGCGATAATCCACTGTTTGACTGTGTAGCCAGTTTCTTTTTGAACTAAATTACTCAGGTAGGAAGTGGAATAGCCAACTTCCTCGGCGATCGCCTTGATTTTAATGGGTTGATGGTAATGATCTTCAATAAAATCAAACGCTCGATTTAAATTGCTGGAGTAGGGAAAAGAAAAATCGCGATCGATATCTGTTAATGGAAAGTCGATTTCGGCACCAGAAGAAACAACTGTTTTATTTTTTGTCGAATCTAGATGGTGATTTTCAATCGTGTCTTGTTGTCGCTTTAGTCGAACATTAATTGCCCCTAGAAATTGTTCAACTGTGCAAGGCTTGGTCAGGTAATCGTCTGCTCCGAGCTGCATACCATAGCGAAGCTCGGCCATAGTAACTTTGGCAGTGAGAAAGATAAAAGGAATCGCGGTTGTTTTAGGTGAGCGGCGTATTTTTGACAACACGAAGTAACCATCCATGTCAGGCATGAGAATGTCACACACAATCAAATTTGGTTGTTCGTTTAATGCCAGTTCGATACCATCTAAAGCATTACTTGCAGCACAGGTTTTAAAGCCTTCAAATTCTAGGCACTTAAGGAAAACATTACGGGTTTCTGCTTCATCCTCAATAATCAAAATTTTCGTCATTGCCTTCTTGTTTCCAAAAATTGATCATTTATGCTGCCAAGTAGAGCACCCCATACCCTAGGGCTTAAAGAGCAGGTTGATATTGTGTTCTTGCTTAGATGTAATCACTGCACTCAACTTAAGCTTTATTAGCCTTTAATTATGGTCAGCTTGATGTATCCCGCTATACAAAATAGGGGCGATCGCAATGATCAACTTGGAAAAATATTGTCGAATTAAGCACCAAGGTGTTGTGTGACCGTTCGCCCTTCGCTCCTCTGATCAGCAGGCGATCGCAGTTTGGTCGTGTAACAATTAGAGTAAAGATGCCTTAGCATTTTGGATAACCTCAATGGCGATCGCCATCTATTTCTAAGGCGAATAAACTTGGTAACAACTAAGTGTAAAAGTCTATGACAATAGACGAATAAAACGATTGAGCCATGAAATAGCGAAATGTACGACCGTGGCTTTTGTGCGCTACACTACATATTAAGAATTATTACATTAATTTCGATAAGACGAGGTTTTTACCATGGCAGCTCCAGAACCCACCGTTAAGCCCAATCTTGAAGATCCGAAGTTTGGCTTCAATCTCTATTCCGAGAAGCTCAATGGCCGGGCGGCGATGATCGGGATCATCATTGCGATCGCCATCGAATTATTCACCAAAGAAGGCGTCCTGAGCTGGTTGGGGTTGATCTAAGGCCGCTGACTAAATCTTCTGTTTATTAAGTCTGGGTCTTCCTCGCCATTGTGGGGAAGATTTTTTTCGTTTTTAATAAGAATCCCCGGCCCCAGGGATCATCACCGCTATTTTTGTCAGTAACTGCCATGCTTCGTCTTACGGAAATCAAACTGCCCCTCGACCACAGCCCAGAGGCGATCGCCCAGGCCATTTGCCAGAAGTTAAAAATTCAGCCGGATGACTTGCTGGAATATCAGATTTTTAAACGCAGCTACGATGCCCGTAAAAAGAGCAATATTTACCTCGTCTACATCTTTGATGTGCACACCACGAAGGATCAAGCTTTGCTAAAACGCTTCAAAAAAGATCCCCATGTGCTCCCCACTCCAGACATGAGTTACAAAATGGTGGCCCAAGCACCGGCAGATTGTGCGACGCGGCCCATCGTCATCGGCATGGGGCCTTGTGGGATGTTTGCGGGATTAATGCTAGCCAAAATGGGCTTTCGGCCGATTGTGTTAGAACGGGGAAAAACCGTCAATGAGCGCACCAAAGACACCTTTAATTTCTGGAAAAAGAAGGGAGAATTTAACCCCGAATCTAATGCTCAATTTGGAGAAGGAGGCGCAGGGACATTCTCCGATGGGAAGCTCTACAGCCAGGTGCGCGATCGCCACCATTACAAACGCAAAGTCCTCGAAGAATTCGTCGCCGCCGGGGCCAATCCCGAAATCCTCTACATCGCCAAGCCCCACATCGGCACCTTTAAACTCGTGGGCATCGTCCAAAGCATTCGCAAAACCATCGAATCCCTCGGCGGCGAAATTCGTTTCCAAAGCAAGGTCAAAACCCTCGAACTAGAAAACCATCAGGTCAAAGGCGTCACCCTCGAAAATGGCGAATTTATTCCCAGTTCCCACGTGGTGCTGGCCATGGGCCACAGTGCGCGGGATACCTTCCAAATGCTCCATGACCAGGGCGTTTACATCGAACCCAAGCCCTTTTCCATTGGCTTTCGCATTGAACATCCCCAACCCCTGATCGATGAATGTCGCTACGGGGAATTTGCTGGCAATAAGATTCTCGGTGCCGCCGATTACAAGCTCGTCCACCACTGTCAAAATGGGCGCTCGGTCTATAGCTTTTGTATGTGTCCGGGGGGATTGGTGATTGGGGCCACCTCCGAGGCAGGCAAAGTCGTCACCAACGGCATGAGCCAATATTCCCGCAACGAACGTAACGCCAATGCGGGGATCGTTGTCGGCATTACCCCAGAAGAGGATTTTCCAGGTCATCCCCTCGCAGGCATTGATCTCCAACGAAAATTAGAAGCCAGGGCCTTTGAACTGGGTGGTGGTGATTACAGCGCGCCGGGTCAACTGGTGGGGGACTTCCTCGCGGGTTGTTCTTCTGAGTCGTTGGGCAAAGTAAAACCTTCCTATGCCCCGGGAGTTAAGCTAACGGATCTCAGCACCGCGCTCCCGGACTACGCCATCGAAGCGATTCGGGAAGCTCTACCCGCTTTTGACAAACAAATTAAGGGGTTTGCCATGGCTGAGGCGATGTTAACGGGGGTGGAAACGCGCACCTCTTCGCCAATTCGCATTAAACGGGGCAAAGATTACCAAAGTATTAATACCCAGGGCCTCTATCCTGCGGGGGAGGGAGCTGGTTATGCAGGGGGCATTCTCTCGGCAGCCATTGATGGGGTCAAAGTGGCGGAGGCGATCGCCTTAGATATTGTCAATGAGTAACAATTCAGCCAAATCGCGCTTTTTTTTCTAAAACATTTTCACTACACTGACACTACAACTTTTGATGTTTTGCCTCATTCCGAGGACAGATATTTAGTAAAGTCTTAAATGTAAGGGGATCAGCGAAAATTATGACTCGGGCAACTAGCACGACAGAAATGGAAGTCACCAGTATTCGCCTAGAGCGCAAACTGAAAGATAAACTCAAGGAACTCGCTGGAAACCAGGGATACCAAGCTCTAATCCGCGATATTCTCTGGAACTACGTCAATCACAACTCAGGGGATTATCGCCCCCAGTTTAGCGAAGCAGATATTCGGGCGACCCTTGAGGCGATCGCCAAAAAGGATGAAACCTGCGCCCTTACGGGGAAACGCATCCAAACAGGCGAAACCATGTGCCTCGGCCTCACTATTCACGGCGATTTTGTCCCCCTGAGTCCGGCTGTCGATCTGCCCAATTCCTAGGTTTAGGCCGTCCCAGTGGCGACTGCTAGATAGGTTTCTTCAAGCAAAAAAGAGCCCCGCTCGAACTTAACCGCCCAATAACCACCAGGGCGGCGATCGCCTAGGGTGCCAACCGCCCCCACCGCCAATAAATCCGCCGGACGCAACATCGGCATCGGGTCTGCGGTCTTGAGATAGGGAGGCAACTGTGTCAGCTTTACCTGGGTTCCTTGTTTAAATTCAGCCATAATTTTTCTGCTAACCCCTGTAACAACGCCACTGCAAATCTTATCAGGAAAAATAAAACCCCTCACCACTCAGGCAAGGGGAAATTTTATCTTCTCAACTTTCGGAATATAGTGACGGCTAGGCCACACTAAAGAAAATGACGAAGCCTAGCACCGCCCCAAACACAATGAGCGCATAGAACTGGACGCGGCCATTTTCAATGTATTTCAAGCCCTCACCACTCAGGAGAGTGGCGATCCCCGTGAGGTTTACGGCCCCATCGACGACGCGATAGTCCACCTCAAGGATTTGTCGGGCTAAGCGCCGGGTACCCATCACAAAAACATTGTTGTAGATATCGTCGAAGTACCATTTGTTCAAAGACAACTGATACAACACCGGGAATTTTTCGGCCAAACGAGCCGGATCAATTCTCTGCTGGAGATACATCAGCGAGGCAATGGTAATCCCAATGAGGGCGATCCCCACAGAATTACCACCCATGATCAAAAATTCTGTCAATTCAAAACCATGCTCAGCGGCCTCTGCTGCTTCGTTGGGAGAAAAGACAAAAGCTTCAAACCGATTACCCCAGGGAACCCCCAGCAAACCGATCAATACCGACGGAACTGCCAAAGCCATCAACGGGAAAGTCATCGTCAAAGGAGACTCGTGGGGCTTAGAGCCATGGTGGCCTTCTTCGGGGGCTTGACCTGCCGCCGTCAGGAGCTTTTCTTGCAGTTGCTGATCCGTGCCGCGAAACTCCCCTTCAAAGGTCAGGAAGTACATCCGGAACATATAAAAAGCGGTCATGCCAGCGGTGGCCCAACCAATGAACCAGAGCACAGGATTGGCCTCAAACGCCAGGCCCAAAATTTCGTCCTTTGACCAGAAACCAGCAAAGGGCGGGATCCCACAGATAGCGAGGGTCCCAATGAGAAACGTTGTGGCAGTGATGGGCATATATTTTCGCAGGCCACCCATCAGCCGCATATCCTGGGCCAGCACAGCATTATGGCCGACCACCTCTTCCATACCATGGATGACAGAACCGGAACCCAAGAAGAGCATCGCTTTGAAGTAGGCATGGGTCATCAGGTGAAACAACCCAGCGGTGTAGCCACCGATCCCCATGGCCATCACCATGTAGCCCAACTGGGACATGGTGGAATAGGCAAGACCTTTTTTGATGTCGTTTTGGGTTAAGGCAATGGTCGCCCCTAGAAAAGCGGTGGTTGCCCCCGTCCAGGCAATGACATTCATCGCCTCTGGGATCGGCTCAAACACGGGATACATCCGCGCCACGAGGAACACTCCAGCAGCAACCATGGTCGCCGCGTGGATCAAAGCGGAAATGGGGGTTGGCCCTTCCATGGCATCGGGGAGCCACACATGGAGCGGAAATTGGGCGGATTTAGCCACAGGGCCAAGGAACACAAGTACAGCAAAGACAATGGCCAGGAGAGAGCTGATTTGCCCCGTCGAGACGAGATCCATCAGGCGATCGCCCATCAGATCAAACTCAAAACTGCCCGTGGCCCAATAGAGACCGAGCATCCCCAGCAAGAGACCAAAATCGCCGACACGGTTTGTGACAAAAGCCTTTTGGCAAGCATCGGCCGCCGCCTTGCGGTCATACCAGAAGCCAATCAGGAGGTAGGAACACATCCCCACCAATTCCCAGAAAATGTAAACCTGCACAAGGTTTGGGCTAAACACCAAGCCCAACATCGACGAGCTAAAAATGCTCAAATAAGCATAAAAACGGACATAACCCGGATCGTGGGCCATGTAACCATCGGTATAGATCATCACCAGCAAGGCCACCGTGGTTACGATCACCGACATCAAGGCACTCAGGTGATCCACGGTATAGCCCATCTGCAGATGAAAATCGCCTGCCGCCGCCCATTCTAGGGTGTAGGTAAAGGCTTCATGACCCTGAATTTGACTCCAGAGTAGCCCAAAAGAGAGGGCCATCGAAGTGCCGATGAGCGACAGAACAAATACCGCATTGAGTTGCCGTAGCTTGTTCGTGAATTTGTTTAAGGAGATTAAGCCGATCCCGATAACCATTGCCCCCAACAGAGGCAGCACCGGAATCAACCATGCATATTGATAAAGCGGTTCCATTACGAATGCCTAGGATTCTTGCTTTCTAAGTTACACATCCATTGATGTCAAATTTCCCAACAAATTTTGGGTGACAGCGCACAGTTGACCAAGGGCATTTTTCGGAATTGCTTGGGGCGAGTTGCTCTGTTTGGGCTGTTCTAAATAGACACCAATGGTCAAAGAGTTTCGCCCCTCATTGTGACATATCCCCCTAAATCTTCAACGGATTACCGCCGTTTGATTATATTTTGCTATCACAATTCCCCAGCAAAGGCGATCGCCCCGTTCTAATCCATTTCAAAAAAATCTAAAGAAAATCTAAAAAGATTACCTCTATGAAGATCCCCTTACAAAGCCCCAAGAAGAATGCAACAGCCATCACAAAACCCCTAGAGAAACATCCCTAAAATGTCTTTCTAAACTTCCTTGACTCACAATCTTGCACTAACTAACTCCAAGGAACCGAGCCCGGCTAAGATCGTGTTTCCAGTGGCCTTGCCATCCCAATTCTGATACATCAAAATCAGTCGCACTTCCCGCCCCATTCAGTAAAGCATGGGCAGCACAATGATAGTCTAAATGGAGTAAAGCCCTTATAATCTTGACTCTAAAGCGGGAAAAAGCGGTTTGTACCGACGATCCACCCCCTTTAAGATCAAAAAAACTGATAAATCAAAATAATTGGGAAACTGCACATAATGTACGGTATCACTAGCACAGCAAACTCTACTGGAAATCAATCCTACGCCAATCGTCTGTTTATCTACGAAGTTGTTGGTCTGGGTGGCGACGGTCGTAACGAAAACTCCCTCGTTCGTAAAAGTGGCACCACATTTATTACTGTGCCCTATGCCAGAATGAACCAGGAAATGCAACGCATTACCAAACTGGGAGGCAAAATCGTTAGTATCCGTCCCGCAGAAGATGCAGCCCAGATTGTGAGTGAAGGCCAGTCCTCCGCCCAAGCATCTGCACAATCTCCTATGGCTTCTTCGACAAAAATCGTTCACCCCAAAACCACCGACACCTCAGTTCCAGTTAATATTTATCGCCCGAAGACCCCCTTCCTCGGCAAATGTATCGAAAACTACGAGCTTGTTGACGAAGGCGGCAGCGGCACCGTGCGTCACGTAACCTTCGATATTTCCGAAGGCGATCTGCGCTACCTAGAAGGTCAAAGTATTGGGATTATTCCTCCCGGTGAAGACAAAAACGGGAAACCCCACAAGCTCAGACTCTATTCCATCGCCTCTACCCGTCATGGCGATATGGAAGACAACAAGACCGTCTCCCTCTGTGTTCGTCAACTCGAATACCAAGATCCCGAATCTGGCGAAACAGTTTATGGTGTGTGCTCCACCTATCTCTGTAATCTTCCTGTCGGCACAGATGACGTCAAGATCACTGGCCCCGTTGGGAAAGAAATGCTGCTGCCCGATGACGAAGACGCAACTGTCGTCATGCTCGCTACCGGCACTGGGATTGCACCTTTCCGGGCTTTCCTCTGGCGGATGTTCAAAGAGCAGCACGAAGACTACAAATTTAAAGGCAAGGCATGGCTCATCTTCGGTGTCCCCTATACTGCCAATATCCTTTATAAAGACGACTTCGAAAA
>Ga0213835_100853_pt1 | contig 23595 bp, 23 predicted proteins | sample SWPATP01_FD_160576 | JGI IMG/M metagenome (GOLD analysis project Ga0213835, IMG submission 160576) | Coastal seawater microbial communities from Marineland, Florida, United States - SWPA TP0 #1 | ecosystem: Environmental > Aquatic > Marine > Coastal | place: USA: Florida | collected 2016-08-05 | reverse complement strand
TACCGCGGTCGCCGTTGCCGACTACGCCGTTCCACTATCGACAACAGGGTCCTTCGCTGCCTTCGCCCACTGTCGTCTTCGCCCACTTGCAAAACGGGTCAGGGATGCAATGCCAAGGCGACTGCGTCGCGGGCTGGCCGCCGCCTGAGGCAGAGCGCCTGTCAGGGTCCGGCCGCGAAGGCCGGACCACCCGTTATTGAGGATGTTTGTTCAGGACGTATATCAGTACGTCATCGCCCTCGAATTCCATTGCTATGATGTCGCTGAGCAGGATGCGACGTGAATTGACCGCATGATAGAACATCGCGCTCCCCTCGATCGCGATGCGCAAATCACTGATCTCGAGTTGCCTTGCTTCGATCGATTCCGCTACCGCGACGGCTCCAGCCGTATCGTCATCAAGCACCGTAACGATCCCCACTTCACCCAAGTTGAAGCGCCGCCGAACCTCCTGGGTATTGGCGGTGACGTTATCGATCGCGGCGACCAGCCGATCGCCCACTTCCTTGATGAGCACTTCGGTGGTTTCGACATCAGAACCTACGATGGTCTGGATCGCCGTTTCACTATCTAGCCCCTGTGCGATGGCGGGCACGCTTGAGCTTCCGGCCACCAGCAGCGCTATGCCAGCCAAAGCCGACAGTCGGCCATAGTCTCTTGCCTTGGTGTTGTTCATCTCTCGCTCCTTGGAGCGCTCGCATGGCGAACGCGGCTTCCGGATGCACCTTTCCCATGAGGGGTCGAACGGCGCTGGAACGGATCGACAGTACATAGCGAGTATGGCGCTGGGAAGGAATGAGATCCGATGGCCCACCAGATCATGCCCAATCCGGGGGAAATCGCGGTCGAATTGCAAGCCCTTGCTTTGATAGCGCATGGGTGCAGAACTGACCCTGATGCGCTCCCTGCCGACACCTGTTTCCATTCCATCGCCAGCGCAGCCACCGCCTTCACCCCTATCGCGGCGAGAATCAGCCTTGCGGCCTCGACCTCCGCCCCATGCAATCATGCTGGACCCTCAAGGGGAACCGCCACTGTTCCTGGAAGAACGTCGGTTTTCACCAACCCATCAGTGGCTTGGAACAGCAGGAACGGCGTCGCAAGCTGACGGGCAAACTTTGCCTGACGGGCAACCTCAGAAAGGCAGCTTGCCGCCGAGCGTTCCCAAAACCGGACTATCTGGATACGGCCCCTCAGCAGCTGTGACCTGCGGCGTTTCTATCTCGGCCAATCAAGGCCGAGGAGAACTCACATGGGCCATTCCATATTCGATGATGCCAGCCGCGAGTGCGTAGCTTGGAAGGCCGGAAAGAAGGTCGGCGCCAAGCGTCCGTTCACCCAAAAGCAGATCAGGGCAACGTTGGATGGGCCGAGAGCGCCGCCTCCCGTCTGCGTCGTCAGTCCTCTCCCCGCATTGTGCCGACCCCAGGCAAAGTTTGCCTGGCTTTCTCCTGGGCCGAACCTGACGAATTAGGCTCCGTCGCGCCTTGAGTGCCTGGCTTCGGGGCCGAGGCTGGACGGTGAAAAAAAGTCCGCGCATGCACTGGAGCAGGACCGCCCCGACATCCTGAAGCGCCGCCTGGCCTGGTTCGATGGCCAGCTCAATCTCGGCCCGGCGAAGCTCGTGTTCATCGACGAGACGGGATTGTCGACGAAGATCGTCCGGCTGCGAGGCAGAGCGCCACGCGGCGAGCGTTGCCGGGCTGGCGTGCCGCACGGACATTGGAAAACCACGACCTTCACTGGCGTGCTGCGGCTGACGGGCATGACCGCGCCCTTCGTCTACGATGGCGCCATGAACGGCAACGTATTCCTGGCCTATGTCGAGCAGGTACTGGTTCCGTCCCTGTCGGAGGGCGACATCGTCGTGATGGACAATCTGCCCGCCCATAAGGCCGCCGGCGTGCGCGAGGCGATCGAGGCGGCAGGCGCGAACCTGCTCTATGCGATGATAACCGATGCCACAAATCAGCCCGTCTTCACAGCGGATGCATCACCGTCGCCGGTTTCGAACATTCCAATCACCTCGTCGGTGCGGCGCACGTCGCCGAAGGCGGTCGCCACGTTGACCAGCGCGGCGACATGCTCCGCATCGCTTAGCGCGGCATTGGCGTCCTCCACCAGGAGGACCTTGTAGCCGATCATCATGGCGTCGCGGGCGCTACTCTCGCAGCAGCGGTTGGTGAGCGTGCCGGCGATGACGATCGTGTCGATGCCGCGCGCCCGCAGCATGGCGTCGAGATCAGAGGAGCCCTGGATGAAGGCGGAGAAGCGCAGCTTCTCGACCGCCGTCTCGCCGGGCGCGATATCGAGGCCGTCGGCGAAGGCGTGCAAAGGCGATCCGGAGGTCAGGGCCGCCAGGTGCTGTTCGCCGAATTCCGGCGAGGCGAAATGGTCGTAGAAGACCGGCCAGCTCGTCACGCCATTCTTCTCCCAGGCGGTCATCGCCACCCAGAAGACGGGGACGCGGCCAGAACGGGCCGCGCGGGCCAGTCGATTGACGTTGGGGATGATGGCGCGGGCGAGCGGCACCTCGATCGGGGCACCGGGATCGACAAACGCCTTCTGCATGTCGATGACGAGCAGCGCGGTGCGCGCGGGGTCCAGCCGGTCGAAGATCTCGAAGCGGCCGCGGCGGGCGGCGATGCGCTGGCGGATCGTCTCGGGGATCGTCACCTCATGCATCGACGCGCACCGGCGCGAGCGGGCGAACCGGATCCGAGCCGTCCCAGTTCGCAGCCGCTTCCCTGAAGCTGGCGAACATGGCGCGGGTGACGGGGAGGTACTCGATCACCTCGATCATGGCCGGCAGGCGGCCCAACGTGTCGAAATAGGCGACACGCGCGCCACTGGCGACCTCGGCATCGTAGACGCGCTCGAAACCCTCCTGGGCGTAGAAGGCGCAGCTCGCGTCGAAATCTTCCGTCGCGACGCCGAAATGGTGCAGGCCGAAACCGCGCCAGGCGACCGCGTCGCGATAGACGGACGGACTGTCGTCGAGCTGCTGGATGATCTCGAAGAGCATGTCGCCGGCATAACCCATGGCGATCGACAGAGCGGTCGTCGCCGGCTCGCCTCGGTAGAACTGGCGGGGAAAAACGCCTTGCTCGCGCAGGAACCAGGGCCCGATCTTCATCGTGCGTGTCATCTCGGCCATCGTTTCGCGAATATCCACACTGATGAAGGCTGTCTGGATTAGCGTGCCAGCGGCCGGGTGGAGGGTAAAATCGGACATGCAGCGAATGCTCCCTGACCTCAGCGCGCCATGATGCCGCCATCGACCGGAACGGTGACGCCGGTCATGAAGCTCGAGGCCGGCGAGGCGAGCAGCAGCGCCAGGCCCTTGATCTCCTCCGGCTCGGCGATCCGCCCGAGCGGCACCATCGACGCAAACTGGCGTTCGATCTCCGGTTGGCGGATGCGGCCGCCGGCGATGTTGGTACGAAACGGTCCGGGCGCGATGCCGTTGACGGTTACCCCGTGGGGCGCAAGTTCCATCGCCGACTGGCGGACGAGGTTCACCACTGCGGCCTTCGTGGCGGCATAGGCATAGCCGACCATGATCTCGGATTTGAGGCCGGCGACCGAGGAGATCACCACAATGCGGCCCGCGCCCTGGCGCTTCATCTGCGCGGCGGCGCACTGGATGGTCGTAAACACGCCGGTCAGATTGACGTCGAGGACGCGATCCCACTGCTCGTCGTCGAGGGCCCCGATCTGCCCCGCATCGGTGGTGTAGCCCGGTCCAGCGGTGATGCCGGCATTGGCGATGCAGACATCCAGCCTGCCGTGCCGCTCGACGACATTCGAGAAGGCGGTGCGCAGGGACGCGCGCGACCCCACATCCGCCCGCACAATCTCGGCCGAGCCGCCGATCCGTGCCCCCGCGGCTTCCAGCCCTGCGTCGTCGATATCGATCAGCACCACGCGCGCGCCGGCCTCGGCCAGGACCTCGGACATTGCGAGGCCCAGCCCGCTGGCGGCGCCCGTCACGGCCGCAACCTGGCCAGACAGCGAAAATCTGTCCATGCGATTTCCTCCCAAACGCAGAATGGTATGCAAAACGGATCGTCGCTGTTTTGGCAAGACTGAAATTCACATTCGCACTAAGATAATGAAAAATATGAGAAAATACGGTCATGAAAAGGCCTTTCCAAAAAACGTTCTGGCCAGTGTCTTGACCGATCCGACGATTTAAGGTGTACAATTCGGGTGCGTCGGGCCGAGGAGGCGGGCCCGCCGCCTTGCCAGGGAGGATGGGCGACGATGGCGCCAAGAGAGACGATCGAGACGGTGGCAGGCTGCCGCATCAAGCTGATGCGCAAGGGACAGGGCGAGCCGCTGCTGTTCCTGCATGGCGCTGCGGGTGCCGGAAAATGGCTGCCCTTCATGGACATGCTGGCGGAAAGGTACGATGTGATCGTGCCCGAGCATCCGGGTTTCGGGGCCTCCGACACGCCAGAATGGCTCGACACGGTCGGCGACCTCGCGTTTTTCTATCTTGATTTCTTGGAGCAATTCACTCTGTCGGGCGTGCATCTCGTTGGCACATCGATCGGCGGCTGGATCGCGGCCGAACTCGCGGCCAAGAACGTGTCACGGCTGAAGAGTCTGACGCTCGTCGCGCCGGCGGGCATTCATGTGAAGGGCGTCAAGCGCGGCGATATGTTCATGTGGTCCCCCGAGGAGATGGCCCAGAACCTCTTCCACAATCAGGAGATCGCGCGCGCCATGCCGCAGCCTTCGACGGATGAGGAGGTGATGGTGGTGCTGAAGAACCGGCTGATGACGGCGAAGCTGGGCTGGAGCCCTCGCATGCACAATCCGCATCTGCGTAAGTGGCTGCATCGCGTCCAGGTGCCGACGCTCATCCTGTGGGGTGACGACGACAGGTTGCTGCCGACCGAATACGGTCCTGCCTATCGCGACCTCATTCCCAACTCCCGGCTCGAGGTCATCGCGCAATGCGGGCACCTGCCGCATGTGGAGAAGGCCGAGGAATTCACCGCGAAGGTGGACAGCTTCATCAAGGGAGCCGCGTAATGAAATTCTACATGATGCACCTGATGCCTTATGCGGATCTCGATCTGGATTACGACCAGAAGCACAATTCCGCTTGGATCACGCTGCCCAACAGCTACTACGACCCCAAGAAGGGCGCCAAGCTCTACAATCGCTATCTCGATGAACTCGAATATGCCGATCAGTTGGGCTTCGACGGGGTCTGCGTCAACGAGCACCACCAGAATGCCTACGGGCTGATGCCGCAGCCTGGCGTGATGGCCGGCGCGCTGGCGCGGCGCACGCGCAAGGTGAAGATCGCCATCCTCGGCCGCGCCCTGCCGCTACTGAACAACCCTGTCACTGTGGCCGAAGAGTTCGCGATGGTGGACAATATCACCGAGGGCCGCTTCATCGCGGGCTTCGTGCGCGGCATCGGCGCCGAATACCATGCCTGGAGCTCCAATCCGGCCGATTCGCACGATCGCTTTCATGAGGCGCATGACCTCATCATGCGAGCATGGACGGAGACGGGGCCCTTCAGTTTCGAGGGCAAGCACTACCAGTTCGAATATGTGAACCTGTGGCCGCGCCCCTACCAGACGCCGCGCCCGCCGATCTGGATTCCCTCGCAGGGTTCCAGCGAAACCATCGACTGGGCCTCGCATCCCGACCGTCGCTACACCTATCTGCAGACCTTCACACCCATCGCCATGCTGGCCAAGTACATGCAGATGTACAAGGACAAGGCGGCCGAGCACGGCTACGAGGCGACGTCGGACCAACTGGGATGGTCGGTGCCACTTTATGTGGCGGAGACCGACGAGATCGCGCGCCGTGAGGCACAGCCGCATATCGAGAACTTCCTCAACAAGTTTCTGCGCATGCCGAAGGAGATGCTGCTGCCGCCCGGCTATCTGTCACTGAAGTCGATGATGGGGGTGATGAAGGCTAAGTCGTCGATCGGCACGAAGCAGACGGTCGACAGCGTCATCGAGAAGGGCATGTTCATCTGCGGCAGCCCCGAGACCGTGCGCGCCAAGCTGGAGGAATACCACAGCGAAATCGGCTTCGGACACCTCCTGACCCTGCTCCAGTTCGGCACGCTGCCGGCAGAGCTGACGCGCAAGAACATGGAACTCTATGCCAATGAGGTGATGCCCTATCTGCGCCAGAAGGTCCCCGCTGCGGCCGCGGCGCAATGAGCCCGGGCCTCAGCCGTCGGCATCGGGCCTCGGGTCGTTGAGGATCGAGAACAGATGAGCGCTCATGGCAGACTCCGCCCAGTCGGGATTGCGGCTTCTGAGGGCGTCGATGATCTCGCGGTGCTGGCGATGCGTGCGCCGCGTTCGAGCCTCGAGCGGTTCAGAATAGAAGTTGAAGATCGATGCCGGCAGTTCGAGCGACGAGGCCAGGATCCTGACGAGACGGGGGCTGTCGGCGGCACGCGCGATGGTGGCGTGAAAATCGTTGTTGAGTTCGTCGAAGCGGGGCAGGTGTCGGTGCCAGCCGAGGCTGTCGAAGGCTGCCTCCATCTCCGCCTCGACCGATTCGAGATGCTTGATGTCAGCGTCCGAGATGCGAGTGGCCGCACGACGAGCCGCATGGCCCTCGAGTTTGGCACGCAGCCGGAACACCTCGGCGACGTCCTCCTGTGTGAAGCTGGCGACCTGGCCGCGCCGATAGCGTTCCAGGACGACGAGCCCTTCATTGCTCAACCGGCTGAGTGCTTCGCGCACCGGCGTGCGGCTGACCCCGATGAGCTCCGCAAGCCGCGCTTCCTGGAGCGTTTCGCCGGCGGTCAGATCGCCCGAAATGATGGCCTGGCGGATGAAGCGATAGGCGGTCTCTACGGCGCCGTTTGCGTCGGGAGCGTCTGCGGCGGGCGGTATGTTCATCGGCGATTCCATCTGGCGGGGCGGCGGACGCATTTGGCACGAAGAGAGGTGAGGATTCAACAATCGTCGGTGAATGGTATACCAATATGATTCTGCATCAGGAAATTGGCGCTTTTTTCGTTGACGAGCACCCCCTCTTGTATACGATCAATTGAGATATTTGAACCTCGCGGAGCGTCAGCGTTGAAGATCGAACCCGGAATGATTGCCTTTGTGTCCGGCGCAGGTTCCGGTATCGGGCGCGGCATGGCCCTGGCGCTCGCCGCGCGCGGGGTCAAGGTCGCCGCCTGCGACATCCGACTGGTCGATGCCGAGACCACCGCGACGCTTATCGCAGGCGAGGGCGGCGAGGCCCTGGCGATCGGGCTCGACGTCTCCGACGGAGAGGCGGTCGCCCGAGCGGCTGGCCGCATCGAGAGTGAGCTTGGGCCTGTCAGCATCGTCTGCAACAATGCCGGCGTTGCCATGCATGGCGTGCCGCTCCATGAGATAGCACCCGCCGACTGGGATTGGGTGATGAGCGTCAATATCGGCGGCGTGGTCAACGGCATCCGCACCTTCGTGCCGCGCATGCTAGCATCCGCAAAGCCTGCCCACATCGTCAACACGGCCTCGATTGGCGGTTTCCAGGTCAACCCGGATTTTCTGACCGGCGCCTATTCGATGACCAAATTCGCTGTGGTGGCGCTGAGCGAGGCTCTGCAGCAGGAATTGTCGGAGAGCGCCATCGGCGTCTCGGTATTGGCGCCGGCGGCGGTGGCGACCGGCATCCATTTGTCGGAACGTAGCCGGCCCGAGCGCCTCGGCGGCGCCTATGTTCGGCCCGAAAACCACTTCATGGGCGACCTGATCAAGGACGGTACCGATCCGGTGGCGGTAGGCGAGCGCGTGGCGCAGGCCATCGAGGCGGGCGAGTTCTACATCTTCACCCATCCCGAGACGCTCAAATGGCTGGACGCACGCCATCAGCGCATTCGCGCTGCATTTGCCGTGCTCGATGCCAACCGCGCCGAAATGGCCGCGCAATAGAAGGCGGAAGAGAACCATGCTGGAGACCATCGACACCAAGCTGCAGACCGGCCGGGCAAGCGCCCGGCGCGGCGCCCCCGTCCACATTGTCGGTATCGGCGGCACCACGCGGCTTGGCTCCTCGTCGGAAATCGCGCTCCGCGTGTCTCTCGCCGCCGCCGCGCGCATGGGGGCGACGACCGAATTGATTTCGGGCCCGCTGCTCGACCTGCCGCTCTACGATCCTTCCAGCGAGCATCGCAGCCTGTCGGCGCGCCGGCTCATACAGTCGCTGCGCCGGGCCGACGGGATCATCGTCTCGACGCCGAGCTACCATGGTGCGCTGTCGGGCATGATCAAGAATGCGCTCGACTATGTCGAGGACATGCGTGGCGATCCCGCGCCGTATTTCGAGGGGCGGGCGGTCGGCACCATCGTCTGTGCCTACGGGGCGCAGGCACTCGGCACCACGCTGGTCTCGGTGCGCTCCATCGTGCACGCCTTGCGCGGCTGGCCAACACCCTACGCGGCGGCGCTCAATTCGGCCGACAGGCCCTTCATCGACGGTGCGCCTGCCAGTCCCGAAATCGCGGCTCAGATCGACATGGTCGCCGAACAGGTGGTCCGTTTCGCGTCGATGCAGCGTGAGGCATCGGCGGTGTCGGCTCTGGAGCGGAGGCTCGTCGCCGTCGCCAAATGAGATTGCCGTCCGCAGGGAGGTTGCGGACGGTGATGACTCTGACGCCGCGGGAGCGGCAACAATGGGAGGAAATGCAATGCGTTCATATCTGAAGATCATGGCGCCGGCCCTTGTCGCCGGCATTGTGGGCTGGGCGGGGTCCGCCTCGGCGCAGACGGTCGGCATCTCGACGCTGCCGCCCGGCTCGATCAACAATGTCCAGACCCAGGCAATCGCAGGCGTGGTTCAGAACGAGACCGGCCTGCAGATGCGTGTCGTCACCTTCAATTCGCCGGCGGCCAGCATGGGTGCGGTGCAGGCGGGCGAGGCGGAGTTCTCCTTCATGTCCAGCGACGAGGTAGGCGCGGCACTGCGCGGTACCCAGGAATATGAAGGCAACGAGATGGAGGATCTGCGTCTCGTCACCACCGTTTTCCCGTTCAAGGTGGGCATCGTGGTGCGTGCCGATTCCGACATTCATGAAGTGGCCGACCTCGAAGGCAAGCGCTTCCCGATCGGCTGGCAGGGTTTCCCGCAGGGCATCTCGCTGTCGAATGCCATGCTGGCGACGGCCGGCATGACGATGGACGATACCGACGGCGTCATGACCACCAACCTGCTGCGCGCCGCCGACGATCTCGGCGCCGGCCGGCTCGACGCCACGATCTTCGCGATCGGCGCACCGAAAATGGCCGAACTCGACGCCTCCATCGGCATCCGCTTCCTCAATCTCGAGGATACGGAGGAGACCCGCGCCGCGATGGCCGCGATCCGTCCCGAATACACCATCGCGCGCCAGGCGCCGCTGCCGCATCTCAACGGCGTGACCGAGGAAATGAACCTGATGGAATATGCGATGACCGTCATCGCCAATGTCTCGGTCGACGAGGAGAAGGTCTATCAGGTGGCCAAGGCGATCCATGAGAACAAAGACGCCTTGGTGGCCGCACATCCTTCGTTCATGGCGATGAATCCGGATGATCTCGCGGTCTGCCAGGACGGCGTGGCGTATCATCCCGGCGCCGTACGTTACTACGAGGAAGTCGGCATCTGGAACTGCGACTGATCCCTGACGTCACGTCCCTCGAGCGCGCCGGAGCCGACACCAAATGTCCACTGTCAGTGAAGTCGAGACCGCGCCATCCCGTAGTCGGATGGCGGGACTGATCGTTACGGTTCTCGGCGCGCTTATAGCAATCGCGGCGCTCGCTTGGGGCGCCGACCTCTATCGCTGGGCGCGATGGAATTTCCTGGCCGAGCAATTCTTGGCCGCTGTGCTGGGCATGGCCATGGCGGTGGTGTTCATCTCCCATCGCCTGCGCCGCACCGACGATCCCCTCGTCGTGCCCTGGTACGACTGGATGCTGGCCTTCGTCGCGCTTTGCACGGGCCTTTATATGGCCTACGCCTATCCTCGATTTCTCGGCGGGTTCTTCCGGCCGAGTTGGGATGGTCTGATCACCACCTGGCTGCTGTTTGTCCTCGTCATCGAGGGACTCCGGCGTAGCGCAGGGCTGCCGCTGGTTATCGTGGTGCTTGGCTTCACGGTCTATGCTCTCGTCGGGCATCTGGTAGGCGGTAGCCTGCAGACTCGTGAAGTCCAGCTGAACCGCATGATCTTCTATCTCGGCGTGGACACGAGCGGCTTGTTTGGGCTCGTGCTGCTTATCGGCATCACCGTCGTCGTGCCCTTCGTCTTCTTCGGACAGCTCCTGTCATCTTCCGGCGGAGCCAATTTCTTCAATGATCTGTCGCTGGGGCTGATGGGCCGCTTCCGGGGCGGGGCGGCGAAGATATCCGTGCTTGCCTCCTCGCTGTTCGGGTCGATCAACGGCATCGTGGTGTCCAACATCCTCGCGACCGGCGTCATCACCATCCCCATGATGAAGAAGTCGGGCTTCAAGCCTGAGCAGGCAGCAGCGATTGAGGCGAGTTCGTCGAATGGCGGCCAGCTGATGCCGCCCGTGATGGGGGCCGTGGCCTTCCTGATGGCCGATTTTCTGCAGATCAGCTATGCTCAGGTTGCGATCGCTGCGCTTGTGCCATCTCTTCTGTACTATCTGGCGCTCTTCATTCAGGCTGATCTTGAGGCGGCCAAGGGCAATATTCGCCGCGTGCCGGGCAGCCAGATCCCGCGCCTAGTGATGGTCGTCACAAAGGGCTGGTTGTTCGCGCTGCCCTTCGCGGTGCTGATCTACGCGCTGTTTTCGCTCAACGTGCAACCCGAGACAGCGGCCATCTATGCATGCCTCGCGACGATGCTCGTTGGTCTGACCATCGGCTATGCGAGCCAGCGCCTGACCTTGGGCGAAATCTGGAACTGCATTGTACGCACCGGTGTCTCTTCTTCTGATATTATCATGATTGCGGCAGCGGCGGGCTTCATCATGGGCATTCTGCAGACCACGGGTCTCGGGTTTGCCCTGACGATGTTCCTTGTGCAACTGGGTGCCGGCAACATCATGTTGCTGCTGGTGATAGCGGCGCTGCTCTGCATCATTTTGGGCATGGGCATGCCGACGCTCGGCGTCTACGTGTTGCTTGCCGTGCTGATCGCGCCGGCCCTGGTCGAGGTCGGGATTTCGCCGATCGCTGCGCACATGTTCATCCTCTATCTCGGCATGATGTCCTTCGTGACGCCGCCACTCGCCATCGCGGCCTTCTTCGCCGCCAATCTCGCCAAGAGCGAGCCGATGAAGACGGGCTGGTACGCGATGCGCTTCTCGTGGGCTGCCTACATCATCCCGTTCCTCTTCGTCTTCTCGCCGACATTGCTGCTTCAAAGCGATTCATGGGGCGCGATCGCCTTGTCGATCATCACAGCGGTGGTGGGCGTGTGGTTCGTGTCCGCTTCGATGATTGGCTACGGGCTCCGCCCCATGCCCGCGTTCAACCGCCTGGTCGGAGGGGCGGGCGGGTTCATGCTACTCATCCCACCGGAATTCGCCGGTTGGGCTGGTCCGTTGAATCTCGTGGGTCTGGCCATCGTGTCCGGTGTTTTGGCCCTGGAGGTACTGGCGTGGCGGGCACGCCCTGTCGAGACGGCTGCCGCCGAGTGACGCCCGAATTTCATCCCGAACCCGAAAGGATAGAATGATGAACGCGACCGCGAAGCCGTCCGGCGCCGAGAAGAGGCAGGAGTTCTATGACCGCCTGGCGCCGCAGAATCTGGCGCCGCTGTGGGAGGTACTTCGTGGCCTGTTGCCCAACGAGCCGCGCTCCAAGGCCGCGCCGCATCGCTGGCGCTACGCCGACATCCGTCCGTTGCTGATGGAATCGGGACATCTGCTGACGGCCCAGGAGGCCGAGCGCAGGGTACTGGTGCTCGAGAACCCGGCAATGGCCGGCATGTCGCGCGCCACGGCCACCATGTATGCCGGCATACAACTAATCATGCCGGGCGAGACTGCCCCCGCCCACCGGCACACACCCTCCGCGCTGCGCTTCATGCTGGAAGGCGAGGGCGCCTTCACGGCCGTGGGTGGCGAGCGCACCACCATGCGCCGCGGCGATTTCATCATCACGCCCGCCTGGGCGTGGCACGACCACGGCAATGAGGGCAGCGATCCTTGCGCATGGCTCGACGGCCTCGACCTGCCGCTGGTGCAGTTCTTCGAGGCCGGCTTCAACGAGCACTACAATGACGATCGCCAGACCATCACGCGGCCCGAAGGCGATGCGATGGCACGGTTCGGTTCGAACATGCTGCCCTTGAAGCCGGAAAGCCGCTACGGCCAGACGACGCCGATCTTCAACTACCCCTTCGCCCAGACCCGCGCCGCGCTGGTGTCAGCGGCTGAAGGCGAGAAGCCCGATCCGCACGAGGCAATGACGTTGCGCTATTCGAACCCGCTCGACGGCGGCTGGGCGATGCCGACCATGTCGGCATGGATGACCTATCTGCCGGCCGGTTTTGAAACCAAACCGATGCGTTCCACTGACGGCATCGTCATGGCGCTGGCGGAGGGTCGACTGTCCGCGCGGATCGGCGAGCAGGATTTCGCGCTCGAGGAGAGCGACGTGGCGGTGGCGCCGGGCTGGACGTGGCGCAGCTACCGGGCGGAAAAAGATTCCTTCCTGTTCTGCTTCTCCGACCGCGTGGCGCAGGAAAAACTCGGACTATACCGCGAAGAGCGTGGTCGCGTCTGATATCTCATAGTGCAAGAACAGGGTATTTAGCATGCGTTTCTGCCGTTTCGACGACAACCGGCTTGGTGTTGTCACAGGCGACGAGGTTCGCGACGTGACTGCCGTTCTCGATTACCTGCCGCCGCTCTCCTGGCCGGTCCCGCCTGGCGATCATTTCTTCAATCATTTCGATGTTCTGCGCCCGCTCATGGAGGAGGCCGCACAGAGGGTGTCACCACGGCCACTGAGCACTGTGCGACTTCTGTCGCCCGTTGCCAATCCCGGCAAGATCGTCGCGGCCCCTGTCAACTATAAGTTGCATCTAGATGAATCGCGCGCCGACACGCAGATTAATTTCGGATCGCAGGTGAAGACCATCGACGATTACGGGGTGTTCCTGAAGGCGCCAAGCTCGCTGATCGGGGCCGGACAGGAGGTCGTGGCCGACTGGCCGGATCGGCGCATCGATCACGAGGTCGAACTGGCGCTGGTCATCGGCAAGAAGGGTTTTCGCATTTCGGAGGCCGATGCGCTCGACTATGTGGCGGGTTACATGATCGGCCTCGACATGACCATCCGCGGCACGGAGGACAGATCCTTCCGCAAGTCGCTCGACACTTTCACCGTGCTTGGTCCCTGGGTGGTAACGGCGGACGAGATCGCCGATCCGGGCCATCTCGACCTTGAGATCAGTGTTGGCGACGAATTGAGGCAGAAATCAACAACCAGCCTCCTCATATGGGGGGTCGCAAGGCTCATTGCCTATGCCTCAAAGGCTTACACACTATATCCAGGCGACGTCATAATGACGGGTACGCCAGAAGGTGTCGCGCCAGTCAAACCCGGTGACACGATGCGCGCTTCGATCGAAGGAATCGGCGAGATGCTAGTCAAGGTGAGGGGGTGATGGCGACGTGAGCGAATTCATATTCCAGCCGGCGGAACCGGCCAGTGTCGCCATTGAAGGATCGTCGGCGCGTTTTCCGGTGCGCCGCATCTTCTGCGTGGGGCGCAACTATGCTGCCCACACGATCGAGATGGGCGGCAATCCCGACCGCGAGGCGCCCTTCTTCTTCACCAAGCCGGCTGATGCTGTGGTCGACAGCGGGACCCGTGTTCCCTATCCGCCGCTGACCAGCGACGTCCACCACGAGATCGAGCTTGTGGTGGCGATCGGCAGAGCCGGGTTCAACATTCCCGAGGACCGGACCTTTGACCATGTATGGGGATACGGGGTCGGCATAGACTTGACACGGCGGGACCTGCAGGGCGAGGCGAAGAAGGCTGGCCGGCCCTGGGATTGGGGCAAGGCCTTTGACAATTCCGCCCCCTGTGCGCCGCTCCACCCAAAGACGGGAACACAGCATCCCCGGTCGGGCCGCATCTGGCTTGCCGTCAACGGCGAGATGCGCCAGGACGCCGACCTGTCCGAACTGATCTGGGACGTGGGAGAGATCGTGTCGATCTGCAGCCAGTCGGTCGCGCTTCGACCGGGCGACCTGATCTACACCGGAACGCCGGCGGGCGTCGGCCCCGTCGCGCGCGGCGATGCGATCACCGGCGGTATCGAAGGCTTGGGCGAGATCGAACTGCGGGTGGGCTGAATAGGGTCTCTTTCTTCGCAGGCGATTTAGATGAACGCGGGTGGGGGGCGAGGACTACGGATTGAATCTCACCGGCGATCTGGATCACGGACGCACGCATTCTGCGGATTCCCGGAAGGTCAGCATCTGGCTGTACACTCCAGAGTGCCGACCCAGCGCCAAGGTGACTTCCGAAACCTCGAGACCAAGATACCGCGTTTCGAGCTCAGCCTTACAAACAAGCCGAACATCCCCGGATCACCTCCTTCGTCGCCGAAAAAGGCAATCCTCAGCTGGACGGCTTTTATGTCGCCCTACAGCGCCGAAATGGCGCCGCTCCAATGGCCGACTTTGCCACCGCCCTCAACATGGTTCAGAAGCTGCCGAAAGCCGTTCCGAGCGTGACCAGCACCACCAGCGCAAGGATCGGGACCAGGACTGCGACCACGGCTATGTCCTTGTAAGCCTCGCGATGGGTCAGGCCGCAGATGGTCAGCAAGGTGATCACTGCGCCATTATGCGGCAGCGCGTCCAGCCCGCCGGTTGCAACAGCCGTCACCCGGTGCAGCAGTTCGGGCGACACCCCGGCAGCCCGCCCCATCTCCAGATAGGTCTCGCCCAGGGTCGACAATGCGATCGACATGCCCCCCGAGGCCGAGCCGGTCATCCCCGCCAGCAGGCTGGTGCCGACCGCCAGTGAAATCAATGGGTTGTCCCCGCCCACCGTCACCACCCAGTCGCGGATCACGCCAAAGGCCGAAAGCGATGCAACCACCGCGCCGAAGCCCACCAGGCTTGCGGTGTTGAAGATGGGTTTCAGCGAATCCTGCGCGCCATCCTCCAGCGTTTCGCCCATCCCTTCGGCCAACCGGCGCCAGTTGAGCGCCACCAGCGCAAGCGAGGCCAGCGTCAGCGCCGAAATGATGGACCAGACGCCGCGCACCGCGCCGACATCGGTTTCCCCGAATTCCGGCCGGGTCAGATAGCCCGTGTCCATCAGCGGGATCAGCAGGAAGGTGAAGGCAAGGTTCAGGGCCAGAACCAGCACCAGCGGCAGGGCGGCCACTGTCAAGGACGGCGCGCTGCCGGTAGCCTTGCCCGACGCGCTCTCCTTCCCGCCGCTGCCGTAACCGGGCCCCAGGGCCCGCGCCCGCCATTCCAGCCAGCCCCATCCCAGCGCCAGCATCAGCGCCCCGGTGATCAGCCCCAGCCCCGGTGCCGCGAAGGGTGTGGTGCCGAAATACGGCATCGGGATCGCATTCTGGATGGCCGGCGTGCCCGGCAGCGCGGTCATCGTGAAGGTGAAGGCCCCAAGCGCGATGGTGGCCGGGATCAGCACCTTCGGCAGGTCGGCCTCGCGGAACAGGGCGGCAGCGATGGGCCATACGGCAAAGGCGACCACGAACAGCGACACGCCGCCATAGGTCATCACGGCACAGGAGAGGACCACGGCCAGGATCGCCTTGTCCGGCCCCAGCCCGCGGATGATCCCGTCCGCCAGCACCCGCGCCGATCCAGATGCCTCCATCAGCTTGCCAAAGACCGCCCCCAGCAGGAACAGGGGGAAGTACTGGATGATGAACCCGCCCGTCGCCTGCATGAAGATCTGGGTGTAGCTGGCCAGAACCGGGCCGCCCTCGGCGGCCAGGACTGCCAGAAGCGCCATGGCCGGTGCCAGCAGAAGCAGGCTCAGTCCGCGATAGGCCAGGAACATCAGCCCGGCCAGCGCCGCGGCTATGACCAGGATCCCCAGCATGGCTCAGCGCGCCGCTTGCGAAAGCGCGGCTGACGGGTCGTCGAAAAAGGCCGTCAGATCAAAGGTCGATTGCTGCCCGATCCGGTCAAAATTCGCGTCCAGCCAGGCCTCGGCCCAGCCCCGCCCGCGCTCGAACAAGAGCTGCAGATAGGACCATTCCGCATTCATCTTGCTCGAGGCAGAGAGATCCTGCACCTCGGCGTCGGTATGGATCAGGTGGATATAGGTTTGACCCGCCGCACCAAGGTCGAGGCCCTTGGCCGCAACAATGTCCTGCATCAGGGAGATGGCGCGCAATTCCTTGATCAGCGCCGTGTTGAAGCTGATCTCGTTCACGCGGTTCAGGATGTCGCGGGCCGATGTGGGGGTGTCATGGCGGACCACTGGGTTGATCTGCACGATCACGATATCGGGGCTGGCCTTGCTGGTCACCAGCGGCATCAAGGCTGGATTCGCGCTGAACCCGCCATCCCAATAGGGTTCGCCATCGATCATCACCGCCGGATAAAGCTGCGGCAGACAGGCCGAGGCCATCACCGAATCCAGCGTGACTGCCCCGCGCGAGAAGATGCGAGCGCGCCCGGTGCGCACATGCGTCGCCGTCACATGGACCGAGATCGACTTGCAGCGGTTCACGTTGTCGAAATCGACCTGCCGTTCCAGCAGGTCGCGCAGCGGGTTCAGATTTAGCGGGTTCATCTGATAGGGCGACAGCACCCGACTGAGCCCTTCGAAGAACAGAAAGCCGGGCGAGGCATCCAGACTGTACCGTCCCAGCATCCGGTCCAGCGGGCTGCGTTGCAAAGGCGAAGCCAGCGCCGCCCGGCTGATCGCGCGCCAGAAGCCTTCGAGTGACGCGCGCGCACCGTCGCGGCCACCGCGCTCAAAGCCATCGGCCAGGACGACCGCGTTCATCGCCCCGGCACTGGTGCCGCTAATCTCGGCAATCTGCAGCCGGTCGTCTTCCAGCAATCGATCCAGCACGCCCCAGGTCAGCGCCCCATGTGACCCGCCGCCCTGAAGGGCCAGATTGATACACTTGCGATCACTTGAAACAGTCATGTCTGCTCCGATGCTGCGGTGCAGCATCGCTATCAGCTTCAGGGTCGGCCTGCAATGCATGCCCGGCGCCCCCGTTGCGGGACGCCGGGGTTCCCGGGGCAGCGCGCCTCGTTCATCAGCCGGCGAATAACCGCGTAACACGCCCCCAGCAGGAACAGCGTGAACGGCAGACCCGTCGACACCGCCATGGCCTGAAGTGCGGCCAGACTACCGCCGATGGCCCGGCGCGCCAAGGAGAACGAGGTGGCACGGCGGCTGATGACAGTTCCGGGGGTTGGACCGGTGATTGCCACCGCCATCGCGGTCCTGGCGCCGCCGCCCGAGACGTTCCGGAAAGCGCGGGACTTTGCGGCGTGGCTGGGCCTGACACCCCGCCAGCATTCCACCGGGGGGAAAGCAGCGTCTCGGGGCCACGACAAAGATGGGCGAACGGTCACTCAGGCGATTGCTGATCATCGGGGCCAACAGCGTCGGGCACCTGGCGGGGCGGGATGCTGACGCGCAAGCCGCCGATGCTGGTGCGCGTGGCGCTGCCGGATCAGGTCGATGCGCGGCCGAACGCTGCTCCGTCTCGCGCCTTCGTGTCGGGGCTCATGGGGAAGATGCCCCGACGCTGCAGCGCTTTTTCGAGCTCCACCAGGACGAACACTGCAAGGCCGACAAGAAGGCACATCAGCCAATCCCAGGCATCGAGCGGCACAGTGCTGAACAGCGTGTTCATGAACGGCGCATAGGTCAGCAACAGTTGCAAGCCGATGATCGCGGCAATAGCGATCAGCACCACCTTGTTCCCGGTCAGCCCCGACAGCGTCCAGGCCGGGGCGCTGAACGAGCGGGTGTTGAGCAGATAGAACACCTGCCCCATGACCAGCGCATTCACCGCCAGCGTCCGGGCGAGTTCCACCGGCGTGTCCGGGTTCTGCTGCTCCAGATAGAACAGGAACCCCGCCCCGCCGAGCAGAAGCATGCCGACAAAGGCCGTGCGCCACAGCACGAAGCCGGTCAGCAGCACTTCATCCGTAGGGCGCGGAGCGCGCCTCATCAGATCGCCCTCGGCCTTTTCCCATGCAAAGGCGATGCCGAGCGTGACGGCCGTGACCATATTGATCCACAGAATCTGCACTGGCGTCACCGGCAACATGAAGCCCAGCAGGATGGCAAGGACAATGATGAAGGCTTGCGCGAAGTTGGTGGGCAGCAGGAACAGGATCGACTTACGGAGATTATCATAGACCACGCGGCCTTCCTCGACCGCGCGCGCGATCGAGGCGAAGTTGTCATCGGCCAGCACCATGGCAGAGGCTTCGCGCGCGGCCTCGGTACCGGTCTGCCCCATGGCGATACCGATATCGGCGCGTTTGAGGGCCGGTGCGTCATTCACACCATCACCGGTCATGGCCACGATCTGACCGGTGGACTGCAGTGCCTTCACAAGCCGCAGCTTGTGCTCGGGGCTGGCGCGGGCAAAGACATTCACCTTGGCAATCTGGTCTGGCAGATTTTCGTCGGAGATATCCTCGATCTCGCGCCCGGTCAGCACCTTGTCACTGTTCTTCAGCCCCAGCGACTTGGCGATCGCAGCGGCGGTCTTGCCATGATCGCCGGTGATCATCCGCACGCCGATGCCTGCATCGTGGCAAATGCCGACAGAGGTGATCGCCTCCTCACGCGCAGGGTCGATCAGGCCAAACAGGCCCAGGAACACCAGATCATGCTCGGCCTCGTCCTCGGAGAGGTCCGACATCGTGTCCACATCCTTGCGTGCGACGGCAAGCAGCCGCTGGCCGTGCTCGGCGATCTTGTCGGCCCAGTCCAACCATTGATCGCGGTCCAGATCGCGGATCTCGTCGCCGTGTTGCTGCCTGCTGCACATGTCAAGCACCTGCTCCGGCGCGCCCTTGACGTAGACGACGTGGTTACCCTCGGCATCGCGATGCAGCGTCGCCATGTAGCGCCGCTCCGATGCGAAGGGGATCTCATCCTGTCGCGGGCGGTCCCCGGTCTCGGTCTCGGGGTCCAGCTCGGCCTTTCGGGCCAGCGCAATGAGCGCGGCCTCCATCGGATCTCCCTCGGGGTGCCACGCGCCATCCTTTTGTGCCAGTTCGGCATCGTTGCACAGCAGGCCGATGCGAAGCATGTCGCGCAAATCATCGTGCTCGGCGATGTCCACCGCCTTGTCATCGATGGTGAAGCCGCCCTCGGGTGCGTAACCGACGCCCTCGACCGCGACCTCTGCCGTAGCGGTGCGCAGGGTTTTCACGGTCATTTCGTTTCGCGTCAGCGTGCCGGTCTTGTCAGAGCAGATCGTCGTCACCGCGCCAAGCGTTTCCACGGCGGGCAGCTTGCGGATGATCGCGTTGCGCTTCGCCATCCGCTCGACACCGATCGCAAGCGTCACTGTCATCACCGCAGGCAGGCCTTCGGGAATCGCGGCAACGGCAATCGAGACGGCAGCGAAGAACATCTCGCTCCAGTCCTGCTCCCAGACGATGGCGCCGATCACAAAGACAAGAACGGACACCCCCAGGATCGCGATGCTGAGCGTCCGGGTGAAGCTGTCAAGCTTGCGCATCAGCGGGGTGCGCAGGCTCTTCACATCGGAAAGCATCTTGCTGATCTGGCCGATCTCGGTTGCTTCGCCGGTCCGGACAACCACACCGATGCCCGTGCCCGATGTGACCAGCGTGCCCGAATGCACGAGGCTTGCCCTGTCGCCGATATCGGCCCCCTCATCGACAGGGTCGGTGGACTTTTCGACTGCGGTCGATTCGCCGGTAAGTGCGGCCTCCTGCGTCTGCAGATTGCGCGCGCGCAGCAATCGAAGGTCTGCGGGGACACTGTCACCGGCTTCCAGATGAACGATGTCGCCGGGCACCAGCTCTGCGGCTGATATGTTCTGCTTCTTGCCACTGCGGGTCACACGAGCGTCATGCGAAAGAATTTTCTGCACACTTTCAAGCGCCCGCTCGGCCCGACCTTCCTGAATGAAGCCGATCACACCGATGATCAGAACCACCGCCAGGATAACGCCGCTGTCGAGATATTCTCCAAGCAGGGCTGTCACGACACTGGCGACCAGCAGCAGGTAGATGAAGAGATTGTTGAACTGATTAAGGAACCGGCGCAAAGCAGAATGGCGCGTGCCCTGTTGCAGGCGGTTTTCCCCGTATTTCTCGCGCCGCGTCTCGACCGCCGCATCGTCCAGACCCTTCTCGGGGTTAACATCCAGCGCCTGTGTCGCATCATCCTTGGCGAGCGCGTGCCACGCCTTCTTGCCGGCATCTTCACCGCAGGACTGCTCACCTTTCGACATGCGTCTCGCTTTCCTTCTCTCGCCTGTCTGCTGTTTATTCCCCTAACGGCGGGGGCGTGGCAATGCCCCGACCTGGTCCCTGCGCGCCTACTGCTGTTCGAGCGCAAGAAAGCATGGGAATTCGGCATGGTTTCGGATTGATCGCGAACGGATACCGCGCGGTCGACTGTCCGGGCTTGCCCGGCGCATGCCCACCCGGCAGGCCGCAGATCTTGCGTATACCCGGTCGCTGGCGATGCTTCCATTCCCCGCGGCAGCAATCATTTACTGGACTCTGTCCTGCTGACAGCGTGCTTTACCTGTTTGGGAACCTCTGGAAAACCTGCGGTTTTCGGCGTGATCTGGTAGGCTGGGACGACGTCTGCGAGGAGGCCCAACTATGCCGAAACAGCCTGCCATCCCCGGCCTGCGCGATGCGATGAAGAAGAAGCTGACGCATCGCGAGCAGTTCCTGGCGGAGATAGATGCGGTGGTGACTTGGGGTCGGCTGCTGGCGCCGGTCGCACCGCACTATTTGAAGGCCGGGCCTAAGGGCGGACGGTCGGGACATCACAGCGGCCAGACGATGAGCAACAGCGGGATGCTGACCGCGACGACAATCACCTCGAGCGGCAGGCCGAGCTTCCAGTAATCGCCGAAGCCGAAGCCGCCGGGGCCGAGGATCAGTGTGTTGTTCTGGTGCCCGATAGGGGTCAGGAACGCGCAGGAAGCCCCGATGGCCACCGCCATCAGGAAACTGTCGGGATTGACGCCAAGCGCCGCTGCGATGCCGATGGCGATGGGGCAGAGCACGGCGGCAGTGGCGGCATTGTTCATTACGTCCGACAGGAACATCGTCACCACCAGCACCACCGCCAGCGCCGCGATCGCGTTGCCCTGCGCGATGGTTTCCACCAGAAACCGGGCCAGCAGGTCGGCCGCACCTGTGGCCTGCATCGCGCCCGCCACCGGGATCAGCGCGGCCAGCAACACGATCACGGGCCAGTCGATCGCGGTATAGATCTGCCGCGGTGGCACGGTTCGCAACAGCATCGAGGCGATCACGCCCAGCGTGAAGGCTGCCGCCGCAGGCAGCAGTCCGGCAGTCACTATGCCGACCGATCCCAGCATGATCGCGCCCGCGATGATCGCCATCCGCATGTCGGGGATGCGCAATTCACGCTCGCCCAGCGGCACGCAACCGGTGTCGTTGACGAAGTCGCCCATCACCTCGGCCGGGCCCTGCATCAGCAACAGATCGCCCGATTTCAGCTTGATCGTGCGCAACCGTGCCTTCGGCGTGCGCCCCTCGCGCGAAACCGCCAGCAGGTTCAGCCCGTAGCGCGTGCGCAGCCGCAGATCACTGGCCGAGTGCCCGACGATGCTGGACCCGGGCAGAACCGCCAATTCGCGCAGCACGATGTCCTCGTCGCGCTTGCTGTTCCTGTCTTCCGCGTCGCCGTCTTCTGCCTTGGCCGATTTCCTGCTTTTGGCGGCTTTCGTCTTCGCGTCCTTCTCCGAGGACGATCCCTGTTCCTCGAGCTTTATCCCGAAAGCCGAGAGAGCCTTGGCCAGCGTTTCGACATCGGCTTCCAGCACCAGGAGGTCGCCTTCGTGGATGCGCCGCCCCCCATGCGGCGCGGTTATGCGCACCTCGTTGCGCACAAGGCCCACGATCTGCGCTTCACTGTCCCCGATCTCGTCCTCGAAGCGGCGCAGGGTCAGGCCGATTGCCTTGCTCTTTTCGGGCACGCGCACTTCGGTCATGTATGAGCCTGTCTCGAACCCCTCGGCCCCTGAGGCCTTGTGCGCAGGCACCAGACGCCAGCCGATCAGCGCGACAAAGGCGACCCCCGCCAAAGCGACTGCCAGGCCCACAGGCGCGAAATCGAACATGGCGAAATGCCCCAGACCCGCTTCGGCGCGGAAGCCCGATACGATCAGGTTGGGCGGCGTGCCGATCAGCGTGGTCATGCCGCCCAGAATCGTGCCGAAGGCCAGCGGCATCAGCACCTGCCCCGGCGTCATCTCCAGCCGCCCCGACAGTTGCACCGCAACCGGCATCAACAGCGCCATGGCGCCGACATTGTTCATGAACCCCGACAGCACCGCGCCCAGCCCCATAAGCGCCGCCATGCTGGTCAGGCGCCCAGCCTCAGCCGGCAGCACAGATCGCGCCAGCCAGTCCACCGCACCGGTATTCTGCAACCCCTGGCTCAGCACCAGCACGCAGGCCACGGTAATGACGGCCGGATGACCGAAACCGGCAAAGGCCTCGACCGCGGGCACCAGCCCGGCCACGACACAGGTCATCAAGGCCAGCAGCGCCACGATATCATGCCGGAACCTGCCCCAGAGAAACAGCGCCATCGTCCCCGCAATAATGGCAAAGATCAGCAATTGTTGTGTGGTCATCGGGGCATTCCTGCAATGGCTCAGAGCGCAGCTATATCCGAGCGTTGGCGCCGCAAAAAGGGGCGCCCGCCGGGCGCCCCCAATCCTTGATCTGCGCCTTGGGTTCAGCCGCGCGCTTCATTCATCAGGCCACGCACGACGGCGTAGCAGGCCGCCAGCAGGACCAGCGTGAAAGGCAGGCCGGTGGATACAGCCATCGCCTGAAGTGCCGCCAGACCGCCGCCGAGCAGCAGCGCAACGGCAACCGCACCCTCGAAGCTGGCCCAGAACACGCGCTGGATGACTGGCGCATTGGTCTTGCCGCCAGCGGCGATGGTGTCGATCACCAGCGAGCCCGAGTCAGACGAGGTGATGAAGAACACGATCACCAGCACGACCCCAAATGTCGGGCCGGCCAGGTTCACGAAGGCCAGAAGCAACGCGGCCAGGCCCATATTGACCTCTGAGAGCACTTTCACGCCGCCCTCAAGGCCACGGATGATCGAGACGATTGCGATCAGGCCGCGACAGTCTTCCACTGGGGTCTGCACCCCTGGGCGATCTATGCAGTGGTAGCCTTGGCGCTAGCGCACTTCAGCTAAAACAAGGGCCTGCCGCTGCCGCTGCGCTCGGCCTTCTATCCGATCTTTGGCGAGCGCGTCTGGGGCTGGCCGGGGACACCATGGCTGCCCTGACCACCACCGGGTTCGGTGGCATCGTGCTGGTCGGCACATCGGGGCGCTGGCTGTCGATCGCCATCCTGATCGTCGGCGTGGATCTATATCGGTCTGCTG
>Ga0213835_100851_pt1 | contig 23646 bp, 19 predicted proteins | sample SWPATP01_FD_160576 | JGI IMG/M metagenome (GOLD analysis project Ga0213835, IMG submission 160576) | Coastal seawater microbial communities from Marineland, Florida, United States - SWPA TP0 #1 | ecosystem: Environmental > Aquatic > Marine > Coastal | place: USA: Florida | collected 2016-08-05 | reverse complement strand
GCAGTATCTCCAGGGGAAACCTATACGGTATTTGTAGGAGCTGGAGGAGCAAGCAATCAAAATGGACAGGATTCTTGGGTATCCACTACCGCAAGTATAGATGATGCTATAGTTCTTGCGAAAGGGTGACTTTCGCCTGGAAATAACAATGCTACTGGTGCCTTGGGAGGCAGTGCGGCAGATGGAATCTTTAATGATGTAGGTTATAATGGAGGAAATGGAGGGAATGGTGATTCTAGTCCCGCAGGTAGCCGCCGTGGTGGTGGAGGTGGTGGAGCAGCAGGTCCAGGAGGTCCAGGAGGAAATGGTACTGGAGGAACAGGAGGTTCAAATGGTAACGGGGGAGGGGATGGTGGAACAGCAGCTCCTGCTGGTAATTCTAATGCTAATGGTGTCGCTGGAAGTGTTATAGGTGGTGGAGGTAGTGGTGCTAAAAGAAGAAATGCCAACGGAGCTGGAGGTGTTGGAGCCCAAGGTACCGTAATCATTACCTACACCTGTCCACCTATTCCGGACGGAGACTTGATTACAGATGGAGCCACGGATGGTTATACCATAATAGCTTTTAATGCCAATGGTACATGGACTCCCCCTCTGGGATTGGAAGAATTTGAAGTCTTGGTCGTAGGTGGCGGCGGTGGTGGTGGCCGTGGAAATGCCGCCGGAGGAGGTGGTGCCGGTGGAGTAAGAAGGGTTTTATTTCAAGATATCAATGGAGGTACCGGTTTTTTGGGCACTGAAGTATTTAATATAGAAGTCGGAAATGGCGGCACCGGTTCTAACAACCTTAACCAAAGGGGAGGATCGGGTCAGCCATCAAGATTTGATCAGGGTGGCACTTATGAGGTTATTTCAACCGGCGGTGGTGGTGGTGGTTCTAACAACAACCAAAGACCCGGAGGGAATGGAGCTTCGGGAGGGGGAGGAGCTGGAAATACTGCTGGATCTGGTGCCGGAGGAATCGGAAGTAATGGAAACAACGGGGGGAATGGAAACAGTCTTTTATTTTCAGCAGCCGGTGGAGGTGGAGGTGGAGCAGGTTCAGCAGGATTGAGCGGAAGTTTTTTGTTTTTAGTATTTCCATTTGGTGGAGATGGTGGAAATGGTGTCTTTACAACTGGATTTCCCGGTACCTACGGAGGTGGAGGAGGTGGGAATTCTACTGGACTTATTGGCTTGGGAGGTTCCGGGATAGGAGGGAATGCAAACAATTCAGGTATTGGAGGAGCTGGTGCTGTAAATACAGGATCAGGAGGTGGAGCCGGTACTACTCAAGGTGGAAATGGTGGAAGCGGGAGAATTGTTATCCGGTATCCTAACTTTAAGATCCTGCCTGTTGAGTACCTTTACTTCGATGCCAATTTTAAAAGACAGGAGCGATTGGTGGAATTAAGATGGGCTACGGGGAAGGAATGGGAAAATTCCCATTTTGAAGTGGAACGGGCAGTCAATCAGGTCAGGAACTGGGAGACCATCGGTCGGGTGGAAGGCGTTGGCTTTTCTGATGCACAGGTATCCTATGAGTTTAAAGACAAGCAGGTGCCTTTGGTGGGAGGAAATGTCTTTTACCGCTTGAAGCAAGTTGATTTTGATGGGACCTTTGCCTACTCGAAGGTGGTCTCAGCCCGTGTACCTGGCATAGAGGTTACCAACGGGGTGTGGCGTGCCTTCCCCAACCCAACAGATGGGCAAAACTTCAGGGTCAGTCTGATTGACCGCTCCCAGTATGAGGAGGAAGCCATCACCTTCAGGTTGGTTCATCCTATGATTTTCACCCCGCCACAGACCGTCGCTTCAGAAACCGAGATGAATGCAAGAATTGAGGAATTGGTACGAAAAATGCCCAAAGGAGTATTTGTGGTAGAGATCCAATGGGGTAGAAAAGTGGAACATATTAAGGTATTAAAACAATAAAAACACCCCATTTACTAAGCCTTGTCTTTTTAAGCAAGCCCTAATATTATACAAAAAAAATTTTCAAACAGTCTAGCTAGTAATAATTAGGGAACTACATGGTACATCGTACTTGGTACGATTAATCACCGCTTCTCCTCATACCAGGTCTTGTGTACAATCTTCCAGTCCCCATCCATCTTGATCAGGGTAAGGTAATCGTAATAGTAGATACCGGGCCAGAATAATTCCGTCTTGGCCAGGGCAGTGTAGCCTTTGACCTCTACTTCGATCAAGTGGTTGCTAAAATCGGCCGGATTTCTTTTTTCCCCTCTGGCAGTACCTGAAGCCCATTCTTCATAGGGAGTGACCGTAAAGGTATCTCCTCTATACCCGATCAACCTGGCCGAAGTGTCAAAAGCCCGATCGAGTTTGTCCCGGTCTCTTTCCATCATCCCATCGAAATATAATTGTATGGTTTTGGCAATAGCGGCTTTTTCTTCCTCAATTGTTTGGGAAAAAGCAGCGGTATGGAGTAGAAGAAAAAGGGTAAGTAAAGAGGAATTTTTCATACCAAATGGATTTTATGATCGGTAGGTAAATTAACCAAACAAAAACAGCTATCCAAAAAGACTTGTCCTTGTCACTTCGGGCGAAGCGAGAAGTCTATCTATTTTTTTCACTTTAAACCCTCCAAGGGTTCGAAACCCTTGGAGGGTTTGGGTAAAATCGTGTTTTATTGAACTCACATTCAATTTGGAAGACTGTTTGACCCCTTCGGGGTCATAAAGGTATAGACAGAGACATCAAGCTATAAATATACGACCCCATCGGGGTCGCATGTAAGAGCTATCCATTAATGAAAAAAGGACAAGAAGATAGGATAATATATCATAAAAAACCCTCCAAGGGTTCGAAACCCTTGGAGGGTTGGGGTGTATTTCTATTTACTTTAATAAATCCTTATTCGGGAATCTCGCTTGACCCCATCGGGGTCAAATATTTATAGAAGAAAACGCCAGATAAAAATAAACGACCCCGACGGGGTCGCATATCGAATTGTTCTTTATTAGATCAATAACACAAATTATTTATTCGGGAAACCCACCCCCATATTGTACAGACCAAAGGCAAAAATATCGGCAATCTCCGCAATCTGCATGGCGGTAGGTTTACCAGCCCCATGGCCAGCATTGGTTTCGATCCGGATCAAAACCGGACTGTTGCCTTCATGGGCTTCCTGCAAGGTAGCGGCAAATTTAAAGGAATGCGCCGGTACTACCCGGTCATCGTGGTCAGCAGTGGTCACCAAAGTGGCAGGAAATGCGGTTCCTGCATTAAGGTTGTGCAATGGGGAATAGCCCTTCAGGTAACGGAACATTTCCTCAGAATCATCGGCAGTACCGTAATCATAGGCCCAACCAGCACCAGCGGTAAACTGATGATAGCGCAGCATATCCAGTACACCTACCGCAGGGAAGGCTACTTTGGCCAAATCAGGCCTTTGGGTCATCACCGCTCCGACCAATAATCCCCCATTGCTCCCGCCCCTCAGGGCAAGAAAATCAGAAGAAGTATAGCCTTCTTTGATCAGGTATTCACCGGCAGCGATAAAATCATCAAATACATTTTGTTTCTTCATCTTGGTGCCAGCCAAATGCCATTTTTCTCCATATTCCCCTCCACCTCTTAAGTTGGGTACGGCATATACCCCGCCGTTTTCCAACCATACCGTATTGGCAATACTGAAAGAAGGCGTAAGGCTCACCCCAAAACCACCATAGCCATAGAGAATGGTTGGGTTCTTACCGTTCATTTTCAATCCCTTTTTATGGGTGATGATCATGGGGATTTGAGTGCCATCCTTGGAAGTATAGAAGATTTGCTTGCTTTCATATAAAGCAGGGTCAAAGTCTACCTCTGGGCTGTTGTACAAGGCTACCGCTCCGGAAGCAATGTCGTAGGTATAAATGGAGCCAGGGGTGAGGTAAGAAGTAAAGCTGAAGTACAATTCTGTTTCCTCTCTTTTAGCAGAAAATCCTCCTGCTGTACCAATTCCCGGCAAGTCCACCACCCGCTCCAACTTACCATCGTAGGCAAATTGCTTGACTTCGGTGATGGCATCTTTGAGGTAGGAGGCAAATAGTTTCCCTCCGCCTGTGGAAACGCTTAGTACATTTTCTGTTTCCGGAATTACATCCACCCAGTTATCAGCGGCTAATGTGGAAATAGCAGTTTTCACCAAGCGGTTATTAGGTGCATTCAGGTTGGTGAAAATAAACAGTTCCCCGCCCTGATGATCGATCACATAATGGGTGTTTTCCATATCGTCCACGATGGGCACGATCGGGGACATGGCCCTGCTCAGATCCTGAATGTACAATTCATTGCCTGTGGTGCTGTTGGCTGCGGTAATGACCAGGTATTTGCCATCTTCTGTCACGGAAGCGCCCACATACCTTCGGGGATTGTTGTCATCTCCAAAAACCAGGACATCCTGACTTTGGTCGGTTCCAAGCTGATGGTAGTAAAGTTTATGGTTATTGGTAAAGGCGGAGAGTTTGGAACCTCCCGGCTTATCGTAGGTACTGTAGAAAAAACCTTCATTTCCTTTCCAGGCGATGCCCGTAAATTTGGCATCTTCGATTTTATCAGCCTTTAATTCCTTGCTGTCTGTATCCATCACGTAGATATCTCTCCAATCCGAACCTGCGACAGAAACGGCATAGGCAAAGAGGCTGCCGTCCTTGGTAAAAGCCGCTCCGGCCAAGGAAGTGGTGCCGTCAGCCGAAAGTTTATTGGGGTCTAAGAAGAGTTCCTCTTCCCCCTCAGAACCTTTTTTCCTGTAGAGCACAGATTGATTTTGAAGGCCGTCGTTGCGGTAGTAGTATTGATATTCCCCATAGGTATTCGGAGCGGAAATTCTTTCATAGTTCCAGACTTGTTCCAGTCTTTGGCGGATGGCTTCCCTAAAGGGGATTTGCTCCAGGTAACCGAAGGTAACCTTATTTTGGGCTTCCACCCAAGCTTTGGTTTCCTCGGAATAATCATCTTCCAGCCAGCGGAATGGGTCGGCTACCTTTTCACCCCAGTATTCGTCCACATGGTCTGATTTTTTGGTTTCAGGATAGGTCACGTCGATGCTTGGAAATTTTTCTTGCTGTCCACAGCCAAATAGTAGGCCGCTTACAAGCATAGTACTCAGTAATTTATTTGGGTTCATCATTCAAAGAATATGTTTTGTTGGAATGGGTGACAATTTAAGGGGAATTTCAAAGCGGGGCAAAAAGAGCCAATTAAAAAGAACCAAGGCAAAAGTAAAAAGAACCAAGTTGAATAAAGAGAAAACCATTAAGAAATTAAGGGATTTAAGGGTTTCATTAAAAGGGTAAAGCTGGATGATCTGTGCTAATTGGTGTAATTCGTGGACAGTTTTTAAGATTGGGAAAGGGGAAAGGGGGATTTCGGAAGTCGGATTTCGGAAATGGACAAATTAAAAGATAAATCACGAAGTGATTGAATCCACAAAGTGGTATTTGCCCCGGGTTGCTACCCGGGTAGGGGAATAAGAAACCTCCTGGTCCTCCCAACTCCGGCAGGAGTTGAATTTAAATGGGAGTGGTCGTAAGACGAAGGTTGGATTTCGAGATTTATTTTAGCCAATAATTTCGCGGATTACACCAATTGGTTCTCCATAAGATTTAACCAACAAAAAACCCGGCTTTCGCCGGGCTTCTTTATTCATACAGGTTGGATCGATTAGGCAAAAGCGAAGAAAACCAACCAGGTAATGATCAAAATCGGTAAGAGAATTGGTAAAGAGAAGCGGATGATGTAACCAAAGAAAGAGGGCATCTTGATGCCGCTTTGCTCCGCAATGGATTTCACCATAAAGTTAGGACCGTTGCCGATATAGGTCATCGCACCAAAGAATACCGCAGCGATGGAAATGGCCATCAATTCAAAGGCGGAATGGTCGTATTTGTCCATGGCAAAATCCCTTACCATTTCAATGTTACTGATTTCTGCACCCTGCGAAGCCATTGCCGCAGCCAAGAAGTTCAGGTAGGTTGGGGCATTGTCCAAGAAGCCAGACAGGATACCTGTTCCCCAATACAAGGTATTGTGGGTAATCATTTGGGCGCCTTCAGGAGACTTGGCAAAATTACCTACCAATTCTAAGGCGGGCATCATGGTACCAAAGATGCCGATAAAGATAAAGGCTACTTCCCTGATGGGCTCAAAGTTGAATTCATTGCCTTTGATGGCCTTTTGATCTGCAAATTTAAAACTGAAATAAGCGACGGAAAGCATGATGATTTCCCTGAGGAAGGAAAACTTCTGTCCATCATAATGGATGGCGGGTACCCAGTCCAGCACATTTGGATCTAAGAAGACTGATAGGATGACAATCAGTAACCATAGGAAATTTTTGGTACCGATCAGTTCAAATTTATTGGTGTATGTAACCTCTTCCAATTCTTCCTCATTGGCACGGCCAAATTTCTTGTCCACGAAATAGAATATCATGGCCAAAAAAGCGAGCGCTAGGATCCAGGCCGGCCAGTTGTGTTCCAATGTCCAGAAGAAAGGAACGCCTTTCAAGAAGCCAAGGAAGAGTGGAGGATCTCCGATTGGAGTCAAGGAACCTCCCACATTACTCACCATAAAGATGAAGAAAATGATGTGATAGGGCTGGATATTGCCCTTGTTTAAGCGGATAAAAGGCCGAATAAGCAACATGGAGGCTCCTGTGGTCCCAATAAGGTTGGATATTATGGCGCCAATCAATAGTAAGGCCACATTGGCCAGCGGGGTAGCCTTTTTGTCAATTTCTATCAAGATGCCCCCAGATGCGATGTATAAGGAGGCCAGCAGGGCAATAAATTGCACATATTCCGCTAGGGCATGAACAGGGCCATGCACGTTGTGTAAAGCAAAGAGGTAGTAAAAAACCACGAAAATGGCCAATCCTACGGCTATTTTCGGGTAATTATGGTGCCAGAAGTGTTCATAAAACAAGGGGCCTGTCGCAATCATTAACAAAAGGGCCACAAAGGGGATGACCAACCAAACAGGGGCATCTTCATGGTGTTCATGACTGTCATCGTGGATGTGGGCCGCCACACTGGTTATTGGGTCGTCTTGCTCTAGAGTATCGCTGATTTCAGTTTGGACTTCCTCTACGGCCTGGGCTTTAGCGGGATATGAAAAAATCACAAACGCTAATAGGAAGGCAAAAACAGTAAATATGTTTCTCATCAAAGTAATTTAAGCAATTTTCTTCAACTGGTTGCATGATAAACTTGCAAAACCTACAGTTTAAGTTTGGTTTGCACAAGTTTGTATTTGCTAAACTACTTAATTTGAATGAAAAGCACCACATAAAATAAATAAGCCGGGTTGAATTAATTTAAATGGCATTCAACCCGGCTGATGATTGGCTGAATTCTTATATCAGCTGCTTAAGTGCAATTTCCAAAGAAGCCTGGGCAATCTTAGTTTTGCCCGGGTTTTTTTCATGCGTTTTTTTCAAAGCTTTGGCGATGGTTTTGCTGACATCTTTGAAAATGGCATCATCTGTCAATTCCGCCTTATCTGACATGAGGTAGGCAAAAACCCTTGCCATGCCGCAGTTAGCGATAAAGTCAGGAAGAACAGATACCTGTTCATCCATCCAAAGTCCGATGGGGCCTAAGAAAATTTCCGGATCTGCAAAAGGGACATTGGCTCCGCAAGAGATCACTTCCAGACCGGTTTGTACCATTCGCTCCGCTTGTCCTTGGGTAATCAAACGGGATGCAGCGGCCGGAATGAAAATTTCTGTAGGAAGGTCCCAAATCTTTTCATTCATCTCCTCAAAGGAAAGCATGTTGTCAGCTGCCAGTTTGTTGCCCTGCCTCTTTAAAAAAAGTTCACGTATTTCGTCCAAGCTATAGCCTTCCTCTTTGATTAATCCTCCTTCCCGATCGATAATGCCCACGATTTTCACGCCTTCTACTGCCAGGAAACAGGCCGCTGCGGCACCTACATTGCCCCAACCTTGGATAATTGCCCTCTTCCCTTTAAGCTGTCCGCCCCAGATTTTATAATAATGCCTTACAGCTTCAGCGACACCATAGCCCGTAATCATATCCGCCACGGTATATTTCTTTGGGCCATTTGGGGTGTAGTCAGGATCTTCCAAAACTTTGGAAACCCCCTGCCTTAATTGACCAATTTTTCGGATTTTTTGAGGTTCTGTGGCATTGAAGTGGCCATTGACGATACCCTCTTGTGGATGCCAAAGACCATAAGATTCAGTAATTGGGATCACTTGATGGATTTCATCCACATTAAGGTCCCCTCCGGTACCGTAATAATTTTTTAGTAGGGGCATGACGGCTTTGTACCATCTTTGGAGTACGGCCTCTTTTCTAGGATCATTGGGGTCGAAATTGATTCCGGATTTGGCGCCTCCTATGTTTGGACCGGAAACGGTAAATTTCACTTCCATGGTTTTGGCCAGAGATTCTACCTCTCTTTTATCCAGTCCTTTCCGCATGCGGGTTCCTCCTCCGGCAGCCCCACCTCTCAGGGAATTGATGACCACCCAGCCCTCTGCCTCTGTTTCGCTATCGCTCCATTCAAAAACAATTTCAGGCTGTTTGTTCTCAAACTTTTTGAGTAATTCTTTCATGTTGGTATTTGGGTTTATGCGCGCAAAAATAGAAATATTTGTCAATCAATTTTCATAGTCCGTAAATGGTGCCTCCACAATTGTCCCTCGAAGCCCCTGTTACGGTATACAGACAATTGTTTTCTCCCCGGAGTCGGAGCACGCCCAAGAATGCAAATATCAGGGCTTCTTTGTAATTGATCAGTTCTATGGACGGAGATAGGATAGAAAAAGATTCACCAAGCACTTGATTTAAGGTTTCTACAAAAAAAGTATTGAAGGCCCCGCCCCCTGTGATAAGCACCTTGGCCTTCCGTTCAGGAATCGGTTTAAGGGAAAGTTGAAGCTGAATGGCATAATGCTGTACCAGGGTATGAAGGATATCGGCTATCTCATGTTTTTCTTCCTCTAAAATCTCGAAAAACGGATCCAGGTCTTCTCTCCCCAATGATTTGGAACCTTGTATGTAATAGTAATTGAGGTTGTTGAGTTTTTTGAGCACTTCTGGCAATAATTTACCTTGCCTGGCCAATTCCCCATCTTTATCAAAAGGCATGCCTTTACGATTAGCGTAGTGGTTGAGCAAAAGATTGAAAGGGCAGATGTCAAAAGCAAGTCTTAGCCCAGCAAATTCCATGCTTACATTGGCTATTCCCCCCAGATTGATACAGTAATCATATGCACTAAATAGCAGGCGGTCTCCAATGGGAACCAGCGGGGCGCCCTGCCCGCCCAATTGCACATCGAGCGTTCTGAAATCATTGATAACAGGTAGACCAGCAGCTTTGTGCAGGGCCCAACCATTGCCTATTTGAAGGGTCAGTCCTTTGTCTGGCTGGTGGAATACGGTATGGCCATGGGAGGCAATGGCGTCTACCTTGATTTTTTTACCACTGACAAAAAATTTCACCTTTTCCCCCATCCATTTTCCAAATTGAACATCCAGAAGAGACAGTTCTAAGCCATTCAACAAATGTGCTCCTTTCAAATTTTTCTCCAAAGCTTCCGGGAAAGGGATCGTGTCATAGGCGATTAATTCATAGATCCATTTTTCCTCTTCCAACCTGAATTCGCAATAGGCCAAATCCAGACCATCACCGGAAGTTCCGGACATCAATCCAATCATATGGTAGCTTTCGACAGGGGCCATGGGTTAAATTTTGTTAAATAAAGGTGACCCAAAGTTAAATTTATTTTATACAAAATCTGTCCTATTTGAAAATGAGTAATTTCGCCATCATAAAGTTTTCTGAAATATTCATCAATCCCTTGAAACAATTTGTAGTCGATATCGGCAATTCCAGAATCAAAACTGCCCAGTTTGAGGGGCAGCGGATGTTGGATGAGGTGTATTTTGAGGATTTTGATGCTTTCAGGCGATTTTCCATGACGATCTCTTTTGACCATGCCCTGATTAGTTCAGTAACTTATACAGAAGAAGCATTACAGGAGTTGTTAGATTTTCCTTTTTTGTTTCTAAGCAAAAGTACTTTGATTCCGATAAAGAACCTGTATGCTACCCCAGAGACCTTGGGTGTTGACAGAAAAGCGGCTGCGGTAGGTGCGAGATGTATTTTGGAAAAAGGGCCTCTTTTAACCATAGATATGGGGAGTTGTATTACTTATGAATTTCTGGATGAAGAAGACCAGTATTTTGGGGGTGCAATCTCTCCGGGTCTGAAAATGCGTTTTAGGGCCATGCATCAACAGACCGCTAGATTGCCCTTATTGGATCTTCCTGCAGGAGAAAGGCCTGAGCTGATCGGTAATTCCACCGAGAAAGGAATGAAGAGTGGTGTGTATTTCGGTATCCGGCATGAAATGCTTGGATTTATAGAGGCGTATCAAGCCAAATATCCTAATTTAAGGGTCATTATTTGTGGAGGTGATTCAAAAATTTTTGAAAGCTTGACAAAAGACCACATATTTGTAATCCCTAATTTGGTCCTGTATGGCCTAAATAGAATATTAACTTACAATGTCCATCTACAATAGGCTAAGAATTCTGGGCACTTGCTGTGCCTTATTTATATTTTCCGACTCCTTTTCACAATCCAGTGTCTCTACTTACAGTGCCCTTGGTATCGGTGAATTCAATAACCTGGGCCTCACCCAAAACCAAGCTATGGGTGGTCTGGGTATCAGCTTTGGTACAGGCTGGGGTTTGAATTACATGAATCCTGCCTTGAGTACCAGAAATACCATTTTCAATTTCCAGGCAGCTTTTAATTATAAAAGGATCAATGCCACCACGGAAGTGGATTCGGAAGTATTGGATGGTGGAGGACTTTCCTATGTGGGGGTTTCCTTACCGGTAAATTCAGGAAAACACACGATTGGACTCGGTATGAATCAGGTAACCGGTGTGAGCTATAACATTCTCGTAAGGGGTGATGTAGCCAATTCCAATTTATCTTCTCTTAATCTTATTGACGGAGAAGGAGGGATCTCCGAGGCGTATCTTTCCACTGGTTTCTTGGTGGCCAAGAATTTGAGTTTGGGTTTCCATGGCTCCTATCTGTTTGGCTCAACCATTCGCACCAACCAATTATCCTTGCTTTCTGAAGAGGGATTGCCGGTGGGTGTATCTTCAGAATTTTACCAAAGATTGACCGTCAGTGATGTGGCATTCAAAGCTGGTGGGCACTATTATTTTAAGGTAGGATCCAGCAGCAATATACATTTGGGTGCCATTTATCAGGCGTATGGAAATCTTAATGGAAAAGAATTTGCGAAGGTAGCCGATTTTGGCCAAGCTAGTAGGCCCGATGGGGATGGTGATATCATTCGAAACAACGAACAAGGGTCAATTTATGTACCTAATAACATAGGTTATGGGGTAACTTATGAAAAAATTAATAAATTTGTAATTGGCTTGGAGGCTCAACATCAACGTCTTAGTGAGTTTAGGAACTTCGAAGGGACTTCTGGTGAATTGGGAGATTCCTTCAACCTTGCATTAGGTGGGCAGATTGCCCCTGATTTTGCCACTTTGGCGAATCTTTTCAAGAGAACGACTTGGAGGTTCGGGGTGAATTACCAGCAGACTCCTTACATTGTGGCCAATACGCAGATTGAAGATATTGGCATCAATTTTGGAGGTTCAGTTCCTATAAACAATATATCGTTGGCCAATTTCGCCATCAAGCTGGGAACCCGCGGTACCACTAACAATGGATTGATAAGAGAGAACTATGTGTCATTTAGCCTTGGATTCTCTCTCAACGATAATACATGGTTTTACAAACGAGTATTTGATTAAAGTTAACAGACATGAAAGTTAAAAATGTATTAGCCGGGTTACTGACCATAGCGGTTGCGGGTTTTGCTCAGGCGCAAGATGGATGGAATTGGCCCTCAGACCATGCTAAGGAAGCGAAAGCGAGGGAATTGAATGCTGCCTATGTGGATTACATGAAGTCAGAGCAATTTGTAGAGGCTACTAAGCCATTACACTGGTTGCTGACCAATGTACCTGATTTGAACGAATCTATTTATATTAATGGAGTTACTATCTATGATGGTGCTTCAAAGAAAGTGTCTGATGATGCCCAAAAAAGGGTATATCAAGACTCTGTAATGACCATCTTCGATATCAGAAGAGATAAATACAATAATGAGGCAAGATGGATAGAAAATAAAGCCTACTATGCTTACGGATACTTTGTCAACGACAGGGATCGGGTGGGTGATATTGTCGCCATCTTTGACAGGGCCATGGAAGTAAACGGTACGCTTAATACTGCAGGTCTTACCGCGGCTTATTTCAATGCGGTTTATAGGCATAATGCGTACAATAAGGCCTTTACCAAAGTAGAATTGCTGGAAAGATTTGAGACTTTGAATAAAATCCTTGATGAGGCAGAGGCTGGCGGTCAGGATGTTTCCGCACCAAAGTCTACCTTGGAGCAATTGGTGGTAGCCATGGAGTTGATCGATTGCGAATTTATTGAAAATACTTTGGGACCAAAATTGACTGCAGACCCTACCAACCTGGTATTGGCCCAGCAGATCTTCAAGTATTCTGTTCAATACAAATGTCTTACTTCCAATTCTTTCTTGACAGCATTGGAAATCATTGATTCTGATAATCCAACCTTCTCTACCTCACAGGTGAGGGCCATGAGGTATATGTCCAACAGAGAATATGAAAAAGCACAACCTGTATTGGAAAAAGCTTTGACTTTGGCAGAAAATGACAAGCAAAGAGCAGATGTTCAATTAGATTTGGCTAAGATTCATTCTCAATTAGGCAGAAAAACAGCTGCTAGAACTGCTGCTCAAGATGCGGCCAGATTGGATTCAGAAAAAACAGCAGATGCCTACTCTTTGATAGGATATCTTTATATGGGCGCATTCAATGACTGTAAAGGTGGAGAAAGCAGAGCGAAAGATTACTCTGTATTCATAGCTGCCTACAATGCCTTCCAGAGAGCGGGTAACAGCGATGGAATGAGAGAGGCAAGGTCAAGGTTCCCATCCAAAGAAGAATTGTTTACCGAGGGTAAAATGGCTGGAGAATCTATCAGCACAGGATGCTGGGTAGGTGAAACTGTAACTTTGGCTACCAGAGACTAATAACATAAATCCAATAAAAAAAGGCAGCTTTCGGGCTGCCTTTTTTGTTTGTTTAAAGGTCGGCAGTGTTTCGTAATTGTTATTCCTTTAAACGCTCTGGTAAGGAAAACTTATTTGCTTTATTTTACTACCGTAAAATTGACATGCCAGCTTAAATAATCTTTTGGTATCTTTGCAGCAATGAAAAATTCCTTGATCAAGGTAATAGCCCTTTTATTGCTGGTCCAGCTTTTTTCCTGTGGGGATGAAGTGGACAGCAGTATGTTTGAGGTCTATGATGGTCCGATAAGTACAGCTTATGATATTGAACTGTTTCACAGCGATTCTGCGGTGGTACGTTCCCATTTGGTGGCTCGCAAGCAAATGGAGTTTGATGGAGGAGATTTGGAGTTTCCAGAGGGTATAAATATCACTTTCTTTGACAAGGAAGGAAATGTCACCACTACCATGCGGGCTGATCGGGGGTATTACATTAGGAAGGACAATTTGTACAGGGGAGAAGGAGATGTACAGGTAAACAATCTTGAAAAGGAGCAAAAACTTTCCTCGGAGGAGCTTTTTTGGGACCCAAATGCCAAAAAAATCTACACTGAGAAGTTTGTGACTGTACAGGAAAGGGAAACCCTGTTCAATGGGACAGGAATGGAGGCCGATGAAGGTTTCAATGAGTATAAGCTATTTAAAGTAACCAATAGCCGTACCATTCTTCCAGGTGAAAATTAATTTTATGAAAATCAGTAATATTGCTTTACTCTCACTTTCTGCAGCTTTTGTGATCATAGGGACGCATCAGACCGTTGTACACGGGCTTTTGGCCTCATATCCCATTTTCATGTTGGCGGTAGCTTTGCTGTTTTGGTACAAATACCGTCAAAATCAGTCCGCTGCAGAGGACGGGCAGGATAACAAAGAGGATAAATTCGGACGTAAAAAATAATGGAGACAGATTATTTGTTTTATGTGCTGATCACCTTGCTTTTTTCCGCATTTTTTTCGGGAATAGAAATCGCTTTTTTATCTGCCAATAAGTTGCATATAGAGCTTCAAAACAAACAAGGACACTTATCAGGTAAAATCCTTTCGGGTTTTCTTCAAAGACCGGGGCAATTTATAGGGACTACCCTGATCGGAAATACCATTGCTTTGGTCTTATATGGGATTTTCATGGCCAACTTATTGGAGCCATGGATAGTGGGCTGGTTGCCGCCGAATGTAGAAAATCAGGCTTCTATCATGATCATTCAGACCCTGATTTCCACCATTATCGTCTTGGTAACGGCTGAGTTTATGCCAAAAAGTATATTCCTTCTTAATCCAAACAGGTTACTGGCAGCTTTATCCATCCCTTTTCAGGCCATTTATTTATTGATGTACCCCATTGTGTGGTTGGTAGTAGGTTTATCCCGTTTCTTTATCACTAAGATTCTTGGATTGGAATACAGTGAGGATAAACCAGTCTTCAAAGTGACTGACCTCAATAGATTTATCCAGCATAACCTACAGCATGGGAGTCAGGATGTGAAAGTGGAAATTGACACCAAGATATTTGACAATGCGGTGGAGTTTAAATCCATTAGGATCAGGGAATGCATGGTACCAAGGACAGATATTGTAGCAGTAGATGTGGAGGACAGCATAGAAGAGCTAAAGGAGATTTTTGCAGAAAGCGGCCATTCCAAAATCATTGTTTACAAAGAATCCATTGATGATGTGATAGGCTATTGCCATCAGTTGGAGCTTTTCAAAAAGCCCAAAAAAATCACCGATATCCTGACCCCGATCATTATTGTCCCTGAATCCGCTTTGGCCAATGAGCTTTTGATCCAGTTTATTGAAGAAAGGAAAAGTTTGGCCTTGGTTGTGGATGAATTTGGCGGCACCAGTGGGATTGTCAGCATGGAGGACATTATTGAGGAGATTTTTGGCGAGATTCAGGATGAATATGATACAGATGATTTAATAGAGCAGCAAATTTCAGAAAATGAGTACCTGATCAGCGCAAGACATGAAATAGATTATTTAAATGATAAATATGGCTGGGACCTGCCTTATGGGGAATTCGAAACCTTAGCAGGATTTATACTATCTTTGACGGAAGATATCCCACAAAAAGGCCAGAGTATTACCTTCGGACATTTCACATTTACCATCGTAGCCAAGCAAGATCACCGTATCGAAACGCTAAAAGTCAAGCATAATCCTGCATCGAATATCAATAAGTAATTTATTGACAGGGATATTATTTTGAATTTAGCGTCAGATGTAATTATTTTGCGGCACTTCAAAAATCCAGTAGAATGGCATTAATTAAAAAAATCAGACAGAAAACAGGTCTTGCAATCGGAGTGATAGCAGTGGGCTTAATATTTTTCCTTGTAGGAGGAGATATTTTGAGTCCTAATTCCACCCTATTGGGAGGAAGATCAAACAGTGTAGGTGAGATTGCAGGTGAAAAAGTTACCTATGAAGAGTATATCCAAAAGATTGAGGAGATAAAATTTTCATTCCAGCAAAATACTGGGAGAACTCCTTCTGAAAATGAGATGTATTCTATCAGAGAACAGGCCTGGCAGGCCTTGATTGTAGAAAAAGTATTTGCTTCCCAATACGAAGCCTTGGGTTTGACCATTTCCGACGAGGAATTGGTAGATATGGTGCAAGGGAAAAATATCATAGCAGAGCTTAGACAGCAATTGATCAACCCGCAGACGGGAGAATTTGACAGGTCACAGTTGATCGCATTCTTGCAGTCTTTGGAAACTGCAGGCCCTGAACAAAGGGCTTTCTGGGCTCAGCAGGAGCGTCTTTTTGCGGATGCAAGATTGAGAGTGAAATATGACAATTTGCTTTCAACTTCTGAGTTTGCTAATTCTGCAGAAGGCAGAATGGAGCATAAAATGCAGAATTCCATTGCTGACGTGGATCATTTGTTCATTCCATTCTATGCAATCCCTGATGGGGAAGTACAGGTAACGGATGCTGAACTCAGAGATTTTATCAATAAAAACAAGGAAAAATTCAAGGTTTCCAATGCAGTGGATCTGGAATATGTGGCTTTCAACTTGGTGCCTAGTTCTGAAGACTCTGCGGCAGTGATTTCTGAAATCAGACAATTGACAGAGGAATTAAGAAATGCCAGTAATGATTCCGTTTTCGTATTGAGGAATTCAGAGGCTGCTAGACCTTTCCTTACCGTATTGCCTGGAGATGCCCTGCCCAATTCATTAACTTCAAATGTTGATAACATTGAAGCTGGAGAAACTTACGGGCCTTTCTTGACCAACCGTTCTACTTATGTTTCTTATAAGATTACAGATAAATTTGACGGAACTCCAAGAATGCGTGCGAGCCATATTCTTTTTGGTACGCAGGGACTTTCTGAGGACGGAAAAGCCGAGGTAAGAGCCAATGCCCAAGACGTATTGAGACAAATCCAAGATGGTTTGAACTTTGCAGCTGCTGCCGCTCAGTATGGTCAGGATGGTACTGCGCAGAGAGGTGGAGATTTGGGTTGGTTTGCCAAAGAGGAATTTGTAGAGGAATTTGCCGAGGTCTCATTTGCTGTAAGGTCTACTGGTTTAATCAATAGATTGGTTGAAACCGAATATGGTTACCATATTATTGAGGTAACAGAATTGCCAAGAAGAGAAACATACAAAATTGCGGTATTGGAGCTAGACCTGATTCCAAGTGATGCCACCAGAAATGATGTGTTTAGAAGAGCTGATTTCTTTGCAGCAAGTGCTTCTAATGCAAGAGAGTTTACTCAAAATGCAGAGAAAGAAGGTTACAGAATCATTCAGGCCAACAACGTTGGTGCTTTTGATAGAAACTTAAATAATCTACAGGGTGCAAGGGAAGTGATCCGTTGGGCATTTAATGATGCTTCTGTAGGAAAGGTTTCTGAAGTATTTGAATTGGACAATTCTTACTTAGTCGCTACTTTGAAAAACCGTTATGAAGAAGGAACAGCTTCCTTGGATCAGGTAAGGGTACAGGTATTGAATCAGGTAAGAAATGATAAAAAAGCAGAAATAATCAAGCAAAGATTGGCAGGTAAAACCTCTTTGGAGGATATGCAGTCAGTTTTCCCTGATGAAGCTTCTTTAGACAATACCCCTGACCTGAGATTGAGTGCTTCGGTATTGCCAGGTGTAGGATTTGCGCCAAGGGCAATCGGTGCAGCTTTTGGATTAAGAGAGTCTGGTCAGATCAGCCAGCCTGTTCATGAGGATGTAGGCATCATCATTCTTAGATTGAATTCCATCACACCTGCTGCAGAGGTAGGAGATTATTCAGGTTACCAAAGACAATTGACCCTGAATGCCTCTCAGAGGACGGCATATATGATCATGTTGGCTTTGGAGGACTTGGCAGATGTAAAAGATTATAGGTATAGATTCTTCTAAAAGAAGGTTTAAAAATAATTGAAAACCCGGGGCTTAGGCTTCGGGTTTTTTTGTTGGTGAATTTATTTTGGGAGCTTTGTTGTTAAAGAAGTAAATTTGCAAGTATGAAGTCTACATTTGACAGAGAAGCATTCAAGGAGAAATTAGAAGCCCAGACTTCTTTTCCCACTTTGTATATGTTTAAATTCATTGTCTTAAACGGTAAAGAGGAGCAGGTTGCCTCCTTACTGCCAAACAACAAAATGACGCTTAAAGAGTCTTCCAAAGGCAAATATGTCTCAGCGACCATTAAGGCCATGATGCCCAATTCTGAGGCTATTTTGGAGGTTTATGAAAGGGCGTCCAAAATCGAAGGAGTAATCTCACTATAAAAATTTTGACCATGTGGAAAGAGGAAGATAACCGTTTGAAAAGAACATTTAAATTTAATGATTTTCAGGAGGCTTTTGCCTTTATGACCAGGGTGGCCTTTTTAGCAGAAGCCCATAACCACCATCCCAATTGGAGCAACGTGTACAATACGGTAAATATTGAATTGACCACACACGATGCCGGTAATGTGGTGACTGATAAGGATAGAAAGTTGGCTGCTGCCATTGATGCGATCTAAGATGTCCGAAGAGGAAGAAAAATCCATTCATCTTTATTTAGTCCCTACACCTATAGGTAACCTGCAAGATATCACTTTAAGGGCGATCGATGTATTAAAGGCTGTAGATGTCATTTTGGCTGAGGATACCCGGACCACTGGGAAGCTTTTGAAGCATTTTGAGATAAATAGACCTTTGCAGAGCTATCACATATTCAACGAGCATAAGACGGTTGAAAAATTGGTGGAGCGCATGAAAAAAGGAGAAGTCATGGCCTTATGCAGCGATGCAGGTACACCGGGGATTTCTGACCCTGGTTTCTTATTGGTCAGAGCTGCCAAAGACGCAGGCTTGGAGGTCAATTGCCTCCCAGGGGCGACAGCCTTTGTACCCGCCTTGGTCAATTCAGGTTTACCCAATGACCGTTTTACCTTTGAAGGTTTTTTGCCCCATAAAAAAGGGAGGCAAACAAGAATTCAATCCCTGATGGATGAAACCCGCACCATGGTGTTTTATGAATCCCCTCACCGCTTGATGAAAACGCTTGAGCAGTTTGCAGAAGCTTTTGGGCAGGAGCGGATGGCCAGTGTTTCCCGTGAACTGACCAAAGTTTTTGAAGAAAATGTGCGAGGTACTTTGGCAGAATTGATTGCCTACTACCAAGAGCATCCCATAAAGGGAGAAATTGTGTTGGTGGTAGAGGGTACGGAGGGGAAAGGTAAACGGCAGCACGGAGCGTAAAAAATAAGCCCTTTGGCTGCCCCTGATAGCTATCGGGGTAGCGATGGGCCAGATTGCTGGGTGGGAAATAGGGGAAAGTAGGAAGTCGAAAATCAGATTTCGGAAGCAACTATAAAGAAGTTAAGGTTTTTTTAAAGATTAAAAGTAAAAAGATAGAAATGGTTGATTTATTAGAAGTTTTAGAGCGCACGAAGGTGGTGGCCAAAGCAGCGGGTGATTTTATCCGCAATGAGAGAAAAGGATTTGATCGGGACAAAGTAGAGCATAAGGGCCTCAATGACCTTGTTTCTTACGTAGATAAGGAGACAGAGAAATTGATAGTGGCGGGATTGAGAGAGATTCTTCCCCAGGCGGATTTCATCACGGAGGAAGGAACAGCGGCAAGGGATGGCAAGTCCTACACTTGGATCATTGATCCTTTGGATGGTACTACCAATTTTATCCACGGTCTTCCTATTTTTTCGGTTTCCATTGGTCTCCGCTATGAGGAGGAAATTATTTTGGGAGTAGTCTATGAGGTGAACAATGATGAGATGTTCTATGCGGTCAAAGGGCAGGGGGCATACCTGAACGGGGAACGTATTAGAGTCAGCCAGGCCAATGCGTTGGAAGAGAGTTTGATCGCTACTGGCTTCCCTTACAGTGCCTTTGGAAGAATTGATGATTACCTAAAGGTACTACGTGCCTTGATGGAGAAATGTCATGGATTGAGAAGATTGGGCAGTGCTGCTATAGACCTTTGCTATGTAGCCTGCGGCCGCGTAGATGGATTTTTTGAATATGACTTGAAACCCTACGATGTGGCTGCAGGGGCCATTATTGTTTTGGAGGCCGGTGGAAAGGTTAGCGACTTCAAGCAAGGCAATGATTATTTATTTGGGGGAGAAGTTTTAGCCACCAACAATCATATCCACCAATCCTTTGATGCTGAAATCCAAAAAGTTTGGTAAAGCCTGATTCAGGGGATGGCAAGGTTTTTGGATATCTTTTCAGGGGGAAATACGTTTAAATATTTAAAAAACCACACCACTCACCATGAAAAAACCCATCCTGATAGGCCTTGCTGTTTTCTTTGTATTACTGGTCAGCCTTATAGCCCTTCCCTTTATTTTTAAAGATAAAATCGCGGAACGCATAGACAGGGAAATCTCTAATTCCATCAATGCACAGGTATATTTTGATATCAATAAAGTAAGGCTGAGCATCTTCAAGAGATTCCCGCATATCTCCGCCACCATTGAGCAGTTTGGCATCATTGGAAACCCACCTTTTCAGAATGACACCCTGATCCACATGGATAGATTTCAGGTGGACTTTAATTTACGTTCTATCATTTTTGATGATTTTCCAACCCTCACCGGCATTCATGTGGATGGAGGCAGTGTCTATGTGAAGGTTCTTGAGGACGGAAGGGCAAATTATGATATCACCTACCCTTCAGAAGAGGAACCCACAGAAAGCAATTTCAAGATGGCCGTGGATCTGATTGAAATAAATGATGTGGATGTAATTTATGACGATAGGGAACTGCAATACTTTATGGCACTGGGGAAAGTCAAGGCCAATGGCAGGGGAGATTTTACCTTGGATGTTTATGACTTACCTGTACAGGTAGAAGCTTTGATTGCAGATATTACTTATGAGGGGACAAACTACCTCAGAAATAAGAGTTTTAAAGGAGAGACCAATCTGCATATCGACATGCAGCAAATGAAGTTTGCCTTTGGTAATGGTGATTTTGCCTTGAATGATTTTTTGTTTGACCTCTATGGTCATGTGGCCTTGCCGGAAGAAGGGATAGATTTTGACTTGAATTTTGAAGGTAAGGACAATAGTTTTAAGAGCATCCTTTCTTTGGTCCCTGGTATGTATACTGATAACTTTTCACGGCTCAATACCTCCGGAAGCATGGATTTTAAAGGCTTTTTCAGGGGGTTATATACCGAAACAGCTTTTCCTTCCTTTGATATTGGGTTAAAAATTGTGGATGGGTTCTTTCAATATCCGGACTTGCCCAGACCTGTGAGTGAGGTGCAGGTGGATATGAGGGTCAAAAATGAGACGGATAACCTGGACAATACAAGTATTCAGATCCCTGTCTTCAGTATGAATTTTGGAAGTAATCCCATCTCAGGGAATTTCACATTGGCCAATTTGGTCAGTTATGATATGGAGGGGGCTTTAAGGGGTAAGCTTAATTTGGAAGAGTTGACTTCCATCTTTCCCGTTGAGGGGATTACCTTGAGGGGGCTTTTGGATGTAGATGCCAATGCCAAAGGAAGGTATGATTCCGTAGCTCAGGTAATACCTGCCATAAATGCACAATTGCTTTTGAGCAATGGATATATCAAAAGTAAAGACTATCCTTCCCCAGTCGAAAAACTCAATGTCTCAGCAAAAATCCAGAACAACACGGGTAGAATGAATGATTTCTTGTTGGATCTCAGCCAATTTGGTTTTGATTTGGAGGATGAGTCCATTTCCGGAAGGTTAAGAATTTCTGATTTCTCCTTATTGAATTGGGATGGAGCGATTAAGGGGACTGTTGACCTTGGCAAGATGTTGGCCATATTCCCCATGGAGCAAATCATCATGGAAGGAAAGGTCATGGCAGATCTTAGTACCAAAGGCTCGTATAAGGATGTGGAAGAAGGCAGATACAATCGCTTGGACACGCGAGGAAACATCATACTTAGCAAATTTTTCTTTACTTCCAATGATTTGCCCCAAGGGGTGAGGATCCATGAGGCACAGGCAGATTTCTCTCCTGACAGGATCAATTTGAGTAAATTTGATTCGAGGGTAGGCCAAAGTCCTTTGCAGGCCACGGGCTTCCTTTCGAATTACCTGAATTTTGTCCTAAAGGAAAATGAAGTACTTAAAGGGCAGCTAACCCTGAACTCTTCCCGCTTTGATGTGAATGAGTGGATGACAGCCAGTGAGGAAAGTTCTGAGTTAGAGGTCATACAGCTTCCCGAAAACATTGACTTTAGCATGTCTGTGGCGGCAGCAGAAGTGATTTATGACAATTTAAACCTTAAAGAGGTAAGGGGAACACTCAATCTGAAAGAGGGAGTTTTGTCATTCCGGGATGCTGGAATGAGGGTGCTTGGTGGGCAAATCACCATGAATGGTGCCTATGACCCAAGAGATCTGACCGCGCCAAAATTTGATTTCAGGTTAAATTTATCTAATCTAAGCATTCCACAGGCATTTGAATCCTTTAATTCGGTCAAAGCATTTGCGCCTGTTGCCCAGCACTTGACGGGGAATTTTAACTCTAACCTCAATTTCTCCGGTATTTTGGGGCAGGACATGATGCCTGTTTTGTCTTCTTTGAATGCCGAAGGCGTACTGAGGGTCGTGGAAGCAGCTTATCGCAATAGTCGAATGTTGGAGACCATTACAAGTCTTACACGATTGGAGGAAACCAATACCCTTCAGTTTAGAAATCTCAATATTCCGATAGCGATTAGCAATGGCGTGATGGATGTCAGGCCTTTTGATGTGCGCTTATGGGATTATCAGGCCAATATTCAGGGAAGTACGGGATTTGATGGAACAATCAATTACCTGATCAATATGCAGGTACCGGCCGGAAAATTTGGCGAACAAGCCAATACCTTGTTGGCCACTATTTCGGGTACCCAAGCCAACACTTCCACAATAATCCCTGTGGCTTTAAATTTAGGAGGAACTTACAACAGTCCAAGAATCTCCCTGGCAGGGGGGCAGAGTATAGAAAATCTTTTGGCAACTGCATTGAGATCCAGGGTAAGTGCTGAGAAGGAAAACATTCAAGAACAGGTAACGCAGCAGTTTAGGGCAGCGGAAGACAGTATCAAGAGGGAATTACAGCTTAAGGCTGAAATGGCTCAGGACAGTGTCAAGAGAGAAGCTGAAAGGAAGGTTGAAGAAGTGAAAGGGAAGGCAGTAGAAGAAGCCAAAGGATTATTGCGGGGTGTATTGGGCAGGCCAAAAACCACAAAACCGGATACTGTCAAAAAGGATGACAATTAGCCCAAAAACCAATACCAGCCAGCGATGGTCAAAAAGGAAAGCGGTATGCCTACACCCACTAATAAAGAGGCCAATTTGGGCTCAAGGTCATGGCTGATGGCAATGATAGAACCGGTGATCATGGGGGCCATGGCGGCTTCTATGACGGAAACCTGAAGGATGAGTCCATCCAGCTGGAATAATTGCCTGAATAATAGCCATATCACCAAGGGAATAAAAATCAGCTTGTACAGTAGCCCATACCACAGAAAAGGCATTTTTATGCCCTGCCAATTGATTTTGACCTGAAGACCTACAGAAGTTAGGGCAACAGGCGTAAGGCTGAAAGCAATCCAATCTAAAGGCGGCATAATGAGTGCTGGGGTGGAGATATTCAGCAGGTTCATCCCAATCGCAATGACGAAGAAAATGAAAGGGGGAAAGGTCAGTATCTTCTTACTGATGTCCCGCTTTCTTTTTTTGCCTGTTCCATAAATGGAGGCAACAATAATTGCAATGCTACTGACAAGGATAAACGAGCCTGCCTGATCTATAAGAAGCGCTATTTTCACCCCCTCTTCCCCGTAAAGCGCCCGGACTATGGGAAAACCCACAAATGAAGTATTAGCTAGCCCTGCAGTAATGATCAAACAACCTGTAACCGAATTGCTCCAATTCAATTTTTTACCTAAAACACCAAAAATAATCCAGGATAAGGCAAAGCTGATATATGCGGAAGCAATGGGAAGCAAAAGTTTGGTTTCCATCGCTACAAAAG
>Ga0213835_100847_pt1 | contig 23733 bp, 15 predicted proteins | sample SWPATP01_FD_160576 | JGI IMG/M metagenome (GOLD analysis project Ga0213835, IMG submission 160576) | Coastal seawater microbial communities from Marineland, Florida, United States - SWPA TP0 #1 | ecosystem: Environmental > Aquatic > Marine > Coastal | place: USA: Florida | collected 2016-08-05 | reverse complement strand
GTCTCCCGCGTCGGGTTCAGCAGGTTTCTGCCGAAACGCCTCGCCCGCTCGATCGCGAGGATGTTCACGCCGGTTGAGCCGCGGAGGTCGAGCTCCGCGAGGGCCTTCCCGACCAGGGGCGAGTTCGGGGGGATGCGGAGGCGGTGCTCTCGGTTGGCGAGGTTGTACTCGCGGATCCAGTCCTTGAGGCTCGGTCGCGCGGGCAGCGTGCCGCCGTCGGCGTTCTTTTTCGCACCGGGCAGCCAGCGCCGGACGAAGAGCATGTACGCGATCGCGAGGATCAGCACGGGCACGCCGAAGGGCGTGATCGCGAAGAAGCTGAACCCTTCGAAGCCCTGGCGTTGCAGCTCGCTGGAGATGACCAGGTTGGGCGCGGTGGCGACGAGCGTGATCATGCCGCTGATCAGCGCCGCCATGCTGAGGGGCATCATGAGCTGCCCGGGCGAGGAGCCGGTGGAGTACGCGACGCGGAGGGCGATGGGGATGAAGATCGCGGTGACGGCGGTGGAGCTCATCAAGGAGCCCATGACGCAGACGCTGACCATGAGCATGACGATCAGTCGGACCTCGCTGTTACCGGTTTTTCTGATGATGACGTCACCGACCATGCGGGCGACGCCGGTGCGGACGAGCCCTTCACCGATGACGAACAGCGCGGCGATGAGGACGATGTTGGAATCCGCGAAGCCGGCGAGGGATTCGCCCATGTTGATTACACCGGTGAACGGCAGCGCGACCATCATGATGAGCGCGACCATATCCATCCGGGGCTTGTTGATCGCGAACATGACGATCGCGGAAAACAGCAGGCCGAGCACAATCGCAAGTTCTGTGTTCATGGATGCTCTGGAGAGTGAGGGGGGCGGCGGGGTTGGCTCCGAACAGCGGGCTTGGCCGACCGCTCTCGCGACCTGCTCAGAATAGCACAGGCGTGCCTAGTCGCCCAAGAGATCATCCTGCGGCGCGGGTTTCGCGATGCCACCCGGCCTTGCCGGGGAGGTTGCGGCGTCCCATGGATGCTGTAGTGTTTCATTCGTGAATTTGTGAGAATCTTATGTGTTGTGCCCGATTTTTCAGGCGAGGAATGGGCCCCAAACTGGGGATCGTATCGGCATTCGTTCGGCATCAAAAAAATGAGCATGTGGCAATCCGGGCTCCGCGTATATAATGGCCGCGCACTCAAGGGGGATGTAGCCCCGGTGTTGATCTTCCGCGATGGGAGTTGCGATGCCTGGGGGAGATGACTCAGACGGCTTGGTTCCCCGTTCGGGCAGCGCTCACGAGATCGAGCTCCGCGTCGACCGTGTGGACGACCTGTTCCGGCGGTTTGATCCCGCGCCGATGAGCCGCCGCTCGCTCTCGGGCGAGGTCGACGAGTACCTGTTCGGTCAGATCGAAACGCACCCGCCTCCCGAGAACGTCTCGATGCGCATCCTGCTGCCCGCGAGCGAGGCGGCTTGCTGCGACGCGGTCCAGAGCGCGTTCCGGCACCACTTCAGCCGGAGCGCCGAGAAGCACAAGGACGCGCTCCGCCGCCACTTCAAGCTGGGGCGGCGCATGCTCATCAGCGCGATCGTGATCGCGGTCGCGCTTGTGCTGTTGATCCAGTCGATCGCGGAGTTTTCCGAAGTGGTCCTCGTCCAGAAGATCGCCAACGGCATCTCGATCGTTGTTTGGGTGACGATGTGGCGCCCGATCGAGTTTCTGCTGTACGACTGGCGCGAGATGGGGCGCGAGCTGAAGACCTATCTCCGGCTATCGAAGATCGACGTGCGGTGCGTGAGCGAGCCGCAGATCGAAGGAGCCTGACCATGCGCCATCAGTGCGAAGCCCGACTTGCCCGGACACGCGTGGCACCGCGCACGCCGCGATGGCGCGTGGTGCTGGCAGCGGGGGGGCTGCTCGGCGTTCTCACGCCCGTGGCTGTCGCGCAGGAAGACGTTCCGAGAGAGGAGACCGCGCGCGAGGTGATCGAGCGCTTGTACAAGCCCTACCGGGGCTGGGTCGGCAGCGAATCGCCCGACAGCGTCTCCCGCGAGCTTGATCTGATCTACTCGCCGCTGGATCCCTCGCTCGACGTGCCGCTGCTCGACACGCCGATCGACCACATTCTCGCGGCGACGGCTTCGCTCGAAGAAGCGACGGGGCTCCGCCTCGGCTTCGCCTACACCACCGTGTTCCAGCAGGCCAGCGCCGGGCGCGGCACGCGGCGCGGGTTCTCCGGCGACCTGGACATCATGGCGTCCTGGACGCTGATCGGACGCGGCACCGAGAACACCGGACGCCTCGTCTTCTCCGTCGAAGAACGACACAACATCGGGCCCAACCCCGCGTCGGTCCTCCGCGGCGAGATCGGCACGCTCCACCCCGTCACCAACGGGTTCAACGACCGCGGCTTCGTCGTCCGAGACGCTTACTGGATCCACCGCCTCTTCGACGGCAAATTCGGCTACGCCATCGGGCGCGGCGATACCTCCGACTTCTTCGGCGCCCACCGCATGCAGAGCCTCAACAACTCCTTCAGCAACCGCGCACTGTCGGCGAACACGACCATCCCCTCGCCCGGGCACGGGCTCTTCGCGGGCGTCTCGTTCCGACCCGTGCCGGAGTTTTACGCCACGATCGGCGGCGCGAACGCCTACGCCAACACAAACATCAACGACATGAAGTACCTCGACGAGGGCCAGTTCTTCTCCTTCGGCGAGTTCGGGTACACGCCCGACATCGAAGGGCTCGGCTCCGGGCGGTACCGCGTCGTGATCTGGAACATCGACTCGCGCGACCGCCGGGCGAGCTCGCCCAACGACAACGGCTTCTCGATCATCATCGATCAGGATCTCGGCGAGCGGTTTCTCGTCTTCGCGCGATACGGGTACGCCGACGATGGGCGGGTCACGGGGATTCGTCAGTCGGTCGAAGGCGGCATGGGCGTTCGCGGGCTGCTCGGCAGCGCGGACAACATGACCGGGCTCGCGGTCGCGTATTCCGTGCCGCAGCTCTCTAGCGCCCGTGACGAAAAGGTCGTCGAGTGCTTCCACCGCTGGCAGCTCACGCGCCACACGCAGTTCTCGCTCGGCGTGCAGGGCATCTTCGACGCGGCGAACGCCGACCCGAGCAACGACGCCGTTGCCGCGTTCACCGCGCGGTTCCGCATCGCGTTCTGATTCCGCACCCATCCCGGCAAGCCCCGCTTGCCCGTCGCCCGCACCAGTACAAGGAACACCATGGCGACCTTAAACGACGCACCGGCGCTCGCACCGAACGATGAGCGCCGCTCCTGGCTCCCAATGATCGTCATCGGCATGGCGCAAGCGCTCATGTCCTTCAACGTCGCGGCGATCCCCGTCTCGATGGCCGGCATGGTCAAGAGCTTCAACACCGCGCCCACCACCGTGGGCACGGCGATCGTCATGTACTCCCTCGGCGTCTCCGGGTTCGTCATGCTCGGTGCCAAGCTCGGGCAGCGGTTCGGTGCCAAGCGGATCTTCCAGATCGTCGTCGGCGTCTTCGCGGTCGCCGTCGGCGTCGTTGCGATCAGCCCGTCGGCGATCATCATGATCGCCGCCCAGGCGGCGTGCGGTCTCGCGGCCGCCGCCCTCGTCCCCTCGCTCGTCGCGCTCATCGCCAACCACTATCAGGGCAAGCAGCAGGCTGAAGCCGTGGGATGGCTCGGTTCCGCACGCGCCATCGCCGGCGTGCTCGCGTTCCTGATCGTTGGCTCCATTGCCACGTTCGTCAGCTGGCGACTCGCGTTTGCGCTGCTCGTCGTGCACTGCGTCGCGATCCTGATCCTCAGCTTCAAGCTCAAGCCCTCCGAGCAGCGGCTGGACATGAAGATCGACGTCGTCGGCGTCATCATCGCCGCCACGGGCATCATCACGCTGACCTTCGGCGTGAACAACCTCCGCGGCTGGGGCGTGCTGTTCGCCACGGGCTCGGCCCCGTTCGACATCGCTGGCATGTCCCCCGCGCCGCTCATGATCGTTCTTGGCGCGGTCATCGTCGCGATGTTCTTCAAGTGGTCCCACTTCCGAGCCGCGAACGGCAAGCCGCCGCTCCTGGCGCTCGAGGTCATCGAGTCGCACCGGGAGTGGGCCGCGGTCATCGCGCTGTTCCTGATCGTCTCGATGGAAGCGGCGATCAACTTCTCCGTCCCGCTCTACATCCAGATCGTGCAGGGGCGTTCCCCGTTCCAGACCTCGATCGCGATGATGCCGTTCCTCGTCACAGTATTCTTCACCGCGATCCTCGTCGTCCGTCTCTATAGCAGGTTCACGCCGCGGAACATCGCGCGGGCGGGCTTCCTGCTGGTCTTCATCGGCACGATCTGGCTCGCGTTCGTGGTGACCAATGACTGGAGCACGCTCCCGGTGATGGCGGGGCTCATCATCGTCGGGCTCGGGCAGGGGATGCTGGTGACGCTGCTGTTCAACGTGCTGGTGACGTCGGCGCCCAAGGAGGCGGCGGGCGACGTCGGCTCGCTCCGCGGGGTGACGCAGAACCTTGCCGCGGCCGTCGGCACGGCGGTGGTGGGGGCGCTCCTCGTCGGTGTGCTCAGCTCGATCGTGCTGACCAACGTCTCGCGGAGCCTCGTGCTCACGCCGGAGCTGCTCGCGCAGATCAATCTCGACAGCGTGAACTTCGTCAGCAACGACCGCCTGAATGCCGTGCTCTCGGAGACCACGGCTTCACCGGAACAGGTCGCCGAAGCCGTGCAGATCAATACTGAAGCCCGCTTGCGTGCGCTCAAGACCGGCTTCCTCGTGATGGCGGGGCTCTCACTGCTCGCGTTCATCCCGGCCGGCTGGCTCCCCAACTACAAGCCAGGGCAGATCCCCAAGGACCCGCATCCGGACGAAAGCCCCGAGCACCTCCGCGAGCTCGCCGCCGCGAGCGAGGAGGCGTAACCCATGGCGCGCCCACGCCTGCTGATGCTCTCACTCGGCGGCACGATCACCATGGTCCGGAGCGAAACCGGGGGCATCGCCCCCAGCCTCGGTGCGGCCGAACTCGTCGCGGCGATCCCGGAGCTCGCCGAGGTCGCGCAGATCGAAGCGCATTCCCCGTTCAAGCTGCCGAGCCCGTCGATCACGCTCGCGAACATCGTGCACGTTGCGCGTCTGATTCACGACGGCTTCGCGAGCGATCGCTTCGACGCGGCTGTGGTGATCCAGGGCACCGACACGATCGAGGAATCCGCGTTTCTGCTTGATCTGTTGGTCCCCGGCGATCGTCCGGTTGTGGTGACGGGCGCAATGCGCGGCGCCGAGGCCCCCGGCGCGGACGGCCCGGCCAACCTGCTCGCCGCCGCACGGCTCGCCGTCTCCGAGCCCGCCCGAGGCTCCGGCGTGCTCGTCGTGCTGAACTATGACATCCACGCCGCGCGATTTGTCCAGAAATCGCACACCGCGCTCCCCTCCGCGTTCACCTCGCCCCTCGCCGGCCCGCTCGGTGTCGTCGCCGAAGGCAAGCCGAAGCTCTACACCCACGTCAAGCGCAACCCCGTCCTGCCCCTGGAAGACGGCGACCCCGCGCCCGTCGCGCTGCTCAAAATCACCATGGGCGACGACGCGCGCATGCTCAGCGCGCTGCCCGACACGTTCGCCTATGCGGGGCTTGTGATCGAGGGGATGGGCGCCGGGCACGTGCCCGCGGAGGTCGCGCCGAGCCTGGGCGATCTTGCTGAGCGCATCCCGGTCGTGCTCGCGTCGCGATCGATGACCGGCCCGGTCTTCACCAGCACCTACGGCTACGCCGGCGGGGAGATCGACCTGATCCAGCGCGGGCTGATCCCCGCGGGCATGCTCTCCGGGCTCAAAGCCAGGCTGCTGCTCGGGCTCGCGCTCCGCGCCGGCGCGGGGGTCGAAACCGCACGCCGCGCGTTCGCTCCGTACCAGTAGCACGCGATCCAGCTCCGCCCCGCCCGCCCAATCCGCCCGCCCGCCTTGCGAGGAGAAGCACGTCATGCCTGATCATCAAGCCATGCTCACCAGCGTCCCTGTCGACGCCAAGACTGCGACGGCGGCCGTCTCCACCGGGAACCTGCCGAAGCCAGAAGTCGTCGCGGCTCTGGTCGCCGAGGCGTACGACCTGTTCAAGGACGACGACGAGGGTGTGGTCGCCGACTACATCCCCGCGCTCGCGAAGGTGCCTGCGAACCTGTTCGGCATCGCCGTCGTCGGCATCAACGGCGCCATCCACACCGCCGGCGACGCGGAGCACGAGTTCTCGATCCAGAGCGTCTCCAAGCCATTCGTCTTCGCGCTGATCTGTCAGGCGATCGGCGCCAACGAAGCCCGCAAAAAGCTCGGCGTCAACAGCACGGGCCTGCCCTTCAACTCCGTCATGGCCGTCGAACTCAACGGCGATCGCACCATGAACCCCATGGTCAACGCCGGTGCCATCGCGGCGACCTCGCTCGCTCCCGGGCAGTCGGCTGACGCCAAGTGGGCGTTCATCTGCGACGGGCTCTCCAAGTTCGCCGGGCGCGAGCTGACGCTCAACGAAGAGGTCTACCGATCCGAAGCCGCGACCAACCTGCGCAACCGCGGCATCGCCAAGCTCCTCGAAGGCTACGGGCGCATGTATACCGATGCGCTCGAAGCCACGGACATCTACACCAAGCAGTGCTCGCTCAACGTGACCGCAAAGGACCTCGCCGTCATGGGCGCGACCCTCGCCGACGGCGGCGTCAACCCGATCACCAAGCAGCGCGTCATCGACGCCGCCCACTGCAAGCGCGTCCTCGCGGTGCTCGCGACGGCCGGGCTCTACGAGCTCTCGGGCGATTGGCTCTTCGAGATCGGGCTGCCCGGCAAGTCCGGCGTCAGCGGCGGCATCTTCACCGTCTCGCCCGGCAAGGGCGGGCTCGGCACGTTCGCCCCCCGGCTCGACGCCGCCGGCAACAGCGTCAAGGGGCAATGCGTCAGCAAGTACCTCTCCGAACGCCTCGGGCTCAACCTTTTCGCGTCCAAACCCTTCGAGTAACCCCCACGCCGCCCGATTTGTGCAATCCGGCTTCTGGTATATTGAGCCGATGAAGACCCCGCGACACCTTTGTCGTCATCGGCGATGCACGAACCGATGCCGCCCGCGCTTCGGCGTTCCCGCGGCGCTCTGCCTCATCGCCGCGGCACTGCTCGTCCTGCCCGCCTGCAGCGCGCCGCGCCGATCGATGACCGAAGCCCAGATGCAGGCGAGAATCGCCGAGCACAACACCCGTGCGCTCGAGCAGCGCGACCGCTTCGCCAACCGTTTTCTCGCGCGTCTCGAAGCGCTGCACCGCGCTCATCGTGCCGCCGGGCGGACCGGGCCGATCGAGTTCAACGTGCTCATGCTCTCCAGCGGCGGGCAGTACGGTGCGTTCGGCACCGGCGTGCTCGACGGCTGGAGCGATTCGGATTCCCGCGAGTTCCGCCGCCCGACCTTCGACATCGTCACCGGCGTCAGCACCGGCGCGCTCATCGCGCCCTTCGCGATCTCCGGCGAGGGCGAATCGCTCTCCCGCGTCGCCCAGCTCTTTAAGCAGGCCGACGACTCGTTCGCCCGCATCCGCGGCATGCTCTTCTTTCTCCCGTGGCGGACGTCGATCTTCGACACCCGGGTTCTCCAGGCCCGCGTGCAGTCCGAGATCGACGCCGACGTCGTTCGTCGCGTCGCCGAGGCGCACCATGAGCAGCGCATGCTCCTGATCGGCGCGGTCGATCTCGATCTCGGGCGGTTCCACATCTGGGACATGGGCGCGATCGCAGCGAGCGCGACCGAGTCCGACGACTATTCGCTTTTTCACAGCGCGCTGATCTCCTCGGCCGCCATCCCGGGCGCGTTCCCACCGGTGGAGATCGACGGCGTGCTCTACGCCGATGGTGCCGCGGCGCTCGCGACGTTCCTCGGGCTCGATCGCGAGCTCGTCAACCATGTCGTCGCTCTTTTTCTTGCACGAAACCCGGATGCTGTGACGCCGCAGCTTCGGATGTGGATGATCGTCAACGGGCACATCGATCCCCCGGCCCGCCTCGCCGAGCAAGGCTGGAGCTCGGTCGCGCTCCGCAGCGCCGAGGTGATCACCAGCTACTCCCTCCGCGCCACGCTGCGACAGATGCAGCTCGGCGCGGAGTTGCTCGGGCGCGATCTCGGTCGACCCGTCGAGTTCCGTTACGTTGCCGTCCCGCCGAGCGTAGAGCTGCCCGAGTCCAAGAGCCGCCTTTTTGACCAGCGGCTGATGTTAGAGCTGCACGCCCTCGGCTACACCCTCGGCAGCGATCCCAACGCGTGGCGCACCGAACCCATCGCCCCGGATATCCTCGGCTCATCCATCATCCTTCGCGAACTCGTGATCGACTGAGACTGAGGCGCGTGATCCTTCCGCTTGTCGAATCAAGGCGCGCCTGCGCAAAGAAAAATCCTCCCGCGCGGGGAAGCGCCGCGCCGGCGGTGTCGATGCACGACGGTGCGGGCGCGGCCGCCCTTGGCGTGGAGCACACGGACCGAGCCCGCGTCGAGATCCAGGTCCTTGACCAGGAGCAGGCGGGCCTCGTTGAGGCGGAGCCTGGCGCATTAGAGCGAGGCGACGAGAGCGCGCGTGCGGTCGCCCGTCGACGTCGGCAGGCACCCGACGGCCTCGACTCGCCGCGTATCCTCACCGCCGAACTGCTCGACACCATCATCGCCGACGAATCCCTCACGCCGCTGCGTCTTGTCGCTGCGGAGCTGCTGGACGAACGCCTGCACGATCTTCGCTGGGAAGCCTAGCGCGGCGATGCTCGAAGCCACCGCGTCCACGGCGTGGTCGTTGCGACGGGGGCGTTGGGCTTCGTCACGGGTGCGGTCCTTGCGCGGGGTGGGGGCTCGCGCCGCGCGCCTGTTGATTATAATAAAAATCCTCACGACACAAAATTTAGTGATGACTCGCACCCCGCCGCGCAACGTCCGGGTAGAATCACGTGATGTACGGGCAGTTCACGCGAAGCAGCACAGAGCAGGATGGTCGTGGATTCTGATCGGTGAATATCTGGATAGTTACTTTGGTTGTTCCAGAAGGTAAGGAATGATGCATGCGCGTGGCAATGTTTTCGATTCATCCATACGAGATACCGTTTCTGGATCGGGCCAATGAGCAGGTGCGTCACGATCTGATCTATCTGACGCCTTCGCTCTCGGAGTCGACCGCGGCTTTGGCACAGGGCTACGAAGGTGTATCATTGTTCGTTGGCGACGACGCCTCGGCAGGGGTGCTCCGGGCACTGCATGCCGGGGGTACGCGTGTGCTTGCGCTGCGCTCGGCGGGTTTCAACCACGTGGATATCGAGGAGGCGGATCGCCTTGGGATCACTGTTCTGCGCGTGCCGGCATACTCACCTCACGCAGTAGCCGAGCATGCTGTGGCGCTGATGATGGTGCTCAACCGCAAGCTCCACCGAGCGTTCAACAGGACACGGGAGCAGAACTTCGAGCTTACTGGGCTGATGGGCTTCGACATGCACGCCAAGACGGCAGGGATCATTGGCACAGGGAAGATCGGCGAAGTTCTCTGCAGGATTCTCCTCGGCTTTGGGTGCCGCGTGCTGGCGAGTGATCCTGCACGCAACCCGGCATGCGAGGAAATGGGCGTCGAGTATGTCGAGCTCGATGAACTCTACGCGCGTTCGGATATTATCTCACTGAACTGTCCGCTGACCCCGGCGACGAAGCATCTGATCAACGCGAAGGCGCTCGAGATGATGAAGCCGGGCGTGATGCTGATCAACACGAGCCGAGGCGGTGTGATCGATACGCGGGCTTTGATCGGCGCCCTCAAAAATGGAACCATCGGGTCTGTTGGTCTGGACGTGTACGAGGAAGAGGGCGATTTATTCTTTCACGATCTTTCGGACAGGGTGATCCAGGACGATATCTTTGTGCGACTCATCACGTTTCCCAATGTGCTGATCACCGCTCACCAGGGCTTCCTGACGCGCGAAGCCTGCACCGCGATCGCGGAAACGACCATCGCGAATCTCAGCGACTTTGCGGCTGGTCGTGTGCAATCGGCGAACGCCGTGACCACGAGGCTGATCGCTCCGGCGAAGTGATCGAACCGATCACAGCAGCATCGCGATGCTCGCGGCGATCGCGGCGTAGATCAGCATGGGGACGATGGTCAGTCGGAGAACCGAAGCAACTCCGCCGTGGAGATCATCATTCGTCTCATTCGTGTCCGCTCTTTCCCGCAGCCCGATCACCGCGGCCACGGCCACGATGTTGTGGATACAGATCATGTTGCCCAGCGAGCCGCCGACGGTCTGGAGCGCGAGGACGCTGATGATGTCCAGCCCGAGCGAATCCGCGATCACCGCCTGAACGGGCGCAAATGTCAGATTCGATACAGTATTTGAACCAGAGAAGAACGAACCAAGCGCCCCCAGGAGCGGCGCGAAGTAAAGCCACGATTCCCCCGCCGCATCGCCCATCGTGCGTCCGATGAGCATCACGGGCGCCGTCTCTCCGCCGAGCATCATCAGTTTAACGAAGACAAGTGCGCCCACAAGTGCGATCGCAGGGCGCACCAAGCGCTTCAGGGTCTCGCTCCAAGCGGCAACAGCCGTGTCACGCTGGATCCGAAGCACGGGTATCGCCACAAGCGAGATCAGGACAAACGGGATCAGAAAAGGCACGAAAAGCACGGGCATCCGCCACGCGATATCCGTCCCCAGAATGTCGCGCAAACCGATCACAAGTCCGGGCGTGATCCAGATGCTTCCGAGATGCCCAAGCCCGGCCTCCGCCGCCGGGCTGTCCGAGGTGAGCAGCGAGCGAAGACCGAAACGGTCGATCCTTGTGAGTGCCAGCAGGAGCACAATCCCGAGCAGCGGGCTGGATGCTCGGAAGAGCCCGGGCGCGTGCTGGGCTTTCTCGGTCGAGACCGTGTGCAATGAGGGAGCTTCAGAGATTGATGACAATCCAATATGCCGGTAGGCAATGATGACGCCTGCAGTGGTCCCCAATAGACCCCCGATAATGGATGGAAATTCCACCGAATACATGGCGACAAACGCGTACGGCAGGACAGTAGACAGCGTGACAAAAACAATGAAGCCGAGCGATTCTCGTACCGTTCGCCAGGGCAGCACGACGCGCAGAGCGATGATCGGGATGATCAAGGCCGCAACGCTATTGATCAGTGCAGCCCGGGTTCCGATCGCGAGGAGTTCCTCTGAGCCGAGCCCCAGCTGCCCGAGACCGAACCAGATCGGCGTGCCGACCGCGCCGAACGAAACAGGTACGCTGTTCATGATCAAGCACATCGCGGCAACCCGCACGGGCGGATAGCCAAGCCCGACCAGGATCGGAGCGGCGAGCGCGGCCGGTGCGCCGAAGCCGCAGAGCCCCTCGATCAGGAATGAAAAGCTCCATCCGACAAGCATGAGCTGCGCGACCGGGTGCGGGCTCAAGCCGCGGATGCGGGCTGTGAGCACACGCATCGCTCCGGCCCCTTCCATGGTCTTGAAAAGCAGCACCGCCCCAAACACGATCCCGATCGGCGTGAGCGACGCTAGTGCGCCATGGATGACTGCTGCGTGGATCCATCGCCAAGCCGGGATCACAGTGCTTGCGTCGTCAACCAGCGAGCCCGCTCGAAACCAGAATAGGTGAAGCATGTAGGCCAGGATGGCCACCGCTGGTAACGCAATATATGCCGGCAACGGCATCCAGCCTCGCGGCTTCGTCACGGTCATTGCAACGATGAGCATTGCGAGCGGGAGGATGGAGAGGCTAAGCGACATCATCACCCCTAGAGTTGACTCCAGTGTATCGCGAGTATCGAGAAGTCGTCTTCGAGATGCCATACTGCTCGGTGATCGTCCAGAACTCGCATCCTGACGCTGGTGTGATCGGGTCGTCATCGATCTGATGGCGCTCGATCATTCGGCACAAAAGTCCGCGGCAGGCGTGCATCACTCGGGCTAACTTGAGTACCACCTCTATGGCGAGAGCACCAGCGGGGAGCACAGGGCGATGGAGTCGACCGTTCTGTCCAATCTTCCAGTCGATCGCGGACGATGGGCGCGCCGCTGGATCAGGGGTTGGTATATATGTGACATGTTTCGCAGCAAAAGCAGGCTTATGCCCATCCGTTGCTTGGCGGAGAGGTAGTGGATTCGGATTTGAGGATGCCGCACGTGGACGAAGTCAGTGCTACTGCGAGAGGTGGGTAAGCATCGACACAGTTTACTATGTGCAAAAATTTCATGTAGTATATGTAAATATTTTGTGAATATATGCCCTATGCCTTGACGCAAAACCCCGTTATGTCCACGCTTTCGGTATGCGAATCACAAGCCGACATGGTTGCTCCATAAGTGTGGCTGTGTTGTGGTGTTTTGGGCTCATCGCCAGCGCGATCGCGCAGGAGCGGGTGATCTGGACGGCCATGCCGCTGGAGGAAGCCGAGCAGCGTTTTTCGGTTCGGGTGCCGAGCGGTCGGGCCGCACCGATCCAGGCCGTCAACGCGGACCGGACGCGGTACGCGGGTGTGCACTTTCAGGACCAGCGCGGCGGGATCATCGAGATCGGCTCGCTGACCAACGCGGATGATCCTCCGGTGCGGGTGGATGTTTCGCCGAGGCAGGGGCTGCGCGTGGTCGGGTTCATCGGCGGGCAGAGCGTCGTTATCGAAGCTTGGCAGACTGGCCGGCCCTCGCTGCTTGGGGCAGTGATCACGGGCGATCGTGTCGTCGATCTTGAGTTTCCCAACCTCGCCGAACCGAACACGCGCGTGTTGCGCCGGGCGCTGGTGATTCAGCACGATGCTCATGGCCCTTGGATTGCGGCGATGACTGTCAGCGTTCGCCAGGGCTTTGACGGTGCGGAGACGATCTTGACCGTGGGCAGGTTCGACTTAGCCGGGTCAGCGGATCGGATCCGAGAGATCCGTCTCGCGCGCATGCTCCCGGGTCTGGACCGGCCGGATCGTGCGATCCAATGGATCGATCCTGAGCGGGTTGCGGTGGTGCTGTCGGGATCGCCGCGACTCTGGATGCATGGAAGAGGCGATGTGCTCACATGGGTTCGTTGGGAAGATCCAGAGATGGTCGCGCCGGCTGTTCAGCCCGTTGAGCGTTTTCTTACGATTGGCCCCGGTTCGCCTCATGATCCGGGGCCGTCGCAGGGTTACGGGGTGACGCTGACCAACGGCACGATCATTGGCGCGTTTACATCGAGTGATACCGCTCGGATTCGCGTTTGGCGCACGCCTCGAGATCCGGAAGAGCCCGGCGTACCCGACACTGAAATCGCGACCGACATCCCTCTCTGGCTCGTGCACCCGCACGATCCGCACCGTGCGCGGAAAGTCGTGATCGACTGCGGAGAGGACGTGCTGCTTATCGGGGCATCGCTGCTGCACAATGGCATACCGAATGAGATTCTTGGCTTTGTGGATCTGCGGCTCGAACGTCCCGTATTCACCCCATTGCTCGCCGGGAACAACATCATCACTCTCGGCGCCGGGCAATCGGCTACCGCTCGACGACGCGACGACGGCTCGATCGATCTGTTACTCACACTCTCTGCCACATACGGACGGCACATGCTGCTGCCGATTCGTCCGGATGGCTCACTCGAGCCGAGATAAGACTTCCGGCTGGAGCGTGGGTTAAAACGTCCGTTGAATATTGGCCTAGATGCGCTCTGATCACGGCGCGTGCATGTTCAGCGGTCGGGCGATTCGCAGGGGTCGAAGTGTGGACATTTTTTTACGTTGATGCAGTTCCATGCGAGAGAGGATGTCCGACAGGGCGCTGACCGCTTCGAGAATCCGCGGGCCCTTGTTGAGCATGACGCACTCGGCCCGCTGGCCCATCGCGGCGTCGGTGACCTCGCCCCGCACCGGGAGCCCGCGCTTGGCGAGCGAGGCGAGGACTTCGGTCGCCCAGATGACTGGGATATGGGCGGCTTCGCACAGCCAGAGAATCTCTTCCTGAACCTCGGCGAGACGTGCGAATCCGACTTCGACAGCCAGGTCCCCGCGCGCGATCATGACAGCGCCGCGTTCGACCTCGAGCAGCGCGACCAGAAGTTCCGCCAGGCGCTCAAACCCGCGTCGGGTTTCGATCTTCAGCACGATCCCCGGTCGCTGGTGGGGGGGCGCAGCGTCGTTGATCCGCGCGGCGAGTTCCCTTACGTCCTCCGGGCGGTTGACGAAGGAGAGGCAGAAGGCGTCGACATCAGCGGCAAACTCGCGCAAGGCACAAGTGTCGTCCTGGGTGAGTGCCGGGCGATCGATCGGCGTATCGGGAAGATTGAGCCCGCGTCCAGTGCGGAGGCGTTGCCCGCCGGGTTTGGCGTCGGTGACCTCCAAATCGACGCGGTCGGCGTGGGTTTCGAGCACACGGCACCCGATCTTGCCGTCGTCGAACCAGACGGCGTGCCCGGGGCGAAGATTGCGGAGCAGTTCGGGGGTCTCAGTCCAGATCTCGGTGCCCATTGCTGGGTTCTCGAGCGTGTCAGGGGTGTCGAGCACAGGCGGAGGCGTGGTGGTGCGGATGCAGCACCGATCGGCGACGGCCAGACGGACACGGTCTCGCGGCTCGGCGTGCTTCCGCAGAGCCGTGGTCCGGATCTTGGGCCCGGCGAGGTCCATAAAGATCCTGCAGCGGTGCTCGGGATCCTGCGCCCGGATGGTCCGGATGATGGCCCGCCAGTCGGCGGGATTATCGTGAGCGGTGTTGATCCGAGCGGCGTTCATACCCGCGCGCAGAAGTCTGGCGATGCGTTCATCGCCACCAGGTTGGGCGGCTTCGGTCGGCATGGTGACCATGATGCGGACAGCGCGGGCGTGCGGGCGCGGGCCGAGGAGCGCGTCGGTGCGCTGGTCGAGGATTGTCCGTCCTCGGGCGAGCGAGATGCCGATTGGCTCGGGTTCGGGGGGTGTCCGTGGCGGATCGATGAGGCGTCCCGCGGCGTGACGCACCATTGCGAGGTTGCGCAGCACGGCGGGCTCGCAGCGCCCGAGCGAGGAGAGCCCAAGTTCGGCAAGGGTTTTCTGAAGCTCGCGGTGGTCCTGCTCGCGGAGGGCGAGGTAATGGAGGAGGTTGGTCAGGCTCTGGGTGTGGGCGCATGGGGCTCGTGCCTGGGCGGGCGATCCTCCTCCGGCACGATGCTGACAGTGCGCGATCACGCGGTCCAGGTGGTCGGCCACGGACCGAGCGTCGACTTGCACGGAGCATCCCGTGTCGTCCGGCATGGAGCATCCTAGCGCATTTTCGGTCTCGCCCTTGGTGTGCAGGGCGTCATGGTGGGAGGTTGGATTCGTGTTCGTCTTGCGATCGGGCGCGGGATATGGGCGGTATGATTTCCTGCCCGTATCGGTTGCCCATGCTGGCCCGTGCGGGCGAGTCGATGCCGGTTGTTTCGAGGCCCGAACCGCAAGGAGAAGACCATGACTTCGCAGATCAGCAGCGCTCCGGCGCATGTTCGCAACGAGGAACTGATCGCGTGGGTGGACGAGGTTGCGGCGATGGTGCAGCCAGATCGGGTGCACTGGTGCGACGGGTCGCAGGCCGAGTACGACCGTCTGTGCGAGGTGATGGTGGAAAGCGGGACGTTTATCCGGCTGAACCCGGCCAAACGTCCGGGTTGTTTTCTGGCGCGGAGCCACCCGAGTGACGTGGCACGTGTGGAGGACCGGACGTACATCTGTTCGCTGAGCAAGGGGGACGCGGGGCCGACGAACAACTGGATGTCGCCCCGGGAGATGAAGGCGATCCTGACCAAGAAGTTTGAGGGGTGCATGCGGGGCCGGACGCTGTACGTAATCCCGTTCAGCATGGGCCCGATCGGGTCGCCGATCTCGCACATCGGGGTGCAGCTGACGGATTCGCCGTACGTGGTCGTGAACATGCGGATCATGACGCGGATGGGTTCGAAGGTAATCGAGGCGTTGGGGAAGGGAGAGTTCATTCGGTGCCTGCACTCGGTGGGGATGCCGCTGGAGCTGGGGCAGGCGGACGTGGCTTGGCCTTGTAGCCCGGACCCGAAAGATAAGTACATCGTGCATTTTCCGGAGGAACGTGCGATCTGGAGCTACGGTTCTGGATACGGTGGGAACGCGCTGCTCGGCAAGAAGTGCTTCGCGCTGCGGATCGCGTCGGTGCTGGCGAAGGAGCAGGGGTGGCTTGCCGAGCACATGCTGATCACGGGCGTGAAGAACCCGGAGGGTCAGAAGACGTACGTCGCGGCGGCGTTCCCGAGCGCATGCGGCAAGACCAACTTCGCGATGCTGATCCCGCCGAAGCCGTTCCAGGACGAGGGGTGGGAAGTCACATGCGTGGGTGACGACATCGCATGGATCAAGCCCGGGGAGGACGGGCACGTCTACGCGATCAACCCGGAGGCGGGGTTCTTTGGTGTAGCACCCGGAACCAACATGGAGAGCAATCCCAACGCGATGCGTTCGATCGATCGCAACACGATCTTCACAAATGTTGCACTGACCGACGATGGCGATGTCTGGTGGGAAGGCATGACCAAGGAGCCGCCTGCACACGCAATCGATTGGCAGGGCAACGATTGGACCCCCGCGAGTAAGACCAAGGCGGCACACCCGAATGCGAGGTTCACGGCACCGCTCGCGCAGTGCCCATGCGCTGATCCGGCGTACGACGATCCAAAGGGTGTGCCGATCTCGGCATTCATCTTCGGAGGCCGTCGGAGCACGGTCGTTCCGCTGGTCTACCAAGCATTCAACTGGTCGTTCGGTGTCTACACCGCGGCGACGATGGGCTCGGAGATGACCGCAGCGGCGTTCGGGGAGATGGGCAAGGTCCGGCGCGACCCACTGGCGATGCTCCCGTTCATCGGCTACCACATGGGGGACTACTTGGGGCACTGGCTCGACTTCGGGCGAAATATCCCCAACCCGCCGCGGATCTTCTGCGTGAACTGGTTCCGTAAGGACAAGGAAGGCAATTTCCTTTGGCCCGGGTTCGGCGAGAACATGCGGATTCTGAAATGGATTGTCGGTCGGTCCAAGGGCAAGGCCGCGAGCATGGAGAGCCCACTGGGATGGATGCCGAACTACTCGGACATCGACTGGCGTGGTCTGGATTTCACGCGTCAACAATTCGACGCGCTGATGTGCATGGAGCGGGGTGAGTGGCTGCAGGAGATCGCGTCGCACGACGAACTCTTCTTTCAGCTTTATGACCGTCTGCCGAAGGAGTTCACCTTCATCCGCGAGTTGCTGGTCAGCGGGTTGTGGCGTTCGCCGGAGCACTGGGAACTCGGGTAGAGGCCTAACTGATCGACTCAGCACCCTTTCCCCATCGGTGCCACGGGTTGGCAAAGGTGGCGGCGGTGGATCAATCGCCGCAATCATGCACTTTGCTGTATCGCCTCAGGAGTTGGCGGACCTCAATCGCTGTTCCCGGCGGGTGGCTCCCAACGAGCCGCTTGACGTCCCCGGGTCAGAGGCTCGTGTCCAGCTCGTACCCGCTGGGGTTCCTCCGGATCGCGAGGTTCTCGAATCGGTGTATGTACCCTCCGGCCAGGTATTCGCAGATGATCGCCGGCCCTAGAGGTGACCGCCGTGGGGAAAGTGGTGGCTCTACCCGCGGCCTCCGCGTCGGCTCGTTCAGCAGTAACGAGATCGCCCGACTCGCCGGTCGAGATCAGCATCATTGGGTTCGTCTCGCTAGTCTCGTACTGGCACCAGGGTCAATGGCGCTCGTTGCCGTCGGGAGTACCCATGCTGGCCCGCCGACGCAGATCTTGACTATCTGCCCTCACGCTCTTGGTCACCTTCCGCCGCCGAAAGCGGCGGTTTTTTAGCCTCGGGTTTGTGGACGAGTAAACTGTGTGCGCGACTTCGGAGTGCTAAACCAAAGTTTAACCCATCTGTCGCCAATGGTTCTTGATGAGGGCGGCCGCGGGAGCAACGCTGCCTAGACAGGGCGCAGGGGGGTCTCAGGCGGATTACAGGCTCCAGTGCACCGAACCGATGGGCTCGCAGGTCGCCGAGCCGGGTCGCACGCAGTCGCCGGTGCGGACCAAGCCTGATAGCTTCTCTGTTTTGCGAGACCCTTTGCCGCCCGAGTAGTCGCCTATTCCCTGTAGTCAGACATCCTATCGATGACCATTGGTTACTGAGCGCCGACACGCGTATTGCCACATCGACCATTCGCGTTGGCGTAGGACTTGTTCGATTTTTGGAGCATTCGCGTGACTCAACCGAATTTTTCCCCGTTGTCACGGCGTTCATTCCTTGGCTATGTCGGGGCGACCGCCGCGGCAGGTTCGATGTTCGGGCTCACTGAGCCTGTTCGCGCCATGAAGCGTGATGGGCGAGCGAAGGGCGTCGTCTATGCGACTGACGGATCAGGCCGACGAGCGGGCTTGGCGGGGGTAAAGGTCTCCAACGGCCTGACGTTCTCCACGACAGATCACGCGGGCCGGTACAGCATTGATGTGACAGACGACACAACGCTCTGGGTCGTGAAGCCACGCGGGTATCGTCCGCCTGTAAATGCAAAGAACCTGCCGCAGTTCTTCCGCCATCATGTCCCGGCGGGTACCCCCGATGACGACTTCATCTTCCCCGGGATCGCCCCCACCGGGGATCTGCCGGCGTCGATTGACTTCGAGCTCGAAGCGGTGCATGAGCCCGATCAGTTCAAGTGCGTGCTCTTCGGCGACCCGCAGCCGTACACCGTTGAGGAGGTATTTTTCTATTCGCGCGATGCCACCGAGGCGTTCGCCGACCTGGCTGGCGTCGCGTTCGGCGTGGGTATGGGCGATCTCGTGGGCGACAACCTCGATCTGCACGCCCTCTACAACGATGCCAACGCGGCGAGCGGGTTCCGCTGGTACAACATTGTCGGGAACCATGACATCGAGTTCATGAGCCCGACTGACGTGCATGCCGACGCGGCGTTCCGGCGGACCTTCGGGCCCTCGACGTACATCTTCCAGCACGCCAGAGCGCACTTCATCGTCTTGAACAATGTCTACTGGAAAGGCTTTGCAGGCCTCCGCCGCGATGGCTGGCCACAGCGGGGCAACTACGAAGGCCGCATCCGGCCTGAGCAGCTCGAGCTCATCCGCCAGTATGTGAAGGATGTCCCGACGAACGAGGCGATCGTCGTGCTGATGCACATCCCGCTCTTCGCGTTCCAGGGCGAAGACGCCGTCCACTCCACGCCGCAGGCGAAGGAACTCTTGGAGATCCTCTCGAACCACCCGCACACATTCAGCGCTTCGGGGCACACGCACATCAATCACCATCATGTCGCCGGGCTTGACCATGGCTACAACAATGCCCAGGGCAGGCACCACCTGCACCACAATGTCGGGGCAATCTGCGGCAGCTGGTACACCGGCAAGCCCGACCAGCGCGGCATCCCATATTCCACCCAGCGCGACGGCGTGCCCCGCGGCTACACCCTCGTCGAGTTCGACGGTCCACGATTCACCGTCGGCTATCGCAAACTTGGTGGTCGCGCCGACGAGCAGATGCACATCGATGTCAGTGAAGTCGCACGCCGCGGCGAGCCGCTTCCCATCAGCGTCAATGTCTTCGACGGCGGTCCACTCTCGACAACACGACTCCGATTAGGCCCTAATGACCCTTGGCGAACCATGATACAGACGAGCAAAATTGACAGTACCTACGCAAGGCACCGTGCCGAGAGCCTGGATTGGGCGAACGCAGCACCTGGGCGCCGAGCACTCAGCCAGCCAGTCGTGACGGATCATCACTGGACACTCGAAGTTGAGACATCCGGACTAACTGAGGGGCTACATCTGATCGAGGTTGAGACAACCGACGCCTACGGCAAGATCCACACGGGCCGACGGATGGTCCGATTGCAGGACGATCCCGAGATCTTCGCTGCTCTGGATACGAATTCGATCCGCAACCCACGAACCCAGAGCACACCATGACGCTCGAAGCCTGATGGATCGCGGCTTCTAGACAGAGTGGACCGTAGGACATCGCTCTCCGACCCCCTTTGTGCGAGAGATCGCCGCGGCGTCGAGCAGCATGGCTCCGAGTTCATCAGCCCGCGGGGACGGGCTCGGTGTTGTCTCGACCTGCTCTGGTGGCTCTGACACAACCCACGCCCGTCCGCGTTCCTGAGCCCTTAGCGGGGTTTTTGTCGGTTTTGTCCGATGTCAGACGGACGCGACGCGCATCGGAGGGGCCGTCAAGATAGGAAACGGTCTACTTCCCCAATAGTGCCACGGGTGGGCCACGGTGGCGGCGGTGGCGAGCGGTGATGGCGTTGGGCAAGCGGCAGAACACGCTGAGCGATGCGCACATCCAGAAGATCGTCGATACCTACCAGCACCGCAAGGAGGAGGAGCGGTACGCCCGACGAGTAGGCATGGATGAGATCGAGGCGAACGACTTTAACCTGAATATCTCCCGCTATGTGAGCACGGCCAAGCCCGAAGCCGAGATCGACCTTGCAGAGACGCACCAGGCTCTGGTGGCGATCGAGCGGGAGATCCAGGAGGCCAAGGATCGGCACAACGTGTTCTTGAAGGAACTCGGGCTGAAGCCGCTGCCGTAGTCGGTTCGATAACCCGCCAGGGCAGTCGTGTGTGTCTGACCGGACAAGCGAGCAGCCGCGTGTGCCCGGCGAGGACCACGCCGTCCTCGTCCACGACGATCGGCACGCGGAAGCCGAAGGCGGCGATGCTGGCGGCCACCGCCTCCACCGCGTGGTCGTTGCGCCGGGGGTTGCGGTCGTACGGGACGGGGCGGTCGATCGGCCAGAGCTCGATGGTCAGGTCTGTGGTGATGGGGGCGGTGGGGTCGGTTGGGGTGGGCTTGGTCATGGGTGCGGTCCTTGCACATGGGGTGCGGTGGTGGTGGGGGGCACAAGACTGGCGTTCGCTTATTATAATAAAAACCAACACACCATTCAATCTAGTAACGACCCGCACCCCGCCGTACCGTCCCGCAACGCGCGGGTAGGATCACGCGATGTGCGGGCGGTTCACACGCACGCGTGTGCGCTGCGATCAGGTCAGACCATGAAAAAGCCCTCCCGCGAGGGGAGGGCTTGGGTGTGTGGAGCCGGTGCGCTGAATTACGGGCACAGCCCTTGGCTGTTGAGCCAGAGGTCGAGGTAGTAGTTGAGGTCGAACGCGTTGACCCTGCCGTCGGGCACGCCGTCGAGGGCCGGGCCGGTCAGGTCGGCGGCAAGGTCGCTGGCGAGCCAGAGGGCGATGTAGTAGTTCAGATCGAAGGCGTTCACGGAACCATCCGGCACGCCGTCCAGCGATGGACCGGTGATGTCGGCGGGGCAGGCGGAGGAGCTCGGTGGGCATGGTCTTGACCAGCGAGCGATACGTCTTGCGGGGCTCCCGCCTGCTGTCTTAAAGTTTCCAGCTGCGTAGAGTGAGGGACCCGAACCGTCATCAAATACATCCAAAAAATGAACCACAAAATCCATCCCTGTTCCCAACAAAGATGACCACGCTGTACCATCCCATCGCGCAACACGTGTTGCCGGGCTCTCACCTGCTTGTTTAAAGTTTCCGCCGGCGTAGAGCGCCGGTCCTGAGCCGTCGTCAAATACAGTCAGTGCTTGGATTTCAAAATTCATCCCTGATCCGAGCGAAGTCCACGTTGTGCCATTCCATCGTGCAATGCGATTTGCCGGATTTTGTCCCGCCGTTTTGAAGTCGCCTGCGGCGTAGAGCGCGTCGCCCGATCCATCGTTGAACACGGTTAGAGCAGAAACAGAGGGAAAATCACCGCCGGCTATCCCCGTTCCGAGCGCTGACCATGTAGTGCCGTTCCATCGTGCGACACGTCTTGCTGTGACTCCGCCTGCTGACTTGAAGTCGCCTGCGGCGTAAAGCGCGTCGCCCGATCCGTCATTGAACACAGCAAGCGCTCGAACCGCGAAGTCCATGCCTGTTCCGAGCGCTGACCATGTAGTGCCGTTCCATCGTGCGACACGTCTTGCTGTGACTCCGCCTGCTGACTTGAAGTCGCCTGCGGCGTAAAGCGCGTCGCCCGATCCGTCATTGAACACAGCAAGCGCTCGAACCGTGAAGTCCATGCCCGACCCGAACGCTGACCAAGCGAAAGGGCACGGAGCATCCGAGAGGGAAACGACCAATGCATAGAGCTGCACATCGCTAACCCCGCCGGTCGAGTAGACCCGGATATAAAACTCCCCCGGCCCGCCCACAAGAACATCCGAGATGGTCTCGTTGAACCCCGCAGGGCGTGCGTTGCGGTTTGCGAGCACGGTCACGCCGTCGCTGGCGACGATCTGGAACGCCAGGTCTTGCAGCGCCTTGCTGTTGATCGTGGGGCCGCTGGTCGGGCACGATCCGTTGCTCTGCTGTTGCCCGTCCTGGTATGTCCGGCCGACAGGGACCAGGGTCACAGAGACCTCCGAGGCTTCTGTGACTGCAAACCGGTACCAGTCCTGGTCCGCCCGTCGATCGAGGCTGACCAGCGATCCGTCGGCGACCGGCGGTTGACGGACCGTGCCGATCGTAACCGGACTCCCGGGAACGAGCAGTCCCACGTTCACGGCCTGCGCAGGGCTGTCGCTCGGCTCGAAAATGTCGCCGTACCCGCGGTGTGCGCCGCGGATGTCGTCGTGCTGGGGTCCGTCAAAGTTGGTGTTGATGAACGGTTCCATCAGGGTCTGGCCAGCCGCCGGACAGAGGTGAGCAAGCCCGAGCCCGTGCCCGTGTTCGTGCATGATCACGTTGCGCAGGTAGCGGAAGCCGTTTGCGGAAGCGGCCCAGCTCTCGCTCCGGTCCAGGACCATGTTTCCACGTGCGCCACTCGGACCGTTGGGAAAAAAGTTATAGGCAAGGATTCCGCCGACTCCGTCGATGGGCTTGGTGGCGATGCGGACGTCGCCCCGGGTATTGGAGCCGATGCTGCTCCAACTTGCGCCATCATCCCACTGGTTCCCGCCGTGACTAACCCGGACGTAATTGACTCCGATGAGAGATTCCCACCGGTCAAAGCTCCGCTGGAACTGTTGGATCCAGAGCTCAGTGTTGCCCTGAAATAGCGTGTTGAAGCGAGCAAAGGTCTCGCTGGGGGCGACGCCTTCACCGACACCGTTGGAGATACTCAGCCCATCGGGCACGAACGACCAGCGGATCGTGTCCTGTGTATTTTCACTGGCAAAGCTCCAGCGAGTGATGAGATTGTGCCGCTCGGGATTCGCCTGCTCGGCGAACTGTGTGGCGGCCATGACGATGCCCCGCATCTTCTCCGAAGGCGGATTCTCCGCGCTGAAGCAGGCGGCAACCGGGCCGAGGTTGCGCCAGACCTCTTCTGGGGTCATTTTAGCAATTTGTTCGCACGTAAAGGATCCATCGCTGGATGCGGGGAGAAGGATATGATGATCGCTCGAGTTCCGACTGGGGCCCTCCGCGATCCCTGTCGGAGCCACTGATGCGCTTTTGTTGGAAAAAATACTTGATCGTGGCAGGCATATCACGGCTGCGGCGGTGATGAAGCCCAGTACAGCAACGACTTGTATAATGCCCCGCATGCGACTCCCTCAATAGTGGGTGTATTTGCAGTTGTACGCCCGACAGTGGATATGTCCTACGCGCAGACATCGAGCCTGAATGGCGTAAGCGATGTCCGCATGCCAGGTTTGCGTATGGAAGCTATGGTTGTGCCAGAAAATGTGGATCTTTTGTGCTTTCGCGGGCAATAATCCGTTTCTGATGCCCCCCCTCCCCCCCCCCCACACCCCC
>Ga0213835_100846_pt1 | contig 23805 bp, 23 predicted proteins | sample SWPATP01_FD_160576 | JGI IMG/M metagenome (GOLD analysis project Ga0213835, IMG submission 160576) | Coastal seawater microbial communities from Marineland, Florida, United States - SWPA TP0 #1 | ecosystem: Environmental > Aquatic > Marine > Coastal | place: USA: Florida | collected 2016-08-05 | reverse complement strand
GCACCAGAACGCGCCGCGAGGACCGGTCCGCCAGCCGCCCCCAGACATAGCCCGACACGAGCCCCGCCAGCGCCGAGGCCAGCACCAGCGCCCCCAGCTCGGCCAGCGCCTCACCCGCCGCCCCGGCGGCCAGCAGCACCAGATAGGGCGGCGCCAGCGCCGTCGACGTCAGCAGCCCGCGCGCCAGAACGAACCGCGCCAGCTCCGGATCCTCGCGCAGATACCGCAGGTTGGCCAGCGCCGCCGCGATGCCGTTCGCGCCGCCCTCGGTCGCGCCCGCCTCCTCGCGCAGGCCCGCAAAGATCCCCGCCGCGACCAGCCAGAACACCCCCGCCACCGCCAGCGCCCCCACCACCAGCGCCATCCGTCCCGCGGCATCGAGCAAGAGCAGCGCCGCAAAGCCGATCACCACCACCGGCGCCAGCGCCGCCGCCAGCCCCGTCGCCGTGCCGCGCCGCCCCTGCGCCACGGTCTTGCCCAGCACGTCCTTGTGCGCCACCGAGGCCACCGAGCGCGCCAGCGCCAGCACCGCCAGCAGGGCGCAGAGGGCGACCCCCGCCGCCGCGCCCGTGAGCGTCAGCGCCACCCCCGCCATGCCCAGCACCGCCAGCCCCTGCACCGCGCTCGCCCCCGCCCAGGCCCATTTGCGCCGCGCCATCGCCCGGATGCGCGCCGCGGTGAAGAGCTGCGGCAACAGCGCCCCGGCCTCGCGGATCGGGACCAGCAGCCCGATCATCGCCGCCGGCGCCCCCAGCGCCGCCATCAGCCAGGCGAGCACCAGCTTGGGGTCGACCAGCCCGTCGGCCGCCTTGGTCAGGCTCAGGCTCGCGACATGGCGGAGGAAGTTGCCGGGCTGCTCGCGACAGGCGGCCTCCGAGATGTCGGCGCAGACGCGGCCGTCATCCTCGGCCGTCAGCGCCTCGAAGGCGATCTCGCTGGCTCGTCGGGCGGGTGCGGTCATCTCGCGTCAATTACCCCACCGCCCGCGCGGTTCCAACCATGCTTGACACCGCCCCCCGCCCGGTCCACTCCCCGCCCGACATATCCCGCAACCGGGCGTGCCGTGGGCGCCAGACCGACGAGGAGAGCCGAGATGGCCCAGATTTCCCTCACCTTCCCCGATGGCACTGTGCGCAGCTACCCCGCCGGCGTGACCGCGGCCGAGGTCGCGGCCTCGATCGCGCCGTCGCTGGCCAAGAAATCCGTCTCGGCCACGCTGGACGGCGCCCACTGGGACCTCGCCTGGCCGATCGAGGCGGACGGGGCGATCACGCTCAACACCATGGCCGATGCCACCCCGGCGCTGGAGCTCATCCGCCACGACCTCGCCCATGTCATGGCCCGCGCCGTGCAGGAGCTCTGGCCCGACGTGAAGGTCACCATCGGCCCCGTCATCCAGCACGGCTGGTACTACGACTTCGACCGCGCCGAGCCCTTCACCCCCGAGGACCTCGGGCTGATCGAGAAGCGCATGCGCGAGATCATCGCCGCCCGCGACCCCGTCCGCACCGAGGTCTGGGACCGCGCCCGCGCCATCGCCCATTACGAGGCCGCCGGCGAGCCCTTCAAGGTCGAGCTGATCGAGGCGATTCCCGGCGACCAGCCCATCCGCATGTACTGGCACGGGGACTGGCAGGACCTCTGCCGCGGCCCGCACCTGCAACACACCGGCCAGCTCCCCGCCGACGCCTTCAAGCTGATGAGCGTCGCCGGCGCCTACTGGCGGGGCGATGCGCGCAACAAGATGCTCCAGCGCATCTACGGCGTCGCCTTCCGCACCCGCGACGAGCTGAAGGCCCACCTGCACATGCTGGAGGAGGCGGCGAAACGCGACCACCGCCGGCTGGGGCGCGAGATGGAGCTCTTCCACCTCCAGGAGGAAGCCCCCGGCATGGTCTTCTGGCACCCCAACGGCTGGATGATCTACCGCACGCTCGAGGATTACATGCGCCGCCGCCTCCGCGCCGCCGGCTACCGCGAGATCCGCACGCCGCAGGTCGTGGACCGCGTGCTGTGGGAGAAATCCGGCCACTGGGAAGCCTATCGCGACAACATGTTCATGGTGGAGGTCGCCGAGGAAGGCGCGAAGGAAAAGCGCATCAACGCGCTGAAACCGATGAACTGCCCCTGCCATGTGCAGGTCTACAACCACGGGCTGAAGAGCTATCGCGACCTGCCGCTGCGGCTGGCCGAATTCGGCTCCTGCCACCGCTACGAGCCCTCGGGCTCGATGCACGGGCTCATGCGCGTGCGCGGCTTCGTGCAGGACGACGCGCACATCTTCTGCACCGAGGACCAGATCGAGGCCGAATGCGCCGGTTTCCTCGGCCTGCTGTCGTCGGTCTATGCCGACCTCGGGTTCCGGAAGTTCGACATCAAGCTCTCGACCCGGCCCGAGGTCCGCGTCGGCTCGGACGAGGTCTGGGACAAGGCCGAATCCGCCCTCGAACGCGCCATCCTCAAGGTCCGCAACGACTATGAGATCGACCCGGGCGAGGGCGCCTTCTATGGCCCCAAGCTCGACTTCAAGCTCACCGACGCCATCGGCCGCGAATGGCAATGCGGCACCTTCCAGGCCGATTTCAACCTGCCCGACCGGCTGGGCGCCGAATATGTGGGCGAGGACGGGGCGAAACACCGCCCCGTCATGCTGCACCGCGCCATCCTCGGCTCGTTCGAGCGCTTCATCGGCATCCTGATCGAGAACTACGCCGGGAAGCTCCCCTTCTGGCTGGCGCCGCGACAGGTCGTCGTCGCCACCATCGTCTCGGATGCCGACGGCTGGGCGGCCGAGGTCACGGCGAAACTCACCGCCGCGGGCCTGCGGGCCGAGCCCGACACCCGCAACGAAAAGATCAACTACAAGGTCCGCGAGCACTCGGTCGGCAAGGTCCCGGTCATCCTCGCCCTCGGCGCGCGCGAGGTGGCCGAGGGCACCGTCACCGTCCGCCGGCTGGGCGAGCAGGGCACCCGCACCCTGCCGCTGGAGGAGGCCGTGCGCGAGCTCGCGGCCGAGGCGACGCCCCCCGACCTGCGCTGAGCCGGCCCGGGGCCCGACCCCGTCGACCGGCCTGCGAAGGCCCCGCGCCCGCCGTCGCTCAGGGGAACTCGGCCACGACGCCGACGACGATCCTGTCGGGCGGCGGGCCGGGTTCCGTCACGGCGAGGATGCTCCGCACCTTGCGGGTCCAGTCCAGATCGACGCGGAACCACTCGTTGAACCACGGATCGCAGATCACCGCCCCGGCCGGCCAGGGCGGCGGGCTCGCGAGCGCAAAGGTGCCGTGGACGTCGGATCGCCGCGCGCCGAGCACGAGACAGGCGTGGTTCCTGTGCAGGTTGACATAGCAGAACGGGTCGCTGAACTTCTTGTGCACCGCGAGATAGCGGAACCCGACGGCCGTCTGCTCGCCGCAGTTTCCGATGCCGGTGCCCTCGACCCGCAGGGCATCGGCCAGGATGCGGTCGCGGATGCTCATCGTTGCCGGTCTGGACGGCGCCGTCCGCCGCTGCTGCGTCACGCTCTTTTCCGTCAGGTCAGGCGAGGTGAGCGCAGCCGCAATCCCGCCCAGGATGCCCAGTCGCGTCTTGAGACCCTGCTTGTGGCGCATCTGCGCGTGGACGAGATCGATGGGCTTGTTCGACGCCCCCTTGGTCATCTTCTGCCGGACATGGTCCACGGCCATTTCCGCAACGATCAGGTTCTGTTCTGCCGTATTCGCCATCGCAGCTCGCCCCGGTTTGCCTGCGAGGAAACTGCCTCTGCGCCGGGCTTTCTGCAATATGTCTCGCGACGGCGCCGACATCGCGCCGACCGCCCCGGACGGCCCTCGTCTCGGCCCCCATTGCCGGGCAAGCAGGCCACCCGCACCCTGACGCCGCTGGATGCCGCGCGGGAGCCGCCGGCCGGGACGACGCCCCGCAATCTGCGCCGTCGGGACGTCGCGCCGGTTTACCGATGGGGCCGGATTGCCTATCCTGCCGGCCCAAACCGCCCGAGACACCGCCCGGAGGTGATCCGCGCCACCCGGCCCTCGCCCCTCCCGGTCCCGACGCAGCTGGGGGCTGCCCGACCGGGGCGCGGGGGGAACCGCCCCGCATGGCGGCCCGGTCACCCCCCGCGCAGACCAAGGAGGCCCGCATGGACCGTCCCCCCCATGCCCCCGCCCAGCCTGCAGACAGGCCAGCTTCCCGATCGACGCCCCGCCCCGGGGCCCAGCCCGCAGCGCACCCGGCCCCCCATGCGGCCCCGGGATCCGGGGCCCGACCGGCAGCCCAGCCGTTGCCGCCCCTCACGCCGGGCGATCCCGCCCCCGGCTTCACCCAGCGCAGCGTCACCACCCCGCAATACGCCTTCGACAGCGCGGCGGGACGTTACCTCGTGCTGTGCTTCTACGGCTCGGCGGCCGATCCGCACGCCGAGGCCGCCCTCGCCGCCGCCCTCGCGCGGCCCGACATCTTCAACGACGATCATGCCGCCTTCTTCGGCGTCAGCGTCGACCCCGAGGACGAGGCCACCGGCCGGGTGCAGAACCGCATCCCCGGCTATCGGCATTTCTGGGACTTCGACCTGCGTGTCTCGCGCCTCTATGGCATCGTCCGGGCCGAGGCCGCCGCCGGCACCCTGCGGATGGAGCGGAGCTGGGTCGTCATCGACCCGACCATGCGCGTCCTCGCCACCATCCCCTTCCGCAACGACCGCTCCGACCTGCCCGAGGTCATGGCCCTGCTTCGGGGCCTGCCCCCGCCCGAGCGCCACGCCGGGGTCGAGCTCATGGCCCCCGTCCTGTTCCTGCCCCGCGTCTTCGAGCCCGAGCTCTGCGAGCGGCTGATACGCCTCTACGAGGCCACCGGCGGGCAGGAGAGCGGCTTCATGCGCGAGATCGGCGGCCGCACCGTCGGCGTCACCGATCCCGGCTTCAAGCGCCGCCGCGACCACATCATCGAGGATGCCGAGCTGATCGCCCTCCTGCAGGCCCGCTTCGTGCAGCGCGTGGTGCCGCAGATCGCAAAGGCCTATCAGTTCCCGGTCACACGCATGGAACGCTACATCGTCGCCTGCTACGCGGCCGAGGACGGCGGGCATTTCTCGGCCCATCGCGACAATACCACCCGCGGCACCGCGCACCGCCGCTTTGCCGTGTCGGTCAACCTGAACGCCGATTTCGACGGCGGCGAGGTCAGCTTTCCCGAATACGGGGCCCGCCGCTTCAGGCCGCCGCCGGGGGGCGCGGTGGTGTTCTCCTGCTCGCTGCTGCACCGGGTCGCGCCGGTGACACGCGGCCGCCGCTACGCCTTCCTGCCCTTCCTCTACGACGAGGCCGCCGCCCGCATCCGCGAGGAGAACGCCGGCCTCGTCGGCGCGGCGCCCGCCGACGCCCCCCCGGGCCCTCCCCCCTGAGCCCCTGCGTGACCGGCCCCCGGGCCCCGGCTGACCCCCCTCAGTGCGGGTCCGGCCGCCGCGCCGCCAGCGCCAGCACGCCGCCGAGGGCGCACATCACGATGGGAAACATCGTGAAGACGCCAAAGCCGAAGGCATGGAACATCCCCCCCGCCGAGACCAGCAGCAGCACCCCCGCCGGCACATTGGCCGACCGCGCCATCGCCCCGCCCGCGATCGCCATCACCGGCGCCACCAGGCTGACGGTGCGGATCAGCACCGGGTTCTCGACGAAGCCGAAGACCTCGCCCAGCTCGCTCCAGCGCGCCAGAAGCTCGGTCCAGCCGAAGCTGGCAAAGCCCACCAGCATCCCCCAGAGCCCGCCGATCAGCCCGAGCACAAGTGCCGCGTTGCGCATCCCGTCCCCCTTCTTGCCCCCCGGCTGTGCAGCCGGAGCCTGCCTGCCACGGCAGGGTTCTGCCGGAAACCCCCTGCCGCGCCGCCACGCTTGATTTTTCCGTCCGATTCGGCATTGACTGATGCTACGGGGACAGCCTTTCTCCTGCGCGAGGCCTGCGATCCGGGCAGCTGGCCAGGCAGCCGGACGGCATGCAAGATCGGGCTGCACGTCCCGCGGCAATCCTGCCGCGGGGGAACTGGAACGAGGAAGACGACAGATGCCCACCGGCACCGTGAAGTGGTTCAATGCAACCAAGGGGTATGGGTTCATCGCGCCGGACGACGGCGGCAAGGACGTGTTTGTCCATATTTCCGCGGTCGAGCGGGCTGGCCTGAAGGGTCTGAACGACAACCAGAAGGTCGGCTACGAGCTGCAGTCGGGTCGCGACGGGCGGGCCTCGGCGGCCGATCTGCGGCTGCTCTGAGCACGCCGCACCGCCCCCGGGGGGGGCTCCAGCACAGCACCGACGCACGCGCCCTGTGGATAGAATCCGCCGGGCGCGTTGCCTTGCGCGACGCCTCCGTGACCCCCGCGCCGGGCGATCTGGTCATCGAGACGCTCTTTTCCGGCATCAGCCGCGGCACCGAGCGGCTGGTGCTGGCGGGCGCCGTGCCCCCCTCCGAACACGACCGCATGCGCTGTCCGCTGCAGGAGGGCGCCTTTCCCTTTCCGGTGAAATACGGCTACTGCGCCGTGGGCCGGGTGGTCGACGGCCCCGCCGAGCGCCTCGGCCGGACCGTCTTCGCCCTCGCCCCGCACCAGAGCCGGTTTGCCTGCCCGCCGGGCCTCGCCCATCCGCTGCCCGAGGGGCTGCCGCCCGCCCGCGCGGTCCTTGCGGCCAACATGGAAACGGCGCTGACCGTGGTGTGGGATTCGGGCGCGGGGCCCGGCGACCGGATCGCGGTGGTGGGGGCGGGGGTGGGGGGCGCGCTGGCCGGCTGGCTCTGCGCGCGGCTGCCCGGGGCGCAGGTCACGCTGGTCGACAGCCAGCCCGACCGCGCCCGCCTCGCCGCCGCGCTCGGCTGCGGCTTTGCCGCGCCCGAGGCGGCGGGGGGCGAGGCCGATGTCGTCCTCCACGCCTCGGCCTCGCCCGCCGGCCTCGCGACCGCCCTCGCGCTGGCCGGCCCCGAGGCCACCGTGGTCGAGGCGAGCTGGTACGGCGACCGGGCCGTGCCTGCCCCCCTCGGCGGCGCCTTCCACAGCCGCCGGCTGCGCCTTGTCTCCAGCCAGGTCGGCCGCATCCCCCCCGCCCGCGCCCCGCGCTGGAGCCACGCCCGCCGCATGGCCACCGCGCTCTCGCTCCTGGCCGACCCCGCGCTCGACGCGCTCATTTCGGGCGAGACCGCCTTTGCCGACTTGCCCGCGGCCTATGCCGACATAGTTGCGGCCCCCGGGACGCTGTGCCACCGCGTCCGCTATTGACCGCCACCGAGCCCCCGGAGGAGCCATGTTCGCCGTCGAGGTCCGCGACCACATCATGATCGCCCATTCCCTGCCCTCGCCGGTGTTCGGGCCCGCGCAGGGGATGCACGGCGCCACCTTCACGGTCGATGCGGCCTTCTTCACCGAAGGACTGGACGGCGACGGCCTCGTCGTCGACATCGGCATCGCCACCGAGATGCTGGCCGAGGCGCTGGCGCCGCTCCGGTACGCCAACCTTGACGAGGTCCCGGAGTTCGCGGGGAAGATCACCACCACCGAGTTCCTCTGCGGCCAAATCTGGCAGGTCCTCGCCCGCGAGGCCCGGAGCGGCCGGCTGAACGACGGCGGCCGGCTGAAGCGGCTGCGCGTGACGCTGCACGAAAGCCACCTCGCGCGCGGCTGGTACGAGGCCGACCTCTGAGGCCCCCCATGCCCCGCCGCGTGCATTTCGCCATCCCCGGCGCGCTGGACAGCCCCACCGGCGGCTACGGCTATGACCGGGCACTGATCGCGCATCTGCCGGCGCAGGGGTGGGAGGCGGTGCACCTGCCGCTTCCGGGGGGCTTTCCGCTGCCCGACCGGGCGGCGCTGGCGGCGGCGGAGGCGGCGCTGGCGGGCCTGCCCGACGGCGCGCTGGTGCTGGCCGACGGCCTCGCCTTCGGCGCCATGGACGCGGCGGCGGCGCGCGAGGGCGGCCGGCTCTGCCTGATCGCGCTGGTCCACCATCCGCTCGCCGACGAGACCGGCCTGCCCCCGCCCGAGGCCGCCCGCCTGAGCGCGACCGAGGCCCGCGCGCTGGCCGCCGCCCGCGCCGTGATCTGCACCAGCCACGCCACCGCCGAGCGGCTGACCCGGGGCTTCGGCGTGCCCCCCCACCGCCTGACCGTGGCCGAGCCGGGCACCGCGCCGGCCCCTCCCGCCCGCGGCTCGGGCGCCGACCCCCTGATCCTGAGCGTGGGCTCGCTGACCCCGCGCAAGGGCCATGACCTCCTGATCTCCGCGCTGGCGGGGCTCGCGGACCTGCGCTGGCGGGCGCGCATCGTGGGGGCGGCGCCCGACCCGACCACGGCCGCGGCGCTCGCGGCGCAGATCGCGGCGGCGGGGCTGGAGGGCCGGATCGCCCTCGCCGGCCCGGTGGCGGACATCGCCGCCGAATACGCCGCCGCCGACCTCTTTGCGCTCGCGAGCCGGCACGAGGGCTACGGCATGGCCTATGCCGAGGCGCTGGCCCATGGCCTGCCGGTGGTGGCGACGCGGGTGGGGCCGGTGGCGGGCTTCCTGCCCCCCGCGGCCGGCGCGCTGGTCCCGCCGGAGGACGCCCCCGCCCTGCGCGCGGCGCTCGCGCCCCTCATCGCCGACCCCGCGGCGCGCCGGACGGCCGCCGCCGCCGCCCGCGCCGCCGGCCTGCGCCTGCCGCGCTGGGAGGACACGGCCGCCACCGTCGCCCGCGTCCTCGAGCATGTGACGGAGGGCGTGCGATGAGCTTTTCGGCCGACTGGCTGGCGCTGCGCGAGCCCGCCGACCGCGCCGCCCGCGACCCCGCCCTGCTCGCACGGGCGGCAGCCGCGGCGGGCGCGGCGCCGCTGGTGGTCGACCTCGGCTGCGGCACCGGGGCGACGGCGCGGGCCATGGCCGGGCACCTGCCCGGGGCCCGCTGGCGGCTGGTGGATGCCGACGCGGACCTCCTCGCCCGGGCCGCGGCCGCGACGGGGGGCGATGCGCACCGCCTCGACCTCGCCGACCTCGGGGCGCTGCCGCTGGCGGGGGCGGATCTGGTCACCGCCTCGGCGCTTCTGGACCTCATGCCGGCGCCCTGGGTCGAGGCGCTGGCCGACCGCCTCGCGGCGCTGCGCCTGCCGTTCTACGCCGCGCTCTCCTATGACGGGGTCATGGAGTGGTCGCCGCCGCACCCCGCCGACGCCGCCGTCACCCGGGCCTTCAACCGCCACCAGCGGACCGACAAGGGCCTCGGCCCGGCGCTGGGCCCCGATGCGGCGGCGACGATGGCGGCGGCGCTGTGCCGGCGGGGCATGCACGTCACTCTCGCGCCCAGCCCGTGGCGACTGGGCCCGGCCGAGGCCGCCCTTCAGGCCGACCTCCTCGACGGCATCGCCGCCGCGGCGCGCGAGGCCGGCTGCGCCGAGGCCGCCGAATGGCGCGCCGCGCGCGGGGCCGACGCCTGCGTCATCGGCCACGCCGACCTCCTGGCGCTGCCCGCCCCTGCCTGATTTCTGCGTGATGGCGCCCGCCGCCCCCCCGGGAGTGTCCCAAAACATCTTTTCTTTCACACGGCGGCCCGATAGGTTCCGCGACCATCTGATCCAGCCAGGGAGACCATAATGAAGAAGCTGCTGCTCGCCAGCGCCGCCTCCGCCCTCATGTCCGGCGCCGCCTTCGCCGACGAGATCCGGATGGGCGTGCTGCTCGGCTTCACCGGCCCCATCGAATCCATCACGCCGAACATGGCGGCGGCGGCCGAGATGGCCTGGGCCGAGATCAACGCCGCCGGCGGCATCCTCGGCGGCCACACCATCACCGCGGTGCGGGGCGATTCGACCTGCATCGACAGCTCGGCCGCCAACGCCGCCGCCGAGCGCCTGATCACCGCCGAAGGCGTCGTGGCCATCATGGGCGCCGACTGTTCCGGCGTGACGCGCTCGATCCTCGAGAACGTCGCCATGCCCAACGGCGTGCCGATGATCTCGCCCTCGGCCACCTCGCCGGCCTTCACCACCTTCGATTCGGGCGGCATGTTCTTCCGCACCGCGCCGTCGGATGCCCGCCAGGGCGTCGTCGTCGCCGAGATGCTGATGGAGCGCGGGATCACCGAGGTCGCCGTCACCTTCACCAACAACGACTATGGCCGCGGCCTCTCGGACAGCTTCGCCGCAGCCTTCTCCGAGATGGGCGGCACCGTCACCATCAACGACAGCCACATGGACGGCCGCGGCGACTATTCGGCCGAGGTCGGCGCGCTGGCGGCCGCGGGCGGCGAGGTGCTGGTGGTGTTCGGCTATGCCGACCAGGGCGGCGTCGGCATCATCCAGACCGCGCTGGAACTCGGCGCCTTCGACATCTTCGTCCTCGGCGACGGGATGCGGGCGCAGAGCCTGATCGACACCATCGGGCCCGAGCTGGACGGCACCTTCGGCGTCGTGCCCTCGGCCGCGGGCGAGGGGATGGACACCTTCCTCGCGCTGGCGTCCGAGGCGGGCTTCGACGGCACCACCTCCTTTGCCGCGCAGGCCTATGACGCCGCCGCGCTGCTGGCGCTGGCGGCCCAGGCCGCGGGCGAGGCCACGCCCGAGGCCATCGCCGCCAACATCATGAACGTCGCCAACGCGCCGGGCGAGGAGATCTATGCCGGGGACCTCGCGCGCGGGCTCGAGATCCTCGCTGCCGGCGGCGAGATCAACTATGTCGGCGCCACCGAGGTGGAGCTCGTGCCGCCGGGCGAGGCCGCCGGCACCTATGAGGAGTACAACATCGAAGGCGGTGCCTTCGTGCGCGTGCAGATGCGCTGACCCCTCCACGACCCGATACCGGAAGGCCCGGGGCGCGTCCTGCGACCCCGGGCCTTTCCCAAGAAATGACATCCACAACAGGGCGGGGAGAAGCGGCATGATCCGCGTCGAGAACCTGCACAAGCATTTCGGCGGCTTCCATGCCGTCGACGGGGCCACGCTCGAGATCGCGCCGGGCTCCATCACCGGGCTGATCGGGCCCAACGGCGCCGGCAAGACGACGCTCTTCAACGTCATCGCCGGGGTGCTGAAACCGACCTCCGGCCGCGTCACCATGGCTGGCGAGGACATCACCGGCCTCGCCCCGCACGAGTTGTTCCTCAAGGGATTGCTGCGCACCTTTCAGATCGCGCACGAGTTCCACTCCATGACCGTGCGCGAGAACCTGATGATGGTCCCCCCCGGCCAGGCGGGCGAGAACCTCTGGAGTGCGTGGTTCCACCGCGGCCTCGTCGCCGAGGAAGAGGCCCGCATCCGCGCCCGCGCCGACGAGGTGATGGAGTTCCTGACCATCTCGCACCTTGCCGACGAAAAGGCCGGCAACCTCTCGGGCGGGCAGAAGAAACTGCTCGAACTCGGGCGCACGATGATGACCGAGGCGAAGATCGTCTTCCTCGACGAGGTCGGCGCAGGGGTGAACCGGACCCTCCTGAACACCATCGCCGACGCCATCGTCCGGCTGAACCAGGAGCGCGGCTATACCTTCGTCGTGATCGAGCACGACATGGATTTCATCGGCCGCATCTGCGACCCGGTGATCTGCATGGCCGAGGGCAAGGTGCTGGCCCAGGGGACCATCGCCGAGATCAAGGCCAACGAGGCGGTGATCGAGGCCTATCTCGGCACCGGGCTGAAGAACAAGGTCAAGGCCGAGGGCACCGCGGCCACCGCGCTGGAGGCGGGCGGATGAGCGCGCCGGCCCGCAGCGGGCTTGAGGAAACGCGACATTGCGGCGGGGCAGGGGGGCGCATTCCCCGGCCGGATTTGTCCCTTTGCGACCTTTGCCCCTGTGGAGCGGCGGCATGAGCACGGTCCTGATCGGCGAGGCCATGACCGGCGGCTATGGCGGGGCGGACATCCTGCACGGCTGCACCATCGCGGTGGAAAAGGGCGAGATCGCCGTCATCGTCGGCCCCAACGGCGCCGGGAAATCCACCGCCATGAAGGCCGTCTTCGGCATGCTGCCCCTGCGCGAGGGGCATGTCCGGCTCAACGGCCAGGACATCACCGCCCTCACCCCGCAGGCCCGCGTGGCCCAGGGCATGGCCTTCGTGCCCCAGACCAACAACATCTTCCCCTCGATGACCGTCGAGGAGAACCTCGAGATGGGCGCCTTCCTGCGCACCGACGATTTCGCGCAGACGATGGAGCAGGTGTTCGACCTCTTCCCGATCCTGCGCGAAAAGCGCCGGCAGGCCGCGGGCGAGCTTTCGGGCGGACAGCGCCAGCAGGTCGCCGTGGGCCGGGCGCTGATGACCCAGCCCACCGTCCTGATGCTCGACGAGCCCACCGCCGGCGTCTCGCCCATCGTGATGGACGAGCTCTTCGACCGCATCATCGAGGTCGCGCGCAGCGGCATCTCCATCCTGATGGTCGAGCAGAACGCCCGCCAGGCGCTGGAGATCGCCGACAAGGGCTATGTGCTGGTGCAGGGCCGCAACCGTTTCACCGACACCGGGCAGGCGCTGCTGGCCGACCCCGAGGTCCGGCGCAGCTTTCTGGGGGGCTGAGGATGGACCCGATCAACGCCTTCGTGGCGCTTTCCAATTTCGTGCTTGTCCCGGCGCTGGCCTATGGCAGTCAGCTTGCCCTGGGGGCGCTTGGCGTCACCCTCGTCTACGGCATCCTGCGCTTTTCCAACTTTGCCCATGGCGACTTCATGGCCTTCGGGACCATGTGGGTGATCCTGACCACCTGGACGCTGCAATACTGGGGCGTCTCGCTCGGCTTCCTGCCCACCGCGCTGCTGGCGCTGCCGGTCGGGATCGTCGCCATGGCGCTCTATGCGCTGGCGGCCGACCGGCTGGTCTTCCGCTTCTATCGGCGACAGCGGGTGAAGCCGGTGGTGCTGGTGATGGCCTCCATCGGCGTGATGTTCGTCACCAACGGCATCGTGCGGCTGATCATCGGCCCCGGCGACCGGCGGTTCTTCGACGGGCAGGTCAATGTCTTCACCGTCCGCGAGTTCCGCGACTGGACCGGGCTGGAGGAGGGGCTGCGGCTTGGAACCGCCCAGGCGCTGACCATCGTGGTCGCGCTGGTGGTGATGGCGGCGCTCTTCTGGTTCCTCAACCGCACCCGCACCGGCAAGTCGATGCGCGCCTTTTCCGACAACGAGGACCTCGCGCTGCTGTCGGGCATCTCGCCCGACCGGGTGGTGCGGGTGACCTGGATCCTCGCCGCGACGCTCGCCACCATCGCGGGCGTCCTCTACGGCCTCGACAAGGGCTTCCGCCCCTTCACCTATTTCCAGCTCCTTCTGCCGATCTTCGCCGCCGCCATCGTCGGCGGCCTCGGCAACCCGATGGGCGCGATCGCGGGCGGCTATCTCGTCGCCTTTGCCGAGATGACCATCACCTATGCCTGGCGCCGCGTGCTGGCGCATCTGTTGCCCGAGGGCTGGGCGCCCGAGGGCCTCGCGCAGATCCTGTCGGTGGACTACAAGTTCGCGGTCTCCTTCGCGATCCTCGTGGCGGTGCTGATCTTCCGCCCCACCGGCCTCTTCCGCGGGAGGGCAGCATGAGCGTGAACTGGCGCAACCTCGGCCTCTTCGGCGCGCTGGCGGTGCTGCTGGCCATGGTCTGGACCTTCCAGAGCCCGACGCTGGCGCTGACCATCATCAACATGGGGCTGATCTCGGCCGTCATGGCGCTGGGCGTCAACATGATGTGGGGCTATGCGGGGCTCTTCAACGTCGGCATCATGGGCTTCACCGCGGTGGGCGGTCTGGCGGCGGTGCTGGTGGCGATGCCCCCGGTGCCGGACGCCTGGCGCGCGGGCGGCCTGGGCGCAATCTTCGGGCTGATGATCGGCGCGGCCACCATCTTCGCCGCGGTGATCCTGTGGCGCAGGATGGCGCCGGGGCGGCTGCGGACGCTCGCGCTGCTCGGCCTCCTCCTCGGCGGCTGGCTCCTGAACCGCGCCGTCTTCGTCCCGGCGGTCAACGCGATCGAGGCCGTCAACCCGGCCTCCGAGGGCTATCTCGGCGGTCTCGGCCTGCCGGTGCTGCTGGCCTGGCCGGTGGGGGCGGTGATGGCGGCAGGCGCGGCCTGGATGGTGGGCAAGATCTCGCTGGGGCTCCGGTCGGACTATCTCGCCATCGCCACGCTGGGCATCTCCGAGATCATCATCTCGATCCTGCGCAACGAGACCTGGCTCGCCCGCGGGGTGAAGAACGTGGCCGGCATCCCCCGCCCCGTCGCCTCGCCGGTCGAGGTCCGTCAGCAGGAGTGGGTGGTGAACCTCTCCGAGACCCTCGGCTGGGGGGTGAACCAGACCGCGCAGGTGATCGTGCAGCTCAGCTATACCGCGCTGTTCCTGATCGTCCTCGGCATCCTGATCTGGCTGGCGGAAAAGGCGCTGAACTCGCCCTGGGGCCGGATGATGCGCGCCATCCGCGACAACGAGACCGCCGCCCGCGCCATGGGCAAGGACGTCACGCGCCGTCATCTCAACATCTTCGTGCTCGGCTCGGCCACCTGCGGCCTCGCGGGCGCCATGATGGTCTCGATGGACGGACAGCTGGTGCCCACCACCTACGAGCCCCTGCGCTTCACCTTCCTGATCTGGGTGATGGTGATCGTGGGCGGCTCGGGCAACAACTGGGGCGCGGTGCTGGGCGGCATGCTCATCTGGTTCCTCTGGGTGCAGGTGGAGCCTGCGGGCCGCTGGCTGATCGACGTGGCCACCATCTGGCTGGGCGAGGACAGCGACCTGCGCGCCCATCTGATGGCCAACGCGGCGCATATGCGGCTGCTGACCATGGGCCTCGCCCTGCTCCTGGTGCTGCGCTTCAGCCCGCGCGGCCTGATCCCCGAGCGCTGAGGGCCCGGGCCAGACGGCCCCGCCCGGCGGGGTCGTCCCGGCCCCCTGCTTCATCTTTCCGAAAATATCCTCGGGGGGGCTCCCGCACGGGAGCGGGGGGCTCGAGAGCCCCCCTCCCACGCCGGTACGAGGCGCCTACCTGCGCGACACGCTCCGCGCGTTGCGCGCGCCGCTGACGGTGATCTGCCGCACCCCGTCCAGCCGGGCGTTGGGGATGAACAGCCCGGCCGAGACCTCGCGCGACACCGGCGGGCCCTCGCGCCGCGCCTGGCGCGGCTCGGCCACCACGAAGTCGAGCCGCAGCACGCCGCCCTCGGCCCGCACCTCGCCGCCCTCGCCGGTCAGCTCGGCATCCCACCAGCCCTGCGTCGGCGGCAGGCCGATCGCCTGCACCATCGCCCCGCCCGAGACCGGGTGCACCGACAGCTCGATCACCTGATCGACCAGCGGCCGGTTGTCCACCGCCGTGCGCCAGCCGCCCTCGGGGACCAGCGTCGCCGTCTCGGTGCTGCGCCCGAACCAGTTGACCGGGTTCAGGCGCGAGTCCCGCACCGCGCCACAGGAGGTCAGGACCACCACGGCCACAAGGCCTGCCAGCGCGGATCGGTGCATCGACATCCCCTTCGTTTCGCGCGCCACCCTAGCCCGCGGCGCCGCCCTTGAAAAGCGCCCCCGACACCGGCCCGCCGGCAGGGGGCTGGACCTTTGCCGACCCGCAGCCTAGGTCCCTCCCGAACGCAGCGCAGCGGAGACATGCCGGTGGCCAGCCCCGCCTTCGAAGACATCGCCGAGACCTTCGCCTTCCTCGACGACTGGGAGGACCGCTATCGCCACGTCATCGAGCTCGGGCGCGCGCTGCCGCGCCTCGACGCCTCGGTCAAGGTTCCGGCCACCAAGGTCGAGGGCTGCGCCAGCCAGGTCTGGATCCTGCCCCGGATCGAGGGCGAGGGCGCCGCCGCCCGCTTCGACTTCGAGGGCGAGAGCGACGCGATGATCGTGCAGGGCCTGATCGCGGTGCTCCACGCCCTCTATGCCGGGCTCACGGTGCGCGAGGTGCTGGCGGTCGACGCCGCAGCCGAGCTGTCCCGCCTCGGGCTGGATCAGCACCTCTCGGCTCAGCGCTCGAACGGGCTGCGCGCCATGATCGGCCGCATCCGCAGCCTCGCCCAAGACACCGCGGCCGCCTGACCCTCAGCGGTTGCGCCGCATCAGCCAGAGCAGCACCACCGCCACCATCGCGAGCTTCAGCGGCACCCCGAGGCCATACTCCCCCATCTCCAGCCGCTCCGACAGCCAGCCAGCCCCCAGCACGGTGACCAGCGCCGCCAGCAACGCGGCCCCGAGGATGAGGGCGAAACGGGATTGCGGCATGGCTCTCCTCCACCAACGGACCCGGGTCCCACCGACCCCGCCCAGGACATAAGGCCCGGGCGCGCGCCGTCACCCCCGCCGCGCGCCGGCCGGACCCTGTCTTCATCTTTCGAAAAATATCCTCGGGGGGAGTCGCGCCCCGCGCGACGGGGGGCAGAAGGCCCCCCTGCAACGGCCCCGCCAGGCGCGCCCGCCCGGGGCTCAGACCGCCCGCACCGCCTGGTTGTGCCGCCGCGCGATCAGCGCCTTGGCCGTCTCCACCGCCACCGCGGCATCGCGGCAATAGGCGTCGGCGCCGATCGCCCGTCCGAACTCCTCGTTCAGCGGTGCGCCGCCCACCAGCACGATATAGTCGTCGCGGATCCCCTCGGCCTTCATCGTGTCGATGACCACCTTCATGTAGGGCATCGTCGTGGTCAGCAGCGCCGACATCCCCAGGATGTCCGGCCGCTCGGCCTCCAGCGCGGCGAGGTACTTCTCCACCGCGTTGTTGATCCCGAGGTCCACCACCTCGAAGCCCGCCCCCTCCATCATCATCGCCACGAGGTTCTTGCCGATGTCGTGGATGTCGCCCTTGACCGTGCCGATCACCATCTTGCCCATCCGTGGCGCGCCGGTCTCGGCCAGCAGCGGCTTCAGGATGGCCATGCCGCCCTTCATCGCATTGGCGGCCAGCAGCACCTCGGGGACGAACAGGATCCCGTCGCGAAAGTCGTTGCCGACGATGGTCATGCCCGACACCAGCGCCTCGGTGAGCACGCGATAGGGCTCCCAGCCGCGGTCGAGCAGGATGCCGACGGCCTCCTCGATCTCGTCCTTGAGACCGTCATAGAGGTCGTCGTGCATCTGCAGGACGAGGTCTTCGTCACTCAGCTCCGAAAGGATGATCTCGTCGTCCGCCATCGCCCGCTCCAGCCAAACCGCAGCGAAACGGAACGCCTCGCGCACCCCTCAATGCGCCGGCGCGGGGGGAAAAACCCGTGTCTTTCCGACATGTCGCGCGCAGGAATCGACATGCGTTCCGGTCCGCGCCGGGCGTGCCAGGCAGGCCCGGGCCGAGGGGGGCGCCCTGTTGCCGGGAAACCACGCGCGACTTTGCCGCGGCAGATGCTGCGGTGCGGCGTCACAAAACTATTGCGATGTCAAGTCTGTTATATCAATCTGAGAGCTCACGCAAGAGGAGTGATCAAATGATGTGCACAATCATGATCGGCCCCCACAGTTCGGTTCAGGGTCAGTTCGTGAGCAGGCTGCCGGACGGGCGCGTGACCGTGCGCGTCGGTGCCAGACTCTATACCGGCCGGCCGGTCTCGACCTCGCTGGAGATGGCCGGCGCCGCCTGACCGCGACAGGGCCCCGACGCTTTCGCGCCGAGGCCCTGTCGCGGTTCAGGCCGTGCCCGCGCGGGTCAGGCGAGCTTGCGCTCCACCGTCTCGCGCTCGAAGATCTCGATGACGTCGCCCTCGCGGATGTCGTCGTAATTCTCGAAGGCCATCCCGCATTCCTGGCCCGAGATGACCTCCTTCACCTCGTCCTTGAACCGCTTGAGCGTCTTCAGCGTGCCCTCGTGGATCACCACGTTGTCGCGCAGCAGCCGGACCCCGGCCGAGCGGCGCGCCACCCCCTCGGTGACCAGACAGCCGGCCACCTTGCCCACGCCCGACACCTTGAAGACCTGCCGGATCTGGGCATAGCCGATGAAGGTCTCCTTGATCTCGTCGCCGAGAAGGCCCGAGGCGGCCGCCTTGATGTTGTCCACCAGGTCGTAGATCACCGAGTAATAGCGGATCTCCACGCCCTTCTGGTTCGCGGCGGCCCGCGCCGGCGCGTTGGCGCGCACGTTGAAGCCGATCACCGGCGCCTGCGACGCCTCGGCCAGCCCGATGTCCGATTCGGTGATGGCGCCGACACCCGAGTGCAGCACGCGCACGCGCACCTCGTCGTTGCCGATCTTTTCCAGCGCCTGCACGATTGCCTCGGCCGAGCCCTGCACGTCGGCCTTCACCACCACAGGCAGTTCGGCGACCTTCTGGTCGGCCTTGGCCTTGGCCATGAGCTGCTCCAGCGTGGTGGCAGCCCCCGCGGCGGCCCGCTTGTCGCGGGCGGCGGCGGCCCGGTATTCGGCGATCTCGCGCGCCTGCGCCTCGGTCTCGACCACGTTCAGCACGTCGCCGGCCTCGGGCGTGCCCTGAAGGCCCAGCACCTCGACCGGGACCGAGGGGCCGGCCTCGTCCACCCGCTCGCCCTTGTCGTTCATCAGGGCGCGGACCCGGCCCCACTGCTCGCCCACGACGAAGATGTCGCCGCGCTTCAGCGTGCCGCGCTGCACCAGCACCGTGGCAACAGGGCCGCGGCCCACGTCGAGCTTGGCCTCGATCACCGCGCCCATGGCCTGGCGGTCGGGGTTGGCACGAAGGTCCAGAACCTCGGCCTGCAACGCGATGTTCTCCAGCAGCGCGTCGAGCCCCTTGCCGGTGACCGCCGAGACCTCGACGTCGAGCACGTCGCCGCCCATCTGCTCGACCACCACCTCGTGCTGCAACAGGTCGGTGCGCACCTTGGTCGGGTTCGCACTCGGCTTGTCGCATTTGTTGATGGCGACGATCATCGGAACGCCGGCGGCCTTGGCGTGGTTCAGCGCCTCGACCGTCTGCGGCATCACCGCGTCATCCGCGGCCACCACCAGCACGACGATGTCCGTCACCTGCGCGCCGCGGGCCCGCATGCTGGTAAACGCCGCATGGCCCGGGGTGTCGAGGAAGGTCAGCACCGCGCCCCCCTCGGTCGTGACCTGATAGGCGCCGATGTGCTGGGTGATGCCGCCGGCCTCGCCCGAGACCACGTTGGTCTTGCGGATCGCGTCCAGCAGCGAGGTCTTGCCGTGGTCGACATGGCCCATGATGGTGATGATCGGCGGGCGCGGGCGCAGCGCCTCGTCGGCGTCGTCCACCATGTCGATGACCTGCTCGACATCGGCGTCCGAGACGCGCACGGCCTTGTGGCCGAACTCCTCGATCACCAGCTCGGCGGTGTCGGCGTCGATGGGCTGGTTCATGGTCGCCATGACGCCCATCTTCATCAGCGCCTTGACCACATCGGCGACGCGCTCGGCCATGCGGTTGGCGAGCTCCTGCACCACGATGGTCTCGGGCAGTTGCACGTCGCGCACCTGCTTCTCGCGCGACTGCACGCCCATGCCCTTCTGCCGCGCACGCTCCTGCTTGCGCTTCATCGCGGCGAGGCTGCGCTGGCGCCCGCCCTCGCCCGACAGGGCCTCGTTCAGGGTCAGCTTGCCGGCGCGGCGGCCGCCATCGTCGCGGGCCTTGCCGCCGCGGCTGTCGCGGTCGGCATCGCGGCCGCGCTCGGGCGCCTTGCGCGCGGGCGTGGCGGGCCTGGGGGCAGGGCGCTCGGCGGCGGGCTCGGCGGCGCGGGCGGCGGCGGCGGCCTTGCGCGCGGCCTCGGCCTCGGCCTCGCGGGCGGCGCGCTCCTCCTCCTCGGCCTTGGCGGCCAGGGCGGCGGCGCGCTCGCGCTCCTCGCGCTCCTTCGCCTCGGCCTCCTCGCGGCGGCGCTGGCGCTCCTCCTCGCGGCGACGCTCCTCTTCCTCGCGGGCGCGGGCCTCCTCGGCCTCACGCGCACGCGCGGCCTGAAGCGCCTTGAGCCTGCGCTCCATCTCGGCGTCGCTGATCCCCGCCGGACGCTTCGACGGATCGCCCACCGCAGCCGCGATCGCAGGCCCGGCGTCGCCCTTGGCGGGGGCGCCCGCGCCCTTGGGCACGACCACCCGCTTGCGCTTGGTCTCGACCACCACGTTCTTGGTGCGGCCGTGGCTGAAGCTCTGCTTCACCTGACCGGGGCGCGCCCCGCGAAGGCCGAGGGGTTTCTTTCCGTCCGTGTCGCTCATGCGTCCTTTGTATCCTTCCCGGCGCCGTCCGCGCCGAACCGCCCGCCGGTGTCCGCCTGCGGACGCACCCCTGCGAGTCTTGCCGCTTCCTCTACAACACGCGTTGCGAGTCCACCAGCCGCAAGCGCGGCATGTATCACACGTTCTCGACCGAAGGCCATGCCCAATTCGGCCGCACTCAGCACCGTCACCGGCGCGTCGCTTCCCTCCGGAGGGCGCAGCCGCGCGCGCTCGCGCAGCGACCCGTCCGAGGCCTGCAGCAGCACCGCGGCGGGCCGGCCCGCGAGCCCCTTGATCAGGGCGTCGCGGGTCTTTTCATAGCCGCAGACGGCGGCCCCGCCCTTGCGCGCCAGCGACACGAGCTCCACCAGCCGTTGCGCCAGCTGCGCCTCCACCAGCGCGACCAACCCCTCGGGGAGGGTCACCGGCGCCCGCGCCGCCCGGGCAAACAGCTTCTTCGCCACCGCCCGGTCCAGCGCGGCGCGCTCGGCCGCCACCCAGATGCCCCGGCCCGGCAGCCGGCCTGCGACATCGGGCACCACCAGCCCCTCCGGCCCGACGACGAACCGCACGAGCCCCGCCGCCGGCTGGCTCGCCCCGGTGACGATGCAGCGCCGCTCCGGGCCCTCGCGCGTCTTCTGGTGTCCGCCCCGGGTCATGCTCTCCGCTCCCCGTCCGCTCGCGATCCGAGCCCCGCCGTCCGTCCGCGCGCCGCTTCGTTCCCGCCGCTCCATCACCCCCGCCGCGTCGTCCCGGCCCACTCCCCGCTCCGAGCCGCCCGCAGCCGGCCCGCCCGACCCCGGCCCGCCTCATCCATGCCGCCACCGCGTGGGAGCCTGCGGCCCCGCCCTGCCGGGGGGGCGGGCGGGGGTGGGTGGGTGGGACGTCCGCCCCCCCGGCAGGGCGGGGCCGCAGGCGGCGCCCCGAGGGGGCGCATCGCCCCCTCTGCCGTTGCCTCAGCCGCGGGCCTCCTCCGGCGCCTCTTCGGCCCCCTCGTCCTCGTCCTCGTCCTCGGCCCCGGGCGCCAGATCGGCCGGATCGACCCAGCCCAGCATGACGCGCGCGGTCATGATCATGGTCTGCGCCTCCTCGAGGCCGACGTCGAAGGGCTCCAGCAGGCCCTCGTCCTTGACCCGCTTGCCGTTCACCTCGGTCCAGCCCCCCGCCAGCTCCCAGTCGGCGCAGGTGGCGAAATCCTCCAGGGTCTTGACGCCGTCCTTCGCCAGCGCCTCGAGCATCTGCGGGCTCAGCCCCTCGAACCCGATCAGGCTGTCGTCGGCCCCCAGCGCGCGGGCATTCTCCAGCGCCCGGGCGTTCGCCTCCTCCAGCTTGTCGCGGGCGCGGGCCTGCAACTCCTCGGCGGTGTCCTCGTCCAGACCCTCGATCGACAACAGCTCGTCCTGCTCGACATAGGCCACCTCCTCCAGCGAGGTGAACCCCTCCGCCACCAGCAGCTGCGCCAGGAACTCGTCCACATCCAGCGCGTCCATGAAGAGCTGCGTGCGCTCGGCGAACTCGGCCTGCCGGCGCTCGCTCTCCTCGGCCTCGGTCAGGATGTCGATGTCGAGGCCCGTGAGCTGCGAGGCCAGCCGCACGTTCTGCCCCCGCCGGCCGATCGCCAGCGACAGCTGCTCGTCCGGCACCACCACCTCGATGCGCTGCGCATCCTCGTCGATGACGACCTTCGACACCTCCGCGGGCTGCAAGGCGTTCACGAGGAACGTCGCCTGGTCCTCGTTCCAGGGGATGATGTCGATCTTCTCGCCCTGCAGCTCGTTCACCACCGCCTGCACGCGGCTGCCGCGCATGCCCACGCAGGCCCCCACCGGGTCGATCGACGAGTCATACGAGATCACCGCGATCTTCGCGCGCGAGCCGGGGTCCCGCGCCACCGCCTTGATCTCGATGATGCCGTCATAGATCTCGGGCACCTCCATCTTGAAGAGTGCGGCCATGAACTCGGGCGCGGTGCGGCTCAGGAACACCTGCGGGCCGCGCTGCTCGCGCCGGACATCCTTGATGAAGCAGCGGATGCGGTCGTTCGGGCGGTAATTCTCGCGCGGGATCCGGTCCGAGCGGCGCAGGACACCCTCGCCGCGGCCGATGTCCACGATCAGGTTGCCGTATTCCTCGCGCCGCACCACGCCGTTGATGATGCTGCCGGCACGGTCACGGAACTCCTCGTACTGCCGGTCGCGCTCGGCCTCGCGCACGCGCTGCAGGATCACCTGCTTGGCCGACTGCGCCGCGATCCGGCCCAGATCGACCGGCGGCACCACCTCGTGGAACTCGTCGCCGGGCTCGGGCGCACCGGCCGCGGCCGGGTCGATCCGCACCCCGCCCCGCAGCCAGAACTCCTCGCGCCCGGGCTGGGCCTTGACGAAATACGCCTTCGCCTGCGCGGGCGTGAACTGCGCGTGGTGGTTCTCGAACTCCTCGTCCGCGACCACGGTGCGCACCCGGGTAAAGGTCGCCCGCCCGGTCTTGCGGTCGATCTTCACATGGATGTCCATGTCGGCGCCATAGCGCGACTTGGCGGCGCGGGCGAGGCTGTCCTCCATCGCCTCCACGACCAGCCCGGGGTCGATCATCTTTTCGCGCGCGACCGCCTCGGCGGTCTGCAGAAGCTCAAGCTGGTTGGCGCTGGTGATGGCCATGTCTCACTCCTCGCGGGATGGGCGGCGGGGCGTCGCGCCGCCGCCATGGTCTTCGCTCATGTCGTCGTTCTCGGTCTCGACCGCGTCGAAGCGGCTGGCGTCCAGCCCGGCCCCCTCGCCGGCCGCGCGGGCCTTCTGCGCGCGCAGCGTCTCGGCGATCAGCTCGTCGGTAAGCACGAGCTTGGCGTCCGAGAGCCAGTCGAACCTGAGCCCGATGGTGCCCTCGGGGATCTCGATCAGCACCTCCTCGCCCTCCACCCCGGCGAGGATGCCGCGAAACCGCCGCCGCCCGTCGATCATCTCGACGGTCTCGAGGCGGGCGTCGAAGCCCTCCCACGCCGCGAAATCCTTCAGCCGGGTCAGCGGCCGGTCGATGCCGGGCGACGAGACCTCCAGCGTATAGGCGTCCTCGATCGGGTCCTCGACATCGAGGACGGCCGACACCGCGGTCGAGATCAGCGCGCAATCGTCCACCTCGATGCCGCCGCGCGGGTCGCCGGCGGGCCGGTCGGCCATGATCTGCAGCACCGCCCGCTTGCCGCCCATCAGCCGCAGGCGCACCAGCTCGAACCCCATGTCCTCGATCACCGGCGCGACGATGTCGGCAAGCCGGCGGTCGATGGGGGTGCGGGCGACGAGGTCGGTCACGACAGGGTCGGTCATCGGGGGCTCGGTCAAGGGGGGCCTGATGGCTGGGGGCCTTGTAACGGAGGGCTCGGTTGCGGGAGGCTCGGCAGGGGGGGCTCGGTTGCGGCAAGGCGCGTTTTCGGAGGGCGGTCCAGACGACAAGACGGGGCACGGAGCCGGAGGGCAGAAACGAAAAAGCGGGCCATGCGGCCCGCCAGACGCATCCGGTGGAGCTTCGGGGGTGGAGGCCGAAGCGCCGCTGTCAGCCCCTCACATAGGCGCCTTCGCGGCCGATTGCAAGCACCGCGCCCTCCGCCCCCAGGGCTCCGAATCCAACTCACGGCATATGCGTTGCGAGGATGGTCTCGAGGTAGGCTGGGTCCCATCCGGCGAGCTTGCGGCGGGACTTGAGGGAGCGT
>Ga0213835_100845_pt1 | contig 23845 bp, 22 predicted proteins | sample SWPATP01_FD_160576 | JGI IMG/M metagenome (GOLD analysis project Ga0213835, IMG submission 160576) | Coastal seawater microbial communities from Marineland, Florida, United States - SWPA TP0 #1 | ecosystem: Environmental > Aquatic > Marine > Coastal | place: USA: Florida | collected 2016-08-05 | reverse complement strand
ACTGCCTGGCCAGCCTCGCTGGCAGGCCATTTCCGCGCGGTTCGTGCATCTGGCACTCTATGTCGTGGTCATCGTACTGGGCGCGAGCGGCATCGGATTGATGGCGCTGTCTGGTGCCGGCGATGTGGTCTGGGGAGATGCGGTCGGCCTGCCCGATTTCAGTGAGTACGGCCCGCGCACGGCGCATGGCATCGCCGCCCGGCTGCTGATCCTTCTCGTGATCGTTCACGTGGCCGCCGCGCTCTACCATCAGTTCATACGCGGCGACACCACCATGTCACGCATGCTGCCTTGAACGTGGGCGCCCGGGCTTAAAGCCAGCCGGAGAGTTCCCGGCGCACCATTGCCTCGATGACGGCCATGCCCTCCGGGCTGTCGTTGAGGCAGGGGATGTGCGAGAAATTGGTTCCGCCGGCCTCGTGGAACAGTTCGCCGGCCTCGCCCGCGATTTCTTCCAGCGTCTCCAGGCAGTCGACCACGAAGCCCGGATTGAAGACTGCAATCGATTTCACGCCGTTCTTGGCCAGGTTTTCGACCGTCTTGTCGGTATAGGGCTGCAGCCATTCCTCCGGGCCGAAACGCGACTGGAAGGTGGTGATCAGCTTCTTCTCGTCAAAGCCCAGCCGCTCGCGCAACAGTCGCGTCGTCTTGTAGCAATGGCAGTGATAGGGGTCGCCGCGCATGAAATAGCTCTTGGGGATGCCGTGATAGGAGGCGATGATCACCTCCGGCTCGTGGTCGAGCCCGGCCAGATGGGTCTCGATCGAGCGCGCCAGGGCCTCGATGTAGATCGGTTCATCGAAATAGGCCGGCACGGTGCGGATGGCCGGCTGGTAGCGCCGCTTCTTCAGCGCGTCGAAGAACTTGTCGTTCACGGTTGCCGTGGTCGTGGCCGAATATTGCGGGTAGAGCGGGAACATGACGATGCGGTCGCAGCCTTCATCCATCATGCGTGTCAGCACGCTTTCGATGGAGGGGTTGCCGTAGCGCATGGCCCAATCCACGAGTACATGCTCATGGGCAGACAGGGCCGTCGCCAGCTTCTCGGCCTGCGAACGGGAGAAGGTGCGCAGCGGCGATTCGTCCTTTTCCTTGTTCCAGATCTCCTCATAGGCCTTGCCGGATTTCTGCGGCCTGCGCGACAGGACGATGCCATGCAGGATCGGCAGCCACACCGCGCGCGGCCATTCGATGACGCGCGCGTCGGATAGGAACTCGCTCAGATAGCGGCGCATGGACCAGTAGTCGGTGCCGTCCGGCGTGCCCAGATTGACCAGCATGACGCCGGTCTTGCGTGGCTTCACCGGCGGGTGGTCTTTCGGCAGCGGCCCAATTGCGGTGGCGCGTGTCTGATCGATCTTGGTAGTGATGTTCATCGGATGCCGTCCCTGAAGTGGTGGCTGCTAACTAGTCCATAATGCGCCAGGTTCAATGCGGCGCGCCGCCGCTTCCTTCCACCGCGTGATCTGCAAGCGCCTTATCGGTCGTAGTCGCGTTCGTCGGAAATCACCTTGCCGTCATTGGGCAGCATGCCTTTGCCTGCCACGACAACCTCGCCGCCAAGCTTGGTGATCTCGCGCAGCGTGTCGGCGACGGCGTGGGTGTCAGGCATCGTGTCGTCGGCCGGCTCGACATGCAGCGTCATTGCATCGCGCTCCTGGTCGCGCGTAATCACCAGCCGCGCCCGGCCGATCTCCGCGTGCCGGGCCAGCACGTCGGCCACCTGCTTGGGGTCGACGAACATGCCTTTCACCTTGGTGCGCTGGTCGGCGCGGCCCATCCAGCCCTTGATGCGGGTGCCGGAGCGCCCGCAGGGCGAGGGCTCCGGCATGATGGCGGACAGGTCGCCGGTACCCAGACGCACCAGCGGATAGCCGGCGTTGAAGCATGTCACGACGAGCTCGCCGACCTCGCCATCGGGCACGGGGTCGCCGGTGCCTGGCCGCACGATTTCCACGATCAGGTGCTCGCCGATCACCATGCCGGGGACGAGGGTGCCGTCTTCCGCCGCGCTCTCATAGGCGATCACGCCGAATTCGGCGGTCGCGTAACATTGCATCACGGACACGCCGCGGGCGGCATATTCCTCGCGCAGCGACGGGAACAAGGCCCCGCCGGAAACGACGCCCCGCGTTATTGACGATAGGTCCTGTCCCGTGTCGGCCGCGCGGTCGAGCATGATCTTCAGGAAATCGGGCGTGCCGGCATAGACCGACGGCGCCAGCATGGCGGCGGCTTCCACCTGAGTCTCGGTATTGCCGGTTCCGGCCGGAAAGACCGTGCACCCCAGCGCCCGCGCGCCCGCGTCGATCATGAAGCCACCCGGCGTCAGGTGATAGGAGAAGGCGTTGTGCACGAGATCGCCGGCGCGGATGCCGGCGGCGAAGAAGGCACGCGCCACGTTGAGCGCTTGTTCATGCGACAATTCGGGTTCGAAGATTGGCCCGGGTGACATGAAAACCCTTTGGCCGCCCAGCGTCGACATGTCGGCGAAGCCGCCGAAGGGCGGGTGCTCGGTCTGCATGCGCATCAATTCGGACTTGCGCAGCACGGGCAGGGCGGTCAGCGCCTCGCGCGTATTCACCTGGTCGAGATCGATCCCGTTCAGCCAGCCTGCAAGCCCTGGCATGCGCACGGTCGCCGCTCGCAGGAAGGCGGGCAGCCGGGCGAAGAGTTCCTGTTCCCTCTGTTCGGGGTCGCGCGTCTCGAGCGCGTCGAAATGCCTAGTCATCGTTTCCCCCTCAGGATCTTTTTTTCCTTTATCGCAGCAGCCTGATCCAGCGCGCAAGGTTGACCAGCGAAATCAGCGCGCTTGCGACATAGGTGAAGGCGGCGGCTCTCAGCACGCTGCCGGCGGCAGGCAAGTCGTCTTCCGGCAGATAGCCGTCTTCCTTGAGGATAGGCATCGCCTTGCCGAAACTGGCATCGAGCTCCACCGGCAGCGTCACCAGATTGACGATCACGCGCACGGACAGCAGCGCGACGCCGATCGCCATGACGCCGAAAAGGGCGGCCGGGGCCCTCAGCAGCACCCCGAGGATGGGTGCGGCGATAAAGAAGATGCCGGCGATCCGGTCGCTAGCTGCCGCGAACTTTACCAGCCTTTGCCGGAGCGTCAGCATGCGTTCGCCGCCCGCATCCTGAAGCGCATGCGCGACCTCGTGGGCGGCGATCGCCACTGCGGCCAGGGATCGGCCGTCGTGGTGCTGCGGCAGGAGCCGCACCACCTTGGATTCGGGATCATAGTGATCGCCCATCTGGGTGGTTTCGACGCCCACATGGGGCAAGTCGAAACGGTTCAGCAGATGGCGTGCGAGTTCGCCTCCGGTGCCCGGCAGGTCCGGCCGATCGTTCGAATGGCGGGCGATCGTGTGCCGGACCCAGATCTGGGGAAGGACGATGATGGCGAGCAGGAAGGCTGCGGCGAGCGCGAACAGCATGCGGCGGCGGTCACCCTTCCTGCATCGACGGTCAGCTCATCGTCTGGCGACGGATGAGCGAGAACTGGTTGCCGGCAGCTGCCGTGCAATTCAGCTGCGTCTGCGTGATCATCATGCAGTTGAAGCTGATCGGCGCCTGGCGCAGCAGCGATACGCCCGAGATTTCGAAGACGTTGTCACCACGGCGCTCGTAACGGCCTTCGGAGATCCTGTTGCCGGTGTCGTTGGCGACGGTCTCGAAAGTGCCGCCAAAGAAGCGGGAGGTGGCGACGCCATCCGTGCTGACCCATTCGCCGTCGATGTTGGACATCTGAGGCATGGGCTGGGGAGACATGGGTGCGCGCGACGGCGGCGGGCCATAGGCCTGGCAGCCGGCGAGCGTTGCAGCAAGCGCCAGCGCGGCAGCGCCCTTCAGCATGGTGTTGGTCATGGGTGGTCTCCCTCTCCTCGGTACCGCTTGGTTTTCCTTGGCGGCTTTCTGGGGCGAAAGCAAGTCGCCGGACCAGTCGTCGCGTATCAAACGCGGCCAATCGCGGATTGTTGCGCGCCGGCCACGGTTTTCATGGTTGCGAAAGGGCGTCCAGCGCCGCGATCATGGCGTCCCGGTTGGCGCTGATGCCCTTGTAGGCCAGTTGGGCCGCATCCAGCGCCGCCAGTTGGCCTGCGAGCGATGCCGCAAGCCGGGCGCGGTCCGGGTGTAGGGCCAGCTTCTGCATCGGATCCAGATGGATGCGGATCGTGAACAGGATATCGCCGCTTTCCGGCAGCTTTCGCAGCGTCTGTCGCTCCACGCGAATGAAGGCAGCTGCCAGTGGTTCGGCGCCGAGCAGCCCAGCCTTGCTGTCCGTCACGCCCGCATCGCGCTGGCCCTTCGAGCGCGGGAGATGCAGGCGGTCGTCTTCCTGCAGCGACCAGTTCATGCGCTCCACCGGCTGGTCGGCATGCAGATTGTCGAAGATGCGGCCGATAATGGCGGCCGGCCTTGTGCCGGCGCCGAAGCCCGGCACCGGGGTGTGGATCGTGTCGAGTGGCAGGCCGAATTTCTCTGCCAGGCTCCACGATGACGGAAAACACAGCGCGGCGGCCGCCAGCCTCCATCCCTCCGAGCCCTTGCGCATCAGCACAAGGTCTTCCTGCACCAGCAGCGAGGCAGCAACGAGAGGCGTCTGCGGGCATGAATCGAGCGCGACGGATTGCTGTCCCGGCCCGATCTCGATGGCGTTTGCGGTCCGCCGATAAATCTCGGGAAACCGTGCAGGCAGGTGGGCGGCCAGCATCGCCAGCACTTCTGCCTGCGCCTTGATCGTATCGGGTTCGGCGGCGAAGACGGTCTCGAAGTCCGTCTCGTAGAGCCGCCGCTTCAGGTCGAGCTGCTGCGTGAGTCGATCATCCGGCTCGATCCACTCCGCGGGGTCGAGCGGCTTCAGCCCGATCGTGAACGGCGTTGTCGAACCGTCATAGGGCGTGTGTGCGAATGTCATGCCACATCTCCCGCCAGTTGCGCCCTTATCAGTCCACGGAGGGAATTACCGACCAGTATGTCGCCCTCGGCCAGGTCTTGCGGCGTGATCTCGGCTTCCTGTGCTTTGCCTTCCGCAAGCAACTCCGCGCGCAGGACACCCGGCAAAAGGCCGGCCGATAGGGGCGGCGTCAGCAGGATGCCGAGGCTTGCACGCACGAACACATTCGTGATCGTGCCCTCGCAGACCATGCCACGCGTGTTCAACATCACCACCTCGTCGGCTTCGCCGCTCCCATATTCCGCTCTCGCCGCCTCGTATCTCTCGCGAAGCGTCGTCTTGTGGTGGACCAGCGCGTCTTCCGGATCGATCCGGGTGGCCGCGATCCGCAGCGTCCACACCGTTCCTTCATCCAGTGGTTCGAAGGGCTGTTGCGCCAGTTCGCAGACGCCATCCAATCTCAATGTCAGGCGCACCCGCAAGGGATTTTCGGCGCGATCGATCTGGTCGAGGCAATGCCGTACCTGCCTGGGATCGTGGGGCAGGCCCAACTGGGCAGCCGACCGCGCCAGCCGGTCGAGGTGCCTTGCCTCGCGGATCAGGCCGCGGCCGGGTTCCCATCGCATTGTCTCGAAGAGGGCGAAGCCGGTGCCATTCCCGTGGCGAAGCGGCCCTTCAGCAGACATTCGGCATATTCTCCCTCCGCCGTGGAATCGAACACCACGCCGCCGCCCACATTGAAGGTCGCGCGTCCCTCTGGAAAGAGCGAAAGAGTTCGGATCGCCACGGAAAACCGCATTCTTCCCGTCGGCGCGACCCAGCCGATGGCTCCGCAATAGACGTCGCGCGGCCGGTCCTCCAGCTCGCGCAGGATCTCCATGGCCCGGATCTTCGGTGCGCCGGTGATCGAGCCGCAGGGAAACAGCGCCTCCAGGATTTCAGGCAAGCCGATCTCTGGCCGGAGACGCGCGCGCACCCTGCTCACCATCTGGTGGACGGTGGGGTAGGTCTCGACATGGAAGAGTTCCGGCACGCTCAGCGAGCCGACTTCGGTGATGCGCGAGATGTCGTTGCGCAAAAGATCGACGATCATCCGGTTTTCGGCCTGGTTCTTCGGGTCGTTGGCCAAAAAGAGCCGCTGTGCACGGTCCTGTTCCGGGCTTGTGCCGCGCGGTGCGGTTCCCTTCATCGGCAGCGTCTCGATCCAGCGATCCTCCTTCACCTCGAAGAAGAGTTCGGGCGACCGCGAGACAACGACCGGTCCGTCCAGATCCACCAATGCGGCATGGCGCACCGGCTGGCGCGCGGTCATTCTCGCCATCAGTGCCAGCGGGTCGCCGTGCCAGCGTGCTTCGACCGGAAAGGTCAGATTGCCCTGGTAGCAGTCGCCCAGCGCCAGATGGCGATGCAGCTGGTGGAAGCTCTCGCGATAACGTTCGAAGCTCCAGCAGGCGACCGGGTCCACCAACTCCGCCTCGCCATCCTGCATGGTGGTCAGGTCGGGCAGCTCGTCCGTCGGTCCGTCAAAGACGCCGAGGCAGAACAGCGGCGCGCGGCGTCCCTCTGGCAGCAGGGGCCGCAGTTTCGGCTCGAGCAGGTAGCCTGCTTCATAGGAGATATAGCCGGCCAGCCATTTGCCCGCCCGCCGCGCAGCGTCCGCCGCTTCGAGCGCCGGGCCGAATTCGTCCTGGTTCCACGGTGCGATGATCTCGCGAGGCGCGCAGAAGCCGACCTGCTCGCCGGTCAGGTCGTTGCGAAAGAAGACGGTCTGCCGTGATGTCAACGAAGTGCTCCGACCAACGGGTCAGCTGGTGCTGTCTTCCATCGCTTCCAGCTCGTCGATCATGCCTTCGATCACCGACAGCCCCTTTTGCCAGAAGGCGGGGTCGGATGCGTCGAGCCCGAAAGGGGCCAGCAGTTCGGAATGGTGCTTGGTACCGCCGGCCTTCAGCATCTCGAAATACTTGTCCTGGAAACCGCTTTCGGCCTGCTGGTAGACCGCGAAGAGCGAGTTCACCAGGCAGTCGCCGAACGCATAGGCGTAGACGTAGAAGGGCGAGTGGATGAAGTGCGGGATATAGGCCCAGAATGTCTCGTAGCCTTCGCCGAGCCGGATTGCCGGGCCCAGGCTTTCGGCCTGAACCTCGAGCCAGAACTGTCCGATCTGGTCGGAGGTGAGTTCGCCCTCGCGGCGCGCCTCGTGCAGTCTGCGCTCGAACGCATAGAAGGCGATCTGCCGCACGACCGTGTTGATCATGTCCTCGACCTTCTGGGCCAGCATCGCCTTGCGCTCGCGCGGGTTTTCGGTGCGTGCCAGCAGCGAGCGGAAGGTGAGCATTTCGCCGAAGACGGAAGCCGTCTCTGCGAGGGTGAGCGGCGTCGCTGCCATCAGGGCGCCCTGGCGCGCGGCCAGCACCTGGTGCACACCGTGGCCGAGTTCGTGCGCCAGCGTCATCACGTCGCGCGGCTTGCCGAGATAGTTCAGCAGCACATAAGGATGCGCGGAGGGCACGGTCGGGTGGGCAAAGGCGCCCGGCGCCTTGCCGGGGCGTACTGGCGCGTCGATCCAGTTCCGGTCGAAGAAATCGCGTGCGATGTCGGCCATGCGCGGGTCGAAGGCGCCATAGGCAGACAGCACGGTCTGCCGTGCCTCGTCCCAGCCGATAACCTCCTGCGGGGTTTCCGGCAGTGGCGCGTTGCGGTCCCAATGGTTGAGCACGTCCATGCCCAGCCATTTCGCCTTCATCGCGTAGTAGCGGTGCGAGAGGCGGGGATAGGCCTGCTGGACGGCATCGGCCAGCGCATCCACCACCTCGCGCTCGACCCGGTTGGCCAGATGGCGCGAATCCGCGATATCGTCAAAGCCGCGCCAGCGATCGGAAATCTCCTTGTCCTTGACCAGCGTGTTCTGGATCAGCGTGAAAACGCGCAGGTTCGATTTGAGCGTTGTCGCAAGCGCGTCGGCCACCTCGCGCCGCACGGCGCCGTCGGGATCCTGGAGCCGGTTGAGCGTCGGCTCCAGCGACAGTTCCTCGCCACCGACATTGAAGCGCAGCGCCGTCATCGTCTCGTCGAAAAGCCGGTTCCAGGCGCCGCGACCGGTCAGCGACTTCTCGTGGAAGAGCTGCTCGATCCGGTCCTCCAGCTGGTAGGGCCGGTCCATTCTCAGATCGACGATCCAGGGACGGTAGCGGGCGAGACCCGGCGAGCTGTCCATGGCCGCCTCGATCACCGCGTCCTCGATGCGGTTGAGCTCCAGTGGGAAGAACAGGAGATGCGTGCCGATGTCGGTCAGCTTCTGCTGCATGTCGCCATAAAGCTTGGCCCGCGCCGGATCCGAAGTGTCGCCCGCATAAAGCAAGCCGGCATAGGAAGCGATCCGTCCGATCAGGTCTTCGAGCGCATCGAAGGCTTCGATCGCCTGCCCCAGCCTGCCCCTCTCACCGGCGGCTGCCTCGTCGGCGAGCCGGCCTTTCCATTCCGCCTCGAAGGCCATCGCCTCGCGTGCGGCGCGGTCGAGATCGCTTGCGAGCTCGGGCGAATCCATGGCGGGATACAGATCGGTCAGGTTCCATTCCGGCAGGTCGCCAAGCTGCTGCCGCGCGCCAGTTCCTGTCCGCGCTGATGCTTCAGCGATTGCCGCTGTCTGTCGGGGTGTCGCCGCCATGGGATGCCCTTGCCTCGTCTCGGTTGATCGCGGGTCCTGGTGCCACGCCCGCGGTCACGCCGCCATAAGAAATCATTCACCCGAAATCTTGAACTCTTGTTCACGGGGATGTGCCACTTTGAAGCAGGCACAGCCATCAGATCAAGCGTCGGATACCGCGTCCCTTCATGTCACGTACAGTCCTCATTGTCGACGACGACCCCGTCCAGCTTCGCCTCCTCGAGGCAATGCTGGCCAAGCTCGGCTTCGACGTCGTGGCGGTGGACAACGGCGCGTATGCGCTGGACCGGCTGGCGGGGGCAAATGCAGACAAATTCGGCGTGGTGGTTCTCGATCTCGTGATGCCCGGGATGGGCGGTCTCGAGGTGCTCGAGGCCATGCGGAAGCGGTCGATGTCCGCTTCCGTCATCGTGCTGACCGCGCAGGGCAGCATCGAGATGGCCGTTTCGGCGATGCGGGCAGGGGCGTTCGATTTCGTGGTCAAGCCGGTGGCGCCCGAAAGGCTGCGCACGGCGATCGATGCCGCGCTGAAGGTCGAAACCGTGGAGTCCGAGCAGCGCCGCCGCCGCGCTCGCGCGGAACCCGGCATCACCTTCGCCGATTTCGTCTTCCAGAGCGCTGCGATGGACCGTGTCTTGCGCCTGTCTCGCAAGGCTTCGGAGACCGACATTCCGGTTCTCGTCGAGGGCGAATCGGGCGTGGGCAAGGAACTGGTGGCACGCGCCATCGGCGCCACTTCGGCGCGCAAGGGAAAGCCCTTCGTCACTGTCAATTGCGGCGCGATCCCGGACACGCTGGTCGAGAGCATCCTGTTTGGCCACGAAAAGGGCTCGTTCACAGGCGCCACGGAAAAACACGTCGGCAAGTTCGTCGAGGCCGATGGCGGTACCCTGTTTTTGGATGAGGTCGGCGAGTTGCCGCCCTCAGCCCAGGTCAAGCTTTTGCGGGCGGTGCAGGAGGGCGAGATCGACCCTGTCGGCGCGCGTACGAGCGTGAAGGTTGACATCAGGCTGATCTCGGCAACCCATCGGGATCTCATCCAGATGGTTAAGGACGGCGATTTTCGCGAGGATCTCTATTACCGTCTGAACGTGTTCCCGATCCACGTTCCCGCACTTCGCATGCGCCGCGACGATATTCCGCTCCTCGTGCAACACTTCCTTGCCCGTGCCTGCGAGCAGACCGGCCGGCAGGTGGTCGGTCTCGACGCCCGGGCGATGGAACTTCTGGTCGCGTGCGATTGGCCGGGCAACATTCGTCAGCTCGAGAACGCACTTTTGCGTGCCGTCGTTCTGGCCGATGGTGACTGGCTGACGGAGTCGGAATTCCCGCAGATAAGGGCACTGGTGGAGGGCATCGATCTTGGCCGCGAGGTGGCCGAAGCGCCGCCGCTCGACGATGAGTATCTGGTATCGTCCTTTGCCGCCGCGCTCGGGGATGACAGGTCTGAACCGAGCCTGCCGGAGACCGCCATCGACATGTTGGACGATGCCGGCGAGATGCGCAGCCTGGCCGAAGTGGAAGAGCGCATGATCCGCATGGCGATCGCTCATTATGGCGGCCAGATGAGCGAGGTGGCGCGAAGGCTCGGTATCGGGCGCTCCACTCTCTACCGCAAGCTTAAGGAATACGGCATTGAGGCCGACCGGCGGGGCGAATCCATGGCCTCTTGAGGCGCCCGGACGCTTTCACCTGCGCAAGATTTCGTTTACCATAATCATGATGTGGGCGGCATTGTGTGGATTGGCCATGTTCCCGCCACTGTCTTGGCCCAATCTGTCTTCAATAATTGGTGATTAACCATTAGGATTGATATTCGGGCAAACGTGCAAGCCCGGCTTTTCGGTCCGGGGACAGCCAGCAGGCCGGTGATTTGATTATCATAGCGAAGACCACATCGGGGAAACGGGTCTTGGACAGGGGATGGGCAATCTGGCCCGCGGCGCTCGCATTTGCGCTACTCCTGCTTCTGGTCTCAGCGACGGCGGCGAGTGCGGAGACGCGCACCTTGAAGCTGCATTTCACCCATACCAACGAGCGTGCGGAAATCACCTTTAAGCGCAATGGGCGCTACATCAGGGAAGGCTTGCAGCAGATCAATTGGATCCTGCGCGACTGGCGTCGCGACGAGGCCACCGAGATGGATCCCAGATTGCTGGACCTGCTCTGGGAGGTTTATCAGCAATCGGGTTCGCGCGCCTATATCCACGTCATTTCCGCCTACCGCTCGCCGGCGACCAACCAGATGCTGCGCAGCCGCAGTTCCGGCGTTGCAGACAACAGCCAACACACCCGGGGCCGGGCGATTGATTTCTTCCTGCCCGATGTTCCGCCAGCGCGACTGCGTGAACTGGGTCTGCGTCATCATGGCGGCGGCGTCGGCTACTATCCGCGTTCCGGCTCTCCGTTCGTCCATCTCGATACAGGCAGCGTGCGTCACTGGCCGCGCATGAACCGTCAGCAGTTGATGGCGGTTTTCCCCGACGGTCGTACGATCCACGTGCCGAGTGACGGCAGGCCTTTGCCTGGATATCAGCAAGCGCTCGCAGCCTATGAGGCTCGTCAGCGCGGCCAAGCCCCCGTTCAGGTCGCCAGCGCCGGTTCCTCTTCGTCGGCTTCCTCTTCCGGCGGCGGTGGTGGGTTCCTCGCAAATCTCTTCCGCGGCGGCCAGCAGCCAGCCGAGGCTCAGCCTGCCCAGCAGCCCGCGACACGCACCGCAAGCGCGCCTGCCGCAGCCCCCGCGCCAGCTGCCCCTGTTCGCCAGGCGCAGCCGGAGCCATCGACGCCCGAAACGATCCTGGCTGCCTTGCCGCCGAGCCGCGTGCCGATCCCGATGGCCGCGCCGCGTCCCTCCGTGCCTGTCGGTGCGCCAGCCGCAGCTGAAACGGCGCCTGCCGCTCCCGTACCCGCCGCAGAGCCAGTGGCGGTCGCCGAAACCATCCCGTTCGAAGTGCGCGACGAGGCTGAAATCCGTCAGGAGATCGAGAGCCGCCAGCAGGCGCAGACGGCCGCCATCGCGCCCGTTCCCATGCCGAGGCCGGACCGCGTTGCGCCTGCCGATGTCGTGCAGACCGCATCCGTTGCAGAAACGGCCGAGCCGGCTCTTGCGGCCCTGGCCGCGACGTCGCGCGATGCCGGCGGCGCGGCGATCGAGGAACTCCTCGCCGCTCGCTCCGCGCAGCCACCCGTGCCAGTTCTGCGTTCTCGCGTGACAGATGCGGAAGCGCCGACTTCCGGTCTTCTGGCAGGCCAGGATGGCGGGACGCCGATCTTGCTGGCAGCGCTACCCGACACCCGTGGCAATCTGGCGCTCGAGCGCAATGCCGGTGCGGGTGAAGCCGCCGCCGCCAAGGAGCGCGCGCTGGCCGCCGCAGGCGACAGCAGGCTTGCGCCGATCTCCGCCGCCGCTTCGCCGCGCAGCGCGATCATCTCGCGCGAGCCGGGCCTTGATGCCGTTGCCGCGCTTGATTCGGGTGTCCGCACCACGACCAAGTCGGCCCGTCCCAGCCGTGAGACGGTCACCACCACACATCGCCGCCCACATGTAGTTCCGATCGAGGCCGATCATACGCGCTGGGCGTTCGAGAGCCGGACGATCGCGTCCGTCTCGGAGGCTACCCGGGCGCCGTCATTCCTGCCCAGCGCGCTGCGTAGTGCACCAAGCACGGTCTACACGACCGGCTTCCAGCAGATGGCGGTGGTAGAATCCAACCGCTTCAGCGGTCAGGCCGTACGCTTTTTGTCGGTGGCGCGTTTTAGCGCCAACTGATCATGCAGTCGGGATGAATTGCCGGTCAGGCGCGGCGCAAGCGCGCTGCGTCTGCTGCAAGCTGCTCGATGGCCTGCCAGTCGCGCTCTTCCACCAGCTTTGCCGGGGCAACCCACGAACCACCGACGCACACGACATTCGGCAGCGAGAGATAGCTTTCGGCATTCTCGAGTGAGACGCCTCCGGTTGGGCAGAAAATGGCGTTGGGCAGTGGCGAGGCCAGCGACTTGAGATAGGAAGCCCCTCCCGCCGGTCCGGCGGGAAAGAATTTCATCATGGTCAGCCCTTCTTCCAGCATTGCCATTGCTTCGCTGGGCGTGGCGACACCTGGCAGGAAAGGCGCGTCGCTGAGATTGGCAGCGTCGATCAGTTCCTGCGTGGCGCCCGGGCTGACAACGAAGCGGGCGCCCGCTGCAGTCGCCTCCTGGTACTGCAGGGCATTCAGGACGGTACCCGCGCCAACAATCACCTCCGGCGCTTCGTCGGCAATCAGGCGAATGGCGTCGAGCGCGTAACGGGTGCGCAGCGTCACCTCGATGGCCGGCAAGCCGCCGTGCATCAGCGCCTTGGCTAGAGGTACGGCGTCGGCCAGCCGTTCGATGGTCAGGACAGGCAACACAGGCTGGCCCTTGAGGATGGAGAGCAGGACTTGGTTCTTCATCGCATCTGGGCTCCCTGGTGCGGCAATCTGTCTGGAAATGGCGATTATCAGACCGCGCCGACGCTGTCCATTTCAGCTCCAGCGTCGCCACGGTCTGGTTTCCTCTGTGCGATCACCTGAACCCTCTCGCCAGCAGCCGGTTGAGCAGCCCGATACCGCGCGGGACCGATGTCCTCGAATTTTCCGGCACCGGGACGCCAGCGGCGATCGCCTCCATCGTGCGCGGGCAGGCGATGCCCGTTGGCGCCAGTCCCGACCGTTGCTGCATGGTTCTGACCGCACGTTCCGTCGCCGGTCCGAACATGCCGTCCGCCGCCAGTTGAAAACCGACCCGTCCCAGGTCGACCTGCAGGCGGCGAACGGCCTCGCCGGAGGCCCCGATTGCAGGTTCCTCAAGCTTGTCGTTGGCCCCAGTGGCAACTGCGTGGCGCCGATAGGCCGCCGCCAACCGCTCGTCATAGGCGTTGCGGTGGAAGGCCGGGCCGTTATAGCCGCGCGCAAAGGCCTTCCAGTCACGGTCCCGCAGCGCTCGTGACAGGCCCGACTTGTCGATGAAGCGCACCATCAGCCGGACCTGGCCGCCAATGCCGCTGCGCGCCTCGGCGGCCAGCGCGTCGACACTGGCATAGCCGAGCCAGTCCCAATGCGCGCCCATCACCTGTCCCAGACCCCAGGAGACCGATTCATAGGCCGCCTTCCGGTCGATGCGGGCCGCCCGGTCGAGCAATTGCCAGCGCGCGGCCTGCGAGGCCGGATTGGCGATCCCGCCGGCCCTTGGCGAGGCGAGATTGGCCTGGCGGGCGATTTCGCGGTTGGCCGGTGACAGCCGCCGGTCGAAATAGTGTCCTTCGAAACGGATCAGCGGTTCCCTTCGCCCCTCCACCTCGGCGAAGGGCCGTAGCGCAGTCTCCAGTTCGGCCACGGCGAGCAGCAAGGCCGGTTCCAGCCCGCGTTCCCGCGCCACCTGCGTGAATTCCCTGATGATCTCTTGCGATGTCATGATTTGCGTCTCCCTTTTTTGCAACGAGCCGTATTCTCCGTCGGGGCCGGGGGGCGTGGACAAAATGAGCGCGGAAATCGTCGACCTCGGCGCCGGTCTTGCGCGTGGCCGGGGATACGGATAGGTCCAGCCCGATGAATACCGCCCAGCACAAAGGCCCGTTCCGCGTTGCCGCGCTCTACAAATTCGTCGCGCTGGAAGATCCCGCGCGCCTTCGCCAGCAACTGCTTGATCTGTGCGAAAAGCTCGGCATTCGTGGCACGCTGATCGTTGCGGGCGAGGGGATCAACGGCACTGTGGCCGGCAAGGAGACAGCGATCGCAGACCTCGTTTCCTGGCTGCAGTCGCGCAACGATATCGGCCGGCTCGAGGTCAAATACGCCGACGCTGCCGAAATGCCCTTTCACCGCATGAAGGTGCGGCTCAAGAAGGAGATCGTGACGCTCGGTGTCGATGGCATCGACCCGGTCACGCAGGCAGGAACGCGCGTTTCAGGTCCGGAATGGAACGAACTCATCTCTGCGCCGGACACGATCGTCATCGACACGCGCAACGACTACGAGGTCAAGCTCGGCACCTTCGAAGGCGCCGTCGATCCCGCGACCGAGACCTTTCGCGACTTCCCGGCCTGGGTCGAGGCCAATCGCGACAGGCTCGCCGGCCGCAAGGTGGCAATGTTCTGCACCGGCGGCATACGCTGCGAAAAGGCGACCGCGCTGGTCAAGGCGGCCGGCTTCGATGACGTCTATCACCTGGATGGCGGGATCCTGCGCTATCTGGAGGAAATGCCGGCACAGGAAAGTCTTTGGCAGGGCGAGTGCTTCGTCTTCGACGAACGCGTTTCGGTCACGCACGGTCTGGAACGTGGCGAAGCCCGTCTGTGCCGCGCCTGCCGGCGGCCGCTGACGCCCGAGGAGCGTGCCTCGCCACTGCATGTCGAAGGCATTTCCTGCGTCCATTGCCATGGCGAGCGCGCGGACGACGATCGGGCGCGTTATGCGGAGCGGCAGCGACAGGTTGAATTGGCCGAAAGGCGCGGGGCAGGGCCCCATGTCGGCCGTCAGCCCTGATTGGCGGGCTTTGGCAGCACCTTATCGATGATCGCGGTGGCGATGGCGTCCCGCTCTGGCCCTGACAGTTCGGGCAGGAACTTCAGCCGCATCGCGACGCCCAGTTCGGTGAGCCCGTGCACCACCGACCAGATGGCGGCGATGTCGATGCAGGGATCGGTCCCGCCCTGTCCCGTTTCGGCCAGGATCTGTTCCACCGGATCCACCAGGACCTTGAAGGCGCGGTCGGATTGCTGCTCCAGTTCCAGAAGCGCATGGTCGGGCCGGTTCGAGGCGAACATCAGCCTCAGCAAGGCGGGGTGCGCATAGCCAAAGTCGAGATAGGCAAGTCCTGCCGCGATCAGCCGCGCGCGCGCGCCCGGACCTGCCTTTGCCTGCCGCTCTTCCATCGACGCGGCAAAACGCGAGAACCCCTCTGCGGCCAGCGCTGACAGCAGCGCATTGGCGTCCTTGAAATGATGCGCGGGGGCTGCGTGCGACACGCCCGCACGCCTTGCGCAGCCGCGCAGCGTGAAGCCCTCGACACCTCTTTCCTCGAGTTCCTTCTCGGCGGCTTCGATCAGCGTGCGGCGCAGATCGCCGTGATGGTAACGGCGCTCGCGCTTCGCCGTGTTGGGCGATTTCGGCATCGGACTCCTTCATTCAACCCTGGGATCACGCCGGAAGAGAGCCATCTTGTCAATGTCAAAATCAAATCGCGACCGTCTGACAGCCGTCTCTCATGCCCGAACCGTGTGTTTCCGAACCGCCGGTGATCATGCCCGCGCGCGAGTGACCGGCAATCGTTAACTTTGCGTTAATGAATTGGGTTCAATCTGACATAAGTCGAATCTGGTTTCATCTCCTCCCAAGACCGGTTCGTGCGGGCGGCCACCTGGCCGCCCGTTTTCTTGATGCCTCCTCGGCGCTTGCCAGCGCCTCTCCCATCTGCGATGTCCCGGCGACACGAGACAGGGAGCACGAGCATGAGCCAATCCGGATTCGCAATCGTCACCGGCGCGGGTACGGGCATCGGCGCCGCGGTCGCGCAGAAGCTCGTCGCCAATGGATGGAGCACCGTCCTGACCGGCCGCCGCATCGAGCGTCTCGAAGAGGTCGCCGCAGCCGCCGAGGCTGGATCGACCGGCGATGCGCGCGCCATTCCGATTGCCTGCGACATCTCCCGCCCCGAACAGGTCGAGCGCCTGTTCGAGCGCATCAAGGCCGAGTTCGGCCGACTCGATCTCCTGTTCAACAATGCCGGCATGGGCTTCAAATCGACGACCATCGACGAAATCCCCGTTGAAACCTGGCACGACGTCGTCGACGTCAATCTCACCGGCTCCTTCCTTTGCGCGCGCGCCGCCTTTGGCATGATGCGGCACCAGAAGCCGATGGGCGGGCGCATCATCAACAACGGGTCGATTTCCGCCCATGCGCCGCGTCCCGGGTCGGTTCCCTACACCACGACCAAGCACGCCATCACCGGCCTGACCAAGACACTGGCGCTCGACGGGCGACCCTTCGACATCGCCTGCGGCCAGATCGACATTGGCAATGCGCTCACCGAGATGGCCGCGCCGATGACCCAAGGCGTCCCGCAGGCCAATGGCGACGTCCTGCCGGAAGCGGTCATGGATGTCCGCCATGTCGCCGATGCCGTGCTCCACATGGCCAGCCTGCCGCTTGACGCCAACGTGCTTTTCATGACCGTGATGGCGACCAAGATGCCGTTTGTGGGACGCGGCTGACCGCACCGGCGGACTGCCGCCATCCCGCACCGATCGAGACGGAGACGCAAAGGCCATGGAAGCTCTGTTTGCGGGCTATGAGGCCATTGTCGCGCTGGGACTGGTGGTCCTGCTCTTCATCGGCTTCATGGCCGAGCGCTATCCCGTCGAGGTGACGGCGGCCGCCGGCGCGGCCGTCTTCCTGATCCTCGGTTTCGTGCCGGCCTCCGACGCCATGTCGGTGTTTTCCAATTCCGCCCCGATCACCATTGCCGCCATGTTCGTGCTCACCGGCGCGCTGGTGCGTACCGGCGTCATCGAGGGCCTGGCCGCCACGGTTCTCAATCGGTCCACCCACAGGCCGGTCATGGCGGTCGCGGTGCTGCTGATCGCGACCATCGCGGCCTCCGCCTTCATGAACAACACGCCGATCGTGCTGATCCTGATTCCGATCGTGGTCCGGCTGGCCAAATCGCTCGACATGTCGAGCACGCGCCTTCTGATCCCCATCTCCTACGCCGCCATTCTCGGCGGCACCTGCACCCTGATCGGCACCTCCACCAACCTGCTGGTCGATGGCGTGGCGCGGCGCGAGGGAATGGAGGCCTTCACCATTTTCGAGATCACCCCCGTCGGGCTCGCCGCGGCGGTGACCGGCATCGCCGTCATGCTGGTCTTCGGCCGCTTTCTCCTGCCCGACCGAAAGGAGGAGGAAGTGCGCTCCGACGGGGTGGAGACCGAATTCCTGTCCGAGCTCCTGGTGCGCGCGGAAGGCACCTTCACCGAGCAGAAGATCGGCAAGATTGCAGCGCTCAACCGGCCAGGCATGCGCATCGTGGCCATCCGCTCGGGTGGCGAACTCATCCGTTCGGGCATCGCCGAGCATCAGCTCAAGAAGGGCGATTCCCTCGTCGTCCTGGCCAACACGTCTGAACTCTTGACCCTCAACGAGCGCAAGACCTTGCGGGTTGGCTTGCGGCGCGGTGCCGATCGCGGCGAGGGACTGGTCGCGGTGGAAGCGGTTGTCGCGCCGCAGCGCTCCACGGTTGGCGAGCGCATCGCCGATCTTTCGCTAGGTCGCCGCTTCGGCGTGCGCATCCTCGGCGCCCACCGCCACCGCCACATACCCGGCCCGGATCTTGAAAATGTTCGCTTGCGCCCGGCCGACAAGCTGCTGCTAGAAGGCCCGCCGGCCAGTTTCGACGCGCTTGCGGAAGAGGCTGAACTGGTCTCGGTCTCTCGGCCTTCCGGACGGGCCTATAGACAAAACAAGGCACCCATCGCCATCATGGCGGTGGCGGCAGTCGTCATGCTGGCGGCGATGAATGTCATGGATATCGGTATCCTGGCCATGATCGCGGTTGCCGGCATCCTGATCCTGCGCTGCATCGACAGCGAGGAAGCCTGGGGTTCCATCGAGGCGTCGATCCTGATTCTCATCTTCGCCATGCTGATCATCGGTGTCGGGTTGCAGAATACCGGCGCCATCGCGCTAATCGTCGACTGGGCGACGCCGTTCATGGTTGGGCTGCACCCTTTCGTGATGCTGCTCGCCATCTATCTGCTGACCTCGGTGCTCACCGAGACGGTCACCAACAACGCCGTCGCCGTCCTGGTCACCCCTATCGCCATTGCGCTGGCCCTGCAGTTGCAGGTCGACCCGCGCCCCTTCGTCGTGGCGGTCATGTTCGGCGCCAGTGCCAGCTTCGCCACGCCGATCGGCTACCAGACCAACACGCTGGTCTATGGCGCGGGCAATTACCGCTTCACCGACTTCCTGAAAGTCGGCATTCCGATGAATCTCGCTGTCGGGCTGGCCAGCTGCACGGCGATCTATTTCTATTACGGCATGTAGGGAGCCGGCCCCAAGGCCGGCCTCCCGATCTGATCGCTACTCTGCAGCCTCGCGGAAATTCTGCTTGCGCGTTTCCTTGGCCTTTTCCTTGTTCAGCGCCACGTCGGGCTTGATCTTGGCGCCGAACAGCTTCTTGGCCCCCGACAGTTTCCAGCCGGCGGCAAAACCCGCCTTCATCCAGAAACCGGGGCCGGAAATGGCATGCGAGCGCGGCTTGATGCCCAGCATATGGCGTCCGACGCCATTGGCCAGGTTGACCAGATAGTGCCGGCGGATCTCGTCGGTCCAGTATTCGACCGTACAGGAGACGTTCAGGCTGTCGCCATTGACCACCCGGTGCGGCCAGTTCAGGGGCCACAGCGCACCCATGCCCGGCTTCAGCTGGATCACCGTCGCATGTTCCTCGAAAGCGGGATCGTAGTCGATCTCCTCGAAGGTCAGGCCCGTGACCACCCGCTCGAGCGCGTCCTTCGGCAGGAAGGGATCGCCGCCCGGATAGATCCAGATCGTCTTCTCGCCGCGCACATGCATCAGGCCTTGGCCGGGAATGTCGCAGTGATAGAAAACGCGGGCATTCGGCGAGGAGATGAGAATGCCCAGCCTATGCTGGAAGGTCTTCAGACCCGGCACCTTGGCCGAAAGCTGTTCCAGCATCCTATCGACGATTTCCTGGTAGCGCTCGTCGAACTTGCCGGCCTCGGCGATGTTGATCCACAGGAGACCCTCGCGTACGGCTTCCAGGATCTCCATGCCGCTCATGTTTTCGAAGCGGGCCTGGGTCCAGCTCTTCTGGTCCTCTTTGTTGGGATCCATCGTCGAGACTTCGCGGATCGCCTGCGGATTGCCCTCGATCAGCGCAGCCAGCGCCTCGTCTTGGAAGAGCGGGTGCTCCGCCAGATTGTGCTTCGTTGGCAGGATCTTCGAGTTCCACTCTGTTGCGAGATTATCGGCCTCGAAGGTGAAATTCGCCTTCATGTTCAAGACTCCCATTCCGCTCGGTCACATAAGCGACCGTCTTCGCATGGGGGCCTGAACGACCTGCTAATCGCGCGCCCAAATCTCCGCGGGTGGTTGGCGCGCAGTCACCGCAAAGAATTGCATTCTACCTTTTGGCGGTTCAGGCCTTGCGCTCGCCGAGAAAACCGCCGATCCGCTCCAGCGCGCGCTCGATATTCTCTTCCGAATTCGCATAGGAAAGCCTGATATAGCCTTCGCCCAGCACGCCGAAATCCGGCCCGCCGATCAGCGCCACGCCCGTCTCGTCAAGCAGCGCGGCGGCAAGTGCCTTCGCCTTCCAGCCGGTCTCCTTGATGTTGGGGAAGGCATAGAACGCGCCTTTCGGCACAATGCAGGAGACGCCGGGCAGCGCATTCAGCCCCTCGACGACCAGCTTGCGGCGGCGATCGAAGGCCGCCATCATCGTCTCCACCTCGTCCTGCGGGCCGTCGATCGCCGCGATGCCAGCAAACTGCGACGGCGCGTTCACGCAGGACCAGCAATTGACCGCCAGCTTGCGCACGTTTTCGTAGAGCTTTTCCGGCCAGATCGACCAGCCCATGCGCCAGCCGGTCATCGCCCAGGTCTTTGACCAGCCATTGAGGACGATCAGGCGGTCGCGAATCTCCGGAAAGCCCAGCAGCGAGGTGTGCGTCTCGCCGTCATAGGTCATGACGTCATAGATCTCGTCCGACATCACCGCCACGTTCGGATTGGCCTCCAGTCCCTTGACCAGCTTCTCGATCTCGCCGCGCGGCGTCACCCCGCCAGTCGGATTGGCCGGCGAATTGAGGATCAGGAGCCGCGTTTTCGGTGTGATCAGCGCCAGCGTCTCGTCGGCCGAAAAGGCAAAGCCGTTCTCCTCGCGGATCGGCACCGGCACCGGCGTGGCGCCGGTGAACTCGATCATCGATCGATAGATGGGAAAGCCTGGATCGGGATACATGATCTCCGTTCCCGGCTCGCCGAACATCAGGATGGCGGCGAACATGGTCGGCTTGCCGCCCGGCATGATCATCACGCTTTCGGGCGACACCTCGACTCCGGTCGTGGTCAGGGTCCGTCGCACCACGGCCTCGCGGGTTGCCAGCAGCCCCGTCGCCGGCGTGTAGCCGTGATGGCCATCGCGCAGCGCCTTGATGGCGGCCTCCACGATGTGGCCAGGCGTTTGGAAATCCGGCTGGCCGATGCCGAGATTGATAATGTCCTTGCCGGCCTGGGCGAGCTCGGTGGCGCGGGCGAGTACGGCAAAGGCGTTTTCCTCGCCGATGCGGTCGAAGGCGGAAATCGTTTGCAGCATGGACTGGAAATTCTCCCTGGCAATCCTCTGGACGCCATAGCTTCATTTGCGGCATAGCTGCAAGCGCCCGCCGGAGTAGCTGCATGAACGATTTGTCTGACTGGACGCCGCGCCCGTCTCCCGCCCGCATGGCGATGGAGGGGCGGTTTGCACGTCTCGAGCCTTTGGATATGAAAGCACATGCGGACGGGTTGTTCGAAGCCTCCACCACACCGGATGCCGGCGATCGTTTCCGCTTTCTGTCGGAGTCCCCGCCTGCCAACCGGACCCTGTTCGACGAGTGGCTTGCCCGCTTTGACAATGTTGATGATCCGATCGTCTTCATCCTGATCGACAAGGCCACCGGCAAGATTGGCGGCCGCCAGAACTTCATGCGCATCGAGCGCGCCCACGGCGTGATCGAGGTCGGCAGCATTTTGTGGACCGGGTTGGTGGCGCGCCGGCCCGCCGCCACCGAGGCGATCTACCTATTTGCCCGCCATGTGTTCGACGATCTCGGCTATCGCCGCTTCGAATGGAAATGCAACAACCGCAACGAACCCTCCAAGCGGGCCGCGATCCGGTTCGGGTTCCAGGCCGAAGGTGTGTTTCGCAAGCACATGGTGGTCAAGGGCGAAAGCCGCGACACGGCCTGGTATGCGATGACCGACGAAGACTGGCCGCTGGTCCGTGCCGCCTTCGAGGCTTGGCTAGACCCGGCCAATTTCGACGAGACCGGCAACCAGGTGGACCGGCTGCAGGACATCAGGGAGGCGATGGCGGATGACGGGGCGGCTTAAAGGCAGGCGCGCGGTCGTCACCGCGGCCGGGCAGGGGATCGGGCGGGCCATCGCCGAGGCATTTCGCGCCGAGGGGGCAGAGGTCTTCGCCTCCGACCTGAAGCCTGAACTGCTGGACGATTTCGACGGCGTCGACGTGACCGGCCTTGACGTGTTGTCGACAGAGGCGGTCCAGGCCTATGCAGCACGCGTCGGCGCGATCGACGTGCTGGCCAATGTCGCCGGCTACGTCCATCACGGCACCGTGCTCGACTGTTCGGAAGCGGATTGGGACTTTTCCTTCGACCTCAACGTCAAGTCCATGCACCGCATGATCCGCGCCTTCCTGCCCGGCATGCTGGTTCGCGCCCAGGCGACAGGCCAGTCGGCGTCGATCGTCAACCTGTCGTCGGGCGCCTCGACCATCAAGGCGGCGGCCAACCGCTATGTCTACGGTGCCACAAAGGCCGCCGTGCTTGGGCTCACCAAGTCGGTGGCGCTGGATTTCGTGGCGCGCGGCGTGCGCTGCAACGCGATCTGCCCCGGCACGGTCCGCTCGCCTTCCTGGGAGGCGCGGGTGGAGGAACTGGGCGAGAAGATCGGTGGCAAGGACAAGGCGATGGAGATGTTCGTCTCGCGCCAGCCGATGGGTCGTGTCGGTGAGCCTTCGGAAATCGCCGCGCTTGCCGTATACCTCGCCTCCAACGAATCCGCCTTCACCACAGGCATCGCCATTCCCATCGACGGAGGCTGGAGCATATGAAGCCCGAGACCCGCAACGCCCTGATCGCGTCGGCGATCTTCCTGGCCATATTCGGCATTGCCGGCTTCTTCCTGCCGTCCATCATGCTGGCGGCAGGCGAGACCTCGCTCTGGCTTGCCGCGCTCATCGCCATCGTTTTCATCGCGGCCTTCTTTGTCGTCTTCTGGCTGCGTGGGCGATATCAGGAGCGGAGGAAGGACTGATGCGTATTCTGGTAACCGGTGCCGCCGGCATGATCGGGCGCAAGCTCGTCGCCCGGCTCTTTCGGGATGGCGCCCTTGGCGGTCGCAAGATCACCGCGCTCGACCTGCATGACGTGGTGCCGATGGAGCAATTGTCCGACCCCGGCATCCATGTCGCGATCCATGTCGGCGATCTGGCCGAACCCGGCCAGGCAGCCGCCCTGATGCGCGACCGGCCCGACATCGTGTTCCACCTGGCTGGCGTCGTGTCCGGCGAGGCGGAGCAGAATTTCGCACTCGGCTACCGGGCAAATCTCGACGGTGCGCGGCTTCTCTTCCATGCCATCCATGAGGCCGGCCACTGCCCGCGCGTGGTGTTCTCCTCTTCCATCGCGGTTTTCGGCGGTCCGTTCCCGGACATCATCCCCGACGATTTTCACACCGTGCCGCTGACGTCCTACGGCGCCCAGAAAGTCATGACGGAAGCGCTGCTGGTCGACTACACGCGGCGCGGCTTTCTCGATGGCGTCGGGCTCAGGCTGCCGTCGGTCTGTGTGCGGCCGGGCAAGCCCAACAAGGCGGCATCGGGCTTTTTCTCCAACATCATCCGCGAACCGCTGGTCGGGCGCGAGGCGGTACTGCCGGTCGGCCGCGGCGTCGTGCAGACCCATGCCAGCCCACGTTCGGTAGTCGGCTTCCTCATTCACGCCGCCTCGCTCGACGGAGCGGCGATCGGCCCGCGCCGCAACCTCAACATGCCGGGCGTGGCTGTCAGCATCGGCGAACAGATCGAGGCGCTGGAGCGCGTTGCCGGGAAGGAAACGGCCGCGCTCGTCAGGGAAGAGCATGACGATGCCATCTGGGCGATGGTGCAGCACTGGCCCACGCGCTTTGCGGCAAGCCGCGCCCGTGAACTGGGCTTTACCGCCGAGGACAGTTTCGACGACATCATCCGCGTCCATATCGGGGACGAACTCAGCGGCTGACCGACTTTTGCGGTCCTATCCTGTCAGCATCTGTCAGCAGTGTTTTCCGTCATTTTGTCCACGCCCCCTGGCCGCTCCCGCATAATGCCTGCATCGCCCTCGCGGGAACCCGGCTCCGGACCGGGGTGTCGGGGAGGGTGACGGTGTCCGGGTCGGTCGCGCAAACGGTAGCGTGGCTTGGTGGGAACCGACCCACCACAGGTCCTGGCCTCGGTGAAGGTCTGGCCGG
>Ga0213835_100844_pt1 | contig 23887 bp, 20 predicted proteins | sample SWPATP01_FD_160576 | JGI IMG/M metagenome (GOLD analysis project Ga0213835, IMG submission 160576) | Coastal seawater microbial communities from Marineland, Florida, United States - SWPA TP0 #1 | ecosystem: Environmental > Aquatic > Marine > Coastal | place: USA: Florida | collected 2016-08-05 | reverse complement strand
ACCCGCCCCGGCCGAAGCTTCTCCAAGCCTCCCCCCTCCCCATCACACCGCCCACGAACCACACCGTCCGCCCACGACACGCCAATGCTCCGCCGCAGACGGATCCGTGCTCGCACGCCAGCACGTTCGCCTCGCCCGAATCCCATCGATCTGCCGAGTGCCCCACACCCCCTTCACGGTTCGCACCCGAGTGCGGGGCGTGGTATGGTTGGTGGATCGGCGTTCGCGTGGGTTGCGGGCGCGTGCTGGGGGGCCTGATGCCGACGACTTCGGAAGGATTCGCGTCCCGCATCGAGCGTCTGCGGTCGGACCTCGCCGACCAGGGACGCCGCGTCCGAGCACTGGTCGAGCACGCGTTCGAAGCGGTCTACAAACGCGACCCGGACGCCGCGGCCCGCGCCATCGCCGATGACGACGCGATCGATCGCGCCGACGTGGACATCGAACGAGCCTGCGTCCAACTCCTGGACGACGCGACCCGCGAAGGCGCCGCGATCGGGCACAGCCAGCTCCGCGCGGTCCTGACAATCGTGAAGGTGAACAACGAGCTGGAGCGAGCCGCCGACGCCGGCGTCGCGGTCGCCGAGCACGTCCCCGAACTCGCCGGCTGCGCCGGGGAAGCCCCGGAAACCTTCCGAGTCATGACCAACTCCGTCGTCGGCATCCTCCGCGACGTGACAGCCGCGTACCAACGCCAGGACGACGCCCTCGCCCGCCTGGTCCTCCAGTCCGAGGACGCCGTCGAAGCGTTCAAGCTCGCGATCCTCCGCGATCTGGAGGAACAGGTGGCAGCCGGCAAGATCAGCGTCGATCTCGCGTTCACACTCGGTCAGATCGCCGGGCAGTGCGTCCGCATCAGCGACTACTGCACCAACGTCGCCGAGCAGGTGATCTACGCCGCCACCGGCGCCATCGTCCGCCACACCGACGCCGGCTGGGTCGACACAGGGCGGAGCGAGATCGGGGAAGCGGATTAATTTTTTCACGAAGACGTTCTGATTAAATTGCGCTCACGAAGTAGATCACGGAGTTGTGAAACAGATAACGGCGGCTCACTCGCATGCACCATTCGGTGGCAATTTGAACACAGAACAACCACATCCTCTGGCAGTGTTTGTCGCATTTTCCCATCTCTCGACGCGAGCGGGTTGAGGTGATGGCATTCCAGCACGCGATTTTGCATATTCTCGGGAAGTGCTTTTGTGTCAAACATGCATATTTGACAACATCCATCTGATTCATTTTTAAGCCGCTTTGCAAGCTCATGGTCGCGAACAAAAAAACACGCCTCATTTCGGCGACGGCGTTCGCCTTCCAAAAATTTTCGGCATACACCGGGCACATCTCCGAACCTATTTCCATGAGCTATGTTGATTTGCGATCCCTCACTCACCATGACTCCATACCCATCGCCAGACGCATGGCGAACCTGACGAAATTCCTGAACAGCCAGCACATAGTCAGCCAGCTGCTTTAGCATTTGCGGACTCCCAACCTCAGCCACTCGAATAATCTCGACATTTTTACCGTCACCGCAATCAGCTTGTTCGAGACGCCACTTGCCACCGTGGTTCTTGGCTAGCCATTCGACAAATTCATTCCTCGTGATACGCGGCTTTCCACCACCGAGAGTGCCAGTGTGGCATATCCACCTTGTACTACCATCCGTGGCCAAGTATCCCTCGCGCCTACCGCCATGCTCGGTTGCGATATTAATTTGAACTACAATATTGTTAATATTTTTAATCGGCGTAACGCCAAATATTTTAACTATATGTGTGCACGGATTTTCTGGATCATTGTCCGGATGAGCCTTGTACAGCCTTGACATCCAGATATTTAGTTCCCTGTGCACAATAGATGACCAAAGGTATTCGGCTGCTTTTATTTCTTCGTACTCGTCGGCCATTTCGAGTACCGACCATGCCTGCTCAATCTCTTGACACGATTGGATTATTTTTAACATGAATTATTCTCTATAAAATGTATATCGATAGGTATAATATTAAATTGTTGCCCGCTCGGCTTCGGCGCAGACGCTGTCGAGCGCATCGCAGGCGTAGCGGACGTCCTGCGGGCTGATGAACGGGCCGAAGCTGATTCGGAGGGCGCCGCCGGGGGTGGAGCCGAGTGTTTCGTGCGCGCGCGGGGCGCAGTGGATGCCCGCGCGGGCGAGGACGCCGAACTCGGCTTCGAGCCGGTCGGCGAGCACGCTAGCGGGGACGGCTTCGTGGACGAGGCTGAAGACAGCGACGCGGTCGCCGACGCCGGGTGGGCCGATGAGGCGGACGCGTTCCAGCCCCGGGCCGACGCTGAGGGCGCCGATCATGGTCTCGATGAGCCCGCGTTCGTGGGCCCAGAGGCGATCGACGCCGCGTTCGAGGAGCCACGCGACGCCCTCGCTGAGCCCGGCGATGCCGATGGTGTTGTGCGAGCCGGCTTCGTAGCGATCGGGCATGGCTTCGGGGTGGACGTCGAGCTCGCTGACGCTGCCGGTGCCGCCTTCGCGGACGGTGGCGACGACGCGCTCCATGCCGGGTCGGAGGTAGAGCGCGCCGGTGCCGAGCGGGCCGAGGAGCCCTTTATGACCCGGGAAGGCGAGCAAATCGATCCCCATCGCGTCAACGTCGATGGGCAGGTGCCCGACGGACTGGGCCGCATCGACGAGCAGCGGGACGGCCAGTTCCCGGCAGATCGCGCCGATCTCGGCAACGGGCTGGACGGTGCCGCTGACGTTGCTCGCGTGGACGATCGCGACGAGTGCCGTGTCTTTGCCGATCGCGGCTCGAACGTCCGCGGGATCCACGAGCCCGGTTGCCGGGTCCGCCGGGACGCAGGTCCAGACGCAGTCGCCGTCTTCCGCGAGCGCGTTGAACGGGCGGAGGACGGAGTTGTGATCCATCGCCGTCGTGACCAGATGGACGCGGGAGCCCGGTCGCGTTCGGCGGCGGTGGCGCACGATGCCGGCGATCGCCAGGTGCAGGGCGTCGGTCGTGTTCAGCGTGAAGACCACGCGCTCGGGGCCGGCGCCGTTGATCAGGCGGCTGATCCGCTCCCGGCAGGTCCGCAGGAGGCGCGAACCCTCGAGGCTCTCGGCGTACCCGCCACGACCCGGCGAGGCCCCCACCTCCTCCGCGTACCGGCGCATCGCCTCCAGCACCCGCGGCGGCTTCGGAAAACTCGTGGCGGCGTTGTCCAGATACAAGCGGCGGGAGCGATCCATCGACAGACTGTAGCCCCCAGGTGGCACAGCTCTCCGAGCTGTGTTCTCCCTCCAGCCTTCCAGAAACACAGCTCGGAGAGCTGTGCCACCATCAAATCAGCTCGGCTTGGGCGCCTTGTAGAACGGCATCGGCACCGTCTGACCCTCCAGACGCACGCGCCCGATGTCCACGCTCAGCGCCCGCCCCGGCTCGCTTGTGCCGCGATCGACGAACGCCATTGCGATCGGGTAGCCCAGGGTCGGGCTGACGCACCCGCTGGTGACCTCGCCCACGGCCCGGTCGCCGTCGTAGACCGTGTGCCCCTGGCGCGCGCTGCGCTTGCCCTCGAGGCGGAGCCCGACGAGCACGCGGGCGGGGCCGCCTTGCTGCTCGGTTCGGCGGAGCGCGTCGAGTCCGATGAACGCCTCGCCGCGTTCGTCGGCGTCCTTGTCCATGTTGATCGCGAAGTTGACGCCGCAGGACAGGGCGTTGATGTCTTCGCCGAGCTCGTGCCCGTAGAGCGGCATGCCGGCTTCGGTGCGCAGGGTGTCGCGTGCCGCCAGCCCCGCGGGCTTCACGAGCGCCTGCTCGGCGTTCATGTCGATGTCCTTCATCAGCAGCTTGAGCGCCATCCCGATCGCGCCCGAGGGCAGGATCACCTCGACGCCGTCCTCGCCGGTGTACCCGGTTCGGCTCACGATCAGCTTCACGATCATCAGGTTCTTGACCGTGAACCGGTACCGCTTGAGGTTGGGCACCTCGCTGGACACGCGCGAGATCAGGTCCATCACCTTCGGGCCCTGGATCGCGACCATCGCCGTCTTCATCGTCTGGTCGTCGATCGAGCAGGACAGCTCGCCCGCGACGCGCACGTCCTCAAAGTGCTTGAGCAGCTTCTCGCGGTTGGACGCGTTAACGACGACGAGGAAGCGGTCGTCGTCCATGCGGTAGACGAGCACGTCGTCCTTGACGCCGCCCTGCTCGTTGCAGACCAGGCTGTACCGCGCCTGCCCTTCCTGCATGTCGTGGATGCGGCGCGTGCAGCATCGTTCGAGCAGGCGCCGCGCGTGCCGACCCTTGAACTCGACGCGCCCCATGTGCGAGACGTCGAAGATGCCCCCGCTCGTGCGCACCTGGTGATGCTCGGCCAGCACGCCCGCGGGGTAGCGCAGCGGCATCTCCCACCCGGCGAACTCGACCATCTGCCCGCCGTACTCGGCGTGGAACGAACGGAGCGGCGTCTGATGCACGGGCGAAGCCTCCATCGGCGCAGCATGGCGCGTGACGTGACGGTACCCCCCGAGCCCATCACCCGCCACCCGAACGCCTCAGGCCCCCGCCCAGGGCGCGTTGTCGATCAGGCGGACCCCGCCCGCCCAAGCCGCGATCAGCGCCCGCCCGGGGGCGCGCCCGTCCCCCAGCGGCTCGAGCGTCGCGGCATCGCGCACGACGGCGTACTCCGCCCGAACGCCCGCGTCCGACAGCACGCGCGCCATCGCCGATTCCGCCGCGCGCACGCTGGCGACTTGCCCTGCCGCTCGGAGTGCCGCGCTGAGCGAGCGCGCCTGGGCGCGGTCGGGCTCGCTTAATCGCGCGTTCCGGCTGCTCATCGCCAGCCCGTCCGCCTCGCGCACGGTCGGGCAGGGGAGGATCTCGACCCCGGGCATCTCCGCAGCCGCCATCGCGTGCACGACCTGGAGTTGTTGCCAGTCTTTCTCCCCGAACACCGCCGCCGAGGGTTCGCACAGGCGGAACAGGCGCAGCACCACCTGGCAGACGCCCGCGAAGTGCCCGGGGCGGAACGCGTCCTCCAGCCCGGGCTCGGTCGCGACCGTGGGGAGCGCGGGCGTCGGGATCGGCTGCCCGGGCGGGTAAACGTCCTCGGGCGAGGGCGCGAAAACGGCGTCGGCCCCGGTGCGGGCGCACCACGCGGCGTCGGCGTCGAGTGTTCGCGGGTACGCCGCCAGGTCGGACGGATCGTTGAACTGCGTCGGGTTGACAAACACCGTCACGACGCAGCGCGTGCCACGCGCCCGCGCCTCGTGTACGCCCATCGCGATCAAAGCCGCGTGACCGGCGTGCAGCGCGCCCATCGTCGGCACCACCACGCAGCCGCGCGGGCTCCACGAGGTCAGCGATCGGTTGTTCCGGAGCACGTCCACTCCCCGAGCGTAGCGGGGCGCGCGCTCACTTGAGCCGGGATTCGATCCAGTCCGTCAACGCCTTGCTCTCGGGCATCGGGACCAGATCCAGCTCGACGCGGTAGAGACCCTCGGCCTCGTACTCGCACCCGCGCACACGCCCGAACAGCGTCACCGGCTTGTCGTCGATCAGGTGCACCGCCACGACCACCATCCGGTCCACGTAGCACATCCGCCGGCTCTGAAAGATCAGCGAGCTGCGGCAGATCGACCGCGCACGGGCGGTCCACGTCGAGCCCGGGCGATCACGATCGTCGAGCTCCGCGACGTCCAGCTCGGCGTCGAACTTCCGCGGCTGCACCTGGTCCATCCGGAACCCGCCCGAACGCGGGGCGTGCGGGATCGGCGCGGGGGCTTCCTGGGACGGCGCGGGCTCGGTCGCGGAGGCGGCACGCGAGGTGAAATCCGAGCCGCCTGTGGGCGGCGAGACCGCCCCGGGCGTGTGTATCTTGCCGGGACCGGTCGGCGGCGGCGGCACCGACGCCCACGCCCCGCTCCCGCTCGCTTTCGCTCCGTCCAGGGCCATCAGCACTCCGATCCAGGGGGCATCGCCCCGCCCGATCCCCTATCGACCGCCCCACGCCCCGCGTTCACAACCCCCGCCGGACGCGGGCGCGATTCGTGCGTGATTCCACCTACGAACACCCCACCCGCCGCCTGACCCGTACCATCCCCCCAATCGCGTTCACCCGGGCCTTCCGCCCGAAGCGTCGCCCCATCTTGCCCAGACGCGCCAATTCCACCCCTGTCCGCCCCGTGCCCGCAGCGCGAAACGGAAGACCATGCCCCCCCGCGTCCACCTGCTGATCCCGACCCACGTTTGCCGGCACTTGGGGCCGTGCTTGGCGTCGATCGCGCTGCAGACCCGCCCGCCGGAGACGGTTGTGCTGACCACCGACGGGCACGGGATGGACGGATCGATTGCGGAGCTGGTCGATGCGCTCTGGCCGCGGGTGGCGCGGGCGTTGCGGGGGGCGGGCCGCCCGGTGCCGACGCTGCTCCACGCGTCGCGGGATCACCAGGGTGAGCCGCGTGTGAACCAGGTTCGGAACAACGGGCTGCGTGCGCTCGATGGGCACGGCGTGCTATCGGATGAGGATCTGGTGGTCATCCTCGACGGGGACACGTGCATGGAGCCCGGGACGCTCGCGGGGCATCGGCGCCTGTGCGAGCAGGGCGCGGACCTGATCATCCCGTACCGGTACGACCTGACCGAGGCGCAGACGGCTCGGGTCGATGTTGAGACGCTGCTGGACCAGGAGCGAGGGGCGGCGCTGCTCCGTTCGCTCCCGACGCCGGCGCAGGAGAACGCGCTGCGCGCGCGCCACAGGCGGTACGAGCGTCAGCGTCTTGCGCGAGATCTTGGGCTGGGGCGACTCGGGCTGCTCAAGGCGCACAAGCCCAAGACGCTCGGTGGGCAGCATGCGGTGCGTGTGCGCGCGCTGCGTGCGGTGAACGGGTACGACGAGCGTTTCATGGGGCACGGGTTCGATGACGACGAGCTGGGGCGGCGTCTGCACGCGCTGCGCCCGCGCGTGCGCACCAGGATCGCGGTGCGCGAACTGCCGGTGCACCACCTCTACCACCCGACCCGGCGGGACTACGCGGTCCACGAGAGCGCGGACTACCCGGTGTTCTGCGCCCCGTGGCGCGTGGAGGCGGAGTTCGGATGGCAAAACCCCACGGCGCAGAGCCCGGAGGTCGTCGTGCGCGTTGTGGATGCGGGGTGAGCGGTCAGGCGCGCATCGTGACGGCGCGCCGGATCGCGCGGGCGGCGGAGAGAATCGGGACCAACCAGCGGGCGGCGTGGCGCATTGCGCGCGCGTCGGGCTCCAGCCCTTCCATCTCGGCGTAGCTGCGCGGGGGGCGGGCGTAGAGGTCGCCGCCGCAGGATGGGCAGATGTGCGGGCGGCGTGGCCAATCGTGCTGGATCGCGTCGGCGCGGTCGCCGCAGCGCGGGCACATGCGCCGGGTGAGCCTCCGCGAACTGGTCCGTTCCAGCACGGGCATATGGCGAGCATACCGTCCCGCGCGGGGCGCACGGAAGGGGCGCGCGCCGGATCTGTGCGGGTGCGCCGATCTATCGCGTGAAAAGCGGGGAAACCCGGGGAGTCTGGGCATGACGGCGCCGGGTTCATCCTCGCGAGCGTGGTGGATCGCTGCGTGCCGAGCTGCGGGGCGAACGGCACTGGAGCCCCTCGGATTCACACAACCGACAGCAACCGACATACGCACGCGGCGCGCGTTCGCGCACGGGTTCCGCGACGAGCTCGGCAACCGACGCCCGGCGGACCGCGCGTTCCTCTCGGCCCTGCTCGGCGTCGAGCCGGCGCCCGACGAGGCGGACCCGACGCCCGAGGCGTGGCTCTGGCGCGCGCTGACGCCGGGCGCGCCCGCGATCGACCCGTTCGAGCGCCTCGCGCCGGGGGACGGGCCGCTCCTGCCGGGCGAGCATGGGGGGGCGATCGAGGTCTGGACCGAGTCGGAGCTCGCGGCGCTGCACGCGCTGGATCGGCTCTCGGAGCGAACGGGCGTCGGCGCGTGGCGCGCGCGCGTCGCGTCGGCGGCCGCTTGGCACGTCGCGGAGATTCAGCCCGACAACGCGACCAACCGCCCCTGGGCGATCCAGGTCTTTGTGCGCCTGGGGCTGGGTCTTGAGGGCGACTCGGCGGCGCTGCTGCACGCACAGACGATGCTGCACAACTGCCGCGTCGCGCTCGGGCACGCGGACGTGCTCAGCGCGTGCATCCTCGAGGACGCGGCTCGGGCGCTGGAGGGCGAAACGGGGTTGCCCTGATCGTGCGCGCGGGGGCCGGGGGGAGAGGGGGGATCGTGCTCAGGCGAGTTGCCCGTTGCGCGCGGGGCGGCGGACCCATCGGCGGAGGTGCTCGTCGCGTTCGGGCGATTGCCCGTCGGCTTCGAGGCGGCGCTGCAGGGCGGCGGCCATCAGCCCCATGAACATGGGCTGCGGGCGCAGCGGGCGGCTGGTCAGCTCCGGGTGGTACTGAGCCGCGATGAAGTAGGGGTGGACGGGGCGGGGCTTGGCGTTGGTCTCGCCCGCGTCGCTGTCGGCGTCATCGGCCGCCCACTGGGGGAGTTCGAGGACCTGCATGATCGGGTGCTCGGGGTGTCGCCCGCTGAAGATGAGGCCGGCGGCTTCGAGGCGCTCGATGAACTTGGGCTCGACCTCGTAGCGGTGTCGGAAGCGTTCGCGGATGCTGGTCGCGTTGTCGTAGAGGAAGCTGGCGAGGCTGGCGGGCTCGACGCGGACGTCCTGCGCGCCGAGGCGCATGGTGCCGCCGAGCCCTTCGATGCGTTTCTGGTCGGGCAGCTCGCTGATGACGGCGTCGAGGGATTCGGGGTCGAACTCGGTGCTGGTCGCGCCGGGGAGCCCGAGGACGTTGCGCGCGAACTCGATGACGGCGACCTGGAAGCCGAGGCAGATGCCGAGGTAGGGGATGCCCTGCTCGCGGCAGTGACGGACGCAGGCGATCTTGCCCTCGACGCCGCGGGCGCCGAACCCGCCGGGGACGATGACCGCGTCGAGCCCGTCGAGCGCGCCCGCGACGGAGCGCGTGTCGACGTCGGTCGTTTCGACCCAGCGGAGGTCGATGTCGCACGCGAGGTTGGCGCCGCAGTGTTCGAGGGCTTTGTCGATCGAGGCGTACGCGTCGCGCAGGTTGGCGTACTTGCCGGTGATGCCGACGTTCAGACGACGCTGCTTCGGGCGGACCAGGGTTCGGACGAAGGCTGTCCAGCGTTCGCGGGCTTCGTCCTCGTGGGCGAAGTCGACGCGGTCGTGCAGGTCGAGCACGCTGAGGATCTCGCGGTCGAGCCCTTCCTGGCGCATCTCGTCGGGGATGGTGTAGATGCTGCGCCGGTCGTGCATGCTGAAGACGCGGCGCTGGCTGACGTTGCTGAACATCGCGATCTTTTCCATCACCGTTTTCTGGACGGGATGGGTCGCTCGGCAGGCGATGACGTGGGGCTGGATGCCCGCTTCCATCAACCGCTTGATGCCGAGCTGGGCGGCTTTGGACTTCTGCTCGCCCAGGGCGGCCGGCTCGATGATGTAGGTGAGCGCGACGAAGCAGGTGGACTCGGGGCCTTCTTCGAAGGCGAGTTCGCGGAGGGCTTCGATGTAGAAGCCGTTTTCGTAGTCGCCGACGGTGCCGCCGACTTCGACGAAGACGACGTCGGCCGGGCGTTCGCCGTCGCCTCGGACGGCGAGCTCGCGGAGCTTGCGTTTCACCTCGCCGGTGACGTGGGGGATCATCTGCACGTCGCGCCCGAGATAGACGCCCTGTCGCTCGCGATCGAGGATCTCGGCGTAGATGCGCCCGGCGGTCATGAAGTTGTGCTTGCCGAGGTTCTGGTCGAGCAGGCGCTCGTAGGTGCCCAGGTCCATGTCGCACTCGGTGCCGTCGTCGAGGACGAAGACTTCGCCGTGGCGGTAGGGGTTGAGCGTGCCGGCGTCGATGTTGAGATAGCCTTCGAGCTTGACCGGCGCAACGGCGAGCCCCTTGTCGCGGAGCATCTTGGCGAGGCTGGAGGCGAAGATGCCCTTGCCGAGCCCGCTCATGACGGTGCCGAAGACGGCGACGTATTTGTGTCGCCCGTGTTTGTAGCCGTCGGGGACGGGGGAGTAGAACTCGGTGCCGGTGGTTCGGCGTGCGGCTCCGGAGAGGAGCCCGGCGGCGTCGTCATCGCTGGGGGTGCGGGGGCGGTCGGGGCGAGCCGACGGCGAGGCGGGGCTCCCGGTCCGGCTTGGGTCGGATGGGGCGCGCCAGGGCTCGTTCGGCGATTGGGGCATAGCAGAGCGTATCAGGGAGGGGCGTCGCGCACCAGTGGGGCTTGCCCGTCAGGTGAGACCGTCAGGCGGGGCGGTGGTCGCGGGCGTGACGCTCGACGAAGGCGCGGTACTGCTCGGGGGTGTCGATGCCGGCGTGGCGCGATTCCAGGATTGCAACGGCGATGGGGTAGCCGTGCTCGAGGGCGCGGAGCTGCTCCAGGCTCTCGGCCTGCTCCAGGGGCGTCGCGGGGAGTCGCGCGTAGAGGCCTAGGAAGCCCGCCCGGTAGGCGTAGAGCCCGACGTGGCGCAGCGGGCGGGCCGAGGGGGCGTGGGTGGGGTCTCGAACGTGCGGCACCGGGGACCGCGAGAAGTACAACGCCCGCCCGTTCGCCCCCACCACCGCCTTGACGACGTTCGGGTCGCCTGGGGCTTGATCCGGGGGGAGGGGGGAGGCGACCGTGCCGATCGCGGCGTCGGGGTCGGCGAGCAGGGCGTCCACGGCGGCGTCGATCGCCTCGGGCTCGACCTCCGGCTCGTCGCCCTGCACGTTCACCACGACCGCGTCGTCGGCTAGGGCTAGCGTGGCGGCGGCTTCGGCGAGGCGGGCGGTGCCGTTCGGGTGGGCGGGGCTGGTCAGGACGCCTTCGGCCCCGGCCTCGGCGGCTGCGGCGAGGACGCGCTCGTCGTCGGTCGCGACGACGACGCGCCCGACGCAGCTGGCCGCGCGGGCGCGATCGATCACGTGGGCGATCAGCGGGCGACCGGTTTCGCTCGCGAGGACCTTGCCCGGGAAGCGGACCGACCCGAGGCGGGCCGGGATCATCGCGACGGCAAAGCCGGGCGAGAGCGCCTCACCCACGCAGCGACCCGATCGTCTGCTTGATGCGGTCGCGCTGGCGTTTGATGTCCTTGTAGCTGATCTGCTGGATCGCGATCGCGGAGGCGAGCTTGTCGGCTTCCTCGGCGGCGGCGAGGCTCTTCTCCCGCTCGGCTTTGTCGACCAGCGCGCCCATCAAGCCGTAGCGCAGCTCCATGCCCAGCTCGTTGTTCTCGTCGGCGTGCTGCTCGAGGGCCTGGCGATAGGTCGCGATCGCCTCGTCGTGCCAGCCGATTTTTTCGAACGATGCGCCGAGGTAGCGGAGCGAGCCGGAGCGGTGGCGGGAGTCGTTCTTGCTCTCCTGGAAGAGCGCGATCGCGGCTTCGTAGTCGCCGACTTCGAACTGGCGTCGACCGAGCTCGTACTTCAGCCCCAGGTCGGTCGGGTAGTTCGCGACGCGGGCGTTGAGCTCGACCAGCTCCATCTCCAGGAACTTGCGCTCGGCTTTGGCGAGGGCTTCCTGGGCGGCGGCGTCCTCGGGGTTCTGGGCGGCTCGGTCGCGGTATTCCTCGAGCTTGCGCCGGGCCATGCGGAGCTTGAGCTCGCCCGCTTCCTGGCGGAATCGGAACTGCTTGGTCTTCTGGTAGGCGTCCATCGCGACGCGGACGGCCCGCTGCTCGTCCTCGGGCTTGCCGCGCTCGCGGAGGGCGCGGATGAGCTTGGCGATCGTCGGGAAGTCGTCGGGTCGTTCCTTGAGCGCGGCTTCGGCGGCGAGGACGACGCGGTCTTTCACGTCCTCGGTCTTGACGATGCGTTCTTCCTCTTCGAGCTGGCGCTGCTTCGCGGAGTCGCGGATGTTCTTGCGGAACCCGCCCTCCTGCCCGACGTCGTCGAACCCGCCGCGGCTCATCGTCGCCTGGGCGCTCATATTCCGCATGCGGTTCTGGAGGTCCGAATCGGTCGGGTCCATGCGCATCGCGGCTTCGCCGGCGCGGACGGCGAGGTCGTACGCGCCGACCTTCTGCGTGATGTCCACCAGCTTGAGCAGGAGGTCTTTCCGGGGCTTTTTCTCGCCGAGGGTGACGGGGATCGCGCGTTCGGCGATCCAGTAGACCTGCTCGCCGAGATCGAGCTTGGCGCCGAGTTCGGCGGCGCGGACGGCGGCGGGTGCGTCGGTCGGCTTGCTGCCCCAGGCGAGGATCGCGAGGAGGAATTTCTCGACGTCGCCCTTGCCGTCGAAGATGCGTGCGGTCTCTTTGCTGAGCTTGCCCTTGCCGGAGCCGAGGAACATGGCGCAGGAGGTGAAGAAGCCTTCGAGCCCGTTCATGTCGGTGGGGTCGAAGCGGAGCCCTCGGAGCCAGGACTGCATCGCGTACTCGTAGTTGGTGGTCTCGTGGACGGTGCGTGCGTGCTCGAAGAACTTGCGCGCCTTGGCGGGGTCCGGGACGAGCGCGGTCGAGGGTGCGGGCGCGCCGGCGCCGGCTTCGGCGGGGGCGGCGGAGCCGTTCTCGGTCTTCTTCTTCCCGAACATCGCCAAACGGAGCCTCCTTCCGGCCGGTCGAGGCCGCGTTCCCCTGGCTGGGGGCCGAGCATTCTAACGCCCGAGCCCGCCCCGGACCCCCGCGGGGCCCGATCGGGCTTGTCGGACCCTATCATCGCCCGATGGCGCACCCCCCGCTGGCGATGTCTGTGAGCGAGCTCCGCCTGGTCCGCTACCCGGCCGAGGTGCTGCGTGCGCGGGCTTCGGAGATCGACCCGGTGGACGATCAGGTCCGCGCGGTGGCGTCGCGGATGATCGAGATCATGCGCGAGTCGGACGGGATCGGGCTCGCGGGGCCGCAGGTCGGGCTCCCGTGGCGGATCTTCGTTGCGGATGTCCCGCCTGATCCCGACGAGGCGGAGCCGCCCGCGGGGGAGCACCTGATGATGGGGACGACGGGTGCGATCGTCTGCATCAACCCGGTGCTGAGCTTCCCGCCGAGGTCCGGCACCGAGGCGATGGAGGAGGGTTGCCTGAGCCTGCCGGGGATCCACGGCGAGGTGCTGCGCCCGCCGACGGTGCACATGCGGGCGTTGGACGCGGAAGGGCGCGCGTTCGAGCTTCGGGCGGGCGGGCTGCTGGCGCGGTGCCTGCAGCACGAGACGGACCACCTCGACGGCACACTCATCATCGACAAGTTCACGATGCGCTCGCGTCTGAAGCACAAGGCGGCGCTGCGCGACCTGGAACGCGGCGGCTAGCGGCTCCCCGTGGCGCGGGCGGGACGTCCGTGCAGGGTGTAGGCGAGGTTCGCACGGGCGGGACGCCTGTGGCACGGGGTAGGTGCGATGCGGGTTGTGTTCTTTGGTTCCGGGGCTTTCGGGTTGCCGACGCTGGCGGCTTTGCGCGGGGCGCACGAGCTGGTGGGCGTGGTGACGCAGCCGGATAAACCCGCGGGGCGGTCCCGGCAGGCGACGGCGACGCCGGTGGGCGCGTGGTGCCAAGCCGAGGCGCCGGGCGTTGAGCTGTTCAAGCCGGCATCGGTGAACGAGGCGGGGGTTTGCGCCACGCTGCGCGCGATCGAGGCCGACGCGTGGGTCGTGATCGCGTTCGGGCAGAAGCTTGGGCGGGCGTTGCTCTCGGAGCGGTTCGCGGTGAATCTGCACGCGTCGCTGCTGCCGCGGTGGCGCGGGGCGGCGCCGATCCACGCGGCTGTGCTCGCGGGGGACGCCGAGACGGGCAACAGCGTCATCACGCTCGCCGACCGGATGGACGCGGGGCTGATCTTGGGGCAGAGCCGACGCGCAATCGAGCCCGACCAGACCAGCGGCGAGCTGCACGATCTGCTCGCGAGCGACGGGGCGGGGCTGGTGCTGGACGTGCTGGCTCGCCACGCGGCGGGAACGCTGAGGGGGCTCGCGCAGGACGATTCGCTGGTGACGCTCGCGGGCAAGCTGAGCAAGCGCGACGGGTGGGTGGATTTTGGCGGCGACGCGGAGGTGGTTCGGCGTCGCGTGCACGGGCTGAACCCTTGGCCGGGCGTGACGGTGGGGTTCCGCGGCGAGGGGCTGAAGCTGCTGCGCGTCGCGGTGGAAGGCGTGGAACCGGTGGAACATGGGGCGTCCGCGGGCGAATCCGTTCCGGGCACGCTGCTTGACGCGTCGAAGGGGCTGGTGGCGTGCGGGCGGGGGGTGGTGCGCCTGGTGGAGGTGCAGCCAGCGGGGCGGAAGGCGATGGCGTACGCCGACTTTGCGCGCGGGGCGCGAGTCATGAACGGCGAGTTGCTTGTCGGCGGCTCTGGGGTGGAGGACGCGCGGGCGTGAGGCGGGCGATGCAGATGCTGCTGTTCGGCATGCGCGGGAAGCTGAACGCGCCCGCGCGACCGGTCCGCCCGCGGGCGCGTGCGCCCGCAGGCCGATCCAAAGCCGCCGTGCGCCGTCGCCCCGCGCCGGACGCGGCGATGCCCGCGCTCGCGTCGCAGGGCACGATGCAGGCGAAGTACGACGCGATGGTGCGTCAGTATCTGACGAAGTACCGCGTGCGCGTGCGGAAGTGGCGGACGAGCATGTCGGGCGTGGCGTGGCAGATCCGGTACACCGACGGGTCGGTGAGCCGCCTGATCGAGGCGCCGTACCCGCGCGGGCCGATGTCGGCAGCCGTGTTTTTGCACGAGATCGGGCACCACGCGATCGGGTTCACGACCTACCGCCTGCGCTGTTTAGAGGAGTACCACGCGTGGCGGTTCGCGCTCGCGGAGATGGAGCGTCTGGGGCTGAACATCACCGAGGGCGTGCGCCGGCGTGTGCACGACAGCCTGCACTACGCGATCCGCAAGGGGGAGCGTCGCGGGCTGAAGGCGTTGCCGGCGGAGTTGATGGTGTTCGCGACGCCTTGGGCGGGTTCGAGGCCGGCGCGGCGTCGTCGCTCGGCATGAACGCGATCAGGCGGCGCGGGAGCGGTCCATGCCGTCGGAGAGGGTGAAGAGCACGCCGGCGTTGGGCAGGCGTTTCTTGCACTTGGGGCAGACGGCGGTCGCGGGGTTGGCGGCGAGGTCGAACCCGCAGCTCGGGCAGGCGGAGGCTTTGCGATCCCTGACCTGGCGCACGGCCCACGCGCCGAGCGAGCCGGCGACGGCGCCGTGCCAGAGCAGCAGCGCGCCGGGCATCGCGTAGGGCTCGTACACCCCGAGCAAGTGCTTGAACATGGGTGCCGACGCGACGAACGAGGTCACGAGCACCGTCGTGAAGAACATCGAGCCCGAGCTCGTACTCGCGTAGAGCACGGCGGCGATCATCAGCCCCGAGGCGCTGACGGCGACGGGGGTCGCGATGCCGGCGGCGTACTCGGCGGGGATCACGCCTGTCTCGGCCCAGGTGACGACCACCTCGGCGAACAGATCGTGCAGCGGCGGGAACCAGAAGCCGAAGGCGCCGCCCGCGCCGACGAGCAGGAGCGTGGTCGCGTCCTTGGCTCGCCCGGCGATGGTGCGCGTCGCGACGCAGTACGCCGCGAAGATCAGCCCGAGGAGGATCAGCCCCGTCTCGGTCGAGTCGCGCTGGAAGAACCAGTGCCCCACCGCGGCGACGGCGCCGAGCGCCAGCGCCCAGACGACCGCGCTCTTGACGCTGGCGAACAACACGCCCTTGCCCATCGCGTCGCCCTCGGCGGGGTTGAACCTGGAGACGTGCCGACCGTCGGCGCATCCCGCCCCGCCCGCAACATCGGTTCAAGAGCACGGGCGGGGCGGGGGAGGGACGGGCGAAGGCGGCGAATCCCGGCGGGCTGGGCGAAGTGGGAAAGCGCACGGGGTCCGAGAACCGGCGGCTTCGGACTGCGCAAGAAAAACGCCCCGCGCGGGCGGGGCGTTTGGGTGCGTGAATAAGCCTGGGGGCGGTTTAGCCGAGGCGCGTGTTGAGCGACAGGTCGGTGACGGACCATGTGTCGGTGACGTTGTTCCAGCGGTACTCGAGGGCGCGGTTGTCGACGGTGTTGCCGAAGATGGAGATGTTGCCGTTGCCGGCGGCGATGCCGGTAAGCGGGCCGGCGGGGGCGTCGGGCGTGCCGGTGATGAAGTCGGCGAGGGTGTTGAAGACCCAGCCGGTGGCGGTGGTCCACCAGTAGACGACGATTTCGCCGGTGTCGGCATCGAGCCCGACGATGTTCTGCCCGCCCCACGAGGTGACGTAGCTGGAGAGGGTGGCGGCCTGGAGGTTCGGGGCGTCCTCGATGATGTCGGTGAGGTTGTTGCTGATCCAGCCGAAGTCGGGCGTCCACCAGGTGACGTGGACATCGCCGTCGGCGGTGGCGCCGGAGATGTTGATCGCGCCCCAGGGGGTGACGAAGGCGCTGAGCCGCCCGGTGAGTGCGGGTGTGCCGGCGATGGCGCTGAGGTTGTTGGCGACCCATGTCGGGCTGTCGAGTTCGGGTGCGAACCAGATGGTGCGGATGTTGCCGGAGCCGTCGAGTCCGACGACGTTGAGCGCGCCCCATGGGGTGGTGTAGGTGGTGAGACTGCCGACGAAGACGAAGGGCGCGGGCCCGCCGCCGGAGATCGCGGTGGTGCGGTTGGTGAAGGACCACTCGTACCCGCCGCCGGCGACGGTGCCGCCGGTCTGCTGGATGGTGATGAGCTGCCCTGTGCTGTTGAGCCCGGCGAGGTAGACGAGCCCGCTGAGGGGGTCGGTCATAACCGAGAGGCTGGCGCCCATGACGGGGAGCCCGGGGATTTCGGTGTTGAGGTTGCGGAGCGACCATGTGCCTGGGGCGGTTTCGGTGAGCAGGGCGACGCCGCTGGTGGTGGGCACGGCGATGTAGTTGCGCCCGTCCTTGGGATCGATCCAGGTGACGGGGTCGCTGGTGGTGAGGATTGCGCCGACCTCGTAGGGGAGGACGGAGGCGGTGTAGGTGGTGCCGTCGGCGGCGCGGTGGAGGGCCATCGGGGCCGGGCTGCTGGCGCGTCCGGCGATGCGGAGCGTGCCGTTGGGCTCGCTGACGGCGCTGATGACGCCGCCCAGGGAGAGCCCGTTGAGGAACGGCGCAGCCGTCCCGATCTCACGGACCGCGCTGACCATGACGAGGGCGGCTTCGGGCACGGGGTTGGGCGGGTTGGCGAAGTCGTACTGATCGGTGACGGGGACCTCGTTGAAGACGCCGCCGAAGTTCACGCGCTCCAGGTTCGCCATGGTGAGCACAACGTCCCACCCGCCGATGACGCGTCCGAAGACGGTGAACCCGCCCGAGTTGGTGGGGTTGTCCAGCGACGATGTGTTGTCGCCCAAGTTGAAGAAAAACTGGCTGGTCGCCGAGTCGGGGTCGGCGGTCTTGGCCATCGCGATCGTGCGGGCGACGTTGGGCAGGTTGAACTCGTTCACGATCGGGGGATCGGTCGGGATGTCCGTGGCTCCGTCGCCCGATTCCTCGTTGTAGGTGAACCCGCCGCCCTGCAGGACGAAGCCGGGCACCAGGCGGTGGAAGAACGACCCGTCGTAGTCGCCCCGGTTCACGTAGTTGAGGAAGTTGTTGACCGTGATCGGCGTGATGCTGTCGAACAGCTCGATGTACACCATGCCGAACGCGGTGTCCATCCGGACGATCGTGTTGCCCGGCTCGCTGACCGGGAGGCTCAGGAGCTGTCGCGGCTCCAACGCCTCGAAACCGGTGTTCCACGAGATCCGACCCGAAACGTCCCGACGAATCCCCGTTTGATCCTGCAGGTTCATCATCTGCCTTGCTCCCCTTGGGCCACGCTCCAGCGGGCGAGGCCAAAAGCCTGTTTCTGCGACCTGACTTCGTGTGCCGCGGTCCGTGGCCGCACGTCGCGGCTTCGCCCCCGCTTCGGGCGGCTTGCTCGGCGCGCCCTGGGACCATCGGCTCAGCTAAGCGTAGCCGATCCGTTTTCGCTCTGCGCGCCCCGGGCACGCCCGGCCGACGGGGTCGCGAACCCCGGGGTTCACCCCGTACCGCGGGCCGACCGGACGGCTTCGACCATCCGCGCTGCTCGTTCCGGATCGACCGGACGCGTCCAGTCCCCCCCCGCTTTCAGCCAGGAGCCGACGATCACCCCGTCGGCGTGCGCGAGCATGCCCGCGACGTTCTCCGGGGTCACGCCGCTGCCAACCAGCACCGGGACGTGCGACGCCCGGCGCGCCGCTTCCACATCGGTCAGCAAAGCCGCCGAGCCCGTCCGCGAGCCGGTCACGATCACGCCGTCGGCCCCGAAGAACCCCGCCCCGTGCACGGCTTCGGGCAGGGACAGATCGCCCGTCAGCGCGTGGGAGGCGTGCTTTTTCTTGATATCCGCCAGCACCTTCACGTGCTCGGCCCCGATCGCACGCCGGTAGCGCAGCAGCTCGCCCGCGATGGCGCGAGGCGTCAGCCCCTCGTCGGCGACCTGGGCGAAGACGAAGTTCTCCACGCGGACGAACCCCGCCCCGATCGCCAGCGCGACGGCGAGCCCCTCGCGGTGACCGCCGGCGAGCACCTGCACCCCGAGCGGGCGATCCCCAATCGCGCGGCGGACCTCGAGCCCGACGCGGGTCATGCAGGCCGCGACCTCCGGCCCGTGATCGCCCCAGACGTAGGGTCGGTCGTGCATGTTCTCGATCATGACCGCGTCGACGCCGGCCTCGACCAGCGCGAGCGCTTCCTGGGCGGCCTGGGCGGCGAGGCGATCGATCGGGGTGTCGTGCATCGGGGCGCCCGGGAGGGCGCCGACGTGGACCATCCCGATGAGGGCCTTCTCGCTCCCGAAGATCGAAGCCGATCCGTGCATCGCCCGAGCCCTCCGCGCGCCGCCCGTGCCCTGGTCGGCGGGGTCATGCTACGGTTCCCCGATGCCGCGGGCCGAAGCCTTGCGATTGGACACGCTGCGGAGCGCCGTGCCGTGATGCACGCCCTGATGACAACGCCGGACCTGAGCGCGTGATCGTCACCGGGCGTCTCATGCTCCCGGACGGGATCGACACGGTCCGCCTGTCGGACGGGTGGGTCCGCGTGGAGGATGGCCGCATCGCGGCGGTGGGCGAGGGCGAGCCGCCGAACCGCCCGGACCTTGGCGGGGCGCACAGCTACGTCTTCCCGGGGTTCGTTGATGCGCACTGCCATGTGCCGCAGTTCGACGCGATCGGCGTGGACGGGATGGAGCTGCTGGCGTGGCTGGACGCGGTGATCTTCCCGGCCGAGGCGCGCTGGGCGGATGCGGCGTACGCGCGGGCGATGACGGGGCGGGTTGCGTCGCGCCTGCTCGGCGGCGGGACGACGGGGTGCGCGTGCTTCGCGACGGTGCACGCCGAGGCGACGCAGGCGGCGATCGACACCCTCGGCGAGCGCGGGCTGCGGGCGCACGTGGGGCACGTGCTGATGGATCGGCACGCGCCGCGGGCGCTGACGCCGCCGATCGCGGGGCAGCTTGAAGGCTCGCGCGGGCTGCGCGAGTGCGGGCGCGCGTCGCCCTCGGTCGCGCCGCGGTTCGCGATCAGTTGCACGGCAGAGCTGCTGGAAGCCGCGGGGAAGCTCGCGAATGAAACCGGGCGGCTCGTGCAGACGCATCTGGCTGAGAACCGCGCGGAGGTCGCGCTCGCGGGGGAGCTGTTCCCGGGACGCTCGTACACGCAGGTGTACGAGGACTTCGGGCTGCTGACGCCTCGGAGCGTGCTCGCGCACGGGGTGTGGTTGGACGACGCGGATCGGGCGTTGCTCGCGTCGCGCGGCGCGATCGTCGCCCACTGCCCCACCGCGAACACGTTTCTGATGTCCGGCGATGCGGACGTGCGCGCGATGATGGCGGCTGGCGTGTCCGTGGCGCTCGGGAGCGATATCGCGGGCGGGCCGATCGTCAGCATGCCGCGTGTTGCGCGGCACATGCTCGAAACCAGCAAACGCCTGCACGGGCCGGCGGGGGTCATCCCGGCGGGCAAGCTCTGGCGACAGATCACCGCCGCGAATGCGGATCGGCTGGGCTGGAGCACAACCTCACGCCTGGTCGAGGGCGCCGAGGCCGACCTGTTGATTGTTGAGCCCGACGCGCCGGCGATGGACGCCCGCGCGCACTGGGTGGACGAGCTCGGCTACCTGCTCCACGCGTGGCAGGACCACTGGGTTCGGCGGGTGATCCTCAACGGGCGCGTGCAGACGGGCGGATAACCGCTCCTGGCGGGGCATCGACCTTGGACGTCTACGCCGATCGGCGTATCGACGCGCGGCTGTTCTTCCCCACAATCAGCGTGTCGGCCCGTTGCCGTTCTGCGGGCCTCGTGTTTGCACCTTGGGAGAGGAAGCCGCCATGTCACGCCGAACTGTTTCTGCCACGATCACCGCCGCCCTTGCGGTCGGCGTCGGGTTCGCCGCCGCCCCCGCCGCTGCGTCGGACGATTTCGTCACCATCACCGTTACCCTGCCGCATCCCGAAGGCTCCGGGGGCGAGGGCACCTTCTACCGCCTCGCCGGGCAGAGTGCGTTCTACACCACCCGCACCTCCAGCTCGACCACCGGTGGGCAGCTCGACGGGCTGACGTCCGACGATTCGTTCCAGGACATCTCGTTCTTTGAGGTCTTCCCCGAGGCCAACCTCACCGATTACCTGCGGTTCGGGTACTTCGGCGTGCTCGAAACCGTCGTCGTTGACGGCTCCGGGCAGGAGCAGGTGGTCGATCAGTCGCTTGTCTTCGCCGGGCAGTCCGGCGTGTTCGACGGAGTGACGATCAACGCGGCGTTCCCGTTCTTCGAAGAAAGCGTGCTGATCAACGCGCTCGTCAACGGGTTCGATACCCCCGAGTTCTTTGATGCGCTGTTCACCGCCTTCGGGAGCGACGACCTGCTCGGCGACCTCACGCTCTTCCAGCAGACCGATCCGAACGGGACGACCGACACCCTCCGCTTCGGCGAAACGCTCGTCCTCTACGCCCTGATCGAGGGGAGCCCGGGCGGCGAAGACCTCGCCATCGGGATCGGCACCCTATCGGCTTCGGTGCTCCGCATCGTCCCCGCCCCCTCAACCCTGGCGCTCGGAGCCCTGATCGGGCTGGTGGGCGCCCGTCGGCGCCGGTCCTGAAACGCCCGGATCGAGCCGGATAGATCCCGGGCCCGACGGCGAGAGGGGAGCCGTCGGGCCCGCGCGTTACCGGGCCGCCCGCGCACCTGGGGCTTCAGATCTCCCTTGATCTGGGCGGAAGTTTCGGTACGCTGCACGCTGAGGGCGTGTCTTCGGCGGGCGTTGGTCGCCGAGCGGGCTGCCCGGGGTCCGGAGCGGCGCGGTGCTGTCGGCACAGTCCCTGCACGAGCTGACCAACGCCGCGCTGTCGCTCCACGAGGCTCGCGACCTCGACGCGCTCTGCACGCGCGCCAACGAAGCGCTGTCGGCGCTGGTCCCCTGTGATTGGCCGGTGATTTCGCTCGCGACCACGCTGCTGCCGAACGTGCGGTTCGCGTACTCCCCGCACCGGGGCGACTGGCAGCGGTTCGCCGACGACTCGCTCGTCCATGCCCATGAGGACCCGGTCTACACCGCCCGCCTGCGCCTGACGCTGAACGCCCCGGCGAGCGTGACGGGGATGATCGAGCCGAACGAGCTGGAGCGGACTCGGTATTACCAGGAGGTCTTGCGCCCGCTCGGCGTGCGCCGCCTGCTTCGCTATCTGACGCCGGGGCTTTTGAGCTTCCGCATCGAGCTGGCCCGTGCCGCGGACCGGGAGTTCACCGAAGCCGAGGTCGCGATCGTGCACGCGCTGGGGCGTCACCTCGACGCGGTGGCCGAGGGGCTGGCGCGCCGCAACCGCGGGTCCATCCCCGTGCGCGGGCGTCTCTACCCGGTGCAGACTTTCGCGTGGCTTGTCTGCGACGAGACGGGCAGGGTGCTCCGGGCCGACCCGCACGCGCTGGACCGGATGCGGGCCGCCCTCGGCCCGGGCGTTCCGCTCGATCGCATTCCCAAAGCCTGGGTGGACGAGCTCCGGCACCGTGCCCGCGGCGGCCCGGCAACGCCCTTCTGGCACGCCCTCCGCGGGCAGCCCATGAGCGTCCACATCGCGCCCATCCGCCCCACGCCCAACGAGTTTTCCGTCGGCTTCCTCGCCCAGCCCGGACCGACCGACCCGCAGGAGCCGCTGCGCGCGCTCGGGCTCACGCCCCGCCAGGCCGAGGTGCTCCACTGGGTCGCCCAGGGCAAGACCAACCCCGAGATCGGCATCATCCTCGGCGTCAGCGGGCTGACGGTGAAGAAGCACCTGGAAGCCGTCTTCCACACCCTGGGTGTGGAGAACCGCACAGCGGCCGTCGTGCTCGCGCTCGAAGCCCAGCGCCGAGCCGGCGCGGTCTGACGACAGACCGGCCACCCGCGCCGGTTCACTTACTGCCCGTACTCCGGCGAGAAGACCGCGTTCGGATCCCCCGGGCCCAGCGGCACGCCGAGCCACATCCACACCAGCAGGAAGATCGTCCACACGATCGCGAACACCACCGAGTACGGCAGCATCATCGCGATCAGCGTCCCCATCCCCGCCTTGGGCGCGAAACGCTGCATGAAGACCAGGATGATCACCAGGTACGAGTTCAGCGGCGTCACGATGTTCGTCACGCTGTCGCCGATCCGGTACGCGACCATCGTCAATTCCGGACGCAGCCCGATCAGCATGAACATCGGTACAAAGATCGGCGCGAACAACGCGTACTTGGCGCTCATCGAGCCCACGAACAGGTTGAACACCATCGTCAGCAAGATGAACGCGACGATCAGCTTCCACGGCTCCATCTGCTGCTCGAACAACCACTCGCCACCTGTGAACGCGAGCATGCGCCCCAGATTGGAATACGTGAAGTACTCGATGAACTGAGCCGCGAAGAACGCGAGCACGATGATCGGCGCCATGCCCTCGATCGACTGGATCATGAGCTTGGTCGCGTCTTTGGAATCCTTCACGACGCCGGTGATGATGCCATAGATCAGCCCCGGGATGATAAAGATGATGAAGATCAGCGGCACGATCACCGCGACCCAGCGTTGGAACACGCCGTCCATCCCGGAAAGCACCGTGCGTTCGACCAGCCCCGGCGCGATCGATGGCAGGAGCACCAGCAACGCGACAACCGCGGGCAGCCCTGTCAACGCGACTGTGGACCAGAGGACACCGGTTGTCTCACGCGGTTCGAGCTCGATGCTCGCCAGCGCCCACACGAACATCGGGAAGAGCACAACCCCGCTGATAAGCAGGCACAGGATCCCGGCTAGCGGGATCCCCCGCACGAACGCCTCCTCCGGCATCTCGCCCTGCAGCCCGAGCACCAGCAACCCGACACCGATCGCCGCGGTGAGCAGCGACGCGAACAGAAGCGTGAGCACGTCGCCGCGCCATGGGCTCGGGCCTTCGGGCTCCATATGCGCCAGGTCCGGCCCGCCCTCGTCGGCACGCTTGGCCATCAGACGCTTCTCGACGAACAACGCGCTGGTCAGCCATCCCGCGCCGGTAATCACAAACGTGCTGACGGCCATGAAATACCAGGACGCCGTCGGTGCGACCTGACGGTCCGCGTCCACGATCTGCGCGCCCTGAGCCGTGAACTGCGCCATGATCGGCTCAAGGGTGGTAATCAACAGGTTCGCGTTGAACCCCGCGCTCACGCCCGCGAAGACGGCCGCGATCCCCGCCAAGGGGCTGCGCCCCGCCGCGAGATAGATCGCCGCCGCCAAGGGCGGGAGCACCACGTACCCCGCGTCGCTCCCCACGCTCGACATGATCCCGAGGAACACCATCGTCGGCGTCAGCAGGTTCCTCGGCACCGCGAGCATGAACGTCTTCAGCAGCGCCGCGATCAGCCCGGTGCGCTCAGCGACCCCGATCCCCAGGATCCCCACCAGCACCACGCCCAGCGGCGGGAACTTCATGAAGTTGTCCACCATCGAGC
>Ga0213835_100843_pt1 | contig 23901 bp, 22 predicted proteins | sample SWPATP01_FD_160576 | JGI IMG/M metagenome (GOLD analysis project Ga0213835, IMG submission 160576) | Coastal seawater microbial communities from Marineland, Florida, United States - SWPA TP0 #1 | ecosystem: Environmental > Aquatic > Marine > Coastal | place: USA: Florida | collected 2016-08-05 | reverse complement strand
GTCACCAACTGGGCGGCCGGGGCGCTGTCGGCGATGCTGGATCGCGGTTTCACCACCGTGCGCGACGTGGGCGGCGGCGACGCCGGCACCCGCCGCGCGCTGGAGCAGGGGCTGATCCGGGGCCCGCGGCTGTTCACCTCGGGCAAGGCGCTGGGCCAGACCGGGGGGCACACCGACTATCGCGGTCGCGGCATGGGCGACGTGGGAGATGCGCAGCGCCGCTTCCTGCCCGGCCTGGGGCGGATCGTGGACGGGGTGCCCGCCTGCCTTGCCGCCGCGCGCGAGGAGCTTCGGCTGGGCGCGGACTTCGTCAAGATCATGGCCAACGGCGGCGTCGCCTCGCCGACCGACCCGATCGACTGGATCCAGTTCACGCCCGAGGAAATCCGCGCCATCGTCGCCGTAGCCGAGGCAAGCTGCACCTATGTCGCGGCACACACCTACACCGCCCGCGCGATCGAGCATGCCGCCGTCAACGGCGTGCGGACGCTGGAACACTGTAACCTGATCGACGCGCGCGTCGCCGGCATCCTGGCCGGGCGCGGCTGTTTCGCGGTGCCGACGCTGGTGATCTACGACTGCCTCGACCGTCATGCCGATGCCATCGGGCTGGGGGCCGAGAACCGCGCCAAGAACCGCATGGTGCGTGATGCCGGGCTCGGCTCGCTCGAGATCCTGCGCGCGGCGGGGGTGCCGATGGGCTATGGCACCGACCTTCTGGGCTGGATGCAGCGCGACCAGCTTGCCGAATTCGCGCTCCGTGCCCGAGTGCTGCCGGTGGCCGAGGTGCTGCGGGCGGCAACCTCAGTCAACGCCGACCTGCTGCGCCGCCCGGACCTGGGGCGGGTGGTGCCGGGCGCGACCGCCGACCTGATCCTGGTCGACGGCGACCCGCTGGCCGATATCGGCTGCCTGTCGGGGCAGGGCGAGTGCATCACGCACGTCATCCGCGACGGCCGGCCGGTGAAGGGGCCGACCGGCTGAGCCGGCCGGGCGGGCAGGCGAAACACGGCCGGAACCCTGCCGTCAGAAGATCTCCGGCTCGGGCGCGGGCGGGCCGAAACCGGTTTCTAGGAAGTCGAAATCGCAACCCTTGTCGGCCTGCATGACGTGGCGGGCGAACATCCAGCCGTAGCCGCGCCCGTAGGGCGGTGGCGGCGGGGTCCATTCGGCCCGGCGGGCGGCAAGCGTGGCCTCGTCGACCTCCATGTCGAGGCGGCGGGCGGCAACGTCGAGGCTGATCATGTCGCCCGTGCGCACCAGCGCCAGCGGGCCGCCGGCGTGGGCCTCGGGCGCGACGTGCAGGATGCAGGCACCATAGCTTGTCCCGCTCATCCGCGCGTCGGAGATGCGCACCATGTCGCGCACGCCCCGCGCGACCAGTTTCTTCGGGATCGGCAGCATGCCCCATTCCGGCATCCCCGGCCCGCCGAGCGGCCCGGCGTTGCGCAGGATCAGCACATGGTCCTCGGTCACGTCGAGGTCGTCGCTGTCGATCTGCGCCTTCATCTGCGCCACCGAGTCGAACACCAGCGCCGGCCCGCGATGCCGCAGCAGGCGCCCCTCACAGGCGGCGGGCTTGATCACGCAGCCGTCGGGCGCGAGGTTGCCGCGCAGCACCGCGATCGCGCCGTCGGCATAGATCGCCCGGTCGAGCGGGCGGATGACGTCGTCGTTCCAGACTTCGGCACCCTCGATCTCGGCGCCGAGGGTGCGGCCGCTGACCGTCATGCAGTCCAGGTGCAGGCTGTCGCGGATCCGGTTCAGAAGCGCCCGCATCCCGCCGGCCTCGTGGAAGTCCTGCATCAGGTAGGTGTCGCCGGTCGGGCGGATGTTGGCGATCACCGGCACCCGGCGCGCGATGCGGTCGAAGTCGTCAAGGCTGGCCGGATGCCCGGCGCGCGCGGCCATGGCCAGCAGGTGGATCACCGCATTGGTCGAGCAGCCCATGGCCACCGCGGTGACGATCCCGTTCTCGACCGACCCCGCGCTGATCACCTTCGCCGGCGTGAGGTCTTCGTGGATCATCTCGACGATCCGGCGCCCGCAGGCGACGGCCATGCGCACGTGGTTGGCGTCGGGCGCCGGGATCGAGCTGGCGCCGGTCAGCGTCATGCCCATCGCGTCGGCGATGCCGGTCATGGTGCTGGCGGTACCCATGGTCATGCAATGCCCGAAGGAACGGTTGGTGTTGGCCAACATGTCGTTCCATTCGGCCTCGTCGATGGTGCCGGCGCGCAGCTCGTCCCAGTATTTCCATGCGTCCGAGCCGCTGCCCAGCCGCCCGCCCCGCCACATGCCGTTGATCTGCGGACCCGCCGGCAGGTAGATCGCCGGGTAGCCGGCGCTGATCGCCCCCAGCAGAAGCCCCGGCGTGGTCTTGTCGCAGCCCCCCAGCAGCACCGCGCCGTCCACGGGGTGCGAGCGCAGCAGCTCTTCCGTCTCCATCGCCAGCATGTTGCGATAAAGCATCGTCGTCGGCTTCACGAAGGTCTCGGCCAGCGAGATCGCCGGAAGTTCGATCGGAAAGCCGCCGGCCTGCAGCACCCCGCGCTTCACCTCCTCGGCGCGTTGGCGCAGGTGGATGTGGCAGGGGTTGATCTCGGACCAGGTGTTGATGATGGCCACGACGGGCCGGCCCTCCCAGTCCTGCGGGGAGTGGCCCATCTGCATCGCCCGTGCCCTGTGGACGTAGGATTTGAGGTCCGCGCGGGCGAACCAGCGGGCGCTGCGGAGCGTGTCATAGGGGCGTCGGGGGGACATGGCCAATCTCCTTCGGGCGGTTGGATGCGTGTGCGGTCCGGCGGGGTCTTGCGGGTGGCGGGTTGCCTCCGGAGGGGTTGTGGCGGTGCCGCGCGCGGGCCTGTCAGGTCAGGACTGCACGGCCTTGACGATCAGCCCGATGGCGCTGACGACCAGCACCGCAAGCACGACCTTGCGGAACCCGGCCTCGTCGATGCGGTCGCGCAGGTGGTTGCCCGCCCACATGCCCAGCAGCGCCGGCAGGATGGCCACGCAGGAATACAGGAACAACTCCGCCGGGACGATCTCCCACCACAGGAAGAAGGTGATCGTCGGCAGGATGATCGACAGGTAGCACAGGCTGATAACCGCGACGAAGAGGTTCTTGGGCAATCCCAGCGACAGCAGGTAGGGGATCAGGAACGGCCCGCCCAGCGACGACATCCCGGCGGTGATCCCCGCCACCCCGGCGATCGGGATGCCCACCGGGAGGCGCAGCCGCGCGGGCAGCACGAACGCGGGCTTGAGGATCAGCATGATGGCCGCGGCGCTGGTCAGCCCGGCCATCAGCACGAACAGCACCGACGGCGGCGTCACCGTCAGCAGGCCGACGCCGATGATGGTGGACAGGAAAAGCACGACCACGACCGGCCAGTGTGGCAGAACGGCAGACATCGGGTAGCCGCGCGGCCGCGCCTGCACCAGGTTGATCGACATGGTGGGGATCTGCACCACCGCGATCGCCGTGGGGGCGTCGGTCATCAGCGCGATCAGGGGCACAGCGATCTGCGGCAGCCCCGAGCCCGAGATGCCCTTGGCCAGACCGCCCAGAAGGCATCCCGCGAAAAGCGCGGCCAAGAGCACCGGATCGACGAAGATACCTGCGATTTCCATGTCAGTCCGACCTCCCGACCCCGCCGCGCCCGAGTGCCAGCCGGTGCGAGACCACGCGGGCGATCACCAGGCTGAGGACGACGCGCAGCAGATGGTGCGTCATCACGAAGGGAATGCTGACCCCGACGCTGAGGGCGATCAGGCTCATTTCGGCCAGCCCGCCGGGGGCGAAGGCCAGAAACACCGTGCCTGTGGGCTGGCCGACCACCTCGCCCATCAGCGCCGCCAGCCCCAGCGCCAGGGCGATCAGGATCAGCGCGTTGATCAGCGACAGCCCCGCCACCTGCCACAGCAGGCGACGCGAGACGCCCGCGAACTTGGCGCCGAGGCCGCTGCCGACGATCACCTGTGCACCGGCGACCAACCAGTCCGGCGGCAGCCCCCGGATCAGGCCCGTCCCGTAGGCCAGCGCCGACAGGATCAGCGGCCCGACGATATGCGCCGCCGGCAGCCGCAGCCGGCCTGCGATGACATAGCCCACGGCGGCGATGACCAGCAGGAACAGCAGTTCCCACGCCGTTCCCGCCGGCGCCCCGCCGGGCACCACCATCCCGGTTGCGCGCCCCGCCCATTCCCCGGTCAGCACCAGAAAGATCGGCGGAATCGCAACAAGCGTCCCGACGATCCGCACGAGGTGCAGGACGGTGACGGTGGCAGGATCGGCGCCGGCCTCCTCGGCCAGTTGGGTGGATTCGATCATTCCCCCCGGCAGCGCGCCGTAGACGCTGTCCAGCATCGACATGCCGCCCAGCCGGAACACCGCATAGCCCGAGGCCATCGCGACCGGCAGGAAGGCCGACAGCGCCAGCGCCGTCGGCCACCACCGCGTCAGTTGCGCCACGATCTCGGGTGTGAAGGTGGCCCCGATGGCGACGCCGATGATCGGCAGCGTCCGCGCCCGGATCGAGCCGGGCAGCAGGATGCTCAGGCCCAGGGGCTTCAGGCCCGATTGCGCGACGACCGCCGTCGCCAGCAGCGCGCCCAGCAGCCAGGGTAGCGGCAACATGAGCAGCCACGCCAGCGCGCCGCCAAGTGCGCCGATGCCCAGGGTGACGGCGATGCCGCCCGGTGTCATGCGGTCCGGGGTGCTCATTCCTGCCGCGGTCCCCTTCGGGGCGCGGACCGGGCTGCGGGAACGCTGTCGGCGATATCCGTAGCAGGCGGTGATTGCCGGGGGTCGTCGCCGTGTTGTCGGTCCGGTTCCATGGTGATGCCCCGCCTAGCTGGCGGCCGCCGCGCGAAGCGCGCGCACGCCCTGCGCCAGAACGCCCTGCTCGGTTCCCGCCGCGACGAACACCATGCCCGCCTTGATCCAGGCGCGTGCGTCCTCGGCCGAACCGGTCAGGGTGCCGGCGGGCTTGCCCAGTGCCTTGAGGCGGGCGATGCCGTCGGTGATCGCCGCGACGACCTCGGGATGTCCCGGCTGGCCGAGCAGACCGAAATCCGCGGACAGGTCGGCCGGTCCGAAAAAGACGCCGTCGACGCCGTCCACCGATGCGATCTCGTCGATCGCCTGCAGCGCCTGGCGGCTTTCGATCTGGACCAGGACGGTGATCTCGGCCTCGGCCCGCGCGAGGTAATCGGCGCGCGCCAGACCGTAGGCGTTGCCCCGGTGGCTGAGCGAGACGCCCCTGATCCCGGCGGGAGGATAACGGCAGGCGCTGACCGCCAGCGCCGCTTCCTCTGCCGACTGCACCATCGGGAACAGGAACGAGAACACGCCCTGGTCCAGCAGGCGCTTGACGACGACCGGGTCGTTCGACGGCGGCCTGACCACGACATGCGTGCCGCTGGTGGCGAACGCCCGCATCAGGCGCACGACGTCGGTCAGATCGTTCGTGGAATGCTCCATGTCGATCACGATCCAGTCGAAGCCGGCGGTGGCGACGATGTCGGCTGCCACCTCGCTGCACAGGTTGCCCCAGATGCCGATCTGCGGGCGGCCGGCCTTGAGCGCGGCCTTGAAGGGGTTGGCGGGGATGATCACGCTTGGTCTCCTGCTGCGTCGTGCGAGGGGATGGTGACGGCCGCCCCGGTCCGGATCGACGCGGCGATGGACTCGAGCAAGGCGGTATTGGCGATCGCCTGCGCGGCGGTGACGGGCCAGGAGGCGCCGTTCTCGACCGTGTCGGCGAAATGTTCGAGGCTCGCGCGCTCGATGTCGAAGGCGCCGAACCGTTCCTCGACGTCCGGCCCGTCGATGCGGCGCAGGCGCAGCGTGTGCTCGTCGCGGATTTCCGCCCAGCCCTTGCTGCCGAAAACCTGCAGGCGCCATTCGACCGGCGTGGCCGTCAGCGTGGCAAGGCTGCCCGACTGGCCGGACGCGAAGCGCATCAGCATCCGCGTCGTGTCGTCCATCCCGAACGACAGGACCTGCCGGTCGCTTTGGGCCAGCACGCTGTGCACCGGACCGAACAGCGCGATCATCAGGTCGGTCAGGTGGATGCCCTTGCCGGTCATGCCGCCTGCGGGGCTTTCGGAGGTGTCGGCGCGCCAGCCCTCGCGGCTCTGGCGATAGGCGGAGGGGCCCGAGAAGTTGCCCTCGACATAAAGCAGGTCGCCCAGCGCGCCTTCGTCCACGAGCGCCCGCAGCCGTTTCCATGCCGGAAGCTGGCGGCGGTTGTGGCCCAGCGCCAGCACCACGCCGGCCGCGCCCGCCAGTCGGCAGGCCTCGGCGGCCGAGGCGCCATCCAGCGCCAACGGCTTTTCCACGTAGATGTGCTTGCCCGCCGCGGCCGCTAGCGCGATCTGCGAAAGGTGCTGGGAATGCGGTGTCGCCAGCACCACCGCGTCGATCGCTGGGTCGGCGAGCAGCGCGTCAAAGTCGTCGTCGATGGGCAGGCCGTATTCGCGTCCGAAGGCCTCGGCTTTCGACGGGGTGCGGGTGACGCCCCTTGCGAAACGGATGCGGTCGCTGCCCCTGACGGAACGGACAAGGGCCTTGCCCCAGCCGCCGACCCCGACGATGCCTGCGGTTATCATGTCTTGTCTCCCGGCTTCCTGTGGCACCTGTCGCGGCGCCGATCCGACGGCCCGTGCCGTCGTTCGATGGATCAGTTCTCTCCCCGCGACTGTTCGTTCGGGGAAGTCTCGGCCTTGTCCTTGCGGTTGGCCCGGTCAAAGCGCACGCGCGTCCACTCCATCCGCAGCGCCCCGACCAGCGACATGACGGTCAGCACCACCAGAACCAGCGCGATGGTGCTGTTGAGGATGTAAAAGATCACGTGCCCGGGCGCGAGCACCAGCGACTGACGGAACCCGGTCTCGGCGATCGGGCCGAGGATCAGCCCCAGGATCAGCGGCGCCGGGCTGTAGCCGCCCTTGCGCATGAAATACCCGATCAGGCCGAACACCAGCATGGTGTAGACGTCGAAGATGTTGTTGCCCAGCGAGTACGACCCGACGATCGACAGCACCAGGATGATCGGCACCAGGATCGTCTGCGGGACCGTCGCGACCAGGGCCATGCGCTTGGCGATCATCATCCCGACGATGCCCATCAGCAGGTTCGCCAGGATGAAACCGAAGATCACCGTGTAGGTGATGTTGGCGTGCACGGTGAACAGGGTGCGGCCCGGCACCAGCCCGTGCACGATCAGCGCCCCGAGCAGGATTGCGGCTGTCGCCGACCCGGGGATGCCCAGCGTCAGCAGCGGCACGAGCGAGCTGCCGGTCACCGCGTTGTTGGCCGATTCCGATGCCGCGATGCCGACGATCGATCCCTTGCCGAACTGGCTCTTGTCCTTGGCGAAGCGGCGCGCCTCGTTGTAGCTGACCCAGGCGCCGATGTCGCCGCCGGCACCGGGCAGGATGCCCACGAAGACCCCGATGATCGACGAACGAACAAGGGTGCCGCGCGTCTCGCGCAGTTCGGAGCGCTTGGGCAGATAGCGCCACTTGCGGGTGTTGGTCGGTCCGGCCTTCTGGATCGAGCTGTGCACGTCCTCGCACATCAGCAGCGCCTGCGAGACCGAGAAGAGGCCGATGACCACCGGAACGAACTCGATCCCCGAGGACAGGGCGCGAATGCCCAGCGTGAAGCGCGGAAAGCCCGAGTCGAGGTCGAGGCCGATCGTCGACAGCCAAAGGCCCACGGCCCCGGCGATGAGGCCCTTGATCATGTTGCCCGACGCAAGGGTGCCGATGATCGTCAGGCCGAACACGGCGAGCATGAAGTACTCGGCCGGTCCGAAGCGCAGCGAGATCAGCGACAGCGGCGGCGCCAGCAGCAGAAGCGCCACGCCGCTGACCATCCCCCCGATGACCGAGGAAAAGGTCGCCACCCGGATCGCCTCGTCAAAGCGGCCCTGCCGGGTAAGTTCGTAGCCGTCGATCGCCGTCGCCGCCGACGCCGAGGTGCCCGGCGCACGCAACAGGATTGCCGCGAACGAGCCGCCGTAGATGGCCGCCGTGTAAAGGCTCATCAGCATCAGCAGCGCCGCGGTCACGTCCAGCGTGAAGGTCACCGGCAGCAGCAGCGCGACGCCGAGGTTGGCGGTCAGCCCGGGCAATCCGCCGATGCACAGGCCCGCGACCACCCCGACGAAGATCGCCATCAGGTTCATCGGGTCGAAGACGGCCGCGAGGACGACAAAGGGATCCATGGCTGCCCCCTAGCCGCCGAACAGCCGCGTCGAGGACAGCGGCACGTTGAGCAGTTGCTGGAACACGAGGAAGACGAACAGCATCATGCCCGCGTAACTCAGGACGAAGGCGAGGCGGTTGCGCGCCTGCAGCACGAACAGCAGCACCAGCCCCAGCCCCGCCACCGCGGGAAAGAATGCGACATATCGCATGGCGTAGACCGCCGCGGCCGTCAGGGCGAGGACCGCCAGCGGCAGTCCCATCGCCGAAAGCTGTCGCCGCCCCTCGCCGTCGGCGGCCAGTTCCAGGCGGGGCACCAGCGAACGGATCAGCATCAGCGCCGCAAGGCCGGCGATCACGGCCAGGACGACGCGCGGAAAGTCGGCGGCGGAACCGGGAAAGCGGTTGGTCATCGGCCATAGCCAGACCACCGCACCCAGCAGAAGCAGTCCGACAAGACGATTTGCCCAGGTCATTTCTGTTCGCGCTTTCGCCGCACGGAAGAAGGCGCGCGAGGGTTCGCGCAGCCGGTGCCGTCCATGCCGGGACCAAGGGGGCGCCGGCGCCTTTCGCGCCGCCGCCCCGGATGGTGTTACCAGCCCATCAGGGCCTTGATTTCCTGCTCGGTCTCGACAAGGAAGCTGACGTATTCGTCGCCCTTCACGACCTCGGGCGCAAGGCTGAGCGCCTCGGCGGCGGTGCGGTGGGCATCCGAGGCGATGGTCGTTTCCAGCGCGTCGAGCAGTTTCGCGGTCACCTCGGCCGGCAGACCGGCCGGTGCGGCGATGCCGCGAGACACCGACCAGACCTGATCGAAGCCCTGTTCGCGGAAGGTCGGCACGTCGGGCAGGAAGGCCGAGCGCTCGGGGCTCATCACGCCGATCACGCGCAGCTCGCCGTTGGCGTGCATGGTCGCTACCTCGCTGACGTTGGCACCCAGCACGGCGACATGTCCGCCCAGAACCTGGGTGATCGAGTCGGCGGTGCTGTTGTTGTGCACGATCGAGAAGGACACGCCGTGCGCCGCTTCCATCCGCATGATCGCCAGATGCTCGTCGCCGCCGAAACCGTGCGCGGTGATCGACACCCGGCCCGAGGCCACGGCGTCCATCACGTCATTGACCGACTGGAACGGGCTGTTGGGCGCCACGGCCCAGACGCAATAGTCGGTGACGTGGTTCATCAGCAGCGTGAAGCTGTCGAGGTTCTCGTCGCGCGACACGTCGGGGCTGAGATATCCGGCGTAGATGTTCGGGATGTTGATGTAGCCGATGGTATAGCCATCAGGATCTGCGTTGGCGATGGCGGCCCAGCCGTTCCAGCCGCCGCCGCCGGTGATGTTCTGCACCGTCACCGGCTGGCCCAGCGCCGACTCGAGGTCGCGCGCCAGCATCCGGGCGGTGACGTCGGTGCCGCCGCCGGCACCGTAGGCCACGATCAGGCTGACCGGGCGCGTCGGGAAATCCGCCGCGGCCGGACCCGCAAGGACCAGTCCGAAAACTCCGGCAGCGACGGCTGCCCCCAGGTTACGCGAAATCGACATTCTCACTCCTCCCCTTTCATGAAATCTCAGTTCAGGCCTTCGCGCCCTCCCCGGCGCGCAGGATTTGCGAGGGGTCTCCCGCCGCCCCGCGGACGGGGCGGCGGCTGCCGACGATCAGCCGTCGGCAAGTTCCCACGACTTGTAGTCGACCGCGATCACGCTCTTCTCGTGGCCCTTGCGGCGATCGACGTAGACCTTGCCTTCCTTCATGACCATCTTGATGTTCTCGCGCGGCAGCAGCACGCGGATGTCCTCGGCCGGGTTGCCGTCGATCAGCAGGATGTCGGCAAGCTTGCCGGCCTCCAGCGTGCCGAGATCCTTGTCGAGGTGCACGGCCTCGGCGGCGTTGCGGGTGGCGGTCTGGATCGCCTCCATCGGGGTCATGCCCAGCTTGACGTAGACCTCCAGCTCGAGCGCGTTGGTGCCCATGTCGGGCTCCTGGCCCATGTCGGTGCCCATGAAGATCTTGACCCCGGCCTTGTGCATCGCCTGGAAGGTCTCGAAGGTGTAGGGCTGGATCTTCTTCATCTTGTCCAGCGTGAACTGGGGCGTGCCGATCTCGCGGCGGACCTCGATGGCGTGGTCGGTCCGGTGCAGCAGCGTCGGGCAGACCGGGACGCCGGCCTTGACGATCTCCTCGATCATCTCGTCGCTGTGGAACACCATGTGCTCGATCGTGTCGGCCCCGGCCTTGAGCGCCATGCGCTGCGCCTCGGGGGTGAAGCAGTGGATCGAGCAATAGGTGTGCTGCGCGTGGGCCTCGTCGCAGATCGCGTCAAGCTCTTCCTGGGTGTGGTTGCGGACGTGCGGGCTTTCCTTGTCGGTGCCGCCGCCGCCCGAGGCACAGGTCTTGAGCCAGTCGGCGCCCTTGAGCAGGTTGCGCCGCGCCAGCTTGCGCATCTCGTCGGGGCCGTCGGCGGTGGCCTCGGGGTTGCGCAGGGCGGCGCGCGGCAGGATCAGGTCGAGGTGCGAGCCGGTGCCGACGGTGAAGCCCGCCACGATGATCCGCGGGCCACCGAAGATGCCGTACTTGATCGAGTCGCGCACCGCGATGGTGTGATCGACCAGCGTCCCGCGCGACGACATCAGCCCCTCGTCACGCAGCGTGGTAAAGCCCCGCTCGAAGCACAGCTGGGCGTGGAACAGCATGTAGAGTTGCTGCAGCTCGGGCGTGATCTCCCACTGGGCGACGCGGTAGTTGCGGAAGGTGATGCAGTTGAACTGCCCGATGTGCAGGTGCAGGTCCATCATGCCCGGCATCGCCGTGAGGTGCGGGGCATCGATCACCTCGGCCCCCGGAGGGGCAACCACCGTGGCGGCCGGACCCACCGCCTTGATTCGCTCTCCCTCGATCAGGATCGCCCCGTTTTCGACAACGGGCCCGCCGTTGCCGTCGATCAGTTTCCCGACCTTGATGATCTTTGTTGCCGTCATCTGCGCGCCCCTCCTGTCGCCGTGCCGCGCGCCCTCCCCGGTCGCGCTCATGATTTCACTTGTTGATAAAGGATGTCAAAAAGATTGCAAGCCCCGCCGGATTTGTCCCAGCGCGCGAGGGGCCTCGATCGGTGCGGGACGCAAGCGCAAAAAGGGAAATCAGTGCATGTCGAGGGCCGGCAAACCCTGCATGGCGCGTTGTTGCCGGGCGTTGCGCGGGGCGTCAGTCGGGGCGCTCGGATGAAATTTCATGTTGCATCATCCTGTTTCATTATCCTTTAGTGCGTGAGCCGGAGCCTTCCGGCCCGAAGAACGTGAAAGCAAGGAGCGCCGCATGACACGACTGACACTGGCCCAAGCGAACGCCATCGTCGAGGGGACGCTGGCCGCCGCGCGCAGCGCCGGCAGCGCGCCGCTGACCGTGGTCGTCCTGGATGATGCCGGTCATCTGGTCGCCGCCCAGCGCGAGGACGGAGCCACGATGTTCCGCTTCGATATCGCGGTGGGCAAGGCATGGGGCGCCGTCGCCTTCAACGTGTCCAGCCGCAACCTTGCCGGAAAGGCCAAGGAGAACCCGAGTTTCGTCCAGGGGCTTTCGGTTGCGTCCGGCGGGCGGCTTCTGCCGAATCCCGGTGCGGTGCCGATCCGCGCCGCAGACGGCACCCTTCTGGGTGCGGTTGGCGTCAGCGGCGATTCGGGGCCGCAGGACGAGGCTTTTGCCGTTGCCGGGGTCGAGGCTGCCGGACTGTCCACCGAGGTCTGACCTGCGGCCCGGGGGGTAGGCAGGCAACCCGATGGACCGGAATGTGACCGTGCGGTAAAAGTTGGTGCCTGCACGAGGGGTTTGGTTCAGCGGATGGATTCAAGAATGGATGAGGACAAGACGGTCAAGACGGTTCGTTCGGTCGAGCGGACCCTTCGGATACTGTTCTGCATTGCCGGCGCACGCCATCCGATGAGCCTGTCCGAGATCGGCGCAGAGGTCGAGATCGACAAGGCGACAACCATGCGCTTGCTGAACACCCTCGAAACCTTCCGGCTGGTCAAGCGCGATCCGGGATCGCGCAAGTACTCCATCGGCTCGGCGGCCTGGCAACTCACCTCGGCCTATCAGAGCGACTTTCGCCTGGCGGCCGAACCGCACCTGCAGGCGCTCAAGGAAACGACGGGCGAGTCGGCCAGCCTTGTCGTCGAACGCGGGCTGGAGCGGGTCGTGGTCACCTCGGTCGAGGCCACCCACGAGTTGCGCGTCGTTCCGACCTCCAACAGCGTCGTGCCGGTGTATGCCGGGGCGTCGGGCAGGGTGCTCATGGCGTTCATGCCGGACGAACAGCGCGACCGGATCATCTCGATCACCGGGCTCAAGCCGGTGAACGCGCGCGGATTGACCGACCGCCAGTCCTATCTGGCCAGCCTCGATAAGGTGCGCGCGAACGGCTACGCCGTCAGCCTCGGCGACGTGACGCTGGGGACGGTGGCGGTGGCCGCGCCGGTGTTCGACCAGAATCGCCGGATCCGCGCGGTCGTTTCCCTGCGCGGACCCGAGGCCCGCATGACACCCGACCGCATCGATGCCTTGGCCAAACTTGTCGTCGAGGCGGCCGACAGGATCGGCGGCGATCTTTTCCTGTCGCCGATGGAAAGGGTGGCTTCGCTTCAGGAAGCCTGACGAAACACACATACGGGACGACCCTGAATGACCGATACGGTAGTGATAACCGGTGCCAGCCAGGGCATCGGGCTGGCCACGGCACGGATGCTTGCCGACGACGGCTGGAAGGTGATCGGCATGGCCCGGTCCGATCATGGCGCCGAGTTCCCGGGCGAACTGGTCAGGGTCGATCTGTCCGACATCGACGCGACCGAGGCCGCGCTGAAGGGCATTGCCGAACGGCACGCCGTGGATGCGGTGGTCAACAACGTCGGTTTCAACGTGATCGAGCCGGTCGGCGCGGTCGACCTGGGGCACTTCGCGCGGGTGATCGACATGAACCTGCGCACCACGGTCCAGGTCACGCAGGCCTTCCTGCCGGGGATGAAGGAGCGCCGCTACGGCCGGATCGTGAACCTGTCCAGCCGCGGAGCCCTCGGGCGGGCCGGACGGACCAGCTATGGCGCGGCCAAGGCCGGGGTCATCGGCATGACCAGGACATGGGCGCTGGAACTTGCCGGCCACGCGATCACCGCCAATGTCGTCTCGCCCGGTCCCACCGCGACCGAGATGTTCCGCCGCAACAACCTGACCGGACCGGGCGCCGCCGAGCGCGAACGTGCCTTCCTTGCCGACGTTGCGATGAACCGATTCGGAGAACCCGAGGAGATCGCCTTCGGCATCCGGTTCTTCCTCGACCGGCGCGCCAGCTTCGTCACCGGGCAGATCCTGCACGTCTGCGGCGGCTCTTCCGTCGGGCCCGCCGCGTTGTGAGCCACGCTGCCGGAGCCCCGGCCGCACCGCGCCGATGACCACCGATCCGACGACGCTGGCCTTTATCGCGCTGGCCCTGATCGTTGCGGGTTTCGCCAAGGGCGTCTCCGGCACGGGTCTGCCGCTGGTCGCAGTCCCGCTGTTGACGCTGGCTGTCGACCTGCCGCTTGCCGTGGCGCTGATCAGCGTATCGCTCGTGGGCACCAACATCGTGCAGGCCGCAGGAAGCAGCATGCTTGCGCCGGCCGTGCAGCGGTACTGGCCGCTGATGGTGCTGATCGTCCCCGGTACGCTTCTGGGCACGTTCCTGCTGGCCCACACCGATCCCGCCGTGCTGGAGCGGGCGGCCGGCGCGCTGGTCGTGGCCTTCGTCGTCTTCCTGTTCGCCGCCCCGGACGTCTACCTGCCCCGCCGATGGCTGCGCGTCGCGGCGCCCGCCGCGGGATTCCTTGCCGGGGTGACCGGCGGAATGACCGCAATCTTCGCTCCTCCGCTGCTGGTGCTGCTGCTGTGGGTGCGCGAGGGAAAGGAGGTCTTCGTCGCGGTGCTGGCGCTGTCCTACATCGTTGCGAGCGTCGCGATGATCCTGTTCCTTGCGCGGTTCAGCCTGATGAACATGGGCCTCTTCCTGTGGAGCACCGCGGCGATGGCGCCGGTGCTGGTCGGGCAGGCGGTGGGTACCCGGGTCCGGCGTTTCGTATCTGAACGGACCTTTCAGAGAGTCGTGCAGTTGATCCTGCTCGCGGCGGGCCTGAAGTTGCTGCTGGCCTGACGGAACTGCACGCGTTTTGAAACGATCGTGGCATACCGGCGCTGCGGCTGCCGTCGTGCTGAGGCTCAAGTATCAGAAAGGTTGTGAAATTTTTCATGATGCTCGGGGGCGGGCGAAGACTTGAGGGGCTGTTGGCGAAATCAGATTTCATTTTTGCCTTGCAGTCGCCGGGCAGTAAGGGCATCTGATACGCGTAATCGGATCGTCGCCGCACACCGCCCGCGCCAGCGCCGGCCTTCGCGACAGGGTCCGCTCGGGGAGGGAGCCTCGAGGAGGGGGAGAACAATGCAGAGCACTGAAACGATCGGCTTCGTCGGCATCGGCCGCATGGGATATCCGATGGCGGGCCATCTGGTCCGCGCCGGTTACCGGGTGCTGGCGCTGGATACGGATCGCGACCTTGTCGCGCGCTTCCACGCCGAGCACGGCGGCACCCCGGTCGCGGATGCCGCGACGCTCGCCCGCGAGGCCGACGTGCTGATCACCATGCTGCCGACCAGCAAGATCGTCCGCGCCGTGGTGCTGGGCACGCCCGACACCCCCGGCCTGGCCGAGTCGCTGCGTCCCGGCACCGTGGTCGTCGACACGAGCACCTCCGATCCGCACGACACGCAGGCCCTTGGTGACGCGCTGAAGGACCGGGGTATCGGCGTGGTGGATGCGCCCGTGGCCGGAGGCGTGGTCTTCGCCCGCGACGGCTCGCTCGACATCCTGACCGGCGGCGATCCCGAGACCGTCGCCCGGGTCGAGCCGATCCTGCGCGCGATGGGGCGCAGCTGCACCCGCTGCGGCCCGCTCGGGTCGGCGCACGCGATGAAGGCGCTGAACAACTACGTCAATGCGGCGGTGCTTGCCGTGACGCTGGAGGCCATCGTCGCGGGCCGGCAGTTCGGCATCGACGAGGAGACGCTGCTGGGCTCGCTCGAGGCGGCGACGATGGGGCGCAACCACCCCTACGAGAAGAAGATCAAGCCGCAGGTGCTGAACCGCCGCTTCGGCAGCGGCATGGCCATGGGGCTGATCGCCAAGGACGTCAGCATTGCCCGCGACCTGATTGCGGCGATGGGGGGGCGGGGCCCGCTGGCGGCCAGTGTCACGGACGTCTGGCGCGCGGCATCTGACGAACTCGGCTTTCATTGCGATCAGACCGAGGTTGCGCGTTACTGGGAGTACGCCGCGGGCGTTACCCTCGGCGCATCCGAAAAGGCCGAGGGATGACCTTGCGGCTGCGTCGGGCATCGAAGGCCTGTCGCGGATAGCGGAACGACTCACTCTCGCCGGGCAGGGCGAACCCCAGGAAACGGCGGCGGGTCCCACCTGCCACAACGGTCCCGCCGATCGACAGCGACGGAGCAGAACCAGATGAGCGAGACAGCAGCCACCACCAAGACCGAAGGCGCCGTCAAGGGCGGCAACGGCAAGTACGGCTTCGCCATGCGCGAGCTGGACATTATCCCGGCCGGCACCGGCTATTCCACCTCCAAGGGTGGTGTGGTCGAGGGCGAGCGGATGCTTGTCGGCTATATCTACAAGGCCAAGGGCACGGGATCGCGGATGCACTCGCATCCCAACGAGCAGTTCAACTATGTCATGCAGGGCACGCTGCGCGTCGAGATCAACGGCGTCAAGTTCGACGCCCCGGCCGGAACGCTGATCTACGTTCCCGCCAACGCGCCGCACTCGATGGTTGCCCTGCCGGAAGAGGATGTTGTGTTCCTCGCCATCAAGGACCTGTCGCACGGGATCATCGGCAAGGCGGTCGACGGCACCATGTCGGGCCCGCTCTACATGGAAGGCTTCGAGGAAAAGTGACGCCTCCGGGGCGGGGCGGTCATGGTGGGCGACCCGCCTGCCGCCCACGACCCGTGCGGCCCTCTGAAATGTCCTGCGCAGTTGACAGGAATCGCTTCCAACTATACCAATTTTGAAACTGAAGATTGCAGGACGATACACAGAGGTTTGCGAAGACAATGACCATCGGCCGCGGAGAGGCGCGGCATCAGCGGGGAGGACGCGTAATGATGGAATGGAGGAACAAGGCCCGGAACTCGGCGCTTTTCGGAGCGGCGCTGTTCATGTCGGCCACCGTCGCCGGACCGGCTGCCGCATGGGAGCCGACCGAGGAACTGCTCATGGTGATCCATGCCAGTCCGACCAGCGACATCAACTTCTTCGTGCGGACCGTGCAGCAGCTGATCGAGCCCAAGCTGCCCCGCGGCGCGCGGGCCGAGAACATCACCGGCGCCGGCGGCGACCGGGCGCGGCGCTATATCGTCGAGCGCGCGGGCAATCCGCATCTGGTCAAGGGTCTGACCCCGTCGCAGGTCAGCAACTCGATCCTGCACGGCGCCGACTACACGGTCGACAACTTTACCGCCGTCGGCGTGATGGTGGTGGCTCCGGCCATGATCTGCGTGAACGCGGCGTCGAACTACTACACGATGGACGACCTGATCGAGGCCGCACGGGCCCGGCCGGGTGCGGTCGTGCAGGGCGGCGGCGACGTGGGCGAGGTCGACTCGCTCCATCACGTGATGCTGTCGGACCTCGCCGGCGTGCGCATGACCTTCACCCCCTTCGAGTCCAAGGGCGTGGTGGAACTGCTGGGCAACCACATCGACTTCATCATGGTGAACCCGGCGCAGTGCAACCCGTACGTGGAGTCGGGCGATTTCCGGGTGCTGGCGACCACCGCCAAGCTTGACGCGCACCCCGACGTGCCGACCCTGGCCGAAGCCGGCTACGACATCCCGATCCTGCAGCAGTACCGCGGCCTGTGGATGCCCGCCGACGTCCCGGTCGAAGCGCGCGACTTCTACATCGGGCTGCTCCAGGAAGCCGCCGAGACCGAGGAGTTCCGCGCCTATGCCGAGTCGAACGACCTGATCGTCAGCCCGATCTGGGGCGACGACCTGACCGCGCTGCTCAAGGCCGAGGAAGAGTCGTATCGCGCGCTGCTCACGCAGCTGGGCCTGATCCAGTAGGGCCATGACAACCCCGGCCGGCCCCGGGCCCTTGCCCGCGCCGGCCGGTTTCCGTCGCGATCCGTCGCGCCGTCCGGCGTCGCGCGGATCGCCCCTTGCGGTCCCGCGCCACGCACCCCGTCGTGCGGGCCGCCCCAGCAAGACCTGATCGGAGCTGACCGAATGGCTTTCCATCGTTTCGAGGATTACGAGGCCGTCATCCTCACGCCGCACCTGTCCTCGGGCAAGTCCCCGGTGATCCGTGGCAAGTACCTCTACTACTGCCTGAACCAGAAGGAAGCCGGCACCGGATCGGAACTGCACTATCACCCGAACGAGCTTCTGATCTTCATGGTGCGGGGCAAGGCCAACGGAATCGTCGGCAAGGACCGCCGCATCGTTCACCCCGGAACCTTCGTGCTGGTGCCGCCGAACGTGCGGCATTCGTTCAAGGCGACCGAGGACGGCCCCTGCGCCTATCTCTACATCAAGGACAAGACCTGGACGGTCGTCGGCCTTGCCGCGGACGAGCGTCGTCCGGACCGCGCGATGGATGTCGACGAGGCCAACGCGAAGTTCGGCGCGGGCGAGATCGTGGACCGCAAGGGCGGCACCATCTCGTCTGACGGCACGAATGCGAACGATGACATCATCATCGAGGGGGTGCCGCCGTGCTTCTACGAGGTGCTGGGTTCGATGGACCAGCCCTATGGCAGCGGCCGCCGCGTCGAATGGATCGAGGGCGAGCGTTCGGCCTTCGGCTTCATCGAGGCGCCGAAGGGGTATGAGCAATCCTCCGCCGCAGCCGACCACGAGTACTTCTACTATGTGCTCGACGGCGCGCTGCAGGCCGAGGTTGACGGCGAGGCGTCGACCGTGACCACGGGCGGCATCATCGAGATACCCAAGGGTGCCGCGTATCGGTTGACGGTGGCGCCGGATGTTCCGACCCGTCTTGCCGTGGTACGCTCCACCGAGTTCCTGGAAGCGCGCATCGCCTGACGCGCCAAGGGAAAACGCAGGCCGGCCAGCGGTATCGGCCGGCCGACTTGCGGGCGGGGCATCGCCGCGTCCGGCACCGAACGACGGGGAGGGGGACGAGGTGCAGGAACTACGTCTTGGCCAAAGGTTGCGGCGGCTGTTGCACGGGGACAGCATCCTGGTCTTCGCCTTCGTCATCCTCGTGACCGGCTACCTGAACATGTCCTTCAAGCTGCGGGCGGGCTTCCTGTCCGACGTCGTCGGACCGCGCAATTTTCCGATCATCCTGTCGGTTCTCGGCCTCGGTCTTGCGGCGCTGTTCTTCATCCAGAAGCTCGCGCGCCCCTTCGACGCGGAAGCGCCCGCCGACGGACGGCCCACGCTGGCCGAGGAACACCGCACGCTGCTGCCCCTCGGGCTGACGGTCGCCTACGCCCTGTCGTTGGAGCCGCTCGGCTATGTGCTGGCCACCTTCCTGTTTTCGGTGCTGATGCTGCTGCTGCTCGGTCAGCGCGGCTGGATCGTCACGGTGGTCTTCAGCCTCGGGCTGACGGCGGTCAGTTTCACGTTGTTCGGCACCCTGTTCGAAGTCCGGCTGCCCGTCGGACATTTCCTTCCCCGGTTCAACTGAGAGGCCGACGCGATGCTCGCCGAAACGATTCAGTTGCTCGGGGACGGCTTCGCGGTTGCCCTGACCCCCAAGATGCTCGCCTATTCGGCCGCCGGCGCGGTGATCGGGACCGCGGTGGGCGTGCTGCCCGGCATCGGTTCGGCCGGGGCGCTCGCGCTGATGATCCCGGTCCTGTACACCTTCGATCCGATCGGGTCGATCATCATGCTTGCGGCGACCTACACGGGCGTGATGTACGGCGGATCGACCGCGTCCATCCTGCTGCGGACGCCGGGCGACACCTCGGCCGTGATCGCCTGCCTCGACGGGCACGAGATGGCGCGGCAGGGCCGGGCCGGACCGGCGCTGTGCATCGCCGCGATCGCGGGGTTCATCGCCGGCACCCTGGCCGTGGTCGGGCTCATGCTGATCGGGCCGCTGCTGGCCCGGCAGGCGCTGGCCTTCGGGGCGCCGGAGTATTTCGCGCTGATGCTTTTCGGCCTGACCGCGGTGTCGGGGCTTGCGGGATCGTCGCTGACAAAGGGCCTTATCGCCTGCGTGCTGGGGTTGATGCTCAGTACCGTCGGCACGGATATCGCGGGGGTGCCACGATTCATCTTCGGCATGAACGACCTGCGCAACGGGATCGAGTTCCTGGCGCTGGTGATGGGGCTGTTCGCCCTGTCCGAGGTGCTGATCAATTCCCGCAACGTCCGGATGGGAACAGCGATCAAGCCGATCGCCTACCGCATCTACATCTCGCTCAAGGAAATCAGGGAATCCCTCGGCGCAATCTTTCGCGGCGGGGTGTCGGGTTTCTTCGTCGGCGTGTTGCCGGGGGCGGGCGCCGGGATCGCGACGTTCATTTCCTACGGCATCGAAACCCAGGTCGCGAAGAACCGCGAGAACTTCGGCAAGGGCGATATCCGCGGCCTTGCCGGGCCCGAGGCGGCGAACAATGCCGCAAGTGCCGGGTCATTCGTGCCGATGCTGTCGCTGGGCATTCCCGGTTCGGCGACGACGGCCGTCATGCTGTCGGCCTTCTTCATGTTCCAGATCAACCCCGGGCCGCTGCTTTTCACGCAGCGCCCCGACGTGGTGTGGACGCTGATTGCCGCGCTCTATGTCGGCAACGTCATGCTGCTGATGCTGAACCTGCCGCTGATCGGGCTGTTCGTGCGGATCCTGTATGTACCGATGCGCATGCTGATCCCGATCATCGTGGTGATCGCGATCACCGGCATCTACAGTCGCAACCAGGCGGTGCTCGACCTGATGCTGTTCTGCGCCTTCGGCGGCATCGGCTTCTACATGCAGCGCTTCGGGTTCCCGCTGCCGCCGATCATCCTGGGCTTCGTCCTTGGCGGGCGGCTGGAAGAGACGTTCCGCCAGTCGATGATGATGAACCAGGGCAACATCCTGGCGATCCTCGAACGGCCGATGGTGATGTTCTTCATCGCGCTGGCGGTGCTCGCGCTGGTGCTGCCGCCGCTGCTGGGTCGCAAGCGACGCCGGGCTGTCGGGGCAGGCTGACCCCCGCAGCGCCGAAGACCGGTGCCGTCGGCGCCGCGGGGCATGCCCATTCCTGTGGCACCGCAAGCGGGGAAGGTCGTGATGTCACGGACATCCTGAGCCGCCCCCATAAAAATGATATTCAACCTCACAGGCTAAAACGAATGCTTGAAGGTTCTGGCGAAGAATGCCAGAGTGCCAAGGCGAGCCGGGGAGACTCGTGAACTGTTGTTTCGCCTGACGACCTGCCTAGGGTCGTCGTGCCGGCTCTTTTCGCAGCGCGGCTTTCGTAGAATGCGAAACACGCATGTCCTGGGAGGAAAGACGATGACACACATGCTCAAGGGGTTCAAAGCGGCGCTGCCGGCCCTGGCCCTTGCAATTCCGGTGGCGGTGCCGGTTGTCACGGCCGGTCCGGCCGCGGCGCAGAGCTATCCGACGCAGCCGATCCAGCTGATCTGCTCGACAAGCCCCGGATCGGGCGCCGCGCGCTGGTGCGAGATGATCAGGGAAGAACTGGCAAAACCCGAATACCTGGGCGTGCCGATCAACGTGGCCTACATGAGCGGCGGCGCCAACCACGAGCCGGCCGTGTACGTGCACAACCGCCCCGCGGACGGATACACCATCCTCCACGGAAATGCGAGCTACCACGGCCAGTTCAACCTTCCGCACTTCACCGTCAGCCCGGACGATTTCACCGTCGTGGCCCGTTTCGAGCAGACGATCTACGGCGTCGGCGTGCTGTGCAGCGATCCCGAGCTGAACTCGTGGGAGGATGTCGTGAACTACGCGCGCGCCAACCCCGGCGCGCTTGCGATGGGTTCGAACAAGGTGGGTTCGCTTCACCATCTGCACCACATCCGTATCACGCGTGACCCGAACGGCGCCGACATCCGCTTCGTTCCCTACGAAGGCACCGGCGATGTCGTTCGCGACGTGGTCGGCGGGCATCTGCGGATCGGTTTCGCCCAGCCCGGGCTGTGGAATCCCCACATCGAGGCCGGCACCATCTGCCCGCTGATGATCATGAACGAGGATCGACTGACTCACCCGCTTTGGGCGGATGTGCCTTCGGTGCACGACGTCGGCCTGACCTATGACGTGCCGCACCAGTGGCAGGGCTTCCTTGTCAAGGCCGGGACTCCCGACAGCGTGATGGATGCGATTGCCGATGCGCTGCAGAAGGTCACCACCTCGGAGGCCTATGCGGCCTACCTGGCGCAGAACCCCCACGTCGTTCCGGCCTACATCCGCGACCGCGCGTACCTCAACGAGGATTTCGCCCGCGAGGTCGCGGCAACCCGCCAGTTCATGATCGACGTCGGCCTGATGCAGTAAGCCGATTCACGTTCGCCGGCCGGGGCGGCCTTGTCGCCCCGGCCGGAATCTTCCCAAGACAGACATGCCAGATCCGGGCCGGGAAATCCGGTTTGCTGCTGGCCATGACGGGGGGGGGCCTCATGACGCTCAGCCTGCGAAACATCCGCGTGCCCCGGCGTGCCGCGATCGCCGGTACGGCGGCGGGGATACTTGCTGCGGCGGCCTATGCCTATGTTCTCGTATCCCGGATGCCGCCGCCGTTTCTTCCCGGCTACCCGGGCGACGCCTTTTTCCCGACTCTCGTCCTGGTGATGATCGCCTTCTTCGGCGTCATCGTGCTGCTCAAGGCGCTGTTCTCGTCCCGCGAGCCTGACGTGCCATCGGGCGAGCCGGCAGGCCCCGTGCAGATCGACATCGTCGAGACGCTGATCGTCGCCGGCCTCGGGATCGCGTTCATCCAGTTGCTGTTTCCGCTCGGCCTCGAGATTGCGCTGTTCATGCTGATGTTCGCGCTGCTGTTTCCGCGCCTGCTCATGCCCTGGCCAATGGCCGCGATGTGGGCGTCCGTCGGCGCCCTGTGCACGCTGGCCGTCATCTACCTTGGTTTTGTCATCGGGCTGAAAGTGTTCCTGCCGCTCAAGTTCCTTCCGACAAACCCCTTCTGATCGAGAGACCGATGGAAAGCCTGCTCTCACACCTCGGCGGCGCCCTGATGAACATGGGCAGCCTGTCGATGCTGTTCGCAATCATCGCCGGTGTTTCGCTCGGAATTCTGCTGGGCGCGTTGCCGGGCTTCGGAAGCTCCCAGTCGCTTGCGCTGCTGTTCCCGCTCACCTTCGCGATGCCGGCGGACGTGGCGATCGTGTTCTTTCTCGCGGTCTATTCGGCGGCCGAGTACGGCGGCTCGATCCCGGCGATCCTGATACGGACACCGGGCACGCCGGCGCAGTCCGTGACGGTGCTTGACGGCTACACCATGGCCCAGCAGGGCCTTCCGAACCGCGCGTTGAAGATCTCGCTGGTATCCGGGGTGATCGGCGGCGTCACCAGCACGCTGATCTTCATCCTGACCGGTGCCTGGCTGGCGGGCATCGCCCTCGACTTCGGCCCGGGCGAGATGTTCGCGCTGGGCGTCTTCGGCCTGTCGATCATCGGCAGTTTCTTCGGCAAGGACCCGGCGCGCGGCTTCCTGGCCACGGGGATCGGCCTGCTGCTGGCCACCGTCGGCAGTTCCGCCTTCGGCGGCATGCGGTTCACCTTCAACCAGGGCTTCCTGATGGAAGGCATCCCGCTGGTGGTGATCATCATCGCCTTCCTCGCCGGGCCCGAGGCGCTGCGCCTGCTGGTCGGCCACCGCAAGACGGTCGAGCCGCCCCGCAGCGTCGTCGATGCGACCAGCCAGAAAGCCAAGGACCGCATCTTCCTGTCCGACGTGCGCCGCCTGCTGCCCACCTGGTGCCGTGCCAGCCTGATCGGCACCGCAATCGGTGCCATTCCGGGCGCCGGCGCGTCCGTCGGCGCGCTGATCGCCTACAGCGAGGAGCGGCGCTGGTCGCGTCGCCCGAAGGAAGACTTCGGCACCGGCATCCCCGAGGGCATCGCGGCGCCCGAATGCTCGAACAACGCCGTCGTCGCGGGCACGCTGGTTCCGTCGCTGACGCTGGGCATTCCCGGCTCCGGCACGGCGGCGATCCTGCTCAGCGTGCTGATCTCCAAGGGCATCGTGCCGGGGCCGCTGCTGTTCCAGAACCAGCCGCTGCTGATCTCGACGATCTTTGTCGGCCTGCTCTTCATCAACTTCTGGCTGCTCGTGCTCGGGCTGGTCTACACGCGCGGCTTCGCCTATGTCGCAAGCATCCCGCGCCGGGTGCTCGGGCCGTTCGTGTTCATTCTGATCATCCTGGGCACCTACGCCTACGCCAACTACACCGCGCATGTGGTGATGGTGCTGATCTTCTCGGTCGTGGCCTACTGGTTCGTGAAACTCGACATCCCGGTGGTGCCGGTGGTGCTGGCCTTCGTCATGGGCCCGATCATCGAGCGCAACCTGTCGCGGGCGATGACGATCCATGCCGGGGATTTCTCGGTCGTGCTGACGCGGCCGATCACGATGGTGAT
>Ga0213835_100841_pt1 | contig 23905 bp, 14 predicted proteins | sample SWPATP01_FD_160576 | JGI IMG/M metagenome (GOLD analysis project Ga0213835, IMG submission 160576) | Coastal seawater microbial communities from Marineland, Florida, United States - SWPA TP0 #1 | ecosystem: Environmental > Aquatic > Marine > Coastal | place: USA: Florida | collected 2016-08-05 | reverse complement strand
GCTGGCCGACGCCGACGACCCGCGCCGCGCCGAATACCTGGCCCGCTTCGCCGACGCCGAAGGCAAGACCTTCCTGGCCAAGTTCTGGAACAAGTACAAGGGCAAGACCGGCGCCGAAGCGCAGGCCCTGCTGCTGGCGGGCGTGCGTCCGGCGGCCTCCAAATTGGCCGCCGTGCACCGCACCCTCGTCCCGAACGCGACGCTGCAGGAATTTTCCGCCTTCATCGACGCGACCCTGCCGAACGAAGTCGACCCGGAACGCATCGAGAAGATGTACGACCAGTACGCCCCGGCCAATATGTCGCTGGCCGACCGCGGCTATGTCGCCTCGACGCACCCGCTCGAACTCTGGCTGGTCGGCTACCTGCGCACCCATCCGAAAGCCGGCTGGAGCGAAGCCGTCAAAGCCAGCACGAAAGAGCGCCAGGAAGTGTATTCCTGGCTGTTCAAGACGAATCGCAAGAACGCCCAGGACAAGCGCATCGCCGGCCTGCTGGAAGTGGAGTCCTTCCTCAAGATCCACGCGCAGTGGAAGAAGATGGGCTATCCCTTCGATTCGCTGGTGCCGTCGTATGCCACCACGCTGGGCGCGTCGGCCGACCGTCCGGCCGCGCTGGCCGAAATGATGGGCATCATCATCAACGGCGGCGTGAGGAAACCCGTCGAGCGCATCGATTCGCTGCACTTCGCCAAGGGCACGCCTTACGAGACCCTCGTCAAGCGCGCACCGAAAGTGGACAACGAAGTCGTGCTGGCGCCGGAAGTGGCGCGCGCCGTGGCCACCGCGATTCGCGGCGTGGTCTCGGAAGGCACCGCCAAGCGCGTCAAGACGGCCTTCACCACCTCCGACGGCGGCGTGGTCGCGGTGGGCGGCAAGACCGGCACCGGCGACCAGCGCTTCGACGTCTATGCACGCGGCGGACGCCTGATCGAATCGCGTTACGTGAACCGTTCGGCGACCTTTGTGTTCAACATCGGCGAGCGCTTCTTCGGTTCGATGACGGCCTATGTGCACGGACCGCAGTCCGAGCACTACGACTTCACCAGCGCGCTGCCGACCCAGCTGCTGGTGGCCCTGGCGCCCAGCCTGATGCCGATGATCGAACCGCCGCAAGGCAGCGTGGGCGCCACGCGCCAGTGCGTGCGTTGAGTGCTGGAGAAAAGGCGCGCCGGGTGAGCCGGCGCGCCGTATCGACAATCCGCAGTTTCTCTTTCGTCTCGCTGCGCGATCTATTTGTCGCCTCGGGGCCGACCATCATCCTCGTCACGGCGGCCTGCATCGCCGCCTACCTGCTCGTCGATCCGGCGCCGCCCAAGCAGGTGCGGCTCGCCACCGGCCAGGAAAACTCCGCCTACGAAGCCTTCGGCGTGCAGTACGCCAAGGCCTTGAAAGCCGACGACATCCGCGTGTCGCTCCAGCCGACGCTCGGCTCGCGCGACAACCTCGAACAGCTGCGCAGCGGCCAGGCCGACATCGCCTTCGTGCAGAGCGGTTCGACCAGCGAAGGGCAGGCCGGCAAACTGGGCCTGGTGTCGCTGGGCAGCCTGTTCACCGAACCGGTCTGGTTGTTCTTGCGCGAGAACGTCAAAACGACGAATCTGACCGGCCTGCGCGGCCTGCGCATCAACCTGGGGCCGGAAGGCACGGGCGTGCCGAACCTGTTCCGCCAGGTGCTGGCCGTGAATGGCATCGAGCCGCAGGAGCTGACGATCGGCGCGCTCGAGAACACGCCGGCCACGGTGGAGCTGCTGGCCGGTCGCATCGATGGCCTCGTCTTCAGTTCGGCGCCGGAAGCGCCGCTGATCCAGATGCTGCTGCAAACGCCGGGCATCCGCCTCTTCAATTTTTCGCAGGCCGACGCCTATACGCGGCGCCTGCCCTTCCTCACCCACGTGACGCTGCCGCGCGGGATCGTCGACCTCGGGCGCGACATCCCGGCCCAGGACTATCAGCTGATCGCGCCCACGGCGACGCTGGTGGCGCGCGAAGACCTGCACCCCGCCTTGATCGATTTGTTCGTCAAGGCCGCGACCGACATCCACGGCGGGGCAGGGTGGTTCCAGCAGCAGGGCCAGTTCCCGTCGCCGAAATTCACCGAGATCCCGGTGGCCGACGAGGCGGCGAAATACTACCGCGACGGCCCGCCGCTGCTGCAGCGCTACATGCGGTTCTGGCTGGCGAATCTGTTCGAGCGGCTCTGGGTCGTGGTGGTGGCGCTGGCCGCCCTGATCATCCCCTTGTCGAAGATCGTGCCGCCGCTGTACGTGTGGCGCGTGCGTTCGCGCGTCTACCGCTGGTATGGCGAATTGCGCGCGGTGGAGCAGGCCTGGGAGGGCGCGCAGGAGGAGCATCGCGAGATCGTCCGCGCCGACCTGCTGCGCCGGCTCGACGAGATCGAGGAGCAGGTGAACCACATTTCGATCCCGCTGGCCTATGCCGATGGCCTGTACGGTTTGCGCGGCCATATCAACATCGTGCGCCAGCGGTTGAAAGCGGCCAGCCCGGCAAGCTCTGGCTTGCCCGAATAACAATTTCTATTCAATAAGGATTACACTGGCGAGCCCGTGTATTCGTTGTCGAAAGAAATCATGATGCGTCCGCTTTCACTCCTTGCGCTCTCGCTGGCGCTTGCCTTCGCTCCCGCCGCATTCGCCGCCGATCTGGACGCGAATGCGGACGCCCCCGCCGCCAAGCGCAACCTGCGCGAGACCTATACCAAGTACGAGTACCGCATCCCGATGCGCGACGGCGTGAAACTGTTCACCACCGTCTACGTGCCGAAGGACGGCAACCGTCCGTATCCCTTCCTGATGCAGCGCACGCCCTACAGCGCCGGCGTGCAGGCCCAGGGCGAACTGCGCTACGGCGTGGACTGGGTGCCGGAAGCGATCGGCCCCTCGCGCGAGTTCGAGGAGGCCGGCTACATCTTCGTGAAGCAGGATGTGCGCGGCCGCTATATGTCGGAAGGGAAGTGGCAGGAAATGACGCCGCACGGCCAGGCCAAACGCGCGGCCGGCGAGGGCGTCGAGAGCGAGGACATGCACGACACCGTGGCCTGGCTGCTGAAGAACGTCGCCAACAACAACGGCAAGGTCGGCATCTACGGCATCAGCTATCCGGGCTTTTATACGGCGGCCAGCATCATCGATTCGCATCCGGCCATCAAGGCGGCCTCGCCGCAGGCGCCGGTGACCGACCTGTTCATGGGCGACGACTCCTACCATGGCGGCGCCTTCATGCTGGCGGCGAACTTCGATTTCTACGCCGCTTTCACCGAAGCGAAAAACCCGACGCCGCTGCCCAAGACCTGGGACGGCTACGAGTACGGCACCACCAGCGGCTACGACTTCTTCCTCCAGCACCTGACGCTGTCGAACATCGCCGCCAGCATGAGCGAGAAGCAGCGCGCCCTGTTCGCGCCGAACATCGAGCACGACACCTACGACGCCTTCTGGCAATCGCGCGCCATCGCCCCGCACCTGAAGGGCATCAAAGCGGCCGTGCTGACCGTCGGCGGCTGGTTCGACGCGGAAGACCCGGAAGGGCCGTTCACGACCTATAACGCGATCGAAAAGCAGAACCCGGGCATCGTCAACGGCCTGGTGATGGGGCCGTGGGTGCACGGCGGCTGGGCGCGCGGCGAGGGCGCCCGCCTTGGGCACGTCAGTTTTGATGCCAAGACTTCCGAGTACTTCCGCAAGGAGCTGCAATTCCCCTTCTTCGAGCAGCACCTGAAGGGCGTCAAGCCCGAACGCGCGATCGCCGAAGTCACGGCCTTCGAGACCGGCAGCAATGTCTGGCGCCGCTATGCCGCCTGGCCGCCGCTGCAGGCCAGGGCGCGCACGCTCTACTTCGGCGCCGACGGCAAGTTGAGCTGGACCCAGCCGGCCGCCGCCGGTGTCGACGAATACGTGGCCGACCCGAGAAAGCCCGTGCCCTACATCGGCTACCCGGCCACCGGCGTGCCGAAGGAATACATGGTCTCGGACCAGCGCTTCGCCGCAACGCGTCCCGACGTGCTGGTCTACCAGAGCGAGGTGCTGGAAGAGGACGTGACGATTGCCGGCCCGGTGACTCCGAAACTGTTCGTCTCGACGACGGGGACGGATGCCGACTGGGTGGTGAAACTGATCGACGTGTATCCGGCCGCGTATCCGGAAACGCCGGTCGAGCGTAAAGGCAGCGACGTGGCCGCGCCTGGCGTGCAAATGGGCGGCTACCAGCAGCTGGTGCGCGGCAATCCGCTGCGCGGCAAGTTCAGGAACAGCTTCGAGAAGCCGGAACCGTTCACGCCGGGGAAGGTCGAGGCGCTCAGCTTCGGCATCGGCCAGGTGAACCACACCTTCCGCCGCGGCCACCGGATCATGGTGCAGGTGCAGAGTTCCTGGTTCCCGCTGGTCGACCTGAATCCGCAGACGTTCATGTCGATTCCGAAAGCACGGCCGGAAGATTTCAAGAAGGCGACCCAGCGCGTGTATCGCGCGCCGGAGACCGCATCCGGCATCCAGGTGATGGTGCTGCCGGCGAACTGATTGTCAACGCCCGGTTCGGCAAATGATGCGTTATCGCTTCACGCGCCAATCCAGGGCAGGCCCGCCTTGCACCACCCTCCCACCGACTTGCGATGGCCCTCGCCATCCTTGTCCCCTTCAAACCCTTCCAGGATGTCGAAGGCGTTCGCGTAGCCCAGCTCGGTCGCCACGCGCGCGCTGTGGCGCGAGCGCACGCCCGAGCGGCACAGGAAGAGCAGGATCTCGTCCTTGCCGGCCAGCTGTTCGAGCTGTGCGCCGAAGTGGGGATTGGGCTGGCCGCCGGGGTAGCCCGCCCATTCGATCGCCAGCTGCTGGCCGTCGGGCGCGACAACACGTCCGACCCAGTCGCGCTCGGCGTTGGTGCGCACGTCGACCAGTTTCACGTTGGGGGCCGCCTGCAGCAGCGCAAACGCTTCGGCCGGGGTGACCGCACCGGCGTAGGGCTGGCCGGGCGCGCGTTCGCGGGCGGCGTCGAGGATCTCTTTGGTCGTTTTCATGCCTGTCCTTGTTGAAGTTCGCACCGCCGTGGCGCACACTTGCCGAAACAGTGCGCGACGCATCAAAACGGTGCGCGAATCGTTAATTGCACCATAATGGTGCAAGTGATGAGGTGGCCTGCACCATGCGATACTTGCGTGTCCGTGAAGATTTTATGGTTAAACTCACGGCTTTCCAAAGAAGGATAGCGCATTTGCTCATGCCGGAAATGCTGGCATGGTTCCTGCATGTATTCCCGCAAGCATGTCGTCGGCAGGCTGACCGGTCGGAAACGATCTCGCTCATCGATCGACACCCCATTTCATTTAGGAGAAACGCATGGCAAAGACGGCCGCAGATGTTCTGCAAATGGTGAAGGATAACGAAGTCAAGTTCGTGGATTTCCGCTTCGCGGATACCCGCGGTAAAGAGCAGCACGTCACCGTTCCTGTGTCGCACTTCGACCTCGACAAGTTCGAGTCGGGCCACGCCTTCGACGGCTCGTCGATCGCCGGCTGGAAGGGTATCGAAGCGTCGGACATGCTCCTGATGCCGGACCCGATGACCGCCAACATCGACCCGTTCATGGAAGAAACCACCCTGTTCATGCAGTGCGACGTGATCGAACCGTCGGACGGCAAGGGCTATGACCGCGACCCGCGCTCGATCGCCAAGCGCGCCGAAGCCTACCTGAAGTCGACCGGCCTGGGCGACACTGCCTTCTTCGGCCCGGAGCCAGAATTCTTCATCTTCGATTCGATCCGCTGGAAAGTCGACATGTCGGGCTGCTTCGTCAAGATCGATTCGGACGAAGCCTCCTGGTCGACCGACGCCAAGACCGAGGGCGGCAACAGCGGCCACCGTCCGACCGTCAAGGGCGGCTACTTCCCGGTGCCTCCGGTCGACAGCTTCCAGGACATGCGCTCGGAAATGTGCCTGATCCTCGAATCGCTCGGCATCCCGGTCGAAGTGCACCACCACGAAGTGGCCGGCGCCGGCCAGAACGAAATCGGCACCAAGTTCTCGACCCTGGTCGAGCGCGCCGACTGGACCCAGAACCTGAAATACGTGGTCTGGAACGTCGCCCACAGCTATGGCAAGACCGCCACCTTCATGCCCAAGCCGATCAACGGCGACAACGGCTCGGGCATGCACGTGCACCAGTCGATCTGGAAAGACGGCAAGAACCTGTTCGCCGGCGACGGCTATGCCGGCCTGTCGGACACGGCGCTGTTCTACATCGGCGGCATCATCAAGCACGCCAAGGCCCTGAACGCGATCACCAACCCGGGCACCAACTCGTACAAGCGCCTGGTGCCTGGCTACGAAGCGCCGGTCAAGCTGGCTTACTCGGCCAAGAACCGCTCGGCATCGATCCGCATCCCGCACGTGGCGAACCCGAAAGGCCGCCGCATCGAGACCCGTTTCCCGGATCCGCTGGCCAACGTCTACCTGTGCTTCGCCGCGCTGCTGATGGCGGGCCTGGACGGCATCCAGAACAAGATCCACCCGGGCGAAGCGGCCACGAAAGACCTGTACCACCTGCCGCCGGAAGAAGACAAGCTGATCCCGACCGTCTGCGCTTCGCTCGAAGAAGCCCTGGAAGCGCTCGACAAGGACCGCGAGTTCCTGACCCGCGGCGGCGTCTTCAGCGACAGCATGATCGACGCCTACCTGGAACTGAAGATGGGCGAAGTCCAGCGCATGCGCATGACGCCGCACCCGCTCGAATTCGACATGTACTACTCGTCGTAATCGGAGCTGTTGCGCTACGGCATCATAAGCTGTAAGGCAATGTAAGAAACGCGGGGAGAGCCTGGGCTTTCCCCGCGTTTTTTTATGGATGCGGTATATTCGGCTCAACTCCACCTCGCACGCTTCCTCCGTGCTGCTCCTACTGATGCGAATGACAACCAGTGTGACCCGCCTGGCGTTGGCAGCCGGCGTAATGATCAGCGCTGCGGCCCAGGCCCAGACCACGGTCTACAAATGCGTCGATGCGCAAGGCCGCGTCGAGTTCACCGATACCGGCAAGAAGGGCTGCAAGGCGCTCGACCTGCCCGGCTATATCCCGGCCCCGCCCGAGCGCCGCGGCCCGGCGCCGGTTGCCGCGCGTCCGAACAATGCGCTCCCGAGCGCCGCGCCGACGCCGAGCCCCTCGAACTTCCCGCGCGTCGACACTTCGCAGCAGCGCGCCCGCGACGACGACCGCCGCGGCATCCTGACGGACGAACTGCGTGCCGAGGAAAAGAAGCTCGCCGACTTGCGTGGGCTCTTCAACAACGGCGAACCGGAACGCCAGGGCAACGAGCGCAACTACGCCAAATACCAGGAGCGCGTGGCGCAGATGCGCGACGACATCAGCCGCGCCGAACGCAACATCGAGGCGCTGCGGCGCGAGATCGCCAACATACGATGAGTCCATTGAGCGCATCCGAACACCCGCCGCAGCCGGCCCGCTTTGCCGGCCTCGAGCTGCTGGCGTCGAGCGTGCTGCTGGTCGACAAGCAGGACCGCGTGCGCTACGCCAATCCGGCGGCCGAGAACATGCTCGACGCCTCGCTCAAATCGCTGTCGCGCCTGGCCCTGGGAACGCTGTTCTCGAACGGCGAGGAGCTCGCCGCCCTGTGCGACCAGACCCGCACCCACCAGTATGCCGACCTGCGCCAGGACCTGGCGCTGGAACGCCCGGGCCGCGAGACCCTGCACGTGCACTCGATCGCCAGCAGCCTGGACGACGGCGAAGTGCTGATCGAGCTGCGCGAAAACGTCCAGCAGTTGAAGCTCGATCGCGAGGAACGCTTCCTCGACCAGAGCCAGGCGAACAAGGAACTGATCCGCAACCTGGCGCACGAGATCAAGAACCCGCTGGGCGGCATCCGCGGCGCGGCGCAGCTGCTGGAACTCGAACTGCCGCCTTTGCACCTGGGCGAACTGAAGGAATACACGCAAGTCATCATCAAGGAAGCCGACCGCCTGCAAACCCTGGTCGACCGCCTGCTGGCGCCGCACAGGAAGCCCCATATCGTCGGCGACGTCAACATCCACGAAGTCTGCGAACGCGTGCGCTCCCTGATCCTGGCCGAATTCCCGAACGGCCTGTCGATCCGGCGCGACTACGACGCCTCGATTCCCGAGTTCAGGGGCGACAAGGAGCAGCTGATCCAGGCGGTGCTGAACATCGTCCACAACGCCGCGCAAGCGCTGGCCGGCCGCATTGCGGCGGGCGACGCGGAGATCGTTTTGCGCACCAGGGTGGCGCGCCAGGTCACCCTGGCCAAGGTCCGCTACGGGCTGGCATTAGACTTGCATATCATCGACAATGGACCGGGCATCGCACCGGAGATCCGCGACCGTATTTTCTACCCGCTGGTGTCGGGCAGGGATGGCGGGAGCGGCCTGGGGCTGACGCTGGCGCAAACCTTCGTGCAGCAGCACCTGGGCATGATCGAGTGCGAAAGCCGGCCTGGACTGACGGATTTCCGGATCCTGCTGCCATTGCCATAAGCAGTGGCCGTGTTTCCGCCGTGTCCACTTATCAAGCCACATTGCGGAAAGCACGACCTACATGAAACCAATCTGGATTGTCGACGACGACGCATCGATCCGCTGGGTGCTCGAAAAAGCCCTGGCGCGCGAGAATCTCGAGACGCGCAGCTTCGCCAACGCGCGCGATGCGATGGCCGCTTTCGAGAACGACACGCCGCAGGTGCTGGTATCGGACATCCGCATGCCCGGCGAATCCGGCATCGACCTGCTGCAGGCCGTCAAGGCCCGCCATCCGGGCCTGCCGGTCATCATCATCACCGCCTTCTCCGACCTCGATTCGGCGGTCGCCTCGTTCCAGGGCGGCGCCTTCGACTACCTGGCCAAGCCCTTCGACATCGACAAGGCCGTCTCGCTGATCCGGCGCGCCCTGGAAGAGAGCCTGCGCGAAGCCAGCGTCGAAGCCGCGCCCGCCGAAACCCCGGAGATCCTGGGACTGGCGCCGGCCATGCAGGAAGTCTTCCGCGCCATCGGCCGCCTCTCGCAATCGAACGTGACGGTCTTGATCACGGGCGAATCGGGCACCGGCAAGGAGCTCGTGGCGCGCGCCCTGCACAAGCACAGCCCGCGCGCGCAACAGCCCTTCATCGCCCTGAACACGGCGGCGATCCCGAAGGACCTGCTGGAATCGGAACTCTTCGGCCACGAGCGCGGCGCCTTCACCGGCGCCCAGGCCATGCGGCGCGGCCGCTTCGAGCAGGCCGAGGACGGCACGCTCTTCCTCGACGAGATCGGCGACATGCCCTTCGACCTGCAGACCCGCCTGTTGCGCGTGCTCTCCGACGGCCATTTCTACCGCGTCGGCGGCCACCAGCCGGTGAAGGCCAACGTGCGCGTCATCGCGGCGACCCACCAGAACCTGGAACAGCGCGTACGCGACGGCCTGTTCCGCGAAGATTTATACCACCGCCTGAACGTGATCCGCCTGCGGTTGCCGAGCCTGCGCGAGCGTAGCGAAGACATCCCGCTGCTGGCACGCCACTTTTTGGTGCAGAGCGCACACCAATTGGGCGTCGAACCGAAGCGCATGAGCGAGAGCGCGATGCGTTTCCTGTCCGGCCTTGAGTTGCCCGGCAACGTACGCCAGCTGGAAAACCTGTGCAACTGGATCACCGTGATGGCCCCCGGCCAGACGGTCGAGATCAAGGACCTGCCGCGCGACCTGACCCAGGCGCCACCGCCCGGCAGCAGCCATGCCGCCCCGGCGCTGGCCGAAGGCGGCGCCGCCGGCGTGCCGCCCGGCTTGTCGGTGCCGCCCTCGCCGGACGGCTGGATCGGTTTGCTGGAACTGCAGGCCGCGAGCATGCTCAGCGCCGGCCAGTTCGAGGTGATGGACACGCTCGGCAAGCAGTTCGAGTCGGCCCTGATCAAGACGGCGCTGAAGCACACCCACGGGCGCAAGAACGACGCGGCGATGCGCCTCGGGATCGGGCGCAATACGATCACGCGCAAGATCGTCGAGCTGGGGATCGACGGCGCGCGCGAGGAATAATCGGCGCCGAATTGGAATGAGATTCGGGGGCGGGTGGTGTAAGCTTTGCCTTCGCTGCCCATCCATTCGAATTCATGCTCATTAACTGCGTCGCCTACCAGGAAGGCAAAAAACTGTCCGATATCCCCGTCGAGGATATCAGCGAGTACCTGAAAGAACCGAGCTGCTTCGTCTGGGTCGCCCTGCGCGATCCCATGCCCGACGAACTGCTCAAGATGCAGGAGGAATTCGGCCTGCACGAGCTGGCGGTGGAGGATGCCTTGCGCGGCCACCAGCGTCCGAAACTCGAGGAATACGGCGACTCGCTGTTCGCCGTCGTCCATACCGTCAACCTCAATGGCGACGAACTGACGTCGGGCGAAGTCGCGATCTTCGCCGGCCCGAATTACGTGCTGTCGGTGCGGCGCGATTCGGCCCAGGGTTTTCTCGGCGTGCGCGCGCGCGCCGAGCGCGAGCCGCATCTGTTGAAGATGGGGTCGGGCTTCGTGCTGTACGCGCTGATGGACGCCGTCGTCGACCGCTATTTCCCCGTGGTCGACATGCTCGAGTCGGACCTGGAAGCGATCGAGGACCGCATCTTCGGCGGCCAGGGCGCCCAGCGCGACAACATCGAGCGCCTGTATGACCTGAAGCGCAAGACACTGGTGCTGCGTCACGCGGTCATTCCCCTGATGGATGCGATCGGCCGCCTCGATGGCGGTCGGGTGCCGCAGCTGGCCTGTGACACCCAGAATTACTTCCGCGACGTCCATGACCACCTGCAGCGCATTTCGGGGCGCCTCGACGCCATCCGCGACACCATCGCCACCGCGATCCAGGTGACGCTGTCGATGGTCACGATCGAAGAAAACGACGTCAACAAGAAGCTCGCCGCGTATGCCGCGATCTTCGCCGTCTTCACCGCGTTCGCCGGGGTATGGGGCATGAACTTCGAATTCATGCCGGAGCTGAAATGGCATTACGGCTATCCGATGGCGATCGCCGTCATGGTCAGCGCCTGCGGCTATATGTATTACCGCTTCAAGAAATCAGGCTGGTTATAGTCTAGCTTCTGTTCGCGGTCGCCGCGCTGCCCGCGGTCGCCGCCACGATCATCCCGATCGCCAGCCACTGCGTCGTGGTGAGCACCTCGCCCAGCACCAGGAAGCCGGCCAGCGCGCCCACGGCCGGACCGGCGCTGACCAGGATGCCGAACACGCGGCGCGGCAGGCGCGAGAGCGCCATCATTTCCAGCGAATAGGGCAAAATCGACGACAACAGCGCCACCACCAGGCCGCCGAGCAGCACCTGGGGCGCGAACAGCGCGCTGCCGGCCTGCGCGATCCCGACCGGCACCGTGCACAGGCTCGCCGCCAGCATGCCCCAGGCGACCACGTGGCCGCCCTTGAGCGTCGAGACGCGCTTGCCAAAGACGATGTACATGGCCCAGCAAAAGCCGGCGCCGAGTGCGGCCGCGACGCCGAGCGGGTCGAGCGCGCCGGCGCCGGGGCTGGTGGGCGCCAGCAGCCACAAGCCGACGGCGGCGCAGGCCACCCAGGCGAAGTCGCGCAGGTGGCGCGAGGACAGCACGACGACGGCCAGCGGCCCGGTCACTTCGATCGCAATCGCTACCCCGATCGGGATGCGCGCAAAGGCCGCGTAGATCAGCAGATTCATCATGCCCAGCATGACGCCATAGATCGCGACGTTGATGGCGTCACGCCGCGCCAGCGGCGCGCGCCAGGGGCGCCAGAAGGCCAGCAGCAGGATGCTGGCCAGGCCCACGCGCGTGGCCGTGATGCCCGCAGGGCCGACCAGCGGGAACAGGCCCTTGGCATAGGCCGCGCCGACGTTCACCGAGATCAGCGAACCGACGATGGCCAGGAAAGGGGCCAGCGTCCGGCCCGGCGCCACGGTCGCGGACGCGGTCAAGCGCTTAGTCCTGCAGGCTCGGGACAGGCACGCCCATCGCCAGCGCCACCGCTTCGGCCACGCGGATGCCGTCGATCGCCGCCGACATGATGCCGCCGGCATAGCCCGCGCCTTCGCCGGCCGGGAACAGGCCGCGCGTGTTCAGGCTTTGCAGGTCGTCGTCGCGGCGCTTGATGCGGATCGGCGACGAGGTGCGCGTCTCGACGCCGGTCAGCACCGCGTCTTCCTTGTAATAGCCCTTGATCTGCTTGTCGAAGGCGACGAAGGCTTCGCGCATGGCGACGATCGCATACGCCGGCAGGGAAGGGGCCAGGTCGGTCAGGTGCACGGCCGGCTTGAACGAGGGGATCACCGAGCCGAATTGCGTGGACGGCACGCCGCGCACGAAGTCGCCCATCAACTGGCCCGGCGCGTCATAGGTGCTGCCGCCCAGGACGAAGGCGCGCGACTCGAGTTCGCGCTGGAAGGCGATGCCGGCCAGCGGATGCCCCGGGAAGTCCTCGGGCGTGATGCCGACCACGATGGCGCTGTTGGCGTTGCGTTCGTTGCGCGAGTACTGGCTCATGCCGTTGGTGACGACACGGCCTTCTTCCGAGGACGCCGCGACCACGGTGCCGCCAGGGCACATGCAGAAGCTGTAGACCGAGCGCCCGTTCGAGGCGTGGTGCACGATTTTATAGTCGGCCGCGCCGAGGATCTTGTTGCCGGCGTTGGGGCCGAAGCGGCAGACGTCGATCAGCGACTGCGGGTGCTCGACGCGGAAGCCGATCGAGAAGGGCTTGGCTTCGACGTAGACGCCGCGCGCATACAGCATCTCGAAGGTGTCGCGCGCGCTGTGGCCGACCGCCATCACCAGGTGATGGGTCGGAATCTGCTCGCCACTGGCCAGCACGATGCCGCGTACCTGGCGCACGCCGCCGGTCTCGCTGATCAGCACATCGTCGACGCGGGTCCCGAAACGGAACTCGCCGCCCAGCGCGATGATCTCGGCGCGCATCTGCTCGACCATCTTCACCAGGCGGAAGGTGCCGATATGCGGCTTGCTGACATACATGATCTCTTCCGGCGCGCCGGACTTCACGAACTCGGTCAGCACCTTGCGCCCGTAATGCTTCGGGTCCTTCACCTGGCTGTACAGCTTGCCGTCCGAGAAGGTGCCGGCGCCGCCTTCGCCGAACTGCACGTTCGACTCGGTATCGAGCTTGCGCTTGCGCCAGAAGCCGAAGGTATCGACGGTGCGCTCGCGCACGACCTTGCCGCGCTCGAGCACCAAGGGATTCAAGCCCATCTGGGCCAGCACCAGCGCCACGAACAGGCCGCAGGGGCCAGTGCCGACGACGACCGGGCGCGGCGTGCCGGCCGGTGGACGCGCGGCGTCGACGAATTTGTAGCCGGTGTCGGGCGAGCGCAGGATGTGCTGATCCTTCTGCAGGCGCGCCAGCACGGCCGCCTCGTTCTTGACTTCGACGTCGATCGAGTAGATCAGGACGATGGCCGCCTTCTTGCGCGCGTCGTAGCTGCGCTTGAAGACATTGAAGTCGAGCAGGTCGGCAACATCGATGCCGAGGCGCGCGAGCACGGCGTCGCGCAGGGCGTGATCGGGATGGTCGAGGGGGAGTTTGAGTTCGTTAATTCGCAGCATGTCGGCGTATCGCAATCCGGGCGGGGCCCGCAATCTAATTCGCTATTTTACTGGTTATCCGCAGAACTCAACATAGGTCTGTTACGCACCGACACTGCGCTTTCTGCACGGAAAGAGTGCTGCTGCGCACCACGCGGGGGAGTCTTCTTAATAACATTCCGGAAAGTGTTGTATCTATGCACCTTCCCAACCCTGCTCGTTGAAAGCGTTCTTGGGTGCATTTTTTAGGCCTGTGTCTGCTGCATGCCAATATCGTGCGAACGCTCTGAACGGGTGCTTCGATACCGATTGCTGCACATGCGCTCGAGCGGGGCTTGCGACAAGGAATCAGCGAAATCGGCGGGAAAAACGAATTTTATATTGCGGTGCAATATAAAAACCGCGATTTTCCATGTGTTGTTTCTACACTTCATCCCGCTGTGTTTTATTGACATGCGGACATACGCTGTGGTTTTATGTTTATCCTAAGATAATGTTTCGTTTGATTCAGCCGTGAATGGAGCTTGACTGTGCTAGTTCGGGCGGCATGCGAAGGCGGCATGGCATCAAATTAAGTGCGTGAGAGTCATTGTCTTCGTTTTATTGAACTGAAATATCCCGAAAGAGAGTAGCTCGGTGCACTCAGGCATCGCAGACAGGACGCTTGAGAGTGCTTCATTATTGAAGAGAGACGGGCAGGTGTTGGCATCGTCAAGAATGCCGGGCCTGGCTAGAAAACCATTCTAAAAACCCGAAGGAGTAGTATCCATGACGTTTAAGTTGAAGTCGATGCCCCGCACGATCGGAATCCTGATTGCTACCGGCGCGCTGGTAAGCATGAATTCTGCAATGGCGCAGACGCAGGACACGCCGGCCATGCAGCGCGTGACCGTGACCGGCTCGCTGATCAGCCGTGCCAACACCGAGACCCCGACCCCGGTGCAGGTGCTGACCGCTCAGGATCTCCAGAAGAGCGGCAAGACTTCGGTCGCCGAACTGCTGACCGACCTGGCTTCGAACGGCGCCGGCACCCTGGGCACCGGCTTCGCCGGCGCATTCGCCAACGGCGCATCGGGCATCTCGCTGCGCGGCCTGACCGTCGGCGCCACCCTGGTGCTGATCGACGGCCACCGCATGGCACCGTATCCGCTGTCGGATGACGCGCAGCGCTCCTTCGTCGACGTTTCGTCGATCCCGTTCGACGCCATCGAATCGATCGAAATCCTGAAGAGCGGCGCTTCGTCGCTGTACGGTTCGGACGCGATCGCCGGCGTGGTCAACATCAAGCTGAAGAAAAACGTCAGCGGCACCCGCGTGAGCGCCGAATACGGCGACACCGAACACGGCGGCGGCGCAACCAAGCGCGCCTCGTTCAGCACCGGTTTCGGCGACCTCGACACGAACGGCTACAACGCCTTCGTCACCGCCGAAGTGCGCAAGCAGGACGCCATCAAAGTGGCCGACCGCGAACAATACGGCTGGGCCAACCGCGACTGGCGTGAGCGCGGCGGCAACAACCTGACCCTGGGCGTGCCGACCAACCTGAACAGCGGCCTGACCGCGGCCAGCAGCCCCTTCCTGTACAACCCGAGCGGCACCGGCGGCGCCACGAACGCGGCCAACTTCCGCTTCCTGGATCCGAAGTGCACCTACGAGCTGTACCGCGTCGGCCAGTGCTCGGTGCGCGATACCGTCTCGAACATCCAGCCTGAGACCGAAAACGTCAACATCATGGCCGGCGTGACCACCAAGCTGGGCCAGGACTGGGAACTCGCCGTCAAAGGCGCCATGTTCAAGCGCGACAGCGTCAACAACCGCGGCGTGCAGCCTACCTTCTCGGCGAACAGCTTTGCAGGTAACACCACGCTGGTCAACGGCGTCCTGACCGGCGGCGTGAACCGCATCGCCAGCACCCGCTTCGCACCGGGCGCGGCAGTCGGCAAGGGCATCACCAATACCTTCGCCAACGCCGCTTCGCTGTACGGCTACATTGCGGACACCGATGCTGCCAACACGACCGACAACAGCACGACCTCGACCCGCTTCTCGGCCGACCTGACCGGTAGCGCCTACGGCTGGGACGTGAGCGCCGCCATCGGCGCCACCAAAGTCAAGACCGAGAACGAATACCGCGGCTACATCAACCGTCCGGCCCTGTACAACGCGCTCAACAACGGCACCTTCAATGTGCTGGGCGGCAATTCGGCCGAAGTGATGCAAGCAGTGTCGCCGGTGTTCAGCAATACGCTGGAATCGACGCTGAACTACGCCGACCTGGTCGGTTCGCGCGAACTGATGCAACTGGGCGCAGGCCCGCTGGCCATCGCGGCCGGCGTGCACTGGCACAAGCGTGAACAGAACTCGCCGCCGTCGAGCCTGACGCTGAACGGCGCCGTGGCCAGCACCTCGGCCTTCACCATCGGCGACGAGACCAACACCGCGGCGTTCGCCGAAGTGCGCGCGACCCCGATCAAGAACGTCGAACTCGGCGTCTCGGGCCGTTACGACCACTACGACACCTACGGCAACTCGTTCACGCCATCGGCCAACTTCAAGTGGACCCCGATCCAGCAGGTCGGCGTGCGCGGTACGTTCGCCCGCGGCTTCCGCGCTCCGAACCCTGCCGAAGTCGGCAACGCCGGTTCGTTCTTCACGTTCAACGCGATCAACGACCCGATCCTGTGCGCGGATGGTCAGACCACGACGGCCGGCAACGTTCCAGCCGCCTGCGGCATCAACCCGCCGTACGTCCAGACCACGAAGAACACCGGTCTGTCGCCTGAAAAGTCGAAGTCGTACACCCTGGGCCTGATCGTCGAGCCGATGCGCGGCCTGAACATGGCGATCGACTACTACAACATCAAGATCAGCAACCTGATCGTGACCCGCGCCGGCAACGACCCGACCTTCGTCCCGACGCTGGTGCGTGGCGTGGCAGTGCCGACCACGGTCTCGACCGGTGGCGATGGTACGACGCTGGCAACGCCAAGCGTCGGTCCGATCCTGTACGCGGAGTCGCCATACATCAACGCGGGTAGCACCCAGACCCATGGCGTCGAAATGGACGTGCGTTACAAATGGCGCCTGGCCAACGACATGGGCAACCTGTCGGCCAACCTGAGCGCCAACCACACCTTCGGTTACGAGACCGAAGTGGAAGGCCAGTTCGTCCAGCTGGCAGGCACGCAGGGTCCATCCTCGGTTGGCGGCGCGACCGGCAATCCGAAGAACCGCGCCCAGTTCAGCCTCGGCTACAACCGTGGCCCGCTGGACGTGACCGCGTCGATGAACTACACCAGCGGCATTTCGACCTTCGACCCGTCGCTGGGCGCGGAAGACTGCAGCCGCACCGCGCTGGACGTGGGTGGCCGTACCTACTTCCAGGGCCGTATCCAGCCTGAGTACTACTGCCATGTTGCATCGTTCACCACGACCAACCTGAACGTGCAGTACAAGCTGACGCCTAACCTGACCGTGCGCGCTGCGATCCTGAACCTGTTCGACAAGCAGCCACCGTACGACGTCGCCACCTACGGCAACGCTGGCGCCCAGACCTCGTACAACGCTTCGTTGCACCAGGCAGGCGCAATCGGCCGCTTCTTCAGCCTGGGCCTGGCTTACCAGTTCTAAGCAAGAAGATGGACGCAGCGGCGGCAACGCCGCTGCCGACAGCAAAAAGGACGCCTCGGCGTCCTTTTTTTTATGCCGCTGTCGCGCGCTACAAGCCGCCCCACAGTCCGGCCAGCGCCGCCAGCGCCGCCAATGCCGCCGTTTCGGTACGCAATACGCGCGGTCCCAGCGACAGGAACAGGGCGCCGCCGTCCACCGCGGCCTGTTCTTCCTGCTCGCTGAAACCGCCTTCCGGTCCGACCATCAGCGTCAGCGGCTGCGGCCCGGCGGCGCGCGCCCAATCGGCCAGCGATTGCGTGGCGCGCGGCGAGAACAGGATGCGCGGCCCGGCGGCGGGCAGCGCAATGAAGCGTTCGAAGTCCGCCAGCGGCGCCAGCTGCGCCAGGCGGTTGCGCCCGCATTGCTCGGACGCGGCCACGATCACGCCTTCCCAGTGCGCATGGCGCTTCTCGAGACGTTCACCCGCCAGGCGCACCACGCTGCGGCGCGCCGCCAGCGGCTGTACTGCCGCCACGCCCAGCTCGACGGCCTTTTCGATGATCCAGTCCATTTTCGAGCCCTCGGGCAAGCCCTGGGCCAGTGTGATCGCGTAGGGCAGCTCGACCTCGAGCGCCTGGTGCGCGTCGATCCGCGCGCTCGCGCGCTTTTTGCCGGTCTCCAGCAGGCTGGCCTGGTACTGCCCGCCGCGCCCGTCGAACAGGGTCAGCGCGTCCCCCGGCTGCATGCGCACCACGTGCAGGTGGTGGGCGACCGCTTCCGGCAGATCGACGATGGCGCCGGCGGCGAGTGGCTGGGGACAGTAAAAACGGGGCATGGAATTCCTGCGCATGAATGAGGGGAGGGGGCATTGTAAAGCGCCGGCGCGCCGCGTCCAATGCCGGTGTGGGGTGCCGCGTTCTGGCTCGGACTGCTGAATGACGTGTCGTTGTTGTATTTACTAAACGACATCCTCAGTGCATTGACACGAATAAATCCACGATGGTCATATCTATTTCATGTAGCAAATCCAATAACAAAGGATCTCCTCATGACCAACGAAAAATTACTGTCGCGCTCGGTACGCATGGTGTTTTCCGGCGCCATGCTGGCCGGGCTGAGCACTGGCGCCTGGGCCCAGGACCAACAACCCGCCGTCGTCGAAGTCACGGGGACGCGCATGCAAGCGCCCGGCTTCAAGTCGAACAGTCCGATGTCGTCGGTCACGGCGGAAGAGATCCGTTCCTCCCAGCCGGTGGCGGTCGAGGAATTCTTCAAGTCGCTGCCGGCAGCCGTGCCGGCGATCGGCCCGTCGACCAACAACGGCACCAGCGGCGCCGCCACGATCGACCTGCGCGGCCTCGGCGCCAACCGCACCCTGGTGCTGGTCAACGGCCGCCGCCTGGTGCCCTTCAGCCTGGACGGCATCGTCGATACCAATGCGATCCCGCTGGCCCTGCTCAGCCGCGTGGACATCCTGACCGGGGGCGCGTCCGTGGTGTACGGCGCCGACGCCGTGGCCGGCGTGGCCAACTTCAACCTGCGCCGCAACTTCAGCGGCGTCGACCTTACCACCTCCTACGGCATGAGCGCCGGCCAGCACGACGCCAGGCGCAAGCGCACCGACCTCACCATGGGCGCGAACCTGGAGGGCGGCCGCGGCAACGTCGTGCTGAGCATCGGCAAGACCAGCGCCGACCCGCTGACCCAGGGCGAGCGCGCCTACGGCATCACCAGCCTGAACTCGGTAACGGGGGCGCCGACTGGTTCTGCCACGACCGTCCCGGCGGCCTTCTCGACCAGCGCGGGCACGGCCGGCAATGCCAACGTGCTCTCCGGCGCCTGGCAGATCGACCCGGCCAGTGGGCGCCTGGTGCAGCCGGCGCAGCTCTACAACACCAATCCGCCCAACTATTATGTGACCGGCCTCGAGCGCACCCAGGCCACCGCCCTGGGCAACTACCGGATCAACCAGTACGCCGAAGCCTATGCCGAGGTGTTCGCCACCAACAGCAAGGTCGCCGCCGCCCTGGCCAGCACCGGCACCTTCGGCAACACCTTCAACGTCCCGATCGGCAACCCATTCATCCCGCAGGCGGCGCGCGAGCAACTTTGCGCACGGCGCGGGATTTTGGCCGCCAACTGCGTGGCCGGCAACGCCACCATCGTGCCGCTGCTGGTCAACCGCCGCTTCACCGAACTCGGCCCGCGCTTCAGCGACTACGACACCAGGACGCTGCAGTACACGATCGGCCTGAAAGGCGAGCTCGTCTACGACTGGACCTACGACGCCTACTGGAGCCGCGGCACCGCCGACCAGAGCCAGCAGCGCCGCAACTGGGGCTCGCTGGCGAAAGTCAGCCAGGCGCTGAACGCACTCAACACGGCCACCTGCGTCGTCAACACCAACGGCTGCGTGCCGCTGAACGTGTTCGGCGCGGAAGGGTCGATCACGCCGGCACAGGCCGCTTTCATCAACAACAGCGCGCTGCTCCAGCAAAGCGTCGAGCAGGACGTGGCCGCCGTGACCTTCGCGGGCAACCTGGGCAATACCCTGCGCAGCCCGTTCGCGCAGGAGCCGGTCAGCATGTCGCTGCTGGCCGAGCGCCGCATCCTCTCCGCCGCAAGCCGCTCGGATGCCGCGTCCCAGCTGCAGGGCGAAGTGCTGGGCACCGGCGCGCCCCAGCCTGACCGTTCGGGCCGCTTCACGCTGAAGGAATACGCGGCCGAAATGCTGGTGCCCATCGCCCGCGGCCTGCCTTTCGTGCGCAGCCTGAACATGGAACTGGGCTATCGCCAGACGGAATTCTCGACCGCCACGGCCTCAAGCGACTACGGCAGCTGGAAAGCGGGCGCGGAATGGGCGCCGATCGAGATGTTGCGCCTGCGCGCCATGGTGCAGAAAGCCACCCGTGCGCCGAACGTGAACGAACTGTTCGCGCCGAACGTGACCGGCCTGTCGAACCTGGCGGCCGATCCCTGCCAGGGCGCGAACATCAACCGCACGGATGCGGCGCGTGCCGGCACCCTGTCGAACCTGTGCGTGCAGACCGGCGTGCCGCTTTCCGAAGTGGGCAGCCTGCCGGCGCCGTCCTCGGGCCAGATCAACAACCTCGGTGGCGGCAACGCGGCGCTCGGCCCCGAGACGGCGAAGACCAGGACCATCGGTTTCGTGATCGAACCATTGCCGCGGCTGGCGCTGTCGGTCGACTACTACAAGATCGACATCAAGGACGCCGTCTCGACGGCGTCGACCACCGACATCCTGGAACGCTGCTACAGCGCGGCCCAGAATCCGGGCTTCGCCCTCAACGACGCCTGCGCCATGGTCGGCCGCAACACGATCAACGGCACCTTCAACGGCAACGAGGCGCGCGGCGTCGCGACGCCGCGCTCGAACCTGGGCGCCCAGCATACCAGCGGCATCGACCTGAACCTGGCCTGGCGCCTGGCTGCCAACAAGCTGGGGCTGGATGCGCGTTGGGGCAGCCTCGACATTGGCCTGGGCGCCAACCGGGTCAAGCGCTACACCTTCCAGGCGACGCCTTCGTCGGTCGAGCGCGATTGCCTGGGCTACTACAGCGTCGCCTGCAACAACATCGTGAGCGCGCCGGTCTACAAGAACAAGTTCAACCAGCGCACCAGCTGGACCATCGGGGCGTTCTCGGTCGGCTACAACTGGCGCTATGTCGGCGGCGTGACCGAGGAACCGGGCGGCACCGTGTTCCTGCCGGCATTCGCGCGCATCCCGTCGACCAGCTACGTCGACCTGAACGCGAACTGGAACGTCAACAAGAACATCCGCGTGAACTTGTCGGTCACGAATGCCGCCGACAAGAAGCCGCCGATTGTCGGCGGCTCGATCGGCGGCACCGGCCCGAACAGCGGCAATACCTTCCCGCAAAGCTACGACGCGGTGGGCCGTTACGTCACCCTGGGCGCCGCGGTCAGGTTCTGAACTTGTTCGCCTGAACGCTTTTTTATTAGGCAGCACAGCTCTGGTAGAATATCGGGTTACGGCCTTTCACGGCCGCGCCGCCCTCCATTCCAGACCTACGTACTCATGACTTCTATGCAAACCACCACCCTGATGGCCAACGCAATCCGCGCGCTGGCAATGGACGCTGTCCAGAAAGCCAACTCCGGCCACCCGGGCATGCCAATGGGCATGGCGGAAATTGCCGTTGCCCTGTGGGACAAGCATTATCGCCATAACCCGGCCAATCCAGGCTGGATGAACCGCGACCGCTTCCTGCTCTCGAACGGCCATGGCTCGATGCTGCACTATGCGCTCCTGCACCTGGCCGGCTACGACCTGTCGATGGACGACCTGAAGGACTTCCGCCAGCTGCACTCGAAGACCCCGGGCCACCCGGAAGTGGGCATCACCCCGGGCGTGGAAACGACCACCGGCCCGCTGGGCCAGGGTATCGCCAACTCGGTCGGCATGGCGCTGGCCGAATGGCTGCTGTCGTATGAGTTCAACCGTCCGGGCTTCGAGGTCGTCGACCACTACACGTATGCATTCCTGGGCGACGGCTGCCTGATGGAAGGCATTTCGCACGAAGTCGCCTCGCTGGCGGGCACCCTGCGCCTGAACAAGCTGATCTGGCTGTACGACGACAACGGCATTTCGATCGATGGCCGTGTCGAAGGCTGGTTCACCGACGACACCCAGAAGCGTTTCGAGGCCTACGGCTGGAACGTGATCCCGAAGGTCGACGGTCACAACGTGGCGGCGGTCTCGGCAGCCATCGAGCAGGCCAAGGCCTCGGACCGTCCGACCCTGATCTGCTGCAAGACCATCATCGGCAAGGGCGCGCCGAACCTGGAAGGCGGCGATAAAGTCCACGGCGCCCCGCTGGGCGACAAGGAAATCGCGGCCGTGCGCCAGCACCTGGTGTGGGACCCGGTCCCGTTCGACATCCCTGGCGAAATCTACCAGGCATGGGACGCGAAAGCACGCGGCGCCGAGCTGGAAAACGCATGGAACGCGAACTTCGCCGCCTACCGCGCCGAGCATCCCGAGCTGGCCGCCGAACTCGAGCGCCGCATGCAGGGCGAACTGCCGGGCAACTTCAATGAAGTGCTGGCTGCCGCCGTCGCCGCCTGCGTCGACAAGAAAGAAACCATCGCCACCCGCAAGGCCTCGCAGAACGCGATCCAGGCGCTGGCCGCGACCCTGCCTGAATTCCTGGGCGGCTCGGCCGACCTGACCGGCTCGAACCTGACCAACTGGAAAGAAATCGTGGCCGTGCGTTCGGGCATCCCGGGCAACCACATCAACTACGGCGTGCGCGAATTCGGCATGGCCGCGATCCAGAACGGCGTCGCATTGCACGGCGGCTTCATCCCGTTCGGCGCGACCTTCCTGACCTTCTCGGACTACAGCCGCAATGCGCTGCGCATGGCGTCCCTGATGAAGATCCGCTCGCTGTTCGTGTTCACCCACGACTCGATCGGCCTGGGCGAAGACGGCCCGACCCACCAGTCGGTCGAGCACGTTTCGTCGCTGCGCCTGATCCCGGGCCTGGACAACTGGCGTCCGTGCGACACCGTCGAATCCCAGGTCGCGTGGGGCGCCGCCGTCCAGCGCAAGGACGGCCCGTCGACCCTGATCTTCTCGCGCCAGAACCTGCCGTTCATGGAACGCGACGCGGCCCAAGTCGCCGACGTGGCCAAGGGCGGCTACGTGCTGCGCGACAGCGCGAACGCCAAAGTCATCCTGATCGCCACCGGTTCGGAAGTCGAGCTGGCTGTGAAAGCCTTCGACGCGCTGGCAGGCGAGGGGATCGCCGCCCGTGTGGTGTCGATGCCGTCGACCGACGTGTTCGACCGCCAGGACGCCGCCTACAAAGCCGGCGTCTTGACGCGCGGCACGCCGCGTGTGGCCATCGAAGCCGGCGTGTCCGACTTCTGGTACAAGTATGTCGGCCTGGAGGGCGCGGTCGTCGGTATCGACACCTTCGGCGAATCGGCGCCGGCGCCGGTGCTGTTCAAGCACTTCGGCTTCACGGTCGAGAACGTCGTGGCCAAGGCCAAAGCGGTTATCGCTGGATAAAAATAAATAAGGTCGCGGGAGAAGCTGACCTCTCCCGCCTGCTAACGGTTTTTTTTAATCAGGAGCAAAAAGTATGACCATCAAGGTTGCCATCAACGGCTACGGCCGTATCGGCCGCAACATCCTGCGTGCTTTCTACGAAGGCGGTAAGAAGCAGGATATCCAGATCGTCGCGATCAACGACCTCGGCAATGCCGAGTCGAACGCCCACCTGACCCGCTACGACACCGCCCACGGCAAGTTCCCGGGCACCGTCACGGTCGAAGGCGACAACATGATCGTCAACGGCGATTCGATCCGCGTGTTCGCGCAGCGCAACCCTGCGGAAATCCCATGGGGCGAGCTGGGTGTCGACGTTGTCCTGGAATGCACGGGCTTCTTCACCACCAAGGAAAAGGCGTCGGCCCACCTGAAGGGCGGCGCCAAGAAGGTCATCATTTCGGCTCCAGGCGGCAAGGATGTCGACGCCACCATCGTCTTCGGCGTCAACCAGGACGTGCTCAAGTCGACCGACACCGTCATTTCGAACGCATCCTGCACCACCAACTGCCTGGCCCCGCTGGTCAAGCCGCTGAACGACGCCATCGGCCTGGAAACCGGCCTGATGACCACCGTCCACGCCTACACCAACGACCAGGTGCTGTCGGACGTGATGCAC
>Ga0213835_100840_pt1 | contig 23918 bp, 21 predicted proteins | sample SWPATP01_FD_160576 | JGI IMG/M metagenome (GOLD analysis project Ga0213835, IMG submission 160576) | Coastal seawater microbial communities from Marineland, Florida, United States - SWPA TP0 #1 | ecosystem: Environmental > Aquatic > Marine > Coastal | place: USA: Florida | collected 2016-08-05 | reverse complement strand
AATGTTGTGATTGCCGATGATCTCCGCACAGCGGTCGAACTGGTGATTTTGCCCAGGGCCACGACAATCCCCACCCCAGAAGATGAGGATATGCAGCCACCTCCACCGCCGCCACCCCCTCAATCCCAAGACGATCAACAGGACGAGGAGGATCAATCCCAGGACGAAGATCAAGAGGATCAAGACGACGACGATCAAAACGAAGACCAAGAGGAACAGCCGGAACAGGAGCCGACGATTCCCGAGGAATTTGTATTTGACCCAGAGGGGGTTGTGCTTGACCCAGGGATTCTCGCCTTTGCCCAGATGATGCAAAACAAAGGTAACTCCGGGAAACGGGGCTTAATTTTCTCCGATGACCGGGGCCGTTACATTAAGCCGATGTTACCGCGGGGGAAAGTACGGCGCATTGCGGTGGATGCGACCCTGCGGGCGGCGGCTCCCTACCAAAAGGCGCGACGACTGCGGCACCCTGAGCGAAAAGTGATCGTCGAGCAAAGTGATCTGCGCTCTAAACGGATGGCCCGTAAAGCAGGGGCTTTGATGATTTTCCTTGTTGATGCCTCTGGATCTATGGCTCTGAACCGAATGCAGGCAGCGAAAGGGGCGGTGATGCGTCTGCTGACAGAAGCCTATGAAAACCGTGACCAAATTGCGTTGATTCCGTTCCGGGGCGAAATGGCGGAGGTGCTTTTACCTCCTACCCGTTCGATTACTTTGGCGCGCAATAGATTGGAAACGTTGCCCTGTGGTGGTGGTTCACCGCTGTCCCATGGGTTAACCCAAGCTGTGCATATCGGTGTGAATGCGCAAATGTCCGGTGATGTGGGTGAAGTAGTAATCGTCGCGATTACTGATGGTCGGGGCAATATTCCCCTCTCTCGTTCCCTCGGCGAAAAACCAGAGGAAGGGGAAGAAAAACCTGATATTAAAGAGGAACTTCTGGATATTGCCGGTAAAATCCGTGCTTCTGGGATGAAACTGCTGATTATTGACACAGAGAAGAAGTTTATTTCCTCTGGCTTCGGTAAAGAGCTAGCTGCTAAAGCGGGGGGTAAATATTACCGTCTGCCCAAGGCCACAGATCAGGCGATCGCCGCCATGGCCAAAGGAGCAATGGCCGAAATTTAGGCGATTTTAAATCCATAAAAGCTTCAGGGGCGATTGTCTACAAAGGCGATCGCCTTTATTTTTCCTTCTGGGGGCAAGGCTACAATGAAACCATCTGGCTCACGGGAAAACATACTATGGCAACCACTCTCTTGATTCAAAGCAATCTGGCTCCTCTTGAGGTTTCTTTTCCGGCGATCGCCTTTTAGTTCAAGAATTTTTGGTGACGAAACCCCGTAGGCTATACTAAAAAGCTGTGCCAAACGCCATCCAAAATCACTGCCTTCACCATGACTGTTAACGCCGAAGAACGGGCTAAACTTGACAACGAATTATCCAATCGGTTTATTGACCTCGATCCCGACGGTTATTTTATTATCTACCTAGACCGTGAACAGGGTTTAATTTGCGCGAAACATTACACCAATACGATTAACGACAAAGGTTTAGCCACAGATCCAGAAACCGGAGAAGTCCTCGCCTGCAAAGGTAGTTTAGAACGGACTCATGTCACTGTTTACGCTGGCCGCACCGCAAAAGAATTAGGTATTGAAATTACCGAAAAAGCCGATCCCTGTCCCATTTCCAAGTTAGATCATGCCCTATATCTCGGACGGGAATTTGTCAAAGCCGAAATCGCCCTTCTTTCCGGCACAGAATACATTCAAGATTAACAAAAAGCATGGCTAAGTTTTTAACTACATCTGGCACTTCTTATCACATTGAACAAATCATTATTGGTGCTAAAACAAATATCATCCTTCTTTCTCCCTATTTATTCCTTTCAAGAACTTTATTAGAAAGGTTACAGGATGCAGAGCGCAGAAATATTAAGATTGTTGTTGTTTATAGTCAAAACAAACTTAGACAAGCAGAAATTGAAGTAGTAAGAAACTTTAAGAATTTGGATATTCTTTATTCTCCAAATCTCCATGCAAAATGCTACTTTAATGAACAAGAAATGATTATCACTTCAATGAATATGTATGAATTTTCAGAGAAGAATAATCGCGAAATGGGAATCTTAATCAATCGACAAGAAGACAATCAAATATATGTCGATACTTGTCGAGAAGTAAAATCAATTCTTGCCGCTGCTCAACGTTGTGACGCGACGGGTGAGCCTTTAGCATCTCCGCCCCAGACATCTGAACAAAATACTGTATCTCAAGATAATCAAGTAACAGAAACAAAAGCCTTCTGTATTCGTTGTCGCGGCGATATTCCCTTAAATACTCACCGTCCCTTGTGTTCTAAATGCTATGTTGCTTGGGTGAAATTCAAAAATCGTAAACATCCAGAAAAATATTGTCATCAATGTGGCCTGGAAGTGAAGACATCACTTGTTAAGCCCATTTGTAAAACTTGCTTTGCAGCAAACAAAGCATAAAAAATATTTTTATATCGTCAAAGTTTAAAAAGTAATTATTTATCATGAAGTCTATTTTATCGCAATTAAAAACGGCTGTTTCTGAGGCTCTGATCAAGGCATTTGGCGAAGATCTTAAAGATACTGATCCCCTTGTTGTCCCTGCTAGTAATCCGAAATTTGGTGATTATCAGTCTAATGTTGCCCTGTCGCTAACGAAAATACTGAAGAAAAATCCCAGAGAAATTGCCCAAAGTATTATTGAAGCTTTAGATATTGCTGATACTTGTGAAAATCCGACCATTGCTGGGCCTGGTTTTATTAACTTCAGCCTCAAACCGAGCTATTTAGCCACACTTTTGAAGGAAGTCCAGCAAAGCGATCGCCTGGCCATTGAGCCAGCAGAAAATCCCCAGAAAGTCATTGTAGATTTTTCTAGTCCGAATATTGCTAAAGAAATGCACGTTGGCCACCTCCGCTCAACGATTATTGGGGATTCTATTGCGCGGATTTTAGAGTTTCGGGGCCAGGATGTTTTACGCCTCAACCATGTGGGGGATTGGGGCACGCAATTCGGGATGTTGATCACCTATTTAAAGGAAGTTTACCCTGATGCTTTAACGAAAGCAGATGCCCTCGATATTGGTGATTTGGTCGCATTTTATAAAAAAGCAAAGGTTCGTTTTGATGAAGATGAAGCCTTTAAAGAAGCCTCTCGAAATCAAGTCGTAAAATTACAATCTGGGGATGAAGAAAGTCAAAAAGCGTGGCAATTGCTCTGTGAACAATCCCGCCGAGAATTTCAAAAGATCTATGACATTCTAGATATCAAATTAACGGAACGGGGCGAGTCTTTTTACAATCCGTATCTGGCGGATGTCCTAACGGCATTGGACGAAGTGGGCTTATTAGAAGAAGATGCCGGGGCGCAATGTGTTTTCCTCGAAGGGTTTAAAAATAAAGATGGCGATCGCCTACCATTGATCGTCCAAAAATCTGACGGGGGCTTTAACTATGCCACCACCGATTTGGCGGCAATTCGTTATCGGATCAAAGAAGATCAGGCCAAACGGATCATCTATGTGACAGACTCTGGTCAGGCCGGACATTTTGCCCAGGTGTTCCAGGTGGCAGAGCGCGCTGGGTTTTTACCCGATGATGTGGAAGTTGTCCATGTGCCCTTCGGCCTTGTGCAAGGGGAAGATGGCAAAAAACTCAAAACCCGTGCTGGCGATACGATCAAGCTCAAGGATTTATTGGATGAAGCTGTCAACCGCTCCCGCGCTGATTTAGAAAAACGTCTCGCCGAAGATGAACGCCAGGAAACAGCAGACTTCATCGAAAAAGTCTCCCAGGTGGTCGGGATTGGAGCTGTGAAATATGCTGACCTGAGCCAAAATCGCACCAGTAATTACATCTTTAGCTTCGATAAAATGTTGGCGCTCCAGGGCAACACGGCACCCTATATGCTCTATGCCTATGTGCGTGTCCAAGGGGTCAGTCGCCAAGGGGGCATTGACCTCAGCACCCTACCCACCGATACGCCGATTATTCTTGAAGAGGCCGCTGAACTGACCCTGGCTAAACATTTACTGCAACTGAGTGAAGTCCTGATGAGCGTTGAGCAGGATCTGATGCCCAATCGCCTCTGTGAATACCTCTATGACCTCAGTCGCAAATTCAACCAATTTTATGAGGCTTGCCCGATCCTCAAGGCAGAAGGCGATCGCCGCATTTCCCGGTTAATCCTCGCCGACACCACGGCCCGCACCCTCAAATTGGGTTTATCTCTCCTGGGGATTGAGGTGCTAGACCGAATGTAGTCCTAAACCCTTATTCCCTCAGAAGAGTTGCCAACATCGCCCGCGAGATCGATAAGCAAATATTACAAGATATAAAGTATCCATCACCGCTACCTATCTTTGCTGATACCTTATAAGCAAGGTACAAAATAAAAGTTCTGAAAAAGCTTTTATTCGGACGAAGAGATTGAGCGGTTGTACCTCCTTTGTTCGGTCTCGCCCAGAAGTCCTTCTCAACATTTCAAGTTGAAGATAGACTCGGTTATTCCCCCTAACGGAATCGGGTAATCGGGCTATAATCACTGCCTGTTAGGTACCGTTTTTCGAGAAGCGCTTGTTGGGTTCGTTGTTAACCTCGTTTTGTTGTTTGGTAAATCTTTTTGTTAGTTAAATTTGGATTGTAAGCCTGCTCCCCTGAGTAGGCTTTCGCCTTGTTTAGGGGAAAATCATCCCAAACAGCGGTAGATTAATCTTGGGTTAATACCTCTGGCAGAGGGGTATATTCACCGATGGGGTAGCCCCTTTGCTGAATTAACGTTTTGAGGTGTTGCACTCGTTTTGCGGGGGCCGGGTGGGTCGCAAGAAAATCCCAATTGGCCCCTTGTTTTTGGCTCATCGCCTCAAAGAAATCCGTTGCACCAGCGACCTGTCCATAGGTGGCATAGAGCAAATCTAAACCATATTCATCGGCTTGTTTTTCTTGGGCTTGGGAAAAGCGCGAGGTACTGACAATTTGCGCGACATCTCCCAACCAACTGACATCACCAAAAATAGAGGAAATCACTGTACGGATTACGAGAGCCCGACCAATATTACGCAGGTGGTCTCGGTTGGCAAAGTGACCGATTTCATGGCCCAACACCATCATTAAGGCGTTTTCTGAGTCCATTTGATCTAACAACCCTTGATAGACCAATACCGTATCCCCCGGCAGGGCCGCGGCATTAACCACATGCTGGGGAATATAGAGGAGTTGGTAGTCGCGTTTTTCTTTAGCGCCAGTAGGAATTTCTGCTTCCAGGCGGTCAAGCAGGGCATTTAGTTCATCTTGGGCAGGCGAAGGTTCGGCTTGGGGTTCGTAGATTTTGACCAGGGCTTGCCCTAACCGTTGTTCCCAACTCACGGGCATCTGGACAATGAGCCAGTTGACACTGAAGTTTAATAGCCAAATCAAGAGGGCGATCGCACAGAGAAACATGCTCCCAAGGGTAAGGAGTTCTCGGAGGGACGCTTCAGGGTTGCGATCTTCTGGGGTTGGGGGAGCAGGCATCGTTAATCGAGGAGTGTGGCAAGACGCGGCAACAGCAGTGCAAAGGCTTGGCCCCGGTGACTGACGTTATGTTTGAGCGCCGCTGACATTTCCGCAAAGGTCTGTTGATATTCTGGCACATAAAAAATGGGGTCATAGCCAAAGCCCCCTCTCCCCCGCAGTTCCGGGAGGATTTCTCCGGGACAGTCTCCTTGCACTTGGGCGGCAATGGTACCGTCTGGTTTGGCGATCGCCACTGCACAGATAAATTTCGCGCGGCGATTGGGGTTGTTGCCCAGTTCCGTTAACAGACGTTCAATGCGTTCTTGGTCGGTGGTGCCGTAGCGGGCTGAATACAGACCAGGGGCACCGTTGAGGGCTTCGACGGCTAAACCAGAATCATCGGCGATCGCCCATTGGTTGAGGGCCTTTGCCACCTGAGAGGCCTTGAGAGCTGCATTTTCGAGAAACGTTGTGCCTGTTTCTTCGATGTTGAGTTCCGGGGGCTTGAGCTGCAATTCCCAGGGCAAATCCTGGAGATAGGCTTGCATTTCCTGTAATTTACCGGGGTTTCCGGTGGCGACGACAAGGACGGGCATGGGCGTTAAATATCTGGATGAGAAATTAAAAAAGTTAACCGGGAGTACCGGGCAGCGACTCCTATTTTAAGGAAATTTGCTAAAAAAAAGACGACCAAGGGCCGCCCTACACAAACTTATGCTGTTGAGATGTTGTTTGAAAAAATTAAAAGCTGTTGGTCTTACTGAAAAATACCAATGACACCGTGGCCGGTGAAGATTTCGAGAAGAAGTAAAGAAGCAAAACCGATCATTGCGGCGCGACCATTGAATTTTTCTGCGTATTCGGTAAAGCCGACGCGGGGATTTTCTTGGACGTAAACGGTGGGCTCTACGGCAAAGGTATTCATTTTGCCTTGGTCGTCGATGATGTTGCCTTGGTATTTTTTAGCCATATTTTTATCTGGGGTAAATTAGGTTGTTTTTTATCTTGATTCAAGATTAACAAGTTTTGTAACAATTTGCAACATTTTATTTTTCGAGGTTGACAAAAGCTGCAAGTGTAAGCGTTTATCCCATTTTAGAAAAGAATTGCAAACTTTTTCTTGATGTTCTGGAAGATGGTGCCATGGGCTACAGATTTTTGGCCCATATCTTTTTAGGTTGATAGTTGATTTGTCCTGCACCTGAGGGGCTGCGGTCTATGGTCTGCTCGGATTTCCCCGTCATTTACTCCACGCTATCGGCGATCGCCCTCCGGGAGCGTGTGCTGCCGCAATATGGCCTTAAGACCGTCAGCCAATGTGAGTTATGGAATCGGGGCTTGAGTGATATTTATTTTGTGCAAGCAGCCCAGGATACGTTTGTCTTGCGGGTCTCCCATCACCATTGGCGATCGCCCACGGAAATTTTTTTCGAGCTCGATTTTTTAAATTTTCTCAAGGCCCAGGGTTTACCGGTGGCGGCTCCTTTACCGACGGAAGCTGGTGAATGGGCGGTCAAAATTCAGGCTCCAGAAGGCGATCGCTATGCCACTCTGTTTCCCTTTGCCCCAGGGGAAATTGCCCTAGGGGGGTGGAACGAAAGCCAAAGTCGTCATTTAGGGGCAGTGGTGGCGCAGATCCATCAGGTCAGCCAAGACTTTATCTGTGACCACCCGCGCAAACCCCTAGACCTTGAGTATTTGTTGGATGAATCCTTGGGCGTGATTTTGCCGTTTTTTGGCGATCGCCCCCGGGATTGGGGTTTCATGCAGGACATTGCCCACAAAATCCGTGAAACTTTAGCGCAACTCCCCAAGGAAAAGCCCCTCTGGTCGGTCTGTTGGGGTGATGCCCACTGCGGCAACGTCCATTTCACCGAAGATCATCAGCTCACCCTCTTCGACTTTGACCAATGCGGCTACGGTTGGCGCGCCTTTGAAATTGGCAAATTTTTCCAGGGGGCACTCACCACAGGTCTCCAGCGACGGGTGCGAGAAGCCTTTATCGCGGGCTATGAGTCCCAAACCACCTTTGTCGCCCAGGAACAGGCGGCCCTCCAGGCCCTCACCCAACTGGCTTATATTTGGTCGTGGCGCATCAGTCTCACCAGTATTCAAATTTTTAACAACAGCCAACTGGATCGTCACTACCTCACCCAGCGGCTAGAACGGCTCAAGGCTTTATCTTCGCGGGATTGGCAATTATTCTAAATCTCCCCAGTGATAAATCTATGTGACATGACCCAGGCTGAGGGAAAATATCGCGAAAAGTTGAAAAATTCCCTGATCAAAAATGGTATGTTCTGCTACACTTAGCGTTGTGTAAAGAAATATTTCGGGCTTCGTGCTGGGAACGCGTGGTTTGAAATCTTGTATTTTTTCGATGCAAAAACAACAACAAGCTTGAGTCATGCCAGCGATCGCCTCGCTGGTTTTTTCTTGGGGCCCTTGCTGGGATAATGGAAGCCACAACTTTTAATGATCCCTTAATTAACTGCACTGGCCTTGTGCCAAAACGTTTTTACCGAACTGACCCATGGAAAATTTAGATTTTGCCCTTTATACCCAGTGGTCTGCCTACGCCACCTTATTCTTTGCGGTCTTGGCGATCGCCGCGTTTCTTTTTAAGTGGGGCATCCGTTTCCGCTTAGTCGGCACCACCGGCTTTATGATTGTGCTCACCATTGGTTTGTTTGGCCTCAGCTTAGGACTCTTTAGCCGTAGTGTCGTGCCGGGGGCCGTGCGCTATGCCCTGGTTTACGACAATGGTGCCAACCTAGCCGTTGTCTCCGTGAAGCCTGAAGTGACTGCCGAGGAAGTCAATGCAACCCTCCGCCAAGCTTCCAATGACCTCTTTTCCTACGGCCGCATTGGCAATGGCGATAATAAATTTACCGTGCGCCTCCGGGTCATGAGTCATCCCGAACCCGGCGTTTCCGAACCCCTCTATCTGGGTCAAGTCCAACGCGCCATTGCTGACCGTGAAAATGGAGCCCTGGACATCCAGCTTTATCCAGAAAATCTCAAAAAGCTGCCCCAACCCAATGCGATTAGTTAGGATCTAGGGAAGTTTTTCTCAACCGTTTCGTCGCCATTTCTTCGCTACCAATACCCATGAAAAAGCCTGCTGCTACCCAAACCCAAACTGTTCCCATGCAAGTGCTGATTGCGCCGGCCCAAGTACTCAAGGGAAATAACGCCCTAGCCCAAGCTGGTGCGGCGATCGCCCGGTGGGGAAAACGTCCTTTTGTGGTGGGAGGGCAGCAGAGCCTCGAAAAATTGGCAGATCCGCTCCAAACCCTAGCCGAGCAAAAAAAACTCGATCTCGCCAGTGGCAGCTACAGTCCTGACTGTTCCGAAGCGTCCCTCCAGGAACTCAACAAAAAATTTAAAGCCCACAAAGCAGATTTTGTCATCGGTATCGGTGGCGGTAAAGCCCTCGATACAGCCAAGCTCCTTGCCCATCAGCAACGTTGCCCCATTGTGACCGTGCCCACCTCGGCGGCTACTTGTGCTGCTTGGACAGCTCTGTCGAATATTTATTCTGACCAGGGGGCCTTTCAATATGATGTGGCCTTGGAGCAATGTCCGAATCTGTTGATCCTGGACTACGAGTTGGTACGCACGGCGCCGCAACGGACTCTGATTGCCGGGATTGGGGATGCGATCGCCAAATGGTACGAAGCTTCCGTCAGCAGTGGCCATTCCCCCCAGACCCTCACCATTGCCGCCGTCCAAGAAGCGCGGATTCTCCGGGATCTCCTCTTTCAAAAATCCTCCCAGGCGATCGCCGATGTCCACAGTCCCGAATGGCAGGAAGTCGTTGATGCAACAGTTCTCCTCGCTGGCGTGATCGGTGGCTTGGGAGGGGCAAACTGTCGCACCGTGGCCGCCCACGCGGTTCACAATGGGTTAACCCACCTACCTGCGGCCCATGGCATTTTGCACGGAGAAAAAGTTGCCTACGGCATTTTGGTGCAACTCCGCCTCGAAGAAGTCTGCCAAAAAAGTCAACTGGCTGAGACCGCCCGCCAACAGCTCCTCCAGTTTTACCGCGATATTGGCTTACCGAAGAGCCTCGCTGATCTCGGTCTGAATACAATGACCTTGGCCGAGCTGCGCCAGGTGGCAGAGATCACCTGTCAGCCCCAGTCAGACATCCACCGTTTACCCTTTACCGTCAACCCAGACCAGTTAATGGCGGCGATGGTTTCCACAGAAGCAACCAGAGAGAGTACCGCCTCTGAGCCCCAGTCTGCCCCAGAGGTAACTAAAGCTCAGGCTTAGGCTCGCGGATCTAGACAATTGACATCCGGCAGCCCTCCTAGGGTTTAATGGGGCACGGGCAATCCATATAAAAACGGCAAAAACAAGAGCATGAAACATAAAGTGGGTGTCATTGGCGGCGGACAACTCGCCTGGATGATGGGAGCAGAAGCCCGGAGCCTCGGCATGGAACTGTGGGTACAAACACCCAACGCCAGTGATCCGGCGGTTTCTAATGCTGATCAAGTGATCATTGGGGCGATCGACGATTTAGAGTCCACGGCCAAGCTGGTGGAAAACTGCCATGTGGTCACCTTTGAAAATGAATTTGTTGATCTCGAAGCCCTCGATACCCTCGTTAAACGGGGGGCAAAATTCTTCCCTTCTCTGCCTTTCCTCGCTGCCCTCTTGGATAAATATGATCAACGGCGCTGTTGTCAACGGTTTGGTATTCCGGTGCCGACCTTTGTCCCTTGGCAACTGGGGGAACTGCTCCCCTCTGGTTGGGAATTTCCACTGGTCGTGAAGGCCCGTCGCCATGGTTATGACGGCAAAGGGACATTTATCGTGAAAGATGCTGCGGCGTTACAGACTTTACCAACGGATTTAGCTGATACTCCCTTACTTTTAGAAGCGTTTGTGCCCTTTGAGCAGGAATTGGCGGTGATGGTAACGCGCAACCGCCGGGGAGAAATTCGCACCTTTCCGACGGTGGAAACCCAACAGATTGATCAAGTGTGTCGTTGGGTGCTGGCCCCTGCGGCGATCGCTCAAGATGTAGTAAATCAGGTCGAAAAGATTGCCCGTACCTTAGCTGAAGGGTTAAATCTGGTGGGCATTATGGGGATTGAGCTGTTTCTCACTCCCGAAGGACAAGTATTAGTCAATGAAATCGCGCCCCGCACCCACAATTCCGGCCATTTTAGTTTGGATGCTTGTCAGACTTCGCAGTTTGCAATGCAACTCCAGGCGATCGCCGATTTGCCTTTAGGGAACCCCAAGATGATCACCCCTGGGGCGGTGATGGTGAATTTACTAGGGTTTGAGCACAGCACGGGGAACTATGCCCACAAACGGCAAATGCTGAGCCAATTTCCCCATAGCCATGTCCACTGGTACGACAAAACCAGCGCCAGTCCAGGCCGCAAGCTGGGTCATGTCACAGTTTTAAGTGAGACGAATGACCGAGAAACATTGGTGGCGATCGCCCAGCAAATTGAAGCCATTTGGTATGGTGACTCTAGCCCCACCTAGAAGTTCGAGAAGTTTTGGTTAGCCGTCCAGCGGGAACCAGAGAAAGGCGTCCCTCCCAGTTGGGCAACCTTTTCTGGGGTCATCCCATAGACCCAAGCCTCCGTCAGGAGCGTTTTTGTCTCCGTGTAAACAGGCGCTTGACGCCGCTGGTATTCATTGAGGCTTGGCGATCGCCCCGGTTGATAATCTTCAAGGACATCTAGTTTCCCTAAAACATTGGGATCCCTGAATCGCAACAGACAACCCTCTACCCAGCCAGGCTCTGGGGTGAGGGCCGGATAACCCACCGGTAACTGATAAAGCTTCCCTGGGATGAAAGCCTTCTCAATGTGGGGGTGATAGGGGGCACAGTAGCGGGGAAAATTTGCTTCTCCTGGCTGGAGGGTGCCATACACGAAAACCTTGAGCATGGTGTGATTTCCGACAAAGAACAACAGAGGGCAAAACCGTGAAAAGCTATAATCAGGGGCAAGATCATGCGCTTTCGTAAGGGGAAAATGGGCGATGGATAAACGCTACAATATTTTGCTTGTCGATGATGAACCGGGCGTCCGGGAGGCGGTTCAAGCCTATTTAGAAGATGATGAAGCCCTAACCGTCACCACCGCTGAGAATGCCACAAAAGCCTGGGATGTTTTGCAAACGTTTACACCGGATTTGGTCATTTCTGATATTATGATGCCCCAGGTGGATGGCTATCAGTTTTTGGGGCAACTGCGCGAAGATCCGCGCTTTAAAACGCTTCCGGTAATTTTTCTAACGGCCCGTGGCATGACTGGCGATCGCATCCAAGGCTACCAAGCAGGCTGTGATGCCTATTTACCGAAACCCTTTGAACCCGAAGAACTCGAAGCCATTGTCAAAAATCTCCTCACCAGGGAGGCGGCGATCGCCGAACAACAAGACGGTGGTGGCAGCAATCTCGAAGGCATCGCCCAGGATCTCCGGGAGATTAAGCAATTCCTCGGCCAGCAAAATCAATTGGTCACCACCCCACCGCCTTTAAAAATTGACCTGACCCCCAGGGAGCAAAGTGTCCTTGACCTCGTGGCCCAGGGACTGATGAATAAAGAAATTGCCAAGGAGCTCGAAACCAGCGTCCGCAATGTTGAAAAGTATGTTAGTCGCCTATTTAGCAAAACGGGAACCAATAGTCGGACAGAATTGGTACGCTACGCCCTCAAGCACGGTTTAACGCAATAGTTGACGAAGTAATTCCTTCGGTCTTGCGCCATGATTTAGCTTTTTTTGTAGTTGTAGTTCTATACGCGACGATGCCCCAACAAGATCAAGTCCATCCCCAAGCCAACCGCGATCGCCTGATTGTGGATAGTCTCCTCAAGGGAGAACCCACAGAAAATGCCCTGGTGGAATTGGCACGGCTCCATCTGCGCTATGACGGCTTCCCCGGGGCAAGGGAAATTCAACAGGATTTGAAATTGCTGTTCCAACAGTGGGGCCTGACGGAGGACGTTTTATTCGCTAAAACAAGGGAAATCCATGCGGCCGGGCGGGCCTACAAACATCTACGCCATGGCGAGGAGCAACAGGATTGGAGCTAGCACCCGCAACTTTCACCGAAAAACTCACTGGGGCGATCGCCGCCCAAAAGACCCTCCTCGTGGCGGGCCTCGATCCGAACCCGGAAATGCTGCCGGATTCTTTGCGCACCGGAGATTTAATTCAGAACCTGAAAACGTGGCTTTTGGGGATTATTGACCAGACCCAGGATCTCGTCTGTGCCTACAAACCAACCCTCGGTTTTTATCAAGCCTTGGGTGTACCGGGGTTGCAACTGTTAGAAACAGTTTTAGCCCATATTCCGCCTGATATCCCCATTATTCTCGATGCGAAACACGCCGATCTCAATACCAGCAGCCTTTTCGCCCAGGCGATTTTTGAGGCGTGGCAAGTGGATGCAGTCACCCTCAGCGCCTACCCGGGCCAAGACCACGTTGCCCCTTTTTTGCTCTATCCCGACAAAGGCGTTTTCTTGCAATGCCGCACCTCGAACCCCGGCGCCTTTCCCCTGCAAAATTACCCCGACCCGCAACGGCCTTTTTATCTGCACCTGATCCAAGAAATCAAACAGTGGGGCACCCCGGAACAACTTTTCCTAGAAATTGGGGGCGATCGCCCGGCGGTTTTTCGCCAAGTACGTGCCATTGCCCCGGAACGGTGGATTCTCGCCCGCAGTATCTGGCAACGGAGTGAAAACCTCGAAGAAATTGTGCACCAGGGTTTAAATTCCAATGGGTCTGGCCTCTTAATTCCCATTCCCAACGATGACCTGAGTCAAACGGATTGTCGGCAACCCGTCGCCCAGCTACGGCAAAAGATTGAAGACATCCGCCAGCGTTATACCCCCAGCAATGCCCGGTGTGATTTGCTCCAAGTACCGACAAATTTCCCCGCAGCGCACCCCCAGGCGGAGTTGATTGTGCAGTTGTTTGACCTGGGCTGTCTGCTCTTTGGGGAATATGTCCAGGCCTCCGGAGCGACGTTTTCCTATTACATTGATCTGCGCAAAATTATTTCTAACCCCCAGGTTTTTAACCAGGTGCTCAATGCCTACGGGGCGATCGCCAAAAACCTGAAATTTGACCGTATCGCCGGGATTCCCTATGGTTCGCTCCCGACGGCAACGGGGTTGGCTCTGAAATTAAATTACCCGATGATTTTCCCCCGTAAGGAAGTCAAGGCCCACGGGACGAGGCGGGTGATTGAGGGCCATTTTGAGCCAGGGGAAACGATTTTGGTCGTCGATGACGTGCTGATTACGGGCAAAAGTATCGTTGAGGGGGCGAAAAAACTGGAGTCGGCGGGCCTCACCGTGCAGGAGATGGTAGTTCTCATAGACCACGAAGCGGGCGTTAAGGATCGGCTCCAGGCCCAAGGATATCAAGCCCACGCCATTTTAACCATTTCTGAAATCACCGAAACCCTTTTCCAAGCGGGTCGCATTAACCAGAGTCAGTATGATTGCCTCGTGAGCCATTGAGCTTTTTTCGGACAAAATTCTGCCAGGGCTTGGGTCTTTTGCGTACAGTAGAGAAGAAGCACCTTTATCGACGACGGCCCCATGGGATTACATCTGTTTGAGCATTTACAAATGGCGATCGCCACCCTCCGCACCAACAAAATGCGCAGTGGGTTAACGATGCTCGGCATCATCATTGGTAATGCGTCCGTGATTGCCATGGTCGGTTTAGGTCAAGGTGCCCAAAAACTTGCTACAGAGCAGTTTGAATCCCTCGGCTCCAATGTTTTATTTATCATCCCTGGATCGCGGGCGGCCCAGCGCACCACCATCGATTTACCCAAGACCCTCGTTTGGGAAGATGCCCAGGCGATCGCCGAACAGGTGCCAAACGTAGCGGCGGTGGCTCCCCAGATTAATAGTCGCGGTTTAGTCACATTTCGCGGGATTAATAAAGATTCCTTGCTTTTGGGGATTACCCCCGAATTCATTGATGTGCGCGAATTCACCCTGGCCCAAGGACGGTTTGTGACCGACAGTGATGTGGAGCGCAATAAGCGCGTTGCTGTGATTGGGTCTGAGATTGCCACGGAGCTTTTTCCAAATATTGAGCCGGTGGGTCAAAAACTCCGGGTTAAAAATCTAACTTTTGATGTGATTGGCGTTTTAGAAGAAAAAGGAGCTTCCTTTGGCACCAACCAAGACAACGCCGTTTATATGCCCCTAACCACGATGTCCAACCAGGTGGTGGGACGCACGTCTCCCTATGGCACCGAGTTAACCTTTATCTCTGTTTCCGGTGAAAGTGAAGACCGGGTCAGGGCGATGACCTTTCAGATCGAAAACCTGCTGCGGCTCCGCCATAAGATTGTTGATGAGGATGATTTTAGTGTCCAGAGTCAACAGGATCTATTGGATGTGGCGAATACAATTACCGGGGCTTTAACCACAATGTTGGCGGCGATCGCCGGTATTTCTCTCCTCGTTGGTGGGATTGGCATTATGAATATTATGTTGGTGTCTGTCACCGAGCGCACGAAGGAAATTGGTCTCCGTAAAGCCCTTGGTGCCACAGAAAACGACGTCTTATATCAGTTCCTGATTGAATCGGTGATCCTGGCGGGAATCGGTGGGATCTTTGGGACAGGTCTAGGCCTAGGGGGAGTGTTTCTCGCTAATGCATTGACCCCTCTGGCGGCCCCTATTTCTGTGACAGCGATTGTGATGGCGGTGGGCGTTTCTGGGGGAATTGGCTTATTTTTTGGGGTGTTTCCGGCGCGACAGGCGGCCCGTTTAGACCCGATTGTTGCCCTCCGCAGCGATTGACGCTCTCCCCCCCGGCAACGGAGATAGACCGGGGTCTACAGCCAAACTTCAATCTGCTATACTTTATTAGCCCAAAACCCTTGGACGCATAGCTCAGTGGATAGAGCAACCGCCTTCTAAGCGGTCGGTCGCAGGTTCGAATCCTGCTGCGTCCGTTTTTCTCGATAAATACATATCGTCTATGGCACTGGTACACGGCACTTGGATTTTTCAGGCACAGCAATCCTACTTTTTTCTGTGGAGTGAGGTCTGGCGCAGTGAGTCCGCAGTCAGCCCGCCCGCTTATCCTTTTGGGGGCGATCGCCAAAGCCTTGAAGCTCAACTCCAGGCTCATGGGGTGACGATGCCCGAAAATGCCCAGTGGCTAGAAACGACGTTTTCTCTACCCAGTACCAAAGGCACCAAGACAAAACCCTCGATCCCACTCTTGTCTAATCAAACCCAGATTCCCAATCAACTCGTGTGGGCCGACTGGCAAATTGCGGGCCTTGCCTTAAACGCTCGCCAAGCCACGAATATTATTCAAACATTACCCCTCACCGATGAGGCCCTTGCGGGGGATCTCCGGTTTTGGTGGCAGGTGTGCCGCTGGAGTCTTGATCTAGTTGTGCGGTGTAAATTTCTGCCCCATGTGACCCCCCTCCCAACGGGAGAAGCCCTGGCGACGTGGGTACCTTTGTTAGATAGCGTCACAGAACAACAGCGGTTTGCCCAGTTTTTGCAACAGATGCCAGGCATTTGTGCGGTCGGTCAAAGGCCAGCCCAGGTGTTATTGAGTTTTCTCACGGCGATGGTCGATGCCCAGGTGCGTCCCCATGCCAAGCCCCTACAAAATTTTCCGAAAACCTCTGTGGTGTTTCCCTGGTGCGATCGCCTTTCCAAAGCCAAGGCCACCTTTGAAGATCTGCCCCGTCAACTGGGCCATGCCTATGAAAATTGGACGTTTCCCGTGCGGGAATATTTGGTAAATCCGCCGGATTTTGCCCTGAAGCAGCCCCTATTTCGCGCCTGTTTCCAACTGTTGCCCCCCACCGCGGCCCAAGACCATTGGCAATTGCAATATGGTTTGCAGGCCTTGGGAAATGCGGCAAGTATTGTCACAGCGGATCAGGTTTGGCAAGATCCGAGTCAACCCCAGGAAATTTTATTAAAGGGTCTAGGCCTGGCGTCCCGGTTGTACGAACCCATTGGTGAAAGTTTAGGGGGGCCGCAGCCCTGTGGTTGTCCCCTCGATGCGATCCAAGCCTATGAATTTATCCGTTCGGTGGCCTGGCAACTGCGAGATAAGGGCCTGGGGGTCATCCTGCCAGAGGGGTTAGGAGCCGGAAGCAATGAGGTACGCCTTGGCATTAAAATCTCTGCCCAGGTTAAAGATGAAAGTCGCTTAAATCTCCAGAGCCTGTTGCAGTACAATCTGGCAGTGGCCGTTGGCGAAACGACTCTCACAGAACGGGAATTTCAGGATCTCCTCGCGCGGCGATCGCCTTTGGTAGAAGTCAATGGTCAATGGCTCGCCCTCCAACCCACTGATGTGCGGGCCGCCCAGGAAATTTACCAAACAAAAATCGGTGAACAGCCCCTGCGAGTCGAGGATGCCCTCCGTTTGGGGGCAGAATCGGGCCAGGTGTTTGCGAAGTTGCCTGTGATTGGCTTTGAGGCGTCTGGGGCGTTGCGAGAACTCCTTGACCATCTAACAAATAATGAATCCCTTAAGCTAATTGAGCCACCGGACTCGCTCCAGGGGACGCTCCGGCCCTACCAGCACAAGGGGATGAGTTGGCTGAGCTTTTTACAAAAATGGGGCTTGGGGGCTTGCCTCGCCGATGATATGGGTCTGGGGAAAACAATCCAGGCGATCGCCTTTTTATTGACCCTCCAGGAAAACAAAAAACTAACCCAGCCGGTGCTGTTGGTTTGTCCCACCTCCGTAGTCAGTAACTGGGAACGGGAAATCAGTAAATTTGCCCCCAGCTTAAAAACCTTGATTCACCATGGCGATCGCCGCGCTAAAGGAAAAACCTTTGCCAGTACGGCCCAGCAATATGATGTGATTCTCACCAGCTATTCCTTGGTTTTCCGGGATCAAAAAGATTTAGCCACAGTATCTTGGCAGGGCGTGATCCTCGACGAAGCGCAAAATATCAAAAATCCCCAGGCAAAACAGTCCCAAGCGGTGCGCGCCCTCGACAGTGGTTTTCGCATTGCCCTCACGGGAACCCCCGTGGAAAATCGCCTCAAGGAACTCTGGTCAATCCTTGATTTTCTCAATCCCAATTTCCTCGGCACCCAACAATTTTTCCAACGGCGCTTTGCAATTCCCATCGAAAAATATGGCGATCGCCAAACCCTCCAGAGTCTACGTAAGCTCACCCAACCCTTTATCCTGCGCCGCCTCAAGACCGACAAGACAATTATCCAAGACCTGCCCGAAAAACAGGAAATGGAAGTCTTTTGTAGTCTCTCGAAAGACCAAGCCAACCTTTACCAAAAACTGGTGGATGAATCCCTTGCGGAAATCGAAAACACCGACGGCATCCAACGGCGCGGCTTAATTCTCACCCTGCTGCTACGGCTCAAACAGCTTTGTAATCACCCTGTACTGCTCCAGAGCAAACCCAAACTCGGCAAAAATTTTGCCCCCCGTTCCGGCAAGCTACTCCGCCTCGAAGAAATGCTCGAAGAATTAATCTCCGAAGGCGATCGCGCCTTGATCTTCACCCAATTTTCTGAATGGGGGAAACTGCTCCAACCCTACCTCCAGGAACGCCTCGGCCAGGATGTCCTTTTCCTCTACGGAGCGACCCGACGGGAGACCCGCCAACAGATGTGCGATCGCTTTCAAAATGATCCCAATGGCCCGCCTATTTTCATCCTGTCCCTCAAAGCAGGGGGTACCGGGTTGAATTTAACCCGCGCCAACCATGTGTTCCACGTCGATCGCTGGTGGAATCCGGCGGTAGAAGACCAGGCCACCGACCGCGCCTTCCGCATTGGCCAGAAGCAAAATGTCCAGGTGCATAAATTCGTCAGTACCGGCACCCTCGAAGAAAAAATTAGTGCCATGATCGCCAGCAAAAAAGAACTGGCCGAACAAACGGTTGATACGGGAGAAAATTGGCTGACGGAACTGGATACAAATCAACTGCGAGATTTACTGCTCCTAGAGCGCGATCGCCTCATGGAAGAATAACCAGGCGAACTCCCCCACACCGTTATAATGGAAAGCCTGAATACCCAACCCACAGATTTATTACCACCTCGTATGCAAAAACGTAGCTCCTTCGATTCTGCAGAAATTATGCACCGGGCTGAAGATCTAATGCAGGCCGCATCCAATCGTTACCGCATTACCGTGCAGGTGGCTCAGCGGGCTAAGCGCCGCCGTTACGAAGAATTTGATGCCGTTGAAGACCCGTTAATGAAGCCGCCGATCCGCGCCATTATCGAGATGTCCGATGAACTGACCCAGCCTGAAATTATTGGCGAATAGTTCAAACCATATTCTTGTTTAGGTTTACCGTTCCTAAGGGGTTAACGGGTAGCCTTTAACCAGAAAATCCGCAAGAAGTTTGTGGGGAGCGATGTATTGCAGGCGTCAACCAGTACACTGGGATCGTTGGCAACTCAGTGAAAAACATTCCTAAGCTTCCCATGAAACTGCTGTTGGTAGATGATGATCCCATTTTTCGTCTAGGCTTTTGTACCGCTTTGGCCCAGGAAACGGATTGGGCGATCGCCGCAGAAAATTTCAGCACCATTTTGGCAGCATCCCCCCGCAAGGATTTGGATCTAATTCTCTGTGATCCCGCCTGGCAGGGGGATCGTCATTGGCGTCGATACCGCGAACTACAACGCCTTTACCCCACAACGCCCCTGGTTCTTTGCACGGCACAATTGGATTCAGAGCGGATTTTACAGGCAAAACGGGATGGACTGGCAGGTTATTTCCCGAAAGGATTGGCGATCGCCGATCTCGTCCCGGAGCTGAGTACCATCGCCGCTGGTGGTAAAGTTTGGTCCCAACGTCCCCAGGGCATTAACCAAAATTTGTTCGCTGGAATGCGTCGCCGGGGCCTTAACCAGATTTACACAGCCCTAGATCGCGTCGAAACCTACCTCGCCCAAGAGAATCTCCCGCCCCTGTACCGTGCAGTTTTCGCTGGACAACAACGGGAACTCAAAACAGCAGCCTGGCTCCTGCGCCATTGTCTGCCCCAAAGTGCCATTTTCCTCAATACAGTTCCTCCCGCCCAGCCCCAAACGCCTCCCGCCGGGGCGATCGCCATTGCCTCACCCGTAGAGATCACGACGACCAATAGCCGCTGGCAAATTCTCCTCGAAAAGACCTTTGTGAAGCTCAATGGCTCCCTGAAAAATGCCACTGGCAGTAGCCTAGAACTAGAGATTGTCACCCCAGAAAAACGACGGGAACTGCTCTACATCATTCTGCAACAACTCAATTTTATTTTTAATGATCCCCAGTGGAAAAATTTAGATCCCGAAGCCTTCCAAGCCCAACATCAACGCAGCATTCGCAACCTCTGGAAATTTAGTGCCCAGGAATTTATTGGCCGCTACCACCTCACCGCTGACAATCAGGCCGAGGGCTTTTTGGAGTTGCTCAATCGGGTGGCGATCGCCAATGCCCCAGACCTAAACCAAAGACTACCCCAAAGCGACGACTTATTCGCCTATCTCCTGCAAGACCAGCCCCTCAAGATTGATAATGTCACCTATCGCCTTGAGGCCAGGGAAGCCCTACGACGCAGCCAACTCATTTTAGAAAATTTGTTGATCACCGTCGGTAACGATATCCTGCAATTTATCTTGAATACCTTACCGGAACCAGAATTACTCAAGGCAGAAATTTACCAGCCAAAACTGCGCTCTTCCCGAAACATTGCCCGTTTTCGCAATGATCTATCGTGGGCCTATCGCCTGCGCAAATATTGGTTAGAACCGAAGGCCATTTTTGAAAGTCAACATCAATTTTTGAGCGTTAGTCCAGTCGGCATCGTGCAAACGGCCGTTTACCAACCCCGATCCGCAGAACTCGCCAACCTTGAGGGGATTCCCTGGCTGGTGACGATTCTCCTGGAACTGAGGGATGCCCTTGCCCCCCGGATTCGCGCCCTCGTGGCCTGGCTCGGTGAAATTTTAGTTTATGTGCTGACCAATGTGATTGGCCGGGCCCTTGGGTTAATCGCTAGGGGCATCGTCGAAGGAGCTGGCAGCAGTTGGCAACATCTCCGGGCGCGCCAAATTGAGCTAGCGAACATGGCCCGAAAAAATTCCTAAAAAGACAATAAGTCTGCAAACTGGCTTCAGAGAAACTGCTATGATCCTGGTTGCAATTGCCTTTCTCTGCCATGGCTTACCGTAATCCCGCTCCCACCGTCGATATCATTGTTGAACTCTGCGATCGCCCCCATCGACCAATTATTTTGATTGAACGCAAACATGAACCCTTTGGTTGGGCAATTCCAGGGGGCTTTGTGGATTATGGCGAAACAGTAGAGACAGCTGCCAAACGGGAAGCTTTAGAGGAGATCTCCCTAGAGGTGCAATTGGTTGAGCAATTGGGTGTGTACTCCGACCCTGCCCGTGATCCGCGCCAACACACCATTAGTGTGGTCTTTATCGCGACGGCAATGGGAGACCCCAAAGCGGCAGATGATGCGAAAACGGTCGGCATTTTTCAGCCGTGGGAAGTTCCGCAAAATTTATGTTTTGATCATGGGCGCATTTTGCAGGATTATTGGTCTTACCGCCACCACGGGATGCGTCCCCGTTTGGGTGCTTAACGTGATCTGCAATTTTTTAACGGTTTTAAGAATTTAGTGATGGAAAAACAAGTTATTCAAACTAATCATGCCCCCGCCCCCGTTGGCCCCTATAACCAGGCGATCGCCGCTTCAGGCAAGATGTTATTTTGTTCTGGCCAAATTGCCCTTGATCCCGCCACGGGCCAAATTATTGAGGGGGATGTCCAAGCCCAAACGAAACAAGTCATGGCAAATTTAGCGGCGGTGTTAAAAGAAGCTGGCGCCACCTGGGAAAATGTTGTGAAAACGGGCGTTTTTCTCAAGGATATGAATGATTTTGCGGCGGTTAATGCTGTGTATGCCACCTACTTTGATGAAGCCACTGCCCCCGCCCGCGCTTGCGTAGAAGTAGCGCGTCTGCCAAAGGATGTCCTCGTCGAAATTGAATGTATTGCCGTGCTTTAAACACACAACTAAAGCTGCATTTTTTTAAAGCCTTACCCAAAGAAAAACCTCCACTTCTCATCGGAAATGGAGGCTCTTTTTGTATTTCTATGATGCTTGTCGCATTCCCCTAGATTTAGTGAGTTGGCTCACCTGGGGAGTCAGCGATATCACATTTTTAGGAATGGTTGGAACTGTAGGAACGGCGTCCCCGGGAGCGATCGCCTTTGTAGCCACCGCCACTCCCTTTGTAGTTAGAACGACGTCCGCTGCGGCCACCTTTTTTCGTCGGCTTGGGGAGACCTGTCTTGGTGTTGACTTCCGGTACTTCCCAATCTTCGTTGAGCCATTCGGGGGAATTATTGTCGTACATCATTTGCAATACCGCCGCGGCGATCGCCTGGGGATCATACTCATCACCCAAACGCTTCACAATCGGCAAGAAGGAGGCCATCCGTTCCCCGGCCAAGGCTTCCCGTACTTGGGTTTCCAGGCGGGTCACTCGTTGGGCTTCTACTTCAGTGCGGCTCGGAATAGTCGAAACCTTGAGGGACTGTTTGACGCGCCGTTCAATTTGACGTAACAACCGGCGATCGCTGGGTTCGACGAGGGCGATCGCCGTTCCCGTTTTACCAGCCCGACCCGTCCGACCGATGCGGTGAATGTAACTTTCCGTATTATCTGGTAAATCAAAGTTAATCACGTGGCTGAGGTTTTCCACGTCCAGACCCCGCGCCGCAATATCCGTGGCGACAATCATCTTGATCTTGCCATCCTTAAAGCGACGTACCAGTTTTTCCCGTTGGTTTTGGTTGAGGTCGCCATGGTACTCATCGGCACTTTGGCCCGCTTCAACCAACTCATTGGTCAACTCCGAAGCTGTACGTTTCGTGCGCACGAAGATAATCGCCGACTCTGGGTTTGCCATTTCCAAGATGGGCAGGAGGGCTTTGGTTTTTGACCAACCGCGCGGAATCATATAGACTTCTTGGGCAATGCGGTCAGGCGTGACCTGGGGCTGTTTGATCGTGATGTTGATCGGGTCATTGAGGAAATTTTCCACCAGATCCCGGATTGCGGGGGGCATGGTCGCCGAGAAACAAACCGTTTGGCGAGTTTTGGGGGACTGACGCAAAATCTTTTTCACATCATCAATGAAGCCCATACTGAGCATTTCATCGGCTTCGTCAAGCACTGCCCAACGGAGTTCTTCAAAGGACAACTTACCCCGTTCGAGGAGATCGATGACCCGGCCCGGCGTACCCACAACAATGTGGACGCCCTTTTGCAGGCTGCGAATTTGCCGTTCCATGGATTGACCACCGCAGACGGTGAGCACCCAGAGACGACGATCCACGGCGAATTCCTTGAGGGACTGGGTCACCTGCACCGCCAGTTCACGGGTGGGGGTCAGAATCAAACCCTGGACGGTCTTTTGTTCCAGGTCAATTTTTTCAAGGAAAGGCAGGGAGTAGGCGGCGGTTTTACCTGTACCTGTTTGGGATAGTCCCACCACGTCCCGGCCTTCGAGGATTGCGGGGATCGCTTTACTTTGAATCTCGGTGGGCTTTTCGAAGCCGATATTTTCTAACAGGTCAACGCGAGCGTCGGATAAGCCGATGGTTTGAAAAGAAGTGGTCATAAAAAAGTTGTAAGGTTTATGGATGGGTTTTTGCTAAGGTTTGACAAAAATTGGGAATGACTTTTTTTGAGTACAATCCCTCCCCCAACCCTTTTCCCAAACTGGGTTCTTTGAAATAAAACCGATTGGATGCTTCTTGGCAGTCTGGACAATGCCGGGGGTGTGGCTGAACGGTCTAGTTATGCTTCAACGATGGTGCCGTAGAGGTCATAAATATCCGCAGCGGTAATTTGAACAGGGACAATACTGCCGAGGGAGGCTTCTCCGGTGACATATACCAGTCCGTCAACGTCTGGGGCAAACCGGGGCGATCGCCCGATTAATTCACCAGTCGCTGGGTTTTCCTGTTCGATCAGCACATCCACCGTTTGTCCGACACAAAGTTCATTGCGGCGGGCAGCAATCGGCTGTTGAATTTCCATCAGAGCATCCCGACGGCTATCTTTGACAGATTGCGGTAGTTGGTTCGGTAAATCAATGGCAGGGGTTCCTTCCTCAGCGGAGAAAGTAAACACACCCACATGATCAAATTCGTGACGTTTCACAAAATCCACGAGGTGCTGGAAGTGTTCTTCCGTCTCGCCGGGGAAACCCACGATAAAGGTGGTGCGCAAAATTGCATCGGGGAGTGCCTTTTTAAGATCTTCAATGATGCGATCATTGACGCGACCTTGCCAAGGACGATTCATCGCCCGAAGAATATCTGGATGG
>Ga0213835_100836_pt1 | contig 23947 bp, 14 predicted proteins | sample SWPATP01_FD_160576 | JGI IMG/M metagenome (GOLD analysis project Ga0213835, IMG submission 160576) | Coastal seawater microbial communities from Marineland, Florida, United States - SWPA TP0 #1 | ecosystem: Environmental > Aquatic > Marine > Coastal | place: USA: Florida | collected 2016-08-05 | reverse complement strand
TGATCATACGGACGACCTCGAGCTTGAAGCTGGGGTCGAAATTGCGGCGCTGCCTGGTCATGTAAACTCCTTCGAAGGTGAATTATCCACCTATCGAGGTGTCCGGGGACATTAGACCACTACATCCCATATTTATCCGTTATGCATGGTGAGCTTTGCCTGAGCATGGCTGGCAAAGCACTCTGTAGTTATAAAGGCATCTTAACTTTTGAATGATGCTACCGACAAGCTTCCTAGTGTTGTTTTTTGGCAAGTTCGTTAAGAGGCGCGATAAGTCCGCTCAGGCGGCTTTTCCTAGTTTGGAGATATAAAGTCAGCGTGGCACTATCAGCGAGTGCCAGCAGTTTGACCTCCAAGCGCTTTCGCTCTAACGAGGGCACCTAAACTACTTTTCACTTCGGCAACATGCTATTCTTGCTAATCAACGCGTTTGCCTGCTTTGGCTGATGAGAGAGGTCTGTGATGGGGGTATTGCAGGAAATTCATGAATGGTCTAAAGGTCTCGCAGTCTGGCAACAAGATGCTATTGCAAGACTCTATGCCGACCGGAACCTCAGTGCTGCCGACCTAGAAGACCTTTATTTCCTCGCAAAAGCGGAGGCTGGACTTCCCGATTTGGAACGACGAGTTCCAAAGAAGCTTGAAGATGCTCAGGTCGCTCTGCCGCCAAGCCCCATGCGATTAGTTCAGTTAGTAGGCATTAGGGACCTCGCCAATGTCAACGCATTGGCGGATGGTGGAAGAGTGCCCATCGCGGCTACAGGCGTGACTGCCATCTATGGCGAAAATGGCGCCGGGAAGTCGGGTTATTCTCGGGTATTCAAGCATGCCTGCCGTGCGCGGGATCGGCGTGAACCGATTCTCCCGAACGCAAACCTCGACCCTAAATCGACTGGCGTTGCACAAGCGGTGTTCGAGGCAATGATCGACGGCACCGCAACGGATCTGCCTTGGCGCTACGGAAGCCACGCGCCCGAGCCGTTGTCGGACATTTCTATCTTCGACACACATTGCGCTCGCGCCTACATCGACAACCACGGTGACTTCGCCTATGCGCCCTACGGTCTTGATATCCTTGAAGGGCTGGTCGGCGCATGCAATAAGCTGAAAGTCCGCGCTGCCCAAGAGAGAATGACCAACGCTCCGAGCGATGCCGCCTATACCGGGCTCGCCAAAGAGAGCACTGCCGTCGCCAAGGCACTGCTTGGAATACCAGCCAAAACCAAGCCGGAGGAAATTGAGACCTTGGCCACGCTTTCCGAAGGTGAACAGGAGCAGCTAAGGCTTCTGACCGTCGCCTTGGCTGAAACCGACCCGAAACAAAAGGCGCAGGCGTTGCGACAGAAGGCAACCCGACTGACGGGATTGAAGGCTCGCATCGCCGAAGCGGTAGCATCAGTGAGTGCCGAGAAAATTGGCGAGCTTCAAGCGCTGATCGAGAAATCGAATGCGGCCAAAATGGCTGCGGAACTGGCAGCGACTGAGTTTAAGGAAACCCCTGGCCAACTCCTTGGTACCGGAAGCGACGAGTGGAAAGCGCTCTTCGATGCCGCCAAGGAGTACGCCAAGGTGTGCCATCCTGAACACGAGTTTCCAGAGCTTCCCAAGGACGCAGCATGTCCGCTCTGCCAGAATACGCTTGGGCACGATGCGGCAGCACGTCTCCTCCGATTCGACGCCTTCATTAGACTGACAACGGAAAAGGCAGCAAAGGAAGCGAAGGAGGCGGCTGTAGTGGCCTTCCGCGCGATTCAGCATGCGTCTTTGGACATCATGTTTCGTGATGCGCTTGTTGAAGAGCTATCCGATATCGATCAAACCCTTGCCATAGCGTGCGCATCGATGCAGGAGTGTCTCATCGCCTGCCAAAAGGCCGCGTTACAGGCGGCGGCAGGCAAACTCCAATGGGACAGTGTCATCAGGCTTCCCGACGATCCTCAACCGGGATTAGTTCTCGTTATCAGCAGTTTGCTGGACCACGTCAAGGCTCTTGAAGCCACTACCGATGAGAAGCTTCGCGCAGCAATGGTTACCGAAAAGCTGGAGCTGGATGCCCGCCGGCGGCTTGCAGAGGTGAAGACTGCCGTTATCGAGGCGATGACCAAGCACGAGACTTGCCGCAAGCTGCAAGCGTGCATTGACGGCATGGATACCCGAGGCATGTCGAGGAAGTCGACCGATCTGTCTCGGACAATCGCCAGCCAGGAGCTAGCGGACGCCCTCAACGAGGAACTCAAGCTGCTCAAAGTCCATCAACTTCGGATTGTAATGAAGCCCGAGTCCCCGGGAGGGAAGACCCAATTCAAGTTGGCGCTGCAAATGCCTGGTGGCCGGACTCCTGCAGCGATTCTGAGCGAAGGAGAGCAGCGGGCGATTGCTATTGCTTCCTTCCTTGCGGAGATCAAGCTCGGGAAAGGACGGGGAGGGATCGTGTTCGATGATCCGGTCTCGTCGCTTGATCACAAGCGCCGTTGGGAGGTCGCAGAGCGGTTAGCCGTCGAATCCCTGACACGCCAGGTAATTATCTTTACCCACGATATCTATTTCCTTTGCATCTTGGAGCAAAAGGTGGCCGAAGTGGGCGCAACCTTGACCAAGAACTATATTCGACGGACTGCACAAGGTTTCGGCGTCTGTTCCGAACAGCTTCCATTCGATGTGTTAGGCACGAAGGACCGCGTCGCGCGGCTCAGACAAATGCTGGTGAGCGTCCGTAAGGCCCAACAAGAGGGCGACGATGACGAACATCGGCTTCTGACAGCGACTAGCTATGGGCGGTTGCGTCTGGCTTGGGAGCGCTGCGTCGAAGAGGTCTTGTTCAACGGTGCTGTACAACGGTTCGGCGAAGGCGTGTCAACGCAACGTCTCAAGGCCGTGATGGTGACAGATGACGACTATCGAGAGGTCGAAGCCGGCATGACAAAGAGTTCGAAGTTCGAACATGACGCGGCGGCAGGTGTTAATCGCCTGCCGGTGCCTGACCCGGATGAGCTTAGCGAGGATATTGAGCGGCTATCGAAGTGGAGGGAAAGTGTCAACAAGCGCCAACAGGAAGTCGCCAAGGCGAGGGCGTAGATCACATCTTATCTCGCGTCCGGAATTGCGGGGCTTCGGTGCCTCATCTTTCAGAATGCGTCTCGACGCCAAGACCCAAACAACAAACCGGAACATATGGCTGTTCGATTCGACAACATTCATCCCACCGCACGGGGCAAGGACGACGCATTTAAGGAGCTGACGTGCCAGCTGGCCCGTCGCCACCGACCAGGCAAGGCGGGCGAATTCAGGCGCATTCACGGCGCAGGAGGAGACGGTGGCATTGAGTGCTACTGGACGTTGGAGGACGGTAGCGAAGTCGGCTACCAAGCGAAATACTACCTGCGCTCCGGTGAAGCAGGTTATGTCGGCGTTGGCCGCGTCACGGGCCCGCCCAAGCTGCGCCTGATTTTATGGTCACAGCCGATTCTGGCGACGTCTTTTTCCTGGGGATTGCAAAAGCGAACTATCATCGCGAGTATGAACGGGACTTCGATCGCTGCGAATACTTCGTTCCCGTGCAATGGTTGCAGACAGTCCAAGTCGAGCAGGCAATCCAGGAGGCCGGGATGTTCGACAATCCTAACCCCGTCTGCAGACCGACCACGCCGCAATGGCGTACTACAATCGAGAGACTGAAAGAACACTTCGCCGAATTTGACAGAACCCTGTAAGTTCGACGTTCGTTCGGAGACTAAGTTGTGCTCTCGAGCGCCGCCGCCAGGCAGCGCTCCGCCGCGCTCGACAACACCAGCTCGACGGCCATCTGCGCCCGGGTCAGGGCAACGAACAGCCTGCAGCGCGCCACATCGTCAAGCTCGGCAAAATCGAACTCGGCCACGACCACGGCCGGGGCGCTCTGGCCCTTGTACCGGTAGACCGACTCGAGCAGCAGGTCCCCATTGCTCCAGCGCGGTTCGCCGTTGCGGTCATATTCGCCAGTGAAGCGCCGGGTCGCCCACGGGCCGATGGTGGCACGGTTCAGCAAAGCCGACCTTTCGCGTCCCCTGCCGCTAACGACTGCGATGTCGGCCAGCGCAAAGCCTCGCGCCAGGAGCGAGGCCACGGCGTCCTCCGTCCCGGCCAGCAGTTCTTCGTCACATCCGTAGGTATGGATGCCCGGCGTCTCGCCCTGGTAGGGGTTCAGGCTGCGGACCGGTGGGCGCACCAGCCCGAGCGCATTGATCAGGTCGCAGATCGTGCGCGGGCTGCGGAAGTTGTCGCTGCAGTCGATCGTGACAGCGTCTCTCAGGTCGAACCCTTCGTGCTGGTACAGCCGCTGGGCGTCGTCTTCCAGCACGTACAGCCGGCCTCCGGGCTTCAACCGGTTGCACAGGCACTCCACCCAGCCTGCGTCGAAATCCTGAGCCTCATCGATGACGAGAAGGTCAAGCGTCGGCGTGAAGCCGGTGCTGGCCGCAAGATAGGCGTCGGCCATTGCCCGGAAAGCGCTAGGCGTGAAGTCCGGCTCGCCGTATTCGCGCCGGTGATGCTCGACGCAGAGTTCGTGGTAATTCACGACCTGCACCTTCGGCGACGCCAGCCGGCGCACGTGATCCGCCAGCGTTCGGTTGTAGCAGACATACCCGGCATGCAGGCCGTCGGCGGCAGCATTTTCGAGCAGTTGCAGTGCCAACTGGGTTTTGCCCGAACCGGCGGTTGCCTGGATACGGAAGATGCCGGAAGGGGACCCGATGCGCGGCACCCAGGTCGCCAGGCCATCGGACAGGCGCCGCACTGTTCCTTGCAGCTGGTCGCGCATCACGTCGAGGGTAGGCGTGACCTGGAACTGGTTGAGCAGCAGCCGCCGCAGTGCCGCACGGTCGACCCGGCTGTGCACGCTACCGATCCACTCACGGACGGTCGTCACCATCCCCGCATAGCGCGTGGCATCGATGATCCGGTCGCGCGGGATCGATACCACCTGGCTGTCGCCCAGGTCGTAGTCCGGAAGTACAAGGCAGCACAGCATTGGGGTCTCGAGTTTCGCCGCGTGCAGCCGGTTCTGCATGGCGACGCGCTGCAAGCGCCCCTGGCGCGCCACGTCGCACTCGCCGTCGCTGTAGAGCTTGAACACTTCACCGCCGCGCAGGATGACCGGACCAGCTTTCACTTCCATCAGCAGCAGACAGCCGTCCGGGGACAACACGACGATGTCGATCTCACCGTAGCAATCCCGGCCGCCCCTGAGCGTGTGCAACGCAATGTTGTGGAAGATTTCAAACCCTGCGGGCAAGTAGTCGCGCAGGCGCTCCAGTACTTCCAGCTCGCGGTAGCGCCCGGCGTCCGTGCGCAGGGGCGGGAGAAGATTCGGAGAGATAAGGGCCATGGTCCGGGGAAGGTCGACGAGATTTCCTATTATCAACAATGTTGGGGGACTTGCACAGCAGTTGCAATTCCGAGCAGACGCAACGGTGGTGCCGTGTCCACAGGTGAGGGTATGCCGTCAATCGTCGAGCTGCATGCGAACTGGCGTTGCCGCGCCCACCCGTGCACCAAATGCCGAGTTCCTACGACGGCAGTTGTCGCACCCCACTGCACACTCCTTGTTGCCGAACTCATCATCGAGTAGTGACTGGCAGGGGCGTAACAGGTTCTTACCTCTAACTGCCTTGTCCACTTATATGCACAGGTGCCTGTCGGTTTGTAATTAAAAGTTTGGCATTGCTTCGCCAGTGTTGCTATTATTTATTTTCCCAAATGCAAGGGGATCGGCGTGCAGAGCGCAACTTTTGGAAGGCACACGATCGTGGTGCCGAGCCGTTTGGCATGCGCGCCGCCCGGCTCGCGGCAGCACGGGCAGGGCGCCATGGGGTGTAGGTGCTCAGTTTTCCGCAGTTGGCAGCGCACCTTGCAGGAGGCCTTGTCCAGCCCGCAGACGATGATGCGCTGTACCGTGCAATCAGCGGGTGCCTCCCAGACCGATTCCACTATTTTTAATTTTCGGTGCCGCGAGCCCGCTCATGATGACCACCGTACCTGTCGACGCAATCGATGCCAGCACACTCCAGCGCACCAGCACGAGGTCGCCCTGGATTGGAAGAGTCCTGTGGTTGACGCTGACGCTGCTGCTGTGCGTGACAAATGTCCTGACGCTACTTGACCAGGATTTTCGAAACAATGCGTATACGGTGCTAGCGCGCATTGCCGCGAGCCCGGCGCTGGGAACAGTAGGATTGTCTTCAGTGGCAAAGAAGATCGAGGAGAGCAATCCGGCGGCTGCGGAGAAGAAGGCGGTGCAACGGGCAACACTACGCCTCGTCGCAAGCAGCACCGCCCTGCAGCGCGAGATCGAGAGTCTCACCACCGAAAAATCCAAGCTTGTAACGCAGCGCCAACATCTGCAAAAACAGCTTCGCGCCAGTGAGCAGCTCATCGCCTTGCACAAGTACAGCATTTCAAAACTCGGCATTAGAGTGCTGAGCCGTGCCGGAAGAAGCGTCAGCAGGCATCTGGCGGCACTGCCGGGACACGCCTTGCCAGTGCTTAGCGCAACCGTGGCGGTCGGCAGCGTCGCCCTCGATATCCACGACGCCTGCGAAAGTCTGAAAGAGCTGGACGAGCTCAACCAAAGCGTCGGCCTGTCTGGCGTGGATCAATCCAGAGTGTGCGGCGTAGCCGTCCCCACGTCCGATGAGATCCTCGCTGCGGCCCGGCAGAACTGGAGGAAGGCGTACGACACATCGGCTGAGGCTCTTAATACCGGCGCCCAGCGGATTCCCCGATTGCCGCCATCGGTATCGCTGGAGTGGGTGCAGAAATGGCTGCCGAGTTTGCCTGGCCGATAGTCGCGACCAAGTTCCATCCGCCATGGAGCGGACACCCTAGCCGGCTGTTGCCAAAATAAACGGTTACCTTTCATTGGTAACCAAAGTCGTGTATGTTCCATTTCCATTGCTGAGAGGACATTAATTGGATATTGCAGAACAGGTTGATCTGGTACTGGCCGCGCGGCGCACCCGGTTGCCGGCGGTACGCGAAAGCCGGGGGCGCCTGGAAGCGCTCGATAGCGCGTTGGGCGCGCTCGATGAGGCCCTCACGGGGCTCGGACGGCATCCGCGTGCGCCGGGGGAACTACGCGCCGTCATTGCTGGCGCCGACCTGCAGTCGTGCCGCGGACAGGTACATGCTGCCTTGCAGGAAATGGCGCGGGTGCAGGCGCGCTTCAGCCGCCCAACGGTCAACTTGGGCGTCTCCGGGCAGGCCCGGGTGGGCAAGAGCACGCTGTTGCAGGCTTTGTCCGGCCTCGGCGAAGACGCCATCCCGACCGGTACAGGCAACCCGGTGACGGCGGTACGCAGCCGGATCCTCAGCGCTCCGGAACGCCTTGCCAGACTCCGCATGCATAGCTGGGCCAGTTTCCGCGACGAAGTACTGAAACCATATCATGACGACCTGGGACTCGGTGCGGTGCCGGCGACGCTCGACGAATTCCGCGATCGAAACTATCCAGCACCCGGCCCCGAGGATGAAAACTCCCGCAATGTCATGCTCAAGCGGCTGCGTGGCATGCGCGAGTCCCTTGGCTCGTACGCGGGCCATCTGGACGGCGCGGAAATCAAGGTGTCTGACTTTTCCGCACTGCGTGCGTGGATCGCGTACCCGAAGCGCGATGCTGCAGGGCAGGTGGATAACCGTTACCTTGCGGTGCGGGAGGCCACGATCGAGTGCCCGTTCCCGCATCCGCTCGCGCGTTCCATCGGCCTCGTCGATCTCCCTGGTCTTGGGGAAATCGCGGCGTCCGCGGAAGCGCACCACGTCAAGGGGCTGCGCGACGACGTCGACTTCGTGGTGCTGGTCAAGCGCGCCAACGAGGGCATGGCCTTCTGGACCAGGCAGGATGCATTGGCGCGCAAGCTCATCGACGAAGCGCGCATGCCAATTTCGAATACATCCGACTTCCTCGCTATCTTGTCGAACGAGGGCGGGGTCCCAGAAGAAACGCTCGATGAGATGCTTGATTCCATCAGGCGCGATGCCAACGTCGGCCTGGAGCATTCGCCAATTAGGTTGTTCCAGTGCCAGGGAAAAGACCCGGTGAACATTGGACGGCAGTTACTCGAGCCGGCGCTGGCGCACTTGGCCGAGCGGCTACCAGTGATGGACGCCGAGGTACTGGAGCACGCGCGGCTCCTGGCGGGCGCTGCGGCCGATCAGGTCGGCACCCGCCTGCAGGCACTTGAAGCGGCAATCACGGCCAGCCTGCCCGAGGTCGGGGGAACCGCGGAGAAACTGCGTGACCTGACCACGAACCTGCGCCAATCGATCGCACGCGACCTGCTGCCCATCATCGAGCGCCACCGCGCAAGTGCGCGCGCCGAGACCGACGATCCGGTCCTGACCGGGGCGATCCGCGACGCGCATGCACGCATCAAGTCCTGGGCCGGCGAGGCACTTGGCGTCGGCGAAGCGGCATGGATGGACAAGGCGCTCGGGGATTTTGCCGTGCACAAGCACAGCGGCAACGTCGCAATGAGCGAACTGAACCGGATACGCGTCCATATTGGCGAAGTGTATTGCGGCCTCGACGGGCAACTAGCGGCACAGACCGGAGCCCTGTTCGACGAAGTCGGCGGTGTGCTAGCCCGGCGCTGCGGACGCCTACTGCAGGGACTGTCTGGACGTGAGGCGCTCGAACGGCTGGTAGCGCAGTTGGTGGCGGGCGACGAAACCTGCGCCAACCTGCAACGTGCGACGCGTGACCTGGCGGGCCTGAAAGTGAGCTATCGCAGCCACTTCCACCCGATCGTCCGCACGCGCCTGGATATCCTCGACCACCAGTACTGGGATCCGGAGACGCAGCGCATGGAGCCGACGATCCGCGTGCCTGCAAACGACGAAGGCGGTGCCCGGCACCTGCTGGGCGAGCTGCGTATGCTCGCCATCAAGGCGTCGGCATCGGTACGCGACGGCCTGCTGCGCGAAGCGAGCCTGATGGAGAAGATACTGCACGCCGCCGTCGAGCAGTTCGAGGACAGCTTCATGCGGTCGGGAACGAGTGAGAAAGAATTCGACCGCTTCGCGCGCTCATGGCGCGACGAACTGTTCCCTGGACAGTTCGACGCCGTCACCAGCTCGCGCCTTGACGTACGCCAGGCGAAAACAGCCTTTGCCGGCGCGCGCAGCGCCATCGACAACCTGAAAGTGAAGACACCGAATGAGTGATAACGAATACAAGATCGCCCTAATCGGGCCAACGCGTGTCGGGAAGACTTCCCTGATCAGCTCGATCCTGGCCGATGCGGAGACGGCGCTTGCCGGCACGCCCGCCAGCATGAAGGCCCGGGGTTCGACCTTCGCCCGCATTTCCGAAAACGTTGATGAGTTGACCGGCGCGCTCGCGCACGGGCAGTTCGAACCTGAGGCGGTTAGGAACAGCACTAGCGACATCAGCATCTATGAGCTTGCGCTCGAGGTGGGCAAGTCCAGCCTGCCGATCAGGATCCTTGATTACCCCGGCGGCTGGCTCAGCGAACAACCGCCGGAATGGAAGGAGTGCGCAGATTGGATCAACCAGTCCAGCGTGCTGATCCTGCCGGTGGACGCCGTGGTGGCAATGGAGTGCGCGACCGGGGCGGAGGAAAAAGCCTGTCGTGTACGCTTGAGGATTACCGCAGTGACCGGCGTTGTGCGCGAATGGGCGAAGGCGAGGAAGCTTGCAAATGCGCCGGGAACGCTCATCCTCGTGCCCGTCAAGTGCGAGACTTACCTGGTCGCGCCCGGCGCCACGCGCGCGCGCGCCGACAAGCTTCAACGGCGCCTGGTGGAAGATTTGTACGAGAAAATGTTTGCCGCGCTGGCGGCGGAAATGGGCAGCAGCGACTTGGTGTCCGCCTATTACGCCCCGGTGAATACGATTGGTTGCGTCGACTTGGTCGACGCCGGTTGGGAAATGGCCGAGGATCGCAACCTCGAATGCCACCCTCTGTTCCGCGTACTGCCCCCCGGCAAGAGAAAGGTCGACGGCGCGCTGGACGTGTTGATCCTGCTCGCGCGCAGGCTGGTCGGCGCTGAGAACGCGCAGGATCGCAATGCACTGGCAACCCTGTGGCGTTACCTGACGGGCGAAAGCCGCGAGTTGCGATCGACGTTGGAGCGCCTGAACGACATGAAATTGAGCCCGCGAGCCCAGCCGATTCGGGTCCGGGAACTGGCATGAACGGTCTCGCGCTCCAGGTGCGCACGCGTTCCAAAGTGCTCGATTATCGTTTTGTAGGGGCCGCTCAGCCCTCCGAGCGCTGGTGGGAAAAGGCCTATGGGCGCTGGACCGACTTTTCCCGCCTGACGATCTTGGTCGAACCCGGGAGATTCTTCGTGTCGGGCATCGGATACAAGCGCACCGACAGCAAGGGCGCGCGCATCCATTACGCGCTCAATGCCCGGGTCGAGCCCGAGGGGCGCGCCCTCGCTGCGCAGATGCTTGCTTGGCTGTGCGAGGTGCGGCAGCGTACCGGTTCGCTCGACGAGGTCGGCGCGCGCCTGGATGCGCTCGGTGAAGACGTCTGGAGCGCCGCGCTGCAGGGGAATCAGGCCGCGATCGACAGGGTTGATGCCGGCGTCATGAACCTGCTGCAGGAAAGCCCCCGCCAGACGGACCAGCGGGCTGCGCCGCAACCATTCCTGCTGGCCGCTGCGGATCCGCAGGCGTTTGCACGACTCGGAGCCCTCGCGGCGGCAGTCGTGGCCCTAGAGCCAGGCGGTCCTGAACGCGCGGTGTACCTGAACCTAGCGTCGTCGAGTGAACTCGCACCGCTGCTACAGCATGGGGCAAGCGCTGTCGTCTGTCGGGAGATCGATACCCGCCCAAAGTCCTCGCGCCCGCTTCTGGCGGGCGCGGCGGTCGTGATGCTTGGGCTGATCGTGGCAGCCGTACTTCTTCTTCAGACGGCACCTAGCTAAACAGGTCTTTGCGCTGACATAATTCGGGAACAGGTTATTCATATGGTATCCACGCTTTCATGGCTCGATCACGACCGCGCCGCCGCCGAGCGCAGCATGCGCATGCTGTCCTTCTTCAAGGAACGCGAAGCCCGCGACGAGCTCGGCATTGGCGGTATGCGGGACGCGATCGCGGACCAGCTTTTCCCCGGCACGTCGACAATCCAGACCCGGCTGCGCTACGTCTTTTTCATTCCTTGGCTTTACGCCCAACTGGAACAAAAGAATACGTCCGCGTCGAATTATCCGGGCGCCGCCCGCCAGGCCGAGGGCCGGCTGTTGCAGGCGCTGATCGACAACGAGCCCGCAACCGAAACCGGGGTTATCGGCCGCGAGGCGGGCAGCACGCTGAAAAGGCTCCCCAGTTCCGTGTACTGGGCGGCCCTGGGCAACTGGGGCATACGCAAGGGTGACGAAACCCAGCAACAATATTTCGCCCTGGCCGACAGGCGGCGTACACTCCGTGCGGGACGCCGCCGCCGCGACGATAACGACGCACACGACAGCGATGCCGGCAGCCACGGCTGGGACCTGCAAGCCCTGAAGCTCTGCCCCGATACGTTCCCTGATGAAATCCGCCTGCGATTGACACGTGCCGAATCCGAGTTCCTGCTCGACCGGTGGAGCAAGACGCACAAGAATTCGCTGCTGACCTGGCTGGCCCTGGATCTTCGTCATCGAGAGGCGCCGCCTGACACGGATCGTATCTGGGAGCACCCGCGGTTCGCCGATTTCCCGGCCCCGATCAAGGATCTGATCGTCGATGGGCGCCGTCTCGACGCGCTGACCCAGGGGGCGGCGCTGCTGTACAACCTGCAGCTCGCGGAACTCGATGAGCGCGACGAGCGGGTTGCCCACTATACGGAACGGCTGGGAATTTGGGCAGCGCAGGAGTTGCCCGACTGCGCACAGTGGAAACTCGGCGACTTCTGGCCCCGGGTGCTGGGGAAGGGACATACCATCACGAGCGATACGCAACGGTTCATCGAGCAATGGCGCGACATCGCGGTAACGGCCGCGGGCGCGGCAGGTGGCTCGGCCGCGGGCAGGCAGTTGATCGCGGCCCGGGAAAGTAAGCTCAAGGGAGGGCGCTCGCGTTTCACCAACCGGGCGGCACTCAAGCAATGGGGTGGCGCCGCCGGCACCAGCCCGCTGACGTATCGGTGGCCAATCGCCAGCTCCCTGCTGGCGGAGTGGCATCTGGGATGGAAGCAGCCATGATTCATTCTGAAAAACGCAGCCTGCTGACCGATGCGCTGACGCCTCCGCCAGGCTATAGCTTCGACAGCGGCGTGGCGACCACGTTCTCGCTCGACCTCGTGACCCTGCTCGGACTGCCGCTCCACCTGGCGTGGCTCGGTCATGCGCAGGGGCAGGCGGAGGAGCCCGATCCGATCGCGGCGATCGAAGCGCTGCGCCGCACGGCGGGGCAATTAACCATATTTTGCCAGCGCGGGCGGATGCAGATCCCGCGCGTGGCCAGTCCCCTGCTCGGACTGCTCGAGGGGATGGTGCACGAGGTCACGGCCCCGCACGGTGGCGCATTCCACCCGAAGGTGTGGCTGCTCAAGTTTGTCTCGCCGTCGGGGCCGGCCTGCCTGCGGCTGCTGATCCTGTCGCGCAACCTGACCGACGACTGCTCCTGGGACGTGTCGCTGTGCCTGGACGGCACGGTCGGACGCAAGCTGCTGGCCGTGAACAAGCCGTTGCGTGCCTTGCTGGCGAAAACGATCGATGCGAGCCACAAGCCGCTTGGCGCCAGTCGGGCGGAAAACGTGCAGGGCCTGATGGAAGAGACGATGCGCTGCGAGTGGGAGCTGCCGGCCGGCTTCGACGAGCTGCGCTTCCATGCGCTCGGGGTGGGGCGCAGGCCGGAGGCATGGCTGCCGGCGCCCGACAGCGGGGACTGGGACGAGCTGGGCGTCATTTCGCCGTTTGTCACCGAGGCGGCGCTCGGCCGCTTGGCCGCTCTGTGCACCTCCGCGCCTTTCCTGATTTCGCGCGCCGAGGAACTCGATGCCCTCGCGCCCGGCGCTGCGGCCGCATACGACAGCGTCTGGATCATGGATGAGCGGGCGGAATCGAGCGACAAGGAGGAGGCCGTGCCCGGGCGCGAGCGCGGCTTGCACGCCAAGGTATTCGTCGGCAAGCGGGGCTGGAATACCCATCTGTTCGTCGGTTCCGCAAACGCTTCGAACGCCGCCCTGCTTGCCGGCAGAAACGTCGAGTTCATGGCCGAACTGATCGGCAAGGCAAGCAAGGCCGGCAGGCCGCGCGACTGGCTGGGCGACGAGGGCATCAGGCCATTGCTGGCACCCTACATGCGCACCGAACCCAACGACGAGGTCGATGACCTGCTGCACCAGCAGTGGCTCGAAGAGCTGCGCGTGCGCCTGTGCGCCGCTGCGTTGACGCTGCACTGCGCAGCCCATGAAAACGGCTGGTCGGTCGACATGGCCGGCCTGGAACGCGTCGACACCGGCGAGGTCGAGGCCTCGGCGTGGCCGGTGACGGTCAGGATCGACACTGCCGTCGCCCTGCACGGCGCGAATCCGGTCGTGCGCCTCGGCGTGTATGCAGTGCAGGACGTCACCTCGTTTGTCGGCTTCAAACTGGTATCGGGCAAGCACGAGCTGTGCTTCGCGCTGGCGCTTCCCCTGCACGGTGCACCAGAGGACCGGGAAGTCGAGATGCTGCGGGCGGTGCTGCGTAATCGCGACGGCTTCGTGCGCTACCTGCTGCTGTTGCTTGGGGATTGGGAGGGTGGAAGCGGTGGCGAGGACGGCGCTGGGAACAGCAGGCCGGGCTGGTCGGGCATGGAGGCGCCACCGTTGTTCGAGATGCTTGCGCGGGCCTACGCGCGTGACCCGGCGCGCCTGGTACACGTGTCGCAAGTAGTGGCGCGCCTGCAGAACGAGCGTGGCGGACAGGATGACGAAATCCTGCCGGCCGAATTCATGGATATCTGGCAGTGCTTCGAACGCGCGGCGAACGAACAGGAAGCTAAATGACAAAGAACCTGAGCAAGAGTGCGTCGTCGAAGGCGGTCATGCAGGGGCTGAAGGATTTCCAGCGCCGCACCGTCAACTTTGCCTTTTCCCGCATGTTCGAGGCCGCGCAGCCGGCCCTGCGCTTCCTCGTTGCCGACGAGGTTGGTTTGGGGAAAACGCTGGTCGCCAAAGGCCTGATTGCCAGGACCATCGAACGGCTCCAGCACGAGGGCAAGAAACGGATCGATGTTATCTACGTATGCTCGAATGCCGACATCGCCGTGCAGAACGTCGCGCGCCTGATGCTGCCGGGCCAGGCCGCGTTTTCAAAGGGGACACGCCTGACCTTGCTGCCGCTGATGACCAGCGACCTGAAAGAGCACCCGGTGAACTTCATCAGTTTCACTCCGGGGACCACGTTCAGCCAGGCTAACAGGACTGGCCGCAAGGAAGAGCGCAAGCTGATCTATCAAATGCTCCGTGGAGTAGATGGTATTCACGAGCGCGGCCTGCGCAATGCAATGCGCGGCGGCGCGGGCGACACCTGGTATGACGCGGCCGACGAAGCGCTGGAATACGACGAAGACATCGCGCGGATGTATCGCAAACGCGTCAGCAAGGACAAAGCCCTGATGGCCGCGATCGATGCCGTCGCGTCGCGCTACCGCGATCGGCGCCACCGTATTACGAGCGACGACGAAGAACGCTGCCTCGCGCTGACCGGCGCGCTGCGCAGCGCGCTTGCCAAAACTTGCCTGGCGGCCCTGCAACCCGATCTGGTGATCCTCGACGAATTCCAGCGTTTCGGCGAGCTGTTGGACGACCCTGAAAAGAATGCATCGGCAGAGCTGGCGCACGAGCTATTCAATTACAAGGCCGACCTGCGCGTGCTCCTCCTGTCCGCAACGCCCTACAAGATGTACGCCTCGGACGACGATAGCGAAGACCATTACAAGGATTTTCTTCGCACCCTGGGGTTCCTGATGCCGCGGCAGCCGGAGCGGGTGGCGAAGCTGGAAGCCGATATCCGCGAATTCCGGACCGGCCTGCTCGACATGCGCAGCGAAGCGGACCTGCCGGCGCTGTCCGACGTAAAGAATCGCATCGAATCGATGCTGAAGCGCGTCATGTGCCGCACCGAGCGCGTTGGCACGACTGTGCGCGCCGATGCAATGGTGGGCGAGCGCCTTCTCGTGCCGCGGCTGGAATCGCGCGACCTGGTCGACTTTCGCATTGTCGATACGATCGCGCAGCGCCTGAAAGAGCCCGATACGGTGGAATACTGGAAGTCCAGCCCTTACTTGCTGAACTACATGCGGGACTATTCGTTCAAGACCGCGGTCCGGAAAGACCAAGACAACCGGCAGTCCGCCCTGGCCGACCTGCTGGCGCCCGCCCGAGGGAACACCATTTCGGCGGCCTCGATCGATGCCTACGAGCGGCTCGATCCCGGTAACGCGCGGCTCAGGACCGTGCTCGCAGACATCGAAGCCCGCAACCTGCACCGCTTGCTGTGGATGCCGCCGTCTCTTGCGTACTGGAAGCCGGCCGGTGTGTACGAGAAGGTTGGGTCGGTATCGAAGCAAATAATCTTCTCCGCCTGGAACGTTGTTCCGGACGCGCTGGCGACACTGCTGTCATATGAAGTCGAACGCAGGATCGTGCACGAGGCCAACTCTGACGTGCCTAGTTATGCCGAACTGGGCAAGCGTTTTGCCCCGCGCCTGCGCCTGTCCCGGCACGGCGACGGACGCCTGGCGGGAATGTGGAACCTGATGCTCATGTACCCATCGGATGCGCTTGCCACCCTGGTTGACCCATTGCGCTGGGGCGGGCAAGCAGGAGAGGCGCTTTCGATCGAGGAGGTGCGCCAGCGCGCCGCCCTGTGCCTCGCGCCGCATGTCGAAGCCTGTGTCGATCGGACGGTCGCGCACGGCAACGAAGATCGCCGCTGGTATTGGGTTGCGCTGGCACGGCTCGAAGCGTCGCTTGCACCCGAGAGCCGCGCCTGGTGCGCCGGCCATTGGCGTCATGCCCGCCTGGCGGGCGAGGCCGAGGAGCATGAGGAGCCGGAGTTCGACACGGTGTTCAGCGCGCATGTCCAGCAGTGGCTGGCGGCTTGGGATGGCCGGGTTGCCGACCTGGGGCGTGTGCCGGCCGACTTGCTGGACGTCCTTGCCGCGCTGGCGCTGGCCGCGCCTGCTACCTGTGCCTTGCGCTCACTGTCGCGCCAGTGGCCACAGGCAGACGCCAGCCGCAATGAGCTGCTGGGCGCCGCCGCCCGCATTGCCGAAGGCCTGCGCAGCCAGTTCAACTCGCCGCGGGCAGTTGCACTGCTCAAGGGGAATGAGGACGATGGCTCGTACTGGCAGAAGGTGCTGCATTACTGCGCCGACGGCAACCTGCAGGCCGTGCTCGATGAGTACGTTCACGTCCTGAACGAATCGAAAGGACGGACACGCCCGGAACTGTCGCCCGCTGAAGACCTTGCCGAGGCTATGGTCGAAGCAATGACCCTGCGCACGGTGGCCCTGCGGCCGGATGAAATCACGATCAGCGACGGGCGGCTGCGGATCGAGCCTTTTACCACGGCCATGCGCAGCCACTTTGCCGTGCGTTTCGGCGGAAAGGATGAAGAGGAGGGTGGCACCTCGCGCAAGAAGTCGGTGCAGGGCGCATTCAATTCGCCGTTCTGGCCATTCATCGTTGTGTCGACGTCAGTCGGACAGGAAGGGCTGGACTTTCATCCATGGTGCCATGCGGTTACCCACTGGAATTTGCCGACGAATCCTGTCGACATGGAACAGCGTGAAGGGCGCGTCCACCGGTACAAGGGCTATGCCGTACGCAAGAACATTGCGAGCAAATATGGCGACGCGGTGCGTAACGGCGCGAGTTCCGGCGTGCCGGACCCATGGAACGAACTGTTCGCGCTTGCAGTTGCCGACCGGCCCGCCGAAGCAAACGACCTCGTCCCCTACTGGATTTATGAGCTCGAGGGTGGAGCGTGCGTGGAACGTCGGGTCATGGCTGTGCCGATGAGCCGGGACGAAACGCGCTATCGGCGTCTCAAGCGCAGCCTGGCGCTGTATCGCATGGTGTTCGCCCAGCCGAGACAGGAGGACCTGCTGGCCTGCCTGGAGCAAACCATCGGCGCAGAACGGGCGGCCGAGATTGTCGCGCGCTGGAGGATCAACCTCGAACCGGATGCCGGTGCGGGCGAGTGAGCCGGCGCCGTAAGGTTTGACCTGTGGCTTTTCTGAATTGCTTGCGACATCTTTTGTCGCTCCGGCTGCGATGATGGCGCGTGTTACCGGGACGCCGGGCGATCGCCGGTTGACTGCGGCGCCCATCAATTTTTAATTTCTTATGGGAAATTATTTTGTTAATATGCCGGCTCCCGTGCTCCAGGCCGCAAAGCGCAGACCGCAGTCATGAGGTCCGCCATTTTCGTCCGGACCGCACGTTTTACTGATAGCTGCCACTCGACAAGCGAGAGCGAATGAACAAGGATGAAATGCGCGCTTTACGGGCGCAATACGCGTACCCGCCGGGCTGCTTGAAGCCGACCATGCAGGAGGACGCCAAGGTTCACGTGCTTGGCAGTTTGCGCCTGCACGTGGTTTCGCCGACTACTGCGGAGTGGGCACGAGCGGAAGTGCGCGCGCGTCATTCCTCAGTGGGGCTGGATCAATTCCATACCGGGCTGCTCCTGTCCGACGATGCAGAAGACCAGCAGCATGGGTTGCTCTCGTGTGTTACGTGGGGTTTCATTTCGGGCACTGACCTGCTGATCAGGCCCGAAAGGGCTTTCGGAAAGGCTGGCAGCCTGCTCGAGGGCGCTGGCGCCCGCCGACCACCTCAGAGGCCGGAGGAAGTGAGAGCCCTGCTCGATACCGCGCGCCGCGCAGCTAGGGACGGCAACTTGGCGACGGCAGTGCGAGCCTGTCTTCGGATTAAATTCATCGGCCCGGCGTTTGCAACAAAACTCGTCATGATGATGCGCCCGGATATCGCCGCCGTACTCGATTCCGTGATCAATGAGCGCCTCCTGGATCACGCCGACCCTGAACTATTGGCCATCCATGGACCGATGGATACCTTACCCAGCGCGCGCGCGCGGGAACGCTTCGTTGCGCGATACCTGCAGTGGTGCAGCTGGTGCACGCGGCAGGCGCAAGCGCTAAATGCCGAGGGAAGTACCTGGCCCGACTGGGATGGGGTCGAACACCGGTGGCGCGCGGTTGATGTCGAGCGCGCATTTTTTGCGATGGGCCGGCCGGCGAGAAACGACTGATCGCGCAGCTTTCGCGCCGGGTATATCGCAACAAGTTGCCCGGTCTTCAACCATTCTCCGATAAATGAACGATGAAGCCCTACGACATTCCCTTGACACTGCGCGAGCTTGAAACGGACCAGCTCATGCCACATCCGCCGAAAACGCGAATCGGTGGAATTGAGAAGTATTTGCATGCCGCCGCCGAAGCCGCACACCGCGCACTTGGAGGGGCAAAGCCCGAATGTGAGGCATTTCTCGGCGCGATAGGCGGATATGACGCAGAAGTGAAAGCCGCATCAATTACGCTGGAAGCCAGTGCTGCGCCAAGCGTGCGGGACGCTATCGATGCTTACCGGCTGCACTATGACATGCTCAGGAAAAAACTGGACAACCTGGTCCTGGAGGCTTCGAGCACCTTACAAATTGCGCTCGCGGATATCGAGCGGGATGCGAATTTCGTAACGATCATGCTTTTCGGCCGTACCCGTGCCGGAAAAAGCACGACGATGGAGGCGTTGACGGGGGGAGACGGGTCGACTATCGGCGTTGGCCGCCAGCATACTACGACCGATATTCGTACCTATTTTTTCCCCAGATCACCCGATGGTAGCGCTCCTGATCAGCCGCTGCTCCGGATTGTGGATACACCGGGAATCGAAGGGTTCGAAGGACAAGCGCTTGGCGCCATGGCTGAAAAATATGTGGAGCGGTCGGACCATATTCTGTTCCTCCTTTCGGACGACAAAGCCACCGCCGACGAGCTGGATCGTTTTGGCTCCATCAAGACGCAAGGAAAAGGTGTTACCGTCCTGCTTAATGTAAAAGAGACGGATGCCAATCTGGATTTGCTGGTTACCCATCCGCAGCTCGTCTTCAAGGACGATCAGATTGCCGGGCATACCCGGCGGATCTCGGGCTACCTCGAACGCCAGTTCGACATTCCGCCACCGCGCCTGATTCCGATTCATGCCCGCGCCGGGTGGATAGGCCGGCGGCAGGAGGATTTGCCGGATGGTATCTCGGACCGGGAAGCCTTGATCCGCAACAGCCGCCTGCCCGATCTGGAGGCGCGTATCACCGAGTTCATACGGGAAGACGCGGTCCCCGCCAGGTTGTGCGCACCGCGAGATTTGCTGCTTGGTTATCTATATCCGTTGAAGCATGAACTGCTTCCTTTTGCGCGTCAGTTCGAGCGCATGACCAGGGAGATCCGTGAACTCGCCCGCAAGCTGGAAGAAGGCGCGGAACGTGCGCGCCGGCGGGCGTCAAAGCGCTTCCCGCTGCTTCGCGCGCGCTACCAAGCGGCCAGCGATGCGATACCAGGGATGGTGGATACGATCATCCAGGAGGGTGCGCGCGGTGGGGCGTTGCGGATTCAGCGCCGCAGGCTTATGGAACAGCACGGAGTTTCGGACGCTGCACAATGGTTTACCGCGGCCGCCATGCAGGACTTCGAGGCGGAAATCGCGGAGCAAATCCGCGTCGACGCTTTTGACCACGTGTTTTCGCAGCGCGAGGATTTCGACGACCTGCTGGGTGGATATCATGAGGCCGAAAAAAGCGCAAACAAGCAAAAGTACGCGCGCGCTGCAATCCGGACTGCCGGCGGCGCGGGTGCTGGCGCACTGGCAACATGGGCGGTAACGAACTGGTGGAATCCTACCGGCTGGGTCGCTGCTGTTGGCGCGCTGGTTGTTGTTGGCACCAGTATGCTTGGTTCGGAAGCTGCCCGGGCGGTGACTGAGAAGCTGGAGCGTTCATCGCGAAAAGACATGATGGATAAACGCAGCGAAATCGTCACCAGACTCCGCGAGCAGGTGTGGGCCGATTTTTCAGCTGTCAAAAGTGGCTGCGAAGGATGGCTTGGCAAGACGCAGTCCGCGTACGTCGAACTTGCGACAGGGGTTGCGCGTCCGATTGGTACTTCTGCTCAAAAGCTTGCGCAGGCGACGCAGGATTGCCTTCGTCAGGTAGACGAGATCGGAGACAGGGTCAACACGTCGCTGGTAAAGGACCTCTTCCGAGCGCTGGTCCCGGAGTGCGCCAGCGGAAGTGTACGGGTGGTGGCGGTCGCCAGGAAACCTGGCTATCGAACCAAAGTCATCGTCGTGTCCGAGCCGCCTGGCCGAGTCAATGCGAAAGCGGTCTGCATCGGCCGGCAGGGCCAGCGCATCAACCAGATCCGGCGTGCCCTGGGCAGTGAAATTGTGGATTTGGTAGATGGCGCGGACTCAACGCAAGCTCAGGCGTTCCAAGCCCTCGGCTTGATCCGCGGAGAGCTCCCCGAGATGGAACTTTATGAAGACTCCCGGATGGTACAGCTTCGATTTGCCGATGCGTCGCAGATTTCGGCTGCCATTGGCCGCGACGGTTCGAATGTGCGTTTAGCGAAACAACTTTGCGGTTGGAATATTTTAATTGGGGAAAAAGTAAAATGAGCATTGCCTATTCGCGCTACTTCAAAAAACTCGATGAGCTCATGGTTGAAGCGAATCGGCTCATCAGCGCCGCCGGCCTGCCAGAGCCGGTACCGCTGCGGGGTCGCCTGGCCGAGGTGCATGAGCGCCTGGTGACGCAGGCGCCGCTACGGCTTGTGCTGACGGGTGAGTGGAATGCCGGCAAGTCGTCGTTAATCAACGCCTTGACCGGAGCCACCATGAAGATCGACGCCGACGTTTGCACTGACGCGAATGTGTCTCTCGATTGGCAAGGCTTGACCATCATGGACACGCCAGGCATTCAAGCGGAAGGATCCGGCACGGAACACGATCGTCTGGCCCGGGAGGCGACCGTCGGCGCTGACCTGATCCTGTTTGTCATTACGAATGAACTCTTCAATCCGCGCCTGGCCGACTATCTGCGCTTCATCCTCGACGATAGCGGCCTAGCGTTAGCTGGAAAGACTGCCCTCATCGTCAACAAGATCGATCGGGAGTCAAATGCGGAGGATACGCTGCTGGGTGAAATTCAAAAGGTACTTGGACCACACCAGCAAGTGCCCATTCTATTTTGTTCGGCGGGGAAGCTGCTGGAATCGAAATCCGCGCCTCTGGAGCTGCAACAGCGGTTTATTGGCCAAAGCCGAATGGCGGCGCTCACCAGCGCTATCGACCAGTTCGTGGATGATGCTGGCGCACTGGGTCGCTTGGCGACTCCGCTTCAGGTCGTTGCCGAGATAGTCGACATACTGGAGGCCAGTGCCGTTGAGTCGCCAGATGCGAAAAACAGGTTGGAACTGATCAGGCGTCAGAAGGGCGTGCTGCAGGGTTTGCAGAAGCGTTTGCTTGAGGTAAGGAAGGGATGGAAGCAGCAAGCCTACTCTACGGTGATGCGCCAGTCCGAATCCGCTGTCAACCAGATTGGCGAATTCACGGACGGTAGCGATCTGCAGGGCCTGTTCGAGTCGGGAATGAACCAGGCAGTCGCCGATCTAGAACAACTGCACGAAGGGATCCGAAGCGACATCGATGAGGCCATCGAAGAAGCACAAACCAAGCTCGATGACATTGGCGTGAGCCCACTGGCAAAGGACTTGGAGCGCTCTGAGACCGCGAGGGGCGGATTCGTTGGCGTCGGTTTCAAAGGAGATCGGCCTGATGAGCATAATCTTGCCGGAAAATTCGGGCAAGCATCAGCGAAGCCACTGAAAGAGGGGCTCGATGCTGCCGCCCAGAACGCCGAAGCTATCCGCGATGCTGTGTACAAGGTAGGCAAAATGTTGGGCAAGAAATTCCGGCCATGGGAAGCGGTAAATACTGGGCAGACGATCGCCAATGTTGCGGGGAAGCTCGGGAAGGCGGTCCCTTTTCTCGCAGCATCGCTTGATTTTTACCTGCAGTATCGAGAAGAAAAGGTTAAGGAAGAAAAAGCTCGCTACTTTGCTCAACTGCGCCAGTCACTTCGAAATGCCTTCGCTGACCAAGCGAAACTGGAAGCTGAAATGCTAGAGGCGGGTATCGTGAGCGTTTCCAAAGGCCCCGTTGCGGATGCTCTTGCTGGCTTGGATGCGGGTGCAGCGGAAGTGGCGGCGGTGAACAGCACGAAATCGGCGCTGGCAACTGAGGTCTCAGCACTGAGAGAGCGTTGTACTGTTTTGCGCACCGGGATTCTGAGCGGTGTTTCGCACGAACCTTCAGGAGTTTGAGAACAGCGGAAACTCGGCGGCCAAAGGGGCGTGGCGTCGCGCTCGGCTTTCTCAGCTTCCTTTTGCCCGTAGCTGACGGCAGCAGCGCGGCTGCCGCTGTCATGTGCAGCTTGCTCGGGCACGGCGCCAATTAAACGGCGAGACGTTGAGCCTGCTGCCCCAAGCGCTGCCGATTTGGGCGGCCATTTCTATAAAGAAAAAGCGAAGCCGTCCAGCGCCTCATCCCGTTGTGGGTGCTTTCTGACTACAAACGCGGCGTTGAGTAACTGCCGGACGGCTACTCTGAGGCGGCGCTCAAGCGCGTATGGCGCGCAGGGCACTCGCGTGGTGGATGACCCGTCTGCGGTATACCTTCACCGAGGCGTCGCCGTTCGAGCGTCAGGTGCATCTCGCTGAACTGGAGAATGTCGGATCGTGGAGGGCAATGCAGACGGCTCTCGCGGAAAATTACGTCGGCGCTTTCTGACGGAGTGGCGGGGTATGGCTTGGCGTTTTCGAGCAATCGGGCTAACTTATGCTGGCCATGCGCCGCAGTTCTCCATGTTTTGGGCGTTGCCGTGTCATCGCCAGCTTGCGCACTGTTGAAGCGTGACTTGTGACGACGCCGGAGGTGTTCAGCGTATTTTTCGGCAGCGATTGATGCGCAAACGCGGTCGATTCAAGAGTGTTGCGTTTTAGGCTGAAGTTGGGTTTCGTGTTGAAATGGAATACCCAAGTTCCTTGCTTTGTGCTATCTTTTTTTGAACTACTATTTCTTGAGGAACCAGAAGTACCTATGGAACAGTCCCAATCGTAACGTACTCGTCGCTTCGGCGGCCCCGGTCAGATTGGAGTTAAGAACACCCCCGAATTTGGGCCCTACATTTGTTTGGCCTGCGCTCGTCCAAAAATTTGCATTTTTCCATTGTAAATTTGTGGTAACTGAGCCGAATCCTGCTACCCAAGCACACCTGCGACTCAAACTGGAAATATTGCCGAACCTGCAAACGCAGGTTTTTTTTCGCCTGTAGAAACGCATCACGACCAGCCGACCTAATTAGTCGGCTTTTTTCGTTTACAGCCGGCTCCCTTTTTGGTAGGGGGCTTTTTAATTGGGACTTCACAATGCCGAGTAAAGTTACGACCCCAAATATCCCGCCGGAACTCGCGAAAATCGCAGCAGGTCGCGACTACATCGAAACCGCTGAGTATGCGCTCGCAACGAGCAGGGCAAGCCAGACGATCCGGAAGAACTACTGCCTCACCGGGCATTGCTTTGGCATCCGTCCAGTCAAGTTCGGTAACAAACTACTGTGGGCTGTCGAAAAAATAGCTGAACTCCTGAATGGCGAGGCTACGCATTGATGCATGCAAAAAACGTACTGGTTTCGGGAGGGCACACACAACGCAGCCAGCTTGCCGCTTGACCCAAGGATTGTTTCGCTACAACGCTGATTGTAGTGGTCAAGTAATTTCGGACACGACGATAGGTTCTTTCTCTGCCATTGTGCGTTCATAGACGCTGGGCGGCAGATTGCCCAATACAGAATGCAGGCGCTCGCAGTTGTAGAAGCCGGCGAT